>LNFM01004087.1_pt1 | contig 27436 bp, 29 predicted proteins | sample 596031 | NCBI WGS metagenome assembly LNFM01 (sample SAMN04254537, study PRJNA301005) | activated carbon metagenome | isolation source: dual media filters at the Ann Arbor, Michigan drinking water treatment plant | place: USA: Ann Arbor
AAGGGCGTCTGGGAGCTGATCAAGGAGAAGCTGCCGGTGTCGATCTCGCTGGGGCTGTGGACCTTCCTCATCAGCTACCTCATCAGCATCCCGCTGGGCGTGAGCAAGGCGGTGCGTGAAGGCACGCGCTTCGACATGCTGACCACCTTCGTGGTGCTGCTGGGCTATGCCATCCCGGGCTTCGTGCTGGGCGTGCTGCTGATCGTGCTGTTCGCCGGCGGCACCTTCCTCGACTGGTTTCCGCTGCGCGGGCTGACCAGCGACAACTGGGAGGAGCTGTCGACGCTGGGCAAGATCAAGGACTACTTCTGGCACCTGACGCTGCCGCTGATCTGCCTGGTGATCCAGCAGTTCGCCGTGGTCACGCTGCTGACCAAGAACACCTTCGTCGAGGAGATCCGCAAGCAGTACGTGCTGGTCGCACGCGCCAAGGGCCTGAGCCAGGACCGGGTGCTCTACAAGCACATCTTCCGCAATGCGCTGATCCCGCTGGTGACGGGGTTCCCGGCGGCCTTCATCGGCGCCTTCTTCGCGGGCTCGGTGCTGATCGAGACGCTGTTCTCGCTGGACGGGCTGGGCCTGCTGTCGTACGAGAGCGTGGTGCGGCGCGACTACCCGGTGGTGCTGGGCAGCCTGTACCTGTTCACGCTGATCGCCCTGGTGGTCAAGCTGGTGTCGGACGTGCTGTACACGGTGGTCGACCCGCGCGTGCAGTTCGGCGCGGCGGGCAAATGATGGTGGAGCACGCTGTGCACGAGGGTGTCCGATGAGTGCCGTTCTCGATCCCTCGCTGGCGCCGGCTGCGGCCTTGCCCGCGGTGGCCGCGCTGTCGCCCAACCAGCGCGCCTGGGCGCGCTTCAAGCGCAACCGGCTGGGCTACGTCTCGTTGTGGGCCTTCGGCCTGCTGCTGGTGCTGTCCACCTTCGCCGAGCTGCTCAGCAACGACCGCCCCTTCGTGGCGCGCATCGATGGCCAGTGGTACGCGCCGCTCTTCGACAACCCGGCCGAAAAGGCGCTGGGCGGTGACTTCACCACGCCCACCGACTGGAAGGACCCGCTGATCACCGAGATCCTGTCTCAGCCGGGCAACCTGGCCCTGTTCGCCCTCAACCGCCACTCGGCCGACTCGATCGACTACTTCGACCCGCGCATGTCGCCCAGCCCGCCCGATGCGCGCAACTGGCTGGGCACCGACTCCAAGGGTCGCGACATGCTGGCCAGGCTGCTGTACGGCTTTCGGGTCAGCATCTGGTTCGCGCTGGCGCTGACCTTCGCCGGCACGGTGATCGGGGTGGTGGCCGGGGCGGTGCAGGGCTACTTCGGCGGGCGGGTCGACCTCTTCCTGCAGCGCATCGTCGAGATCTGGGGCGCGGTGCCCGAGCTCTACCTGCTGATCATCTTCGCCAGCATCTTCGAGCCCTCGCTGCTGCTGCTGCTGGTGCTGCTGGCGCTGTGGGGCTGGATGGGACTGAGCGACTACGTGCGTGCCGAGTTCCTGCGCAACCGCAGTCTCGAATACGTCAAGGCGGCGCGCGCGCTGGGCTTGTCCACGGGGCAGATCATCTGGCGCCACGTGCTGCCGAATTCGATGACACCGGTGATCACCTTCCTGCCGTTCCGCATGAGCGCGGCCATCCTGGCGCTGACCTCGCTGGACTTCCTGGGCCTGGGCGTGCCGGCCAGCACCGCGTCGCTCGGCGAGCTGCTGAAGCTTGGCAAGGAGAACCTCGATGCGTGGTGGATCATCGTGCCGACCTTCGTCGTGCTGGTGTCGACGATGCTGCTGCTGACCTTCATCGGCGACGCGCTGCGCGACGCCTTCGACACGCGGAAATCCTGATGAGCACGGCGCTTCTGGAGATCGACCACCTGCGCGTGCGCTTCGGCGACGCCACCGTGGTCGACGACGTGTCCTTCACCATCCAGCCGGGCGAGAAGTTCGCGCTGGTGGGAGAGTCGGGCTCGGGCAAGTCGATCACGGCGATGTCGGTGCTGCGTCTGGTCGATGCTGCTGTCAGCAGCGGTGCGATCCGCTTCGAAGGCGCCGACCTGATGGCCCGCAGCGAGCGCGAGATGCGCGCGATACGCGGCAACTCGATCGGCATGATCTTCCAGGAGCCGATGACGGCGCTGAACCCGCTGTACACGGTGGGCAACCAGATCGGCGAGGTGCTCGAACTGCACCAGGCGCTGCGCAAGAACGCGGCGCGTGCCGCGGCGATCGAGCTGCTGGCGCGCACCGGCATCCCCGAGCCCGACAAGCGCATCGACTTCTACCCGCACCAGCTCTCGGGCGGCCAGCGGCAGCGCGCCATGATCGCGATGGCCCTGGCCTGCCGGCCCAAGCTGCTGATCTGCGACGAGCCCACGACCGCGCTGGACGTGACGATCCAGGCGCAGATCCTGGCGCTGCTCGACGAGCTGCAGGCCGAGATGGGCATGGCACTGCTGTTCATCACGCACGACCTGAACCTGGTGCGCCGCTACACCCACCGCGTGGGCGTGATGGAGCGCGGCAAGCTGGTCGAGATGGGCGACACCGCCGAGGTCTTCGCACGGCCACAGCATGCCTACACGAAGCGGCTGCTGGCCAGCCGGCCGCAGCGCGTGGTGCAGCCGGTGCCGGCGGATGCGCCGGTGCTGCTGCGGGGCAGCGACGTGCGCGTGAGCTTTCCGGTCGACAGGGGCTGGTTCCGCAAGGGCCAGTTCCACGCGGTGCAGCGCGCCACGCTGAGCCTGCGGCGGGGCGAGACGCTGGGCATCGTCGGCGAATCGGGATCGGGCAAGACGACGCTGGGCATGGCGCTGCTGGCGCTGCAGGGCGTCTCCGGCGGCGAGATCCACCTGGGCGCCGAGCGCATCGACAACGCCGCGCGCGAGCCGCTGCGCCGCATGCGGCGGCGCATGCAGGTGGTGTTCCAGGACCCGTTCGCGTCGCTGTCACCGCGCATGACGGTCGGCCAGATCGTCGGCGAAGGCCTGGCCCTGCACCGGCCCGAGCTGTCGGCCCAGCAGCGCGAGGCGCTGGTGCTGGCGATGCTCGACGAGGTGGGCCTGTCCGAGCGCCAGGGCGTGGCCGGCGCTCTGCAGCGCTATCCGCACGAATTCAGCGGCGGGCAGCGCCAACGCATTTCGATCGCCCGCGCCGTGGTGCTCGAACCCGAGGTGCTGGTGCTGGACGAGCCCACTTCGGCGCTGGACGTCTCGGTGCAGCAGCAGGTGCTGGCGCTGCTGGCAGAACTGCAGCAAAGGCGCGGCATGAGCTACGTCTTCATCAGCCACGATCTGGCCGTGGTGCGCGCGATGGCGCACCGCGTGATGGTGATGAAGGGCGGAGAGGTGATCGAGGAGGGCGAGGCCGAGGCGCTGTTCGCCGCGCCCGTGCAGCCCTACACGCAGCAGCTGCTGGCTGCTGCGCACCTGGCCTGAGCGGGGTCAGGCCGGCAGGTAGCGCTGGTCGGAATAGGTGACCAGCCACTGAGGCCGGAAGGCCACCATGGTGGCCACCAGCATGCCTGTGGTGAAGGCTTCGCCCCAGCCGATCAGCCAATGGCCCACCAGCATGTCGGCCAGCGCCAGACCTTGCGGCGAGTCGTGCAGCAAGGCGTGGATGGTGCCGGCGCCGCACACCGCCAGCGCGGTGGCGAAGAAGCCCCGGCCGAGGATGTAGACGAAGAGGTGGTTGGGCAGCCAGCGGCGCATGGCCAGCCCGGCCAGCAGCGCCAGCGACGCGGGCACCAGCCCGAACCAGAGCAGGGCTTCGACGGCATGGGCCAGCGGCTGGCCGCCGATCGAGGCGCCGGCCAGCGCCACGCCCACCAGGCTCCAGCAGGCCAGGGGCCAACCCACCATCAGCACCAGCAGGCAGGCCCCCGAGATCTGCAGCACGGCGCCGGACGAGGTGGCCGCCGCGGCGCCCCAGGCCCAGGGCAGCACCACCAGCGCGGCCAGCCAGGGGTGCTGCAGCGGTTGGTTGCGCAGCATCGTCCAGGGCTTGAAGAAGGCAGCCAGGATCAGCACCGACAGCGTCAGAAGCGTTTCGACGAACGGCAGTGTGGACATGGCGTGTCTCCTGGATCGGCGAGGTGCAGGCAGTCTAGGCGCCGGGGGCCGCCAGGGGGGCGGGCGTCAAGGCTCGCTCCGCGCGCCAGTTCAGACCGGCAAGTCGCATGCCCTGCAGTGCCCCGCCGGCGCTACCGCGCACCGGCGGCACGCAGCAAGGCGGTCACGGCTGCCTGGCCTCGTTGCGTGGCGTGGGTCAGCGGTGTCAGGCCGTTCCGATCGGGCAGGTTGGGGTTGGCGCCATGGGCCAGCAGCAGGCGCACGATCTCGGCATGGCGCGGGCCCCCGTCACCCAGGATGACGGCTTCGAGCAGGGCGGTCCAGCCCAGGTTGTTGACGTGGTCGACGGCGATCTTCGTGCCGAGCAGCACGCGCACGGTCTCGACGTGGCCGTAGTGGCAGGCGGGGATGAGGGCCGTGCCGCCGTAGCGGTTGGTGAGCTTCAGGTCGGCGCCGGCCGCCAGGGCCAGGCGCACGATCTCGGTGTGGCCGCGCGCGCCGGCCAGCAGGAAGGCGCTGTCTTTGATCTGGTCCTGCGCATTGACGTCGGCGCCACGTGCGATGAGCACCCGGGCGGCCTGCGTGTGGCCACCCTGGGTGGCGGCGAGCACCGCGTTGCGGCCTTGCCGGTCGCGAGCGTTGATGGGCGCACCGGCATCCAGCAGCCGCTGCACGGCCAGCGCGTCGCCGCGCATCGCGGCGTCGATCAGGGACTCCTCGCTGCCCTGCGCCCGCACTGCGGCGGCGACGCCGGCCAGGGCCAGCACGGCCACCACGGCCAGGCGACGCCTGCGCACGGGCTGCATGGCCGCGCCGCCTACTTCAGCAGGCCTTCGGCCTTCAGCGCAGCCTGCACGGCAGGGCGTGCCGCCACGCGGCCCAGGTAGGCGCCCAGGTTGGCCAGGTGCGACAGGTCGACACCCACGTACTTGCCCCAGCCTGCCACGGTGAAGAGGTAGGCGTCGGCCACGGTGAAGTCGTCGCCCAGCAGGTACTGCTTGCCGGCCAGCTGCCCGTCGACCCAGGCCATGCGTTCGCCCAGCTTGGCCTTGGCCATGGCCTGCGCTTCGGCGGGCATGCCCGGCGTGAACAGGGGCGAGAAGCCCTTGTGCAGTTCGGTGCTGATGAAGTTCAGCCACTCCATCAGGCGGTAGCGCTCCATGGTGCCGAAGGCCGGCGCCAGCTTCTTGGCCGGCACCTGGTCGGCGATGTACTGCACGATGGCCGGGCCTTCGGTGAGGCGCTGGCCGTCGTCGAGTTCCAGCAGCGGCACGTAGCCCTTGGTGTTCAGGGTGGTGAAGTCGGTGCCGTCAGGCAGCTTCTTGGTCTTCGTCGGCGCCAGCACGGCTTCGAAGGGCAGGCCGGCCTCGCGCAGGGCGATATGGGGGCTGAGCGAGCAGGCGCCCGGGCTGTAGTAGAGCTTCATGGGGGGTCTCTCTTCCTCAAAAGGGATGCCAAGATAGCGGAAAAGTCAGCCTTGTGCTTCGACCCCCGGCTTGCTGCGCGGGTCGGGGCTCCGGTCCCCGTCCCGCCCGCCCCTGTCAGGAGTCTCATGAGCCGCGCTGTCCTGCCCGAAGACCAGATCCATCCCGCCGTGCGCGAACGCGTGGCCAGCCACGAAGCCGATATCGTGCGGGAGGTGCAGGCGGCCATCGCGGCGCACCCGGTGGTGGTGGTGGGCATGGCGCAGAACCCGTTCCCGCGCAAGGCACGCAAGGCGCTCGCCGCGGCTGGTCTGCCCTGTCACTATCTGGAGTACGGTAGCTACGTCAGCCAGTGGCGGCGCCGCAATGCGCTGAAGATGTGGACCGGCTGGCCGACGCTGCCCATGATCTTCGTCAAGGGCGTCCTGGTGGGGGGTGCCGACGACTTGCAGAAGCTCATCGACAGCGGCGAGATCAGGCGCCTGCTCGGGTAGGCGGCAGGCCGGTGGCCCACGTGCGCGCAGAATGCGCCGCGATGTCAGAGCCGATCCGCGACCAACCTGGCGCCCTGCGCCCGCACCCGCATGCGCGGGCAACGGGCGTCGGCGGCCTGCTCTGTCTCGCCCTGCTGGGCGTTGTGGCGCCCGCCGGAGCGGTCGAGGCCGGTGCCGGGCTGAAGCCCTGCCGACTGCCCGCCGTGGAGACCGAGGCGCTGTGCGGCAGCGTGCGTCGGGCGCTCGACCCGGCGCGTCCGGCCGGTCCGGCGATCGACGTGCACTTCGCCGTGCTGCCTGCACTGGCGCCCAACAAGCGGCCCGACCCGGTGTTCTTCTTCGCGGGCGGGCCGGGCCAGAGCGCCATCGACCTCGCAGGCAGCGTTTCGAGGTTGCTCGGACGCGTTTCCAACCGGCGCGACATCGTGCTGATCGACCAGCGCGGCACCGGCCGCAGCGCGCCGCTGAAGTGCAGCGAAGAGTCCCCGATGAGGCCGCTGCGCGAGCAGGTCGATACCGCCCGGCAGCAAGCCGAACTGGCAGCCTGTCTGCGCCAGCTGCAGGCCTTGCCCCATGGCGACCTGCGCCACTACACGACCTGGGTGGCGATGCAGGACGCCGACGCCGTGCGGCAGGCGCTGGGTGCGACGCGCATCGACCTGGTGGGTGTGTCGTACGGCACCCGGGCAGCGCTCGACTACCAGCGCCAGTTTCCGGCGAACGTGCGACGCGCCGTGCTGGACGGCGTGGCGCCGCCCGACATGGCACTGCCGGCGTCGTCGTCCACCGACAACCAGGCCGCGCTGGACGCGCTCTGGGCGGCCTGCGAGGCCGACGCGGCCTGCCGTCGCCGGTTCCCGGCGCTGCGCGGGTCGTGGCAGCGGCTGCTGGACAGCCTGCCGCGCAAAGCCGTCGTCGCGCATCCCATGACCGGCCAGCCCGAGACGCTGAGCTTCACGCGGGAGATGGTGCTGGGTCTCGTGCGCCAGCCCTTGTACGCGCCGACGCTCGCCTCGGCGCTGCCGCTGGCCGTCAGCGAGGCGGCCGACGGGCGGTTCGGTGCGCTGGTGGGGCTGGGCACGGCGCTGGGCAGCGGTCGCCGCGGGCAGGGCCTGGCCGCAGGCATGCACTTCTCGGTGGTCTGCGCCGAAGACCTGCCGGGCGTGCCTGCCGCCACGGACCGCCCCGGTGCCGACTTCGGCGACAGTTTCGCGGGGCTGTACCAGCGCGTGTGTGCCGACTGGCCGCGCGGAGCCGTGCCGCCGGCCTTCTACACGCTGCCGCCGGCGCCGGCCGCCACGCTGCTGCTGTCGGGCGCCATCGACCCCGCGACGCCGCCGCGTCATGCCGACAGGGTGGCTCGCGCGCTGGGTGCGAAAGCGCTGCACGTCGTGGTGCCCAATGCCGGGCACGGCGTGATGGGCATCGGCTGTGTGCGTGACGTGGTGACGCGCTTCATCGACGCCGAGGATGACCCCGCCGCGTTGAAGGTCGATGCCGCCTGCGCCGCATCGATTCCCCGTCCCCCGGCCTACCAGCCCCCCGTGGCCAAGGCGGCGCCATGATCGACGTGCAGGGCCTGAGCAAGCGCTTCGTCGCCGGCCGCGGCGCGGGGCGGCGGGTCGTGCAGGCGGTCGACGGCGTGAGCTGGCGCGCCGACGACGGCCGCATCACCGGGCTGCTCGGCCCCAACGGCGCCGGCAAGACCACGAGCCTGCGCATGGTGGCCGGCCTCATCGCCCCTGACGGCGGGCGCATCGAGGTCGACGGCATCGACGCCGTGGCCCGGCCTCAGGCCGCTCTGGCGCGGCTGGGCGTGCTGAGCGACGCGCGTGGCCTGTACCCGCGCCTGACGGCCCGCGAGAACATCGTCTACTACGGGCGCCTTCACGGCATGTCCGATGCCGCTGCCAACGGGCGTGCCGAGGTGCTGGCGGGCGTGCTCGACATGACGGCCCTGCTGGACCGCCGCACCGAGGGCTTCAGCCAGGGCGAACGCATGAAGACGGCACTGGCCCGCGCCCTGGTGCACGACCCGCCGAACATCATCCTCGACGAACCCACCAACGGCCTGGACGTGCTGGCCACGCGCGCGCTGCGCGAGGCGCTGCGCCGGCTGCGTGACGAGCAGGGCAAGTGCATCGTCTTCTCGACGCACATCATGCAGGAGGTCGAGCGGCTGTGTGACCACGTGGTGGTGGTCTCGCACGGCCGCACGGTGGCTGAAGGCACGGTGGCGGCGCTGTCGGCGCGCACCGGGCTGGCCGACTTCGAGGAGACCTTCGTGCAGCTGGCTTTCAGCGAACAGGAGCGGCGGGGCGCCGCGCCGGCGTCATGAGTGCTGCGTGGATCGTCTTCCGAAAGGAGGTGGTGGACGCCGTGCGCGACCGCCGCACGCTCTTCATGGTGCTGCTCAGTTCGGTGGCGGTCGGACCGCTGGTGCTGGTGCTGTTCGCGACGCTGGTGTCCGGCATCGAAAAGCGCGCCGAGGCGCGGCAGGTCTGGGTGCACGGTGCCGAGCACGCGCCCACGCTGCGCAACTACCTCGAACGCCAGACCTACACGCTGCGCGCCGCACCGCCCGACTTCGAGCGCCAGATCGCCGACAGCAAGCTGGGCGAGCCGGTGCTGGTGCTGCCCGCGGACTTCGAGGCCCAGCTCGCCGCCGGCGAGGCGCCGGTGGTCGAGCTCGTGTCGAGCAGCTCGAACCAGCGCGCCGAGGGCGGCGCGGCGCGGCTGTCGCGCCTGCTGCAAGGCTTCAACCAGGAAACCGCCGCGCTGCGGCTGGCCGTGCGCGGCGTGGCGCCGGCCGCCTTGCAGGCCGTGCAGGTGGAAGACCGCGACCTGGCGCAGCCCGCCGCGCGCGCTTCGCGCATGGCCAGCCTGGTGCCGTTCTTCGTGCTGATGGCCGTGCTGTACGGCGCACTGAACGCCGCGCTGGACAGCACGGCCGGCGAGCGGGAGCGCGGCTCGCTGGAGCCCTTGCTGATGAACCCCGCGTCGCGCGAATCGCTGGTGCTGGGCAAGTGGGCGGCGGTGACGGCGGTGGCGATGCTGATCGCCGTGCTGAGCTGCTTCAGCTTCCTGCCGGCGCAGTGGCTGATGAGCAGCGACTCGCCGGCCGCGATGTTCCGCTTCGGCCTGCGCGAAGCCAGCTGGTTCGTGCTGTTGCTGCTGCCGCTGGCCGGGGCGCTGTCTGCCGTGCTGATGGCGCTGGCCATCCGCTGCCGCAGCTTCAAGGAGGCGCAGGCCAGCGCCACCATCGTGGTGCTGATGGTCTCGCTGCTGCCGCTGGTGACGGTGTTCCGCCAGGAGGGTGAGTCGCCCTGGCACCTGGCCGTGCCGGCGTTGGCACAGACCACGCTGATGGGCCGCGTGTTGAAGCTCGAGCCCATGGGCTGGACGGAGGCCCTGCTGCCGGTGGCCGTGTGCGCGGCGCTCGCTGCCGGGTGCCTGGCCTACGTGGCGCGCACGCTGCGCAGGGCCGCCGTGCGCTGAGGCGGCTCGACGGGGCGCCTCAGCGGGTCGGCTCAGTGCGCCGTGCGCAGTGCGCGCTGCACCTCGTCCTGCCAGGGCAGGGTGTAGACGATCTCGTTGAGCACCCGGGCTGCCTCGAACGCCGTCAGCACCTCGCCTTCATCGCCGATGATGCGGATGTTGGTCACCACGCACATGGGGTCGACCATCGCCACGAGACCGCGCGGCATCTGCACCCAGTCCCAGGCCACGCCGGCTTCACCCTCGGCAGAGCGGGCGGCCCAGATGGTCTGGCCGGCGGTGCGTCGCAGGCGTTCGTCGAGGATCGTGATGCGGGTGCCGAGGTGGCGCAGGTGCAGGGCCGGGGAATGCCCGGCCGGCCACAGCACCGGAGGCCAGCCGCGCAGCGACCAGGGCGAGACGAGTTGGTTGGCCGTGCCGTGCAGGGGGTGTTCGGGATTTCGCATGCCGCTATATTTAGCCTTGCAAGCAAGGCGCGATAGATGTAAGGCCTGTCAGGGCAAACAGTCCGGACAGCATCTCCCAAGAGGGTCTTCCCCCGTCCCATGCTACCTGGCGGCTACGCAACCATCCTCCACGCCCGGACCCGCGACGAGTTCCGGGCCGAAGTCGTGCGTTTCACGCAGCGGCTGGGCTTCCAGACGGTCTCGGCGATCACGGTGGTGGACCATGGACCGGGACGCAGCGAATTCATCGCCGTCGACAACACACCCGTCGACTATGCAGACGTTTATTCCAACCCGATGAGCTACCGGCGTGATCCGGTGATGCAACATTGCAAGCGGCAGAGCGTGCCCATCATGTGGGACCAGGACACTTATGTGTCCCAAGGTCTCGGCGAGATATGGGAGCAGCAGGCGGGCTTCGGCTATCGCACCGGCGTCGCCATGGCGCTGCACCTGCCCGAAGGGCGGCACTTCCTCTTCGGCGTGGATCGCGATGAAGACCTGCCCAGCGATCCCCAGGAACTGCAGCGGGTCGTTGCCGATCTGCAGCTGTTCGCCGTGCTGGCGCAGGAAGCCGCGCTGCGGCTCCTTCTACCTGTGGCTTTGCAGCCTGAAAAGCCAGCGCTGACGCCCCGCGAGCTCGAGGCCTTGCGCTGGACCATGGAAGGCAAGACGGCGTGGGAGACCGGCACCATCCTGGGCATCTCCGAGCGCACGGCGGTCATGCACGTCAACAATGCCATGCACAAGCTGGGCTGCATCAACAAGCATCAAGCCGTATTGAAGGCGCTGCGCCTCGGGCTGATCTACTGAGCGCGGCCCAAACGGGACCGGCAGCCGACGCTGGTCGGAACCGGCGGCCTGCAGATGTATCGGGTTCGGCTACCTGTAAGAGCTTGCAGTGGTGCGTTGTGAGCCCAACTGCTTCAATCGTTTCAAGCGTGCTGCCTCGCACGACGTTTCAACGATGGAGCCTCTCATGACGCATCAAGACCACTTCGCTTCCGTGTCCGCCCTCAACGGTGAAGAGCGCTCTGTCGCCACCGGCCCCGTGACCCTTGAACTCGCTGATCTGTTGCGAGTGTCGGGCGGCTTGCCCAAAGGCGGCTGGCAGGCCGCCGGCGCCGAGTACATCGACGGTGCCGTGTACGTGGATGCCGCAACCACCCAACTGCTTCCCAAGGGCGGCTGGTGACAGGCGGAACGGGACTCGGCAGAAGGCTTCGAGCACGGAACAAGTGCGCGAAGGTCTGTTGAAGACCCGCTGACTTCCCTCTCGTCGAAGGCGTGGACCAGGGCTGACCGGTCCGCGCCTTTTCGCTTCTTTCGCGTTTGCGAACATATGCCACCCCTGTTCCGCCCCGAAGCCCTGCAAGCCCAGCAGACCGCGTGGCTGGGCAGCGTGCGCGTCGTGCGGCCCCCGTCGCTGGCGTGGTTGACAGCGGGTGTGCTGGTCGTGGCCCTGGCCATCGGGGCTTTCCTTTGGCTGGCGCAGTACACCCGCAAGGCCACGCTGGCGGGTGTCTTGACACCCGAAGGCGGCGTGCTTCGGCTGCTGGCGCCCCAGGCCGGCGTGGTGCTGGAGCGGCGTGCGGCCGAAGGGCAGTCGGTGCGGGCCGGCGACGTCCTGTACGTGCTGGCGATCGAACGACCGACCCTGCAGCGCGGCGCACAGGCGCAGGTCGAGCGCAGCCTCGACGACCGGCGGCGGGCCCTGCAGGACACGCTGCGCCTGCAGCAAAGCCTGAGCGACACCCGCGTCGGCGCGCTCGACCGGCGGCTGATGGCGCTTTCGGCAGAGCAGGCGCAGCTCGACGCCGAGTCTGCGCTGCAGCAGCGCCGCCTCGGCCTGGCGCGGGAGTCGGTGGCGCGGCTGGAGGCCCTGCAGAAGGAGCAGTTCATCTCGCCGGCCCAGGTGCAGACCAAGACCGAGGAGTTGCTGGCGCTGCAGACGCAGGCACAGTCGCTCGAGCGCCAGCGGGCCGCCCTCGCGCGCGAACGCGAGGAACTCGAAGGCGAGCGCCGCGGCCTGCCGCTCCTGGCGCGCGGTGCCGCCAGCGATCTGCAGCGCGAGCTGGCGACGCTGTCGCGCGAGACGGTCGAGCAGGACGCGACCCGCGAGATCGTCATGCGCGCGCCGCACGCCGGCAGCGTCAGCGCCGTGCTGGCCGAGCCCGGCCAGAGCGTCACGGCCTCGGCGGCACTGGCCACGCTGGTGCCGCAGGGCACGCGGCTGCTGGCCCACCTGTACGCGCCGTCCGGCGCGGTGGGCTTCGTGCGGCCCGGGCACCAGGTGCGGCTGCGCTACGAGGCCTACCCATACCAGAAGTACGGCCAGCAGACGGGGCAGGTGCTGCAGGTTTCGCGCGTGCCGCTGGCGCCCACCGAGATGGCTGCGCTGTCGCTGCCTGCTGCCGACCGGCCGGGCGAGCCGATGTTCCGCATCACGGTGCAGATCGACGATGCCGCCGGCCCTGAGATGCCGCAGCCCCTGATGGCCGGCATGCGCTTGCAGGCCGACGTGCTGCTGGAGCGCCGGCGTCTGGTCGAGTGGCTGTTCGAGCCGCTGATCGCATTGCGGCAGAGGCTCTAGGTGGGTGCGTCCGCCGGGTTGAACCTGGGATTCGGCGGCGCCCGCGTGCCGATGATCCTGCAGACCGAGGCGGCGGAGTGCGGCCTGGCGTGCCTGGCGATGGTGGCTTCGGCCCTGGGACACCGGGTGGACCTGCCGACGCTGCGCCAGCGCTTTTCGCTGTCGACCCAGGGCGTGACCATGGCCGACCTGGTGCGCATGGCCGACGCACTGCAGCTGCAGTCGCGCGCGCTGCGCGCCGAGCTCGAGCACCTGGAACAGCTGCAGCAACCCTGCGTGCTGCACTGGGACATGAACCACTTCGTCGTGCTGGTGGCTGTGCGCCGCGGCGTGGCCACGATCCACGACCCGGCGCGCGGCGTGCGGCGCATGCCGCTGGCCGAGGTGTCCCGGCACTTCACCGGCGTGGCGCTGGAGCTGCAGCCCACGGCCGACTTCCGGCCGCGCACCGATCGCCAGCGGGTCTCGCTGCGCCAGCTGCTGGGACCCGTGCGCGGCCTGCGCGGTTCACTGGCGCAGATCCTGCTGCTGGCGGGCGCGCTCGAGGGCTTCATGCTGCTGTCGCCCTTCCTGATGCAGTGGGTGGTCGACGGCGTGCTGGTCAGTGCCGACCGCGACCTGCTGCTGACCCTGGCGATCGGCTTCGGCCTGCTGGTGCTGGTGCAGGCCGGCACGGCGGCCGTGCGGTCGTGGGCCGTGCTGGCCTTGTCGGCCACGCTCAACCTGCAGTGGATGGGCAACGTGTTCGCCCACCTGCTGCGTCTGCCCGTGGCCTGGTTCGAGAAACGGCACGTCGGCGACGTGTGGTCGCGCTTCGCTTCCGTGCAGGTCATCCAGCGCACGCTGACCACCAGCTTCATCGAAGCCGTGCTCGATGGCCTGCTGGTGGTGCTGACCGTGGCGATGATGGCGCTGTACAGTCTGAAGCTGCTGGCCGTGGCGATGGCGGCCGTGGCGGCCTATGCGCTGCTGCGCTGGCTGTTCTTCAGGCCGCTGCGCGAGGCCAGCGAGGAGGCGCTGGTCTTCGAGTCCCGGCAGAACAGCCACTTTCTCGAGTCCCTGCGCGGCGTGCAGGCGATCAAGCTGTTCAATGCCCAGGCCGAGCGCCGGGCGCGCTTTGCCGGGCTCACGGTGGACACCATGAACGCGCAGATCGGCACGCGCAAGCTGGAACTTCTGTTCAGCGTGCTGCACCGCCTGTTGTTCGGCCTGGAGCGCGTGGCGGTGGTCTGGCTGGGCGCCCTGCTCGTGCTCGACCGCCAGCTGTCGCTGGGCATGCTGTTCGCGTTCATCGCCTACAAGGAGCAGTTCTCGCTGCGTGTCAGCGGCCTCATCGACAAAAGTGTCGAACTCGCCATGCTGCGGCTTCAAGGCGAGCGGCTCGCTGACATCGTGCTGACTGCGCCCGAGGCCGACGCCGATGCTGCAGTGCCTCGGGGCGAGGATGCGCCGACGCCGCTGATCGAACTGCGCAACGTGTGCTTCCGCTACGCCGACGGTCAACCCGAAGTGCTGAGCGGCGTGAACCTGCGCATCGAGCCGGGGGAGTCGGTGGCCATCGTCGGGCCGTCGGGCTGCGGCAAGTCGACGCTGTTGAAGATCATTCTCGGTGTTCAAGCGCCCACGGCGGGCGAGGTGCTGATCGGCGGGGTGCCGCTGGCCCAACTGGGCCTGGCCGCGTGGCGCGACCTGGTCGGCGTGGTGATGCAGGACGAGAGCCTGTTCTCGGGCTCGATTGCCGACAACATCGCCTTCTTCGCAGCAGCCCCTGATGCGGCGCGCGTCGAGCAGTGCGCTCGAGTGGCCTCGGTGCACGAGGACATCGTGGCGATGCCGATGGGCTACCGCACGCTGATCGGCTACATGGGCGCCGCTCTGTCGGGGGGTCAGCGCCAGCGCATCCTGCTGGCGCGTGCGCTCTACAAGCAGCCGCGCGTGCTGCTGCTCGACGAGGCCACCAGCTCGCTCGACGTCGAGCGCGAGCGGGCGGTGAACCAGGCCGTGCGCCAGCTGTCGCTGACGCGCATCATCGTCGCCCACCGGCCCGAGACGATCGCCTCGACCGGCCGGGTGGTGGCCCTGCACGACGGGCGCGTGGCGCAGGACCTGCGCAGCGTGCCCGCCAGCATGCCCACGCACTGAGAGCGTGCTGGGCGGGGCGTTGGCCTGTTCAGGTTCGCTTGGCCGGGCAGGTGCTGAAGCCCAGCACGGTGTACAGCGGGCAGAAGCCCATCGCTGCCGTGGCCAGCGGCACGAGGCCGACCCAGCCCCAGACGCCGATGGCGCCGGTCAGGGTGAGGGCGATCAGGGCCAGGCCGAGAACGATGCGGAGGATGCGGTCGATGCCGCCGACGTTGCGGTTCATGGTGTGTCTCCAGTGATCACGGCGACGGTGCCGATGCAGGCAGTGTCGGCGTCGTGGCGCCGGCTGTCGGTGACCTGGGTTACACAGCGATTGAGGCGGGTCAATCAGCCTGGAGTGGCATGGGATCACCGCGCGCCAGGGCCTGCAGGGCGCCGGCGTCGAGCACTTCGATGCGCTCGCGGTGCAGGCCCACCCATCCGGCTGTTTCGAAGCGCTTGAGGAGGCGTGTCACCATCTCGCGCACGGTGCCCAGTTCGTCGGCCAGCATCTGGTGTGTGATGCGGAGCTCGGCGCCGCGCGTCAGCAGGGCCTGGGCCAGGCGCTGGTCCAGGCGCTGAAAGGCAACGGCTTCTGCCAGCGCCATCAGGTCGGCCAGGCGGTCGGCAAAGACGCCGAACACGAAGCGTCGAAACGGCTCGTGAGCGCACCAGCGTTCGAAGCCTGCCGGCGAGAGCAGCAGCAGTTCGGTGGGCTCCGAGGCCTGCCCGTGGGCCGTGAGCGCGTGGTGGCCGAACAGGCAGGACGTGGAGACCACGCAGAGGTCGCCCGGCAGCACCCGGTACAGCTCCAGCGACCGTCCCCCCGCACTGCCGCGGGCCACCCGCACGCAGCCGCGCAGCACGAGGGGAAACCCGCGACAGGGCTGGTGTTCCTCGAACAGCAGCGTGCCGCCTTCGACCTGGGCGGACTGCACCTCGCGCGACAGCACGTCATCGCGCTCCCTGTCGTCGAGCGTGCCCAGCGCGGGGTAGAGCGCCAGGAGGCGCCGCGTGAGGTCGTCGTTCATGGCGCGGAGGGTCGCGGTGCCGTCAGGCCTTCCAGCGTCGTCAGCCAGTGCATGGCGTGCTCGCGGTCGGTGCCGCACATCTCGAGGCTGGGCTGCAGCGAGCCGCACACCGCAGGGCGCGCCGCCTGGCCGAAGAGGCTGCAGCGGAGTTCGGCGTCGAGGTGCAGGCAGGGGTGAGCTGCCGGCTTGCCTTGGGGAAGGCCGGGGAGCGACGAACTGATGGACGGGGCGATGCAGCAGGCTGCACAGCCGCTTCGACATTGCATGGGCCGATTATTGGCCCGCGCCGGTGAGCGCTGGGCAGTGGGCTATGGCCCCCATCGAGAGAAACCATCCCATGGACGCCGCGCGATGACGACAATGCAAACAAGAATCACTCTTGAATACCGCCATGGTCAAGTCTGCCGCGTTTGGAGTGCTGCACCTCGGGATCGCCTTCTCGGTGACCTACGCCCTGACAGGCAGCGTCAGCGCGGCGGGTGCCGTGATGCTGGTCGAACCGCTGGTCAACACCGTGGCGCACTACTTCTTCGACCGCTGGTGGGGGCATCCGGCACTGAAGGCCCGCTTTGCACGCCCGGCGCGTGGGCGCGGGCAACCCGTTGTAGCGTCGGCCTCGTAAAATCAAGGGCTTGCACGCGACGGCGCCCGCCGTCATCGACCGCGTGCCTCACCAGGGCCCCTCATGCTGCATCCGCAGGAATTCGACGTCATCGTGGTGGGTGGCGGCCATGCCGGCACCGAAGCGGCGCTGGCCAGCGCCCGCATGGGCTGCGCCACGCTGCTGCTGACCCACAACATCGAAACGCTGGGGCAGATGAGCTGCAACCCGTCGATCGGCGGCATCGGCAAAGGTCATCTCGTCAAGGAGATCGACGCCTTGGGGGGCGCGATGGCGGCGGCCACCGACGAGGCGGGCATCCAGTTCCGCATCCTCAACGGCTCGAAGGGCCCCGCCGTGCGGGCCACGCGCGCACAGGCCGACCGCGTGCTGTACCGCGCCGCGATCCGGCATCGGCTGGAGAACCAGCCGAACCTGTGGCTGTTCCAGCAGGCAGTGGACGACCTGATGCTCGAGGGCGACCGGGTGGTCGGCGCCGTGACCCAGGTGGGTGTGCGCTTCCGGGCGCGCGCCGTGGTGTTGACGGCGGGCACCTTCCTCGACGGGCGCATCCACGTCGGGCTGCAGAACTACAGCGCCGGGCGGGCCGGGGATCCCCCCGCGGTGAGCTTGTCGGCGCGCCTGAAGGAAATGAAGCTGCCGCAGGGGCGCCTGAAGACGGGCACGCCGCCGCGCCTGGACGGGCGCAGCATCGACTTCGCCCGTCTGCAGGAACAGCCCGGCGATCTCGACCCGGTGCCGGTCTTCAGCTTCATGGGCCGGGCGGAACAGCACCCGCGCCAGGTGCCCTGCTGGATCACGCACACGAACGCCACCACGCACGACATCATCCGCAGCGGCTTCGAGCGCAGCCCGATGTTCACTGGGGTGATCGAAGGCGTGGGGCCGCGCTACTGCCCGAGCATCGAGGACAAGGTCAACCGGTTCGCCGACAAGACGTCCCACCAGATCTTTCTGGAGCCCGAGGGCCTGAGCACCCACGAGTTCTACCCGAACGGCATCTCGACCTCGCTGCCCTTCGACATCCAGCTGGCGGCGGTGCGTTCGATGGTGGGCCTGGAGCAGGCGCACATCCTGCGGCCGGGCTACGCGATCGAGTATGACTACTTCGATCCGCGGGCACTGAAGTCCAGCTTCGAGACGCAGGGCGTGAGCGGCTTGTTCTTCGCGGGGCAGATCAACGGCACCACCGGCTACGAGGAGGCGGCGGCCCAGGGCCTCTTCGCTGGCATGAATGCCGCCCTGCAGGTGCGGGGCAGGGATCCCTGGGCGCCCGGTCGCGACCAGGCGTACCTGGGCGTGCTGGTCGACGACCTGGTGACCAAGGGTGTGACCGAGCCCTACCGCATGTTCACCAGCCGGGCCGAGTACCGCTTGCAGCTGCGCGAGGACAACGCCGACCTGCGCTTGACCGAGGTGGGGCGGCAGCACGGCCTGGTGGACGATGTCCGGTGGGACGCCTTCAATCGCAAGCGTGATCGGCTGGAGAAGGAGCTCCAGAGGTTGAAGTCCAGCTGGGTTCGGCCCGACATCGTGCCGGCAGCTGATGCGGAACGTCTCGTGGGCAAGGCGCTGGAGCACGAGTACAGCCTGGCGGATCTTCTGCGCCGTCCAGGGGTCGGCTTCGACGAGGTGAGCGAGCTCGAGCGCGTCGCTCGGGGGGAGGGCGTTGTTTCACGTGAAACACGCCGGCGTGAATGGGGTGAGCGCGAGGCCGATGCGCTCATCGAGCAGGTAGAGATCAGCTTGAAGTACGCGGGCTACATCGACAAGCAGCAGGATGACGTGCAGCGGGCTGCGCAGCTCGAACACCTGCCGCTGCCTGCCGACCTCGACTATGCGGCGGTCAAGGCCTTGTCCTTCGAGGTGCGGCAGAAGCTCAGTCGGCATCGACCCACCACCTTGGGCCAGGCCTCACGCATCTCGGGCGTGACGCCTGCGGCAGTTTCGCTGTTGCTGGTCCACCTCAAGAAGGGTCGCTTCCGCGGCTTTTCCAGTCCGAAGGGCGTTGGTCTGGAAGCCCCGACCGACGCCGTGGGCTGACGCGGCCGGCCGACATCGCTCGATGGCACTTCCCGACCTCACCCTGGACGCTGCCGGCCTCCGCGCTGGATGCGACATCCTTGGACTCGCGCCCACAGACGCCCAGCTTCAGAAGCTCCTGGACTACGCGGCGTTGTTGCAGCGCTGGAACGGCACCTACAACCTCACGGCAGTGAGGGATCCCCAGGGCATCCTGACCCAGCACCTGCTGGATTGCCTGGCCGTCGTGCCACCCCTGGCTCGTGTGTCGAAGCCGGGCATGCGCGTGCTGGACGTGGGCAGCGGCGGCGGTTTGCCGGGGGTGGTGCTGGCGGTGATGATCGACGCAGTGGACGTCACCTGTGTCGACGCGGTCGGCAAGAAGGCAGCGTTCGTGCGCCAGGTGGCGGGATCTCTGCAGCTGGCGAATCTGCATTCGGTTCACGGCCGCGTGGAGGATCTCGAGCCTGGAGCTTACGATCTGATCACCTCGCGTGCCTTCGCCTCGCTGGCTGACTTCGTTCGGCTGACCGAGAGACACTTGGCCGCTGGTGGTCAGTGGGCGGCCATGAAGGGCCATGCGCCCGTCGAGGAGGCCACGCAACTACCCGCCGGCGTAGAGATGTTCCACGTGGAACAGTTGTCGGTGCCCGGGCTGTCGGCCGAGCGCTGCCTGGTCTGGATGAGACCCCGGACAGGCGCCTGAAAATCCAGCGCACGCTGGCCAGGGAAGGGCGGAAGCGGCCTCTTTCTGCGATACGCTTCCGGGCCAGAGGCGGCTTTGAAAAACACCTGCTCCGACTCTCCATACACAGCTGCGCAGCCCACTGAGGCGCCTTCCCCACCGAGGAGTTCCAGTTGATGTTCGGCATTGCCGACTACGGCGCGTTCTGCGCGGCCATCCTCCTGTTCCTGGCCCTGCCCGGCCCCGGCACCTTCGCGCTGCTGACCTCCACGGCCAAGGGGGGCTTCCGGGCCGGCGCTGCAGCTTGCGGTGGCATCATCCTGGGCGATCAGGTGTTGATGTGGCTGGCAGTGGCGGGCGTCGCGGCGCTGCTGGCCGCCCACCCCGTGCTCTTCAAGGGGGTTCAGTACCTGGGGGCAGCCTATCTGGCGTGGATCGGGTTGAAGCTCATCTTCGCCAAGCCTGGCGACGCCTCTCCGATCCGCATCGAACCCCGGCACTACGCGCGCCAGGCCTTTCTCATCACGCTGCTCAATCCGAAGGCCATCGTCTTCTACATGGCCTTCTTCCCGCTCTTCATCGACCCCACCCAACACCGTGGCGCCCTGACCTTCGTGGCCATGGCGGCCACCATCGCCGTCATCACTGCGGTCTACTGCCTGCTGCTGTGCGCCTTTGCCGAGGCCGTGAGCGAGCGTGTGAAGGCCAACCAGCGGCTGGCGCGGCTGATGGAACGCCTGGCGGGCGTCTTCCTCGTCGGTTTCGGCCTGCGCCTGGGCACGCAATGACGCCGGGCGCTCCCAGGATCTTCTGCATCGCCAACCAGAAGGGTGGCGTCGGAAAGACCACCACCACGGTCAACCTGGCCGCTGGTCTGGCGCAGGTCGGCCAGCGCGTGCTGGTGGTCGACCTCGATCCCCAGGGCAATGCCACCATGGGCTCGGGCGTGGACAAGCGTGCGCTGCCCATCACCGTGTACGACGTGCTGCTCGAATCGGCCAGCGTGGCCGAAGCGCGGCAGCGCAGCCCGAAGGGCGGCTACGACGTCCTGGGCGCCAACCGCGAACTCGCTGGTGCCGAGGTCGAACTCGTGGAGCTCGACCACCGGGAAAAGCGCCTGAAGCTCGCGCTGCAGGCCGTGGCAGGCGACTACGACTTCGTGCTCATCGACTGCCCGCCCTCACTCAGCCTGCTGACGCTGAACGGCCTGTGCTCGGCGCACGGCGTGGTGGTGCCCATGCAGTGCGAGTACTTCGCGCTCGAAGGCTTGTCCGACCTCGTCAACACCATCAAGCAGGTGCATGCCAACCTCAATCCCGAGCTGCAGATCATCGGCCTGCTGCGCGTGATGTTCGACCCGCGCGTCACGCTGCAGCAGCAGGTCAGCGAGCAGCTCAAGGCGCACTTCGGCAGCAAGGTCTTCAACACCGTGATCCCGCGCAACGTGCGCCTGGCCGAAGCGCCCAGCTACGGTCAGCCCGGCGTGGTGTTCGATCCCTCGTCGAAGGGCGCCCAGGCATTCGTCGAGTTCGCGCGCGAGATGGTGCAGCGCCTCGGCGCCACGCCCGCATGAACACTGACTTGCTGTCGCGCATCGAAGACGCCGGCATCAACGCCAGTGCGCCGCCCCAGCAGCTGTGGATGGACGGCTGGATCGTGCGTTTCTCCCCAGGCAAGGCCAAACGCGCACGCTGCGTCAACGCGGTCGCCGCAGGGCGGTTGCCGGTGGACGAAAAGCTGCGACGGGCCGAAGCAGTCTTCCTCGACGCGGGCCTGCCCCTGGTGGTCCGCATCACCCCGTTCAGCCAGCCCGCTGGCCTCGACCAGCATCTGGCCGGCCTGGGCCTTCAGGTCATCGACGACACGCGGGTGATGGTCGGACCGATGCCTGAGAGCTCTGTGCCACCCGCCGCTCTGCCACCAGGGACGTCCCTGCTCCCCGCGGAGCCGCAGGACTTCGCCGAAGTCGTCGGCAGCCTGCGCGGCTCGCCGGCCGTCCAGCGACTGGCGCACGCCGAACGCCTGTCGGCATCACCGGTGCCTTACCGCGGTTGGCTGCTGCAACGGGACGGCCGGACCCTGGCTTGCGGGCAGTATGCGCGCGAGGGTGATCTCGTCGGCTTGTACGACGTCTTTACCGCGCCCGACGAACGTGGCCGCGGACTCGCCGCCACGCTCTGCGCCCACCTGCTGAGCAGCGCCAGAGACGAGGGTGCGCGGACGGCATACCTGCAGGTCGACGCCGCGAACGTCGCCGCGCGGAAGGTGTACCAGCGCCTGGGCTTCGCCGACGCGTACGCCTATCACTACCGAGCCGCAGATCCCGAAGCGGCGCACTGAAATCCAGTCGCTACGCGTCCCGCTGCGGCGCCCCGCGCGGTCGCTGATTCAGAGCCCCAGGCCCTCGTCCACGCCCAGATGCACGTTCATGGCCTGCACGGCAGCACCGCTGGCGCCCTTGCCCAGGTTGTCCAGCCGGGCCATCAACAGCACCTGGCGGTCATTGGCGAACACGAAGATGTCGACGCGGTTGGTGTCGTTGCAGCCCTGCACGTCGAAGAACCCGTGCTCCAGGGTGGCCGGGTCGCGCAGGGGCATCACCCGCACGAAGCGCTCGCCCTCGTAGTGCTTCGCGAGCGCAGCGTGCACTGACTCCGCCGATGAGCCGCTCGAAAGCTGGCTGAGGTGCAGGGGCACCGACACCGACAAGCCCTTGTAGAAGTTGCTGACCACGGGCTGGAAGATCGGCGCCACGGTCAGCCCGGTGTGCGCCATCATCTCGGGCACGTGCTTGTGCGCCAGCGTCAGGCCGTACGGGCGTGGTGAAGTGAGCGCCGGATCATTGCCCGCCTGATACTGCTCGATCATCTTCTTGCCGCCACCCGAATAACCGGTGATGGAGCCCGCGCTCACGGGCAGGGCGGCGGGCACCACGTCGGCGTCGACCAGCGGTCGCATCAGCAGGATGAAGGCCGAGGCATGGCACCCCGGGTTGGCGATGCGCTTGCTGCGACGGATCACGTCGCGCTGGCCGGGCGCCAGCTCCGGCAGCCCGAAAGCCCAGCCGGCCACGGTGCGGTGGGCCGTGCTGGCGTCGATGAGGCAGGTCTTGGGGTTGGTGACCATGGCCGCGGCCTCGCGGGCTGCGGCATCGGGCAGGCACAGAAAGGCCACGTCGGCGGCATTCAGCAGGCGCGCACGCTCTGCCGTGTCCTTGCGTCGCTCGGGGTCGATGCGCAACACTTCGATGTCGTGCCGCTGCGCGAGGTACTCGTGGATGCGAAGGCCGGTGGTGCCTTCCTGGCCGTCGACGAAGGCGGTGAATCCCATGTGCTGTGCCCCTGGCGCCGGTGGGCGCGTTTCCTGTGTGCGTTCTGGTAGAACGCGGGCGACAAGCATAAGGCAAGCCCATGACCTCGACCTGTCGAATCCTGCTGCTGCCCGGTTGGCTGAACTCCGGCGAAGGCCACTGGCAGACGCTCTGGGAGCGACAGCGCGGTTGGCAGCGCGTCGAGCAGAGCGACTGGACCTGGCCGCGCCGCGGCGACTGGATGGCGCGCCTGGACGAGGTGCTGCTGGAAGACGAGGCCCCGGCGGTGCTGGCGGCCCACAGCCTGGGTTGCCAGCTGGTGGCGGCCTGGGCGGCGCACTCGCAGCACACCGCGCGGGTCCGCGGCGCCCTGCTGGTGGCGCCGCCCGATGTCGAACGCGAGGGCGTCGTACCGCAGATCGCCGGCTGGCGGCCCATCGTCCGGGGGGCCTTGCCGTTCGCGGCCCGGGTCGTCTACAGCGAGGACGATCCCTACTGCAGCGTCGACCGTGCCCTGGGCATGGCCGGCGACTGGGGCGCTTCGTCCACCGCCGCAGGGCGCCGGGGCCACCTCAACGGCGACTCCGGCCTCGGCGACTGGCCCGAGGGCCAAGCCTGGGTCGCCGAGCTGTCCGCCTCGCTGTCGCCCGCATGACCACCGGCCAGCGGGCACTGCTCGTCGGCGCGGTGCTGGCCGTCATCGGCTGGGCCTTGAAGGCCGCCGGCGCCGGGCTGCCGCTGCTGATCGCGGCGCTGGGCATCGGCCTGCTGCTGACCTGGGTCCTGCCCCACCTGGGCCTGCGGGCCCTCGACCACCTGCAACACGCGCTGCGGGCTGCCAAATGGCGCCGCGAGGAAGGCCGCCACCACGCCTTCGGCGGCACGCACCTGCACATCCACGACGACGGCCGCCACTGCTGGATGACGGCCAGCGACCTGCGCCACCTGCTGCAGCTGCGCGAGGCGGACGATGTCATCGCCGCGCGGCTGTCGGGGCGCTGGCTGCGCGACGCCCGGGGCGTGCTGCTGCTGCGCGTCGACGCCGTCGCCCGCTACCTCGCCGACGCGCCGGGGCGCATGGAGCCGCGCACCGTGCGCCTGCGGCGCTACCTCGACCAGGACGTGCTGTTCCCGGCGGCACAGCGGCGACGCATGTCGTTGCCCGCCGACCGCGACCCACCGCCGGGTGGCCCCGACACTCGGTGACAATGCCCGCATGGTGACCAAACGACCCAAGGGCCTGGGCCTCGGCCTCGAAGCGCTGCTCGGCCCGAAGGTGAGCGACGCCGCCACCGCGCCCAGTGGCGAGCCCCACACGCTCAAGCTCGCGCAGCTGCAGGCCGGCAAGTACCAGCCGCGCACGCGCATGGACGAAGGCTCGCTCTACGAGCTGGCCGAGAGCATCAAGAGCCAGGGCGTGATGCAGCCCATCCTCGTGCGTCCTGTAGGCACCGGGCGCTACGAGATCATTGCCGGCGAACGGCGCTTCCGCGCCGCCGCGCTGGCCGGTCTCGACCACGTGCCGGTGCTGGTGCGCCCGGTGCCCGACGAGGCGGCCGCCGTGATGGCGCTCATCGAGAACATCCAGCGCGAGGATCTCAACCCGCTGGAAGAAGCCCAGGGCCTGCAGCGCCTGGTCAGTGAATTCGCCCTCACGCACGAGCAGGCCGCGCAGGCGGTGGGCCGCTCGCGCAGCGCCGCCAGCAACCTGCTGCGCCTGCTGCAGCTGGCCGAGCCGGTGCAGCAGATGCTGCTGGCCGGCGACCTGGACATGGGCCACGCGCGTGCGCTGTTGCCGCTGCCGGCGGCGCAGCAGGTGATGTCGGCGCAGGAGATCGCCTCGAAGAAGCTCAGCGTGCGCGAGGCCGAGAAGATCGTCGCGCGCCACCTCGCACAAGGGCGGCAGTCGCCGCTGCTGCGCGTGCCGGCCGAGAAGTCGCGCGACCTCCTGCGGCTGGAGGAGAAGCTCGCCGACGCCTTGACGGCCGAGGTCGAGATCCGCGTGCAGCGCCGCACCAAGCGCGGCGAACAAGGCGAGGTGGCGATCCGCTTCGGTTCGCTGGAAGAACTCAACGGCCTGCTGCAGAAGCTGGGCCTGGAGCAGGAATGATGGGCGTGCTGGACCTCCATATCGCCGAGGGCGTGGCCACGCTGACGATGAACCGCCCCGAGGCCAAGAACGCGCTGAACGCCGAGATGAAGGACGCCTTCGCGGCCGCGGTTCCGGCCTTGGCCGCGAATGCCGATGTGCGGGCGCTTGTCCTGGCAGGCGCCGGCGGCGCCTTCTGTTCTGGCGGCGACCTGCGGGGCATGGCGGAGGTGCGCAGCCAGATGACGCTGGCCGGCTGGCGCGAGCGCATGCGCGAGGTGCAGCCCTGGCTGCGAACCTTGATCCAGTTCGACCGCCCCGTCATCGCGGCCGTCGACGGTCCGGCCTTCGGCGCGGGCTTCAGCCTGGCGCTGCTGGCCGACTTCGTCATCGCCAGCCCGCGCGCACGCTTCTGCATGTCCTTCATGCGCGTCGGTCTCGGCCCCGACTTCGGCGCCATGTACACGCTGCCCCGCGTGGTGGGCGTGCAGCGCGCCAAGGAGCTGATGCTGTCGGCGCGCGAGGTCGACGCCGACGAGGCGCTGAAGCTGGGCATCGCGATGGAAGTGGTGCCCGCCGAGCGCCTGCTGCCACGCGCCACCGCGCTGGCGCGCAGCTTCACCGGCGCCTCGGCGCTGGCGGTGGCCTTGGTCAAGCAGGACGTGGCGATGTCGCTGGGTTCGGAGCTGAGCGCGCTGTTCGCGCAGGAAGCCGACCACCAGGCAATGTGCTTCACCACGCCATCGCACGAGCAGGCCGTACAGCGCTTCCTGGCCAAGCAGCCGGCGGCCTTTCGCTGGCCGCCCCCGGACGGCGACGCGCGCTGATTCCCGCCAGGCCCGTCCGGGCCGGCTTTGTCCCCACGGTTTGACCCGGTTTGGCCCGCCGCGCCCCCCGGTCCGGGCGCTCACGCCATCATCGCGACCATTCAGTTCAACTTTGAAACCGGAGAGTCTTCCCATGTTCACGCGCCGCCACTTCCTGGCCGCAGGCCTTGCCGCCCCCGTCGCCTACGCCGCAGGGTCCTTCGTGCCCGTATGGGCACAGAACGCGCCGAATTTCGGCACACCGGTCCTGCCCAGCCCGGGCTTCCGCAAGATGAAGGTGGGCGACGCCGAGGTCATCTCGCTGATCGACGGCATCGCGCGCCGCCCGCTGGGCGAGGAGTTCGTGAAGAACGCCCCGCTGGCCGAGGTGCGCGCGCTGCTGGCCTCCCAGGGCCTGCCCACCGACTACATCGACGTCCCCTTCACGCCCTTCCTGGCCGTGGTGGGCAACCGGCGCATCCTGATGGACACGGGCCTGGGCGAGTTCGGGGGCCCGACCACCGGCAAGCTGCTGGAGCATCTGCGTGCTGCCGGCGTCCAGCCGTCCGACATCGACACCGTGCTCATCACCCACTACCACGGCGACCACATCAACGGCCTGCGCAACAAGGCCGGCGAGTTCGTGTTCCCCAAGGCCAAGGTGATGGTGCCGGCCCCCGAGCACGCGTTCTGGATGGACGACGCGAAGATGGCTGCCGCGCCCGCCGGCATGAAGGGTGCCTTCGACAACGTGCGCCGCACCTTCGCGCAGATGCCGGCCGACATGCTGGTGCGCTTCGAGCCGGGCAGCGAGGTGGCACCTGGGATCCGCTCGGTGGCCGCCTTCGGCCACACGCCTGGGCACACGCTGTTCGAACTGAGCTCGGCCGGCCAGACCTTTGCCTACCTCGGCGACCTCACCAACGTACCCGCACTCTTCGCGCGCAACCCGGATTGGGCGGTGACCTTCGACATGGACGCGGAAGCCGCTCGCCGCGTGCGCCGTGCCACCTTCGAGCGCGTGGTCGCCAGCAATGCGATGGTGGGCGGCTTCCACTTCCCGTTCCCGGCCTTCGGCCGCACGGTGGTGTCGGGCAACGGCTATGCGTTCCAGCCCGCCGCCTGACGCCACCCGTCGCGCGCTCGTGGGCGCCGCGTTGGCTGCGCCCTTGTGGCCGGCCCTCGCGGCTGACGCCGATGCCGAATCGGCGCTGCGGGCCGGCGGGGTCGTGCTGGGCATGCGCCACGCGCTGGCCCCGGGCACCTTCGACCCGCCGCAGTTCCGCCTGGGCGACTGCAGCACGCAGCGCCTGCTCAGCGACGAAGGACGCGCGCAGGCGCGCCGCATCGGCGAGTGGTTCAAGGCGCGCAACCTGGTGCCGTCGCGCGTGCGGTCCAGCCCCTGGTGCCGCTGCGTCGACACGGCGCAGCTCGCCTTCGGCTCGGCCGAGACCTGGGCGGCGCTCGGCTCGCCCCGCGGCGCCGACGGCGGCACGAACGCCGCGAACCTGCGCGAGCTGAAGTCGTCGCTGGCCGCCGCGTCGGCGAAGCCGGGCCGCTTCGAGGTCTGGGTCACGCACATGTTCGTGCTGTCGGACCTGGCCGGCACCAACACGGGTTCGGGCGACGGCCTGGTGATGCGCATCGGCCGCGACGGCCAGCTGCAGGTCATCGCCCGGCTGCCCGGCACCTGATCCCGGCACCCGCCACAGCGGCCGCTGAACGCAGGCGGCGCGAAGCGTCGAGAATGCGGCCTTCGCCCCCATGCCTGCCCTGACGCCTCCGCCCACCCGCGTGCTGTCGTTCATCTCGCCGATGACGCAGCTGAACACGCCTTACCCGTCCACCGCCTACCTCACCGGCTTCCTGCGTTCCCGCGGCGTCGTCGCGATGCAGGAAGACCTGGCGCTGGGGCTGATCCTCGAGCTGCTGTCACCGGCCGGCCTGCAGCAGCTGAAGTCGGCCATCGATGCGTTGCCGCCGTCGGGCCGCAGCGAGGCCGTGGCCGCCTTCGACCAGCGCTTCGACGAGTACCTCGAAACCCTGGGCCCGACCATCGCCTTCCTGCAGGGAAGCGATGCGACGCTGGCGCACCGCATCTGCAGCCGCCGTTTCCTGCCCGAGGGCGCGCGCTTCGCGTCGCTGGATGTCTACGTCGACCCCGACGGCGGCGACCCCATGGCCTGGGCCTTCGGTGCGCTGGGCGTGCACGACCGCGCGCGCCACCTGGCCA
>LNFM01001914.1_pt1 | contig 27431 bp, 24 predicted proteins | sample 596031 | NCBI WGS metagenome assembly LNFM01 (sample SAMN04254537, study PRJNA301005) | activated carbon metagenome | isolation source: dual media filters at the Ann Arbor, Michigan drinking water treatment plant | place: USA: Ann Arbor
ACACACGCATAACGGTGGGCTGGCACCGAATGCGGCAGAGAAGCAGTATTGGATGGACTATAAAACCGTGGCCAAAAAGACTTGACCACTACATAGTGGTACATAAAGATAACGCCCGGAAAAATGGGCAACAGTGACAGCGCCGGAAGCACGAAAAAACTGGCAGTAAAAAAGCCCAAGGCCAAGGCATCCCAATGGGGGGGCTCCGCCTTATCAACCACCCCGTCGTCACCGCTTGGCCTGTATTCCCCGCGCACGGCCGGAGAGCCCGACCAATATTCGTAGTTGCCGAGGCGCAGGCTGCTGGCTATGCTGCTGTGATCGCCAACCAGCGTGTCATCGCCAATTTCCACATCCATGCCGACCACCGAGCGTATGCCGATGCAAACGTCATTGCCGATGCGGATCCGGCGGACCTTTAAATAACCATTCTCCAGGCTGTAACAGGCGATATTGGCGTCGGCATTAATACATACGCGATCGCCAATTGTTAGCTGATCCAGGCCTGAGATGAGATGGGAATCGATATGCCCCCCTTTGCCGATACGCGACCCCAGCAGCCTGAGATAAATGGCGAGGAGTGGAGTGCCTGCCAAAAAATGAATGGGTACGCAATGGAGTACCCGCTGGACAAACAGCCATCTCAGATAGTAGAAACCCCAGATCGGGTGATCGCCTTCCCTTAAACGTCCGAGCACTAGCCATTTGCACAATATGCCGAGTATCAGCATGGTGGGGTAGACAATGAACAGGCTCAGAAACGAAGCGCCCAATGATTCCCAGAATGGATATTCGTAGGCCTTCAAGAAGCTGTATGTAAGGAACGGGGTGATCCACTGGAGCGCAAAAAAGGCAATAACAAAATACAGAAGAACGGCCTGGAACGACGTGCCCAGGAGATGTTTCCAGGTAGGGATTCGAAAAAACGGAGTTTTGCTGCCGGTCTCTCCAACCCTTGCGTTTACGGTAGACTGAGTCTCCAGATGTGCGGCCAGGCGAGCAATTGTGGGAAAGACGTAAACGTCGCTCATGGACAGGTTCGCAAATTCATCGTCCTCGCGCATCGCGGAAACAAATGTGGCCGCCGAGAGGGAGTCCCCACCGAGATCGAGAAAGAAATCATCGTCCTCGGTGATGCCCTCATTCTCGAAAATGCGCGCCCATGCTTCGTAGATAGTTCGCTTCAAGGGGGTATCGAGGCCCTCGACCGTTGTTCGTACGAATTTTCGTTTAGGAACGGGAAACGCCTTGTGGTCGATCTTGCCACTCGCAAGCGTTGGGAAAGCGTCCATAGACTCAATGAAAGCGGGCACCATATAGGGCGGTAACGCCTGCTTAAGGCGAGCGATGGCGGCGGACTCGTTGAAGGGCTCCGCGGATTCCTTCAGGACGTAAGCGGCCAGAACGGATCGGCCTTCAATCTTGTGAACCACTGCAAGGGCATTGCGGATGCCCGGCATCGCTCGAAGCAGAGACTCGATTTCCCCCAGCTCAACCCGAAATCCCCTGATCTTGACCTGAGTGTCGATCCGGCCCAGGTACTCGATATTTTGATCCTCGTTAATGCGCGCGAGATCGCCTGTGCGGTAGAGCACTTTGCTGGTGTCGCCTGTCAGCGCGGCATGGGTATTGGCAATAAAGTGTGTTTTGGTCAGATCTTCGCGATGCAGATAACCCTTCGTCACCCCATAGCCGCCAAGCACAAGCTCGCCTTCTCGCCCTTGTTCCACGATGGCCCCTTTTTCGTCCATGATATAGGCGGTATAGTTTGCCAGCGGCTGGCCAATGGTCACTTTCTGTCCTGGCTGGCAAAGGCTTGTGGTGGCAACGACTGTCGTTTCCGTTGGCCCATAGGTGTTATATATCCGTCGCTGCGGTGAGAACCAAGGCTCAATGAATGTATCGGGTAGTGCTTCACCCCCGAGTATGAGCAGCCGTATCGATGGTACGGGGCGCGGAAGCATGGCCAGCAGCGTCGGCACGCAGGACAGAACAGTAATGTTCAATTCCACAAGTATTTTGCTGAGATCAGGACCGGCGTGCATGATCTCCGGGGTGCCCGCGACCAGGGTGGCGCCGGCATTAAAAGCCGTCCAGATTTCCTCGACAGAGGCATCGAAGGCCACGGAAAATCCTTGGAGCACGCGGTCCTCTGGCGCGATACCATAGATCTTCTGTTCGGCGAGCACCAAGTGATACGCATTGCCATGAGCAACAGGCACGCCTTTGGGTTTTCCGGTGGAGCCCGAGGTATAGATGACATAGGCCTCATCTTTGGGGCTTATGCTGATAGGCAGCGGCTTTTTACTTTGTTTATCGATTTCGGGGTGTGCCTCGTTGAGGAATATCTTGCGGATGCCGATGCTGCCGGCGAGGTCGAAGAACTCCAGGCTGGTCACCAGCGCTACGGCGTCACTGTCCGTAGCGATAAACTGCACGCGATCCTTTGGATAGGAGGGGTCAAGCGGCACGTAGGACGCCCCTGCCTTGAGTATGCCCAGGAGAGCGGTATATAGATCCAGGGACTTGGGGAGGAGCAGGCAGAGGCGATCGCCGCTATTTATCCCGGAGTTGTGCAGGAAACGCGCAAAGCGGTTCGCTTGATCGTCAAGTTGCTGGTAGGAGAGGGTGTTGCCCCTGCATTCCACGGCATTATGGTCGCAGTGACGGCTTGCCCTGTCTTCAAATAGCGCATGAAGGAGACCGTTCTTGTCAATCTCTGGATCATAATGCTGCAGGAAGGAGGGCTTTAGGGGCGGTCGCTGGTCCTGTGCAATAGAAAGATCCGCGATTTCCATCGTGCTGCTCGTTCCTTCTCGGTATAAGCTAAGCGGCGAGTCGCGCCAGTAAAATGCGCGCCCGGACTGCTGGGCCCGTCTTCATTGCGGAACCTCTGAATAAAACAGAGGTTCCGCGGCACACGGATGTGCTTGCTCTGAGAATTCCAGGATGGAATTATTCAGAGCTGTATTAGAAATTAGAAATAGCCCACTGGGGCGTACTCCGTCAATGCTGTAGCAGCGCAATCAGGGACACACAGAGAACCGGTACCGGTCCGTCAGCTAACAGGTTGATTCCCCCGCGAACAAATCCTCCAGTTTTTCTCGTGCCCGTACCAGGTGGGCCTTGTCTCCGTCCACCATCACTTCCGCCGCGCGCGGGCGGGTGTTGTAGTTGGAGCTCATGACGAAGCCGTAGGCTCCTGCGGAGCGTACTGCGAGCAGGTCGCCCGGCTGGATGTTGAGTTGGCGGTCCTTGCCCAGAAAGTCGCCGGTTTCGCACACCGGGCCTACGATGTCGTAGAGGCGCGATTCACTGTCTGTGCTGGGTAGCACGGGGATGATTTCTTGCCAGGCCTTGTACAGGGCGGGGCGGATCAGGTCGTTCATGCCTGCGTCGACGATCGCAAAATTTTTGTGCGCAGTGCATTTCAGGTATTCGACGGTGGTGAGCAGCACGCCGGCATTGCCGGCGATGGCGCGGCCCGGTTCGAGCAGGATCTTGTAGGGTCGTCCTTCCAGTTTTTTCATCAACGCTGCGGCGTATTCCTCCGGGCTAGGCGGCGTTTCGCCGTTGTAGGGAATGCCCAGGCCGCCGCCGATGTCCAGATGCTGGATGGTGATGCCCTGCGCGGCGAGTTCGTCCACAAGATTTAATACCCGGTCCAGCGCATCGACAAAGGGCGTGGCCTCGGTTAATTGGGAACCGATATGGCAGTCTACACCCACGATGTCGATGTGCGGTAGTTCGGCGGCGCGGGCGTATGCCGCCGGGGCTTCGGCGATGTCGATGCCGAACTTGTTTTCTTTCAGGCCGGTGGAGATGTAGGGATGGGTGCGCGCATCCACATCGGGGTTGACGCGCAGCGACACCGGGGCGCGCATGCCCATTTCAGCTGCTACGGCATTGAGGCGCTCCAGTTCGGCTACGGATTCGACGTTGAAGCAATGGATGCCCACCTCCAGCGCGCGGCGCATTTCATCGGCGCGCTTGCCTACGCCAGAGAACACCACTTTACTTGCATCACCTCCGGCGCGCAGCACGCGTTCCAGTTCGCCAGCGGAAACGATGTCGAACCCCGAGCCGAGCCGCGCCAGGATGTTGAGCACGGCGAGATTGGAGTTGGCCTTGACGGCGTAACACACCAGATGGTCGCGCCCGGCAAAGGCGCGGTCGAAGGCATGCCAGTGGCGCTCGAGCGTGGCGCGCGAATAGACATAACAGGGGGTGCCATGCGTGCGGGCGATCTCGGCGAGGTCGACGTCCTCGGCGCACAGCCGCCCGTTGCGGTAGATGAAGTGATCCATGAATGATGAACTCTGTTTAGCGTTGTGGTTGGGTAGGCGCGGGTTTTTCGCCGGGCAGGTATAAAGGACCTTTCTGCCCGCAGCCGGAGATGAAGCTGGCGCCGAGCAGCGCAATTATCAGGCATATCCGGTGGCGTGTGCGGGTCATTATTTTCTCTTCGGGTTTTGGGAAAGCATCAAGTATAAATGGACGGGCGACAACCGCCAAATCGTTATCAAGAAGAAGTCCCGGAAATGTCACGCTGTTTTTAGCGCCACATCCGTGACAGGAGTTTGCGCACCTCTTCCAGCAGCACAGAGGAGGAGATCAACGCTGCAAGGCCCCAGTCTGTCAGCGAAAGGTCAGTGGCATGAAAGATTTCCTGCGCGGGTGACCAATGGACGGCGAGGATCTGCATGACGAGCACGCCGGCCAAGGCCAGCCATAATTTGCCGTTGGCGAAGAAGTTCCGGTTGAATGCGGAGCCGCGTTCGGCGCGGGCGTTGAATACGTTGAAAAACTGGAACAGCACGAAGGTGGTGAAGGCCAGCGTCACGGCATGTTCCTGCGAGCCTGTCTGCAGCGCGTAATACAGCACGCCGAGTGTACCCGCCATCATGGTGGTGCCGTAGGCCAGCAGTTTGCCTAGGCGCCTCAGGGTGAGGATGTGCGCCTTGGGGTTACGCGGCGGTTCCGCCATGAGGCCGGGGTGGGCGGGGTCTACGCCCAGCGCCATGGCGGGCGGGCCGTCCATGATGATGTTGATCCACAGTATCTGGACGGGGCTGAAGGGGATGGGTAGGCCGAAAAACGGCGCGCTGACCACGGTGAGCAGGGCGCCCATATTGGTGGAGAGCTGGAAGCGCACGAATTTGACGATGTTGTCATAGATCATCCGGCCTTCCTTGACGGAGCGCACGATGGTGGCGAAGTTGTCGTCGGTGAGTACCATGGTGGCCGCTTCTTTGCTGACTTCGGTGCCGGTGATGCCCATCGCCACGCCGATGTCGGCGCCTTTGAGGGCAGGGGCGTCATTGACGCCGTCGCCGGTCATGGCAACCACGTGGCCGCGTTCCTGCAAGGCCTGTACGATCTTGATCTTGTGCTCCGGCGCGACGCGCGCGAAAACGACGATTTGTTCGATGCGTGTGGCCAGCTCATGGGAATTAAGACGATCCAGCTCCTCGCCGGTGACGGCCTCACCGTGCAGGCCCAGTTCGTCGGCAATCGCCACGGCGGTAACCTTGTGGTCGCCTGTGATCATCTTGACAGCGATGCCCGCCTTTTTGCACAGGGCGATGGCATCGCGGGCTTCGGGGCGCGGTGGATCCATCAGCCCGATCAGTCCCGCAAACGTCAGGCTGCGGATATGAGCGAAAAGGTCGCCGTGCGGATCGAAGGAGGCGGCGGGCAGGGTGCGTGTGGCGACTGCCAGCACGCGCAGTGCGCTGGCGGCCATGGCCTCGTTTTCGTGTGTGAGCTGGTCACGCAACGTGTTGTCGATAGGCTGTTCTCCCTCCGGCCCGAGGAAGGTGCCGCAACGCCCCAGCAGGACATCCGGCGCCCCTTTTACAAACACCTGCACCCGATCCCCATCCTGGTGGAATGTCGCCATGAATTTGTGGGCTGGATCGAAGGGGATCTCTGCGCTGCGCGGCGTCGTTGCCTCCGCGTCGTCCCGCTCCACGCCACCCTTGGCAGCCAGTACCAGCAGCGCGCCTTCGGTAGGGTCGCCAATGAGGTGGCCATCGCGCACGCGGCTGTCGTTACAAAGCGCCAGCGGGCGCAGCAGCAGGCTGAAATCCGGTGCCGGTGAGGCGTCATCCGCAGCGCGGATTTCTCCTGTGCTCTGGTAACCTTCGCCGCTGACGGTGTAGCGCCGTCCTTGATAGAAAAAAGCGCGGGCCGTCATCTGGTTCAGGGTGAGCGTGCCGGTTTTGTCCGAACATATGACGCTGGTGCAGCCCAAGGTCTCGACGGCGGCCAGGCGCTTGACGATGGCCCCCTGCCGTGCCATGCGGTACATGCCAATGGCGAGGGTGACAGTGACTACCGCCGGTAGGCCCTCCGGGATGGCCGCCACCGCAAGTGCGATGGCGGTGAGGATAAGTTCCACCAGTTCCTCGCCACGCAGCAGGCCCAACACCAGAATGAGCAGCACGGCCACCAGCGCAATAGCCGCCAGCCGCTTGCCGAGCTGGTCCAGCTGGATCTGGAGCGGTGTTGGCCCTTCCTGGGTGCTTTCCAGCAGGCCCGCCAGGCGGCCCATTTCTGTATTCATGCCAGTGGCGGTGATGAGGAGTTCGGCGCGCCCGCGCGTTACCACGGTATTCATATAGGCCATGTTGAACCGTTCGGCCAAGGGGGCCGTCTCAGCGATCGGAGTCCGCGTGTCTTTGCCTGCCACATGGGATTCCCCGGTCAGGGCAGACTCGTCGATCTCCAGGCTGTGGGCAGCGATGAGGCGGCCATCGGCGGGGACCCTATCGCCTGCCTCCATCAGTACGATGTCTCCGGGCACCAACGCATCGGCGCTGACCTCGGCGGTGCAGCCGTTGCGCCGTACCCGTGCCTTGAGCGCCAGCATTTTTTTGAGGGCGGCCAGACTTTGCTCGGCGCGGTACTCCTGGTAAAAACCCAGTGTCGCATTGAACAGGACAACGATGAGGATCACGGCGGCATCCTTGATCTCACCCACCGCCCCTGCCAGTACGGCGGCACCAATCAGGATCAGAATCAGCAGGTTTCTGAATTGCGCCAGAAGCAACAGCCAAGGCGAGCGTGGCGGCTTTTCGGCAAGGCGGTTGGGGCCGTAAACAGCCAAGCGTTTTTCTACCTCGGCCGAACCAAGCCCTTCGCCAGGGACGACACCCATAGTCTCGCTGGCTTTATCGGCAGTGAGTGCATGCCAGACGGGGGTTTCCAGGTGGGCCTTATCCATCGAGCGATTACTTTTCGTATAAGGAGGTTTTGCCAGTATACCCGACGACCGAAATGACGGGTGTGGATGCGCTATACAAAAAGGGAATGGTTGAGTGCGTTTCATTCCGTCTCACCAAAAAGCTACGCCTTTTGCCCCCTTTTGTGGTTTAATCAACGCCCATGTTTAAGCCGTTAGAAATCTTTGTTGCCCTGCGTTATACCCGCGCCAAGCGGCGCAATCACTTTATCTCCTTTATTTCCCTGATTTCCATGCTGGGCATCGCCTTGGGTGTGGCCGCGCTCATCACGGTGCTGTCGGTGATGAATGGGTTTGAGAAGGAGCTGCGCGCCCGCATTCTTGGCGTGGTGGCGCATACCACGATCTCCGGTGTGGAGAATGGCGGGCTGCGCGACTGGAAGGCAGTGGCCGCATTCACGGGGCGTTATCCTCATGTGACGGGGGCGGCACCGTATGTGGATGGCGAAGGGATGCTCAGCAACGGCTCGCAGGTGAGCGGAACCCTGATCCGCGGTATTTTGCCGGGCGAAGAACCCAAGGTGTCCGACCTGGGGTCGAAGATGCTTGAGGGCCATCTGGGTGATTTAAAGCCTGGTGGGTTCGGCATCATTCTTGGCAAGGAGCTGGCGCGCAACCTCGGTGTGGGGGTAGGGGACAAGGTAACCCTGCTCACCCCGCAAGCCAATGTCACGCCGGTGGGGATTCTGCCGCGCCTCAAACGCTTTACAGTGGTGGGGACTTTTGAGATTGGGATGTATGAATACGACAGCGCAATGGCGCTGCTGCATCTCGACGACGCCGCCAAGCTGATGCGCATGAAGGATGGCGCGGTGAGCGGCGTGCGCCTGAAGCTCGATGATATGTTTGTCGCTCCGCGTCTGAGCCAGCAATTGGCGCTCGAACTGCCCGTGGGTTACATGATCAGCGACTGGACGCGCCAGCACGTCAATTTTTTCCGTGCCATTCAGATGGAAAAGACCGTCATGTTCATCATCCTGACGGCAATCGTGGCCGTGGCGGCCTTCAATATCGTCTCCATGCTGGTAATGATGGTATCTGACAAAAGGGCCGATATCGCCATCCTGCGTACGTTGGGAGCCACCCCAGCCAGCATTATGGTGATCTTCATGGTGCAGGGCACCCTGCTTGGCATGGCGGGCACGCTATTGGGTACGGCCGGCGGTGTGAGCCTGGCGCTCAATGTTGATACCCTGGTACCAGCGATTGAGCGTTTGTTTGGTATGCAGTTCCTTGCCGCAGATGTCTATTACATCAGCGAGCTGCCGTCCGAAATGCGGATTTCGGACGTAGTTAAAATCAATGTCGTATCATTTTTGTTTAGTTTTCTCGCCACCATGTATCCCGCTTTACGCGCCGCGCGCACCCAGCCGGCAGAGGCGCTACGCTATGAGTGATCAGCCTGTGTTGTGGTGCCAACACCTCAGCAAAACCTTCAGCGAGGGCGGGCTCACGGTGGACGTGCTCAAGGACGTCACACTCTCGGTGAATCGCGGCGAGCGCGTTGCCATTGTCGGTACCTCCGGGGCAGGCAAGAGCACCTTGCTGCATCTGCTTGGCGGCTTGGACAAGCCGACGCGCGGCGAGGCGTGGGTGGCGGGCAAAAACATGGCGCAGCTCAGTGAAGTGCAGCGCGGGCGGCTGCGTAATGATGCGCTGGGATTTATCTATCAGTTTCATCACCTGCTGCCGGAGTTCACCGCCCTGGAAAATGTCGCCATGCCGCTATTGATCCGCAGGATGCGTCCGGCGGAGGCGGCGGGCAGGGCGCGCGCACTTCTTGAAAACGTCGGCCTTGGCGCGCGCCTGGAGCATAAACCCGGCGAGCTGTCCGGCGGCGAACGCCAGCGCGCCGCCGTGGCCCGCGCCCTGGTGACGCAGCCGCAGTGCGTACTGGCTGACGAGCCGACCGGCAATCTCGATCACAAAACCGCCGATCATGTGTACAGCCTGATGCTGGAACTGAACAGAGAGCTTCATACCAGCTTTATCGTTGTGACCCATGACCTCACGCTTGCAGCACGCATGGACCGGATCTTGATGCTGGAGGATGGGGTGTTGAAGGGGTGATGTCATTATGAGCGCCCTAATGCTTGTCCTTTAATACCCGCTGTTTCCTCTTCTTCAAATACCGCACGATATGCCAATGCCAGACCCCGCGTATCAGCAGGTTGCCAAGCACCGCGCTGCTCACGGAAAGCACCAGGGTGCCCAGCAGGAAAGGCCCTCCGATGGTGTTCAACTGTCCCCATAGCCAGTCAATCGACATCTCGATTTTGAAGGGGTGTTCCGGCATGCGCAGAATCCAGGTGCCTATTTTGTAGGAAAAGTAGGCGATCGGCGGTACCGTGAACGGGTTGGTGATAAATGTTAGCGCGACGGACAGCGGCATGTTGACCCGGAACATGACCGCCCCCGCTGCGGCGATCAGCATTTGCACCGGTCCGGGGATAAATGCCGCGAACAATCCCACGGAAACCGCGCCGGGCACGGAGTGCCTGTTCAGGTGCCACAGGTTGGGTGAGTGCAGCAGCGACCCGAGGAATTGCAGGTGCTTGTGGTCGCGGATGGTTTTGTGATCGGGGACGTAGCGCTGAATAAAGCGTTTGATAAGCTGCTTTGGCATAAATTAATGTAATTCCTACCCTGCTCGATATAGGGTAGATCGACGCCTCCCTGTTCCGATTATCCACACTTTTGGGCCATAACAAAAGCATGCGTTTTGGTACGCTGGCATTCCTGGCTGGAATTCTTGCCTTTCAGCAACTCACCGATCTGCCGGCTCTGCGCTGGAGCCTGCTCTTAATCCCATTGTTGCTGCTGGTGATGTTCGGCAAATGGCTGCGTTATCCGGCACTTGTAGCCTGCGGTTTCCTTTGGGCTTTATTTAGTGTGGCAGGTTCGATGTCCATGGGCCTTGCTCCCAGTCTGGAAGGTGAAGACGTCATCGCGGAGGGGGTGGTCGCCTCTATTCCCACCCGTTTAGCCGGGAGCGTTGTGTGGCGGCCAAAGGATGCCCAAAAGCTTGTTGCCACGGACGGTGATGATTCCCGCGGCATGCGTTTTGAGTTTGACGTGATGTCGCTGCATCAGGGCGCGACACGGTACCCCGCGCCTGGCCGTATTCTGCTCAGCTGGCAAGAGGCGCCCTCCGATCTACGGGTGGGGGATACCTGGCGCTTGCAGGTGCGTCTCAAGCGTCCGCGCGGGTTGATGAATCCTGGCGGATTCGACTATGAGGGCTGGTTGTTCCGCCACCACCTGCATGCCACGGGTTATGTCAGGCCAAGCGGCCCTCATCTACGCATCGCCTCGAACGCCGGCGGCTATACCATTGACAGGTTGCGCCAGCGGATAGCGGCGGACATTGCCGAGGCTTTGCCTGCCAGCCCTTATGCCGGAATTATCACCGCACTGACGATAGGCGAGCAGCGCGCCATCTCCAGCGCGCAATGGGAGGTGTTCTCGCGCACCGGGACCACCCATCTGGTGGCAATTTCCGGCTCACACATCACGCTGGTGGCGGGGCTGCTGTTCTTCCTGGCGCGCTGGGGGTGGGCCCGCCTGGGGTCGTTGACGCTGTATTGGCCCGCGCCCAAGGCAGCCGCCGTCATCGCCCTGCTGGGGGCGGTTTACTATGCCGCCCTGGCCGGATTTTCCGTGCCGGTGCAGCGTGCATTGATCATGGTCTTGGTGGTCATGATGGGGATTTTATTGCAGCGCAACCGCGCGCTCAGCCATACCCTGGCGGTGGCGTTGCTGCTGGTGCTGTTATATGACCCGCTGGCGGTCATGGAAGCAGGGTTCTGGCTGTCATTCGGCACCGTGGCGCTGATCCTGTTCGCCATGGGCAATCGCCTGGCGCCAGAGGGGGTGTTGATCGCCATCCATGGCGATCACCCTTCGGGCGTGCTGCGCACGACCCGTTTCGCCCCTGTCGAAACGGTATGGTGGCGGTGGGGGCGGCTGCACTGGCTGATTACTATCGGCCTTGCGCCAGTGATGCTGATACTGTTCCAGCGCGTCTCGCTGATCTCACCTGTGGCAAATTTTATCGCCGTGCCCTGGGTGAATGTGCTGGTGGTGCCTCCTGCGCTGGTGGGCGCGCTGCTGACGCTGATATCGCCGCTTCTGGGAGGTTGGGTGCTGGCATTGGTGGAACTCGCCGTGGCGGGGCTGTGGCCGATCCTGAAGTGGCTTTCCGATCTTGATGTGGCACAGTGGACGCAGCACGCCCCACCGTGGTGGGCGCTGTTGCCGGGATTGGTGGGCATCGCCCTGCTGCTTGCGCCCAAAGGATTGCCGGGGCGCTGGCTGGGAGTGGTGTGGCTGCTGCCGATGTTTTTCCTGCCCATTCCCAAACCCGCTGCGGGGGAGGTATGGTTTACCCTGCTGGATGTCGGTCAAGGGCTGGCGGCGGTGGTGCGCACGCGCGATCACGCGCTGGTGTTTGATGCCGGCCCGCGCTTCAGCCAAAGTTTCGATACCGGCGAGGCAGTGGTCACGCCGTTTTTGCGCGCGGTTGGTGTGATGCAGCTTGATATGCTGATCGTCAGCCACGGCGATAACGACCACATCGGTGGGGCGCAATCGATCGTCAAGGAGATGAAAGTCAAGCGCGCGTTGACGGGTGTGCCGCACCAGATGCAGTGGGCGAGGGCGCAACAGTGTTCGAGCGGGCAAACGTGGCGCTGGGATGGCGTGGAGTTTCAAATCCTCAGTCCGCCCGCCGATATGGCCGGTGATGACAACAATGCTTCATGCGTATTGCGCATCACCAATGCGGCAGGCAGCGTTTTGATCCCCGCCGATATCGAAAAGGGCGCGGAACGGCGCCTGCTCGATATCGCGCCCGGCGCCCTGTCCGCGCGCATTCTGGTGGCGCCGCACCACGGCAGCAAAACCTCATCCACGCAGGATTTTCTGGATGCCGTGCATCCCGATTATGTGCTGTTTCCCGCCGGTTACCGAAACCGCTACGGCCACCCCAAGCCCGAGGTCGTGGCGCGTTACCGGGCCATGAATGTGCATATGTACGACTCCGCGCATCACGGCGCCATCACCTTCAAACTTGATGCGCACGGCAAGATCGCGCCGCCGGAGACTTACCGCCAGTCGGGGCGGCGGTATTGGCATGCAGGTTAAGAGCCTGTCCATGATCTCGCTGAAGGGCGCATCGCGGCGTTGGATTTCGGCTCGGAATGCTCATTTACTCCGTGTAAACTCCGCTTCCTCGCCGAAATCCGCCTGGCGCTGCATCCCTTGATCGAGATCATGAACAGGCTCTAAACAGCTCTATAGTTTCTCCCCCCAGCGCAACTTGGTGCGTAAAATTTTATAATGGTCGTGACCGGCCGGGTGAATGAGGCGGATCGGGCAAGCATTTCTTCTGATATGGATATGGTCGCCCTCGAACAGATCGAAATTCATCTGCCCATCACAGGTAAGCTGCGCCCGCTCGTGATTACAGTCAGTAATAACGACATCAATCTGGCTGTCACTGTTGACGACAATCGGGCGGCTGCTCAAGGTGTGAGGGCAGATCGGCACAAGAGTGATCGCGCAGAGCGTAGGATGCAGAATCGGCCCGCCACCGGACAGCGCATACGCGGTGGAACCGGTCGGTGTGGCGACGATCAGCCCGTCGGCGCGCTGGCTATTGACGAACTGGCCGTTGATGTAGGTTTCAAATTCAACCATGCGCGCCATGTTCCATTTGTGGACAACTACATCATTGAAGGCGCAACCTTCGCTGATTTCTTTGCCGTCACGTATGATAGCGCTGCGCAGCAGGCAGCGCTCTTCCAGCAGGTAATGTCCCCGCAGGATTTCCTCCATTATTTCGATCATGCGATCGGGAGAAATGTCGGCAAGAAAGCCCAACCTGCCAAGATTCACGCCCACCAGAGGAATGCCGGTGTCGGCCAGCGAGCGCGCGGCATTAAGCAGTGTACCGTCTCCGCCAATGACAATCACAAGATCACAGTGTGCGCCAATGACCTGGCGGCTGGCGGTTTCCATTCCTTGGCCGGGAAAGGTTTGCGCGGTAACTTCGTCCAGCATGACCCGCAACCCCTGTGCCTGCAGGTAGGCGCTAAGGGTGCGGAGCGTTTCATTGACGCTCGGGTCGTCGTATTTTCCGATCAAGCCGATGGTGGTAAATGCCAATGGCATGGCGTTTTTGCTCCCTGACTTGAAATAGGTTAATGAGCGGCAAAGTTATCACGCGCGGTATACGGGTGCCAACTGGGTATCTTGCAAGAGTCTATCTGCCTCAACACTGGGCGAAAGCATTTTCTTGACAGGGCGGGGTGGGAATTGTTAGTGTTTCTGGCACTCATTGGGAGCGAGTGCTAATCTTGGGAATTTCTATTTAAACTTAATATTATTAATAAGTTGATATCACTTTGTGACGCATTGTAAGAGATAATCACCCATAAGGTTATGTTTGGCAACCCAATAATATTACGAGCTTGTTAAGCTGTGACACAAGAAATCGGCGAACGCGCGCAGCTTATATTAAAGACCTTGGTGGAGTCCTACATTCGTGAGGGGCAGCCGGTAGGGTCGCGCCTGCTCGCGCGTGATTCCGGGCTGGAGCTGAGTCCGGCGACGATCCGCAACATCATGATTGATCTAGAGGAATTGGGGATGGTGGCGTCCCCTCACACCTCGGCGGGGAGGATCCCCACTGCCAAAGGCTACCGTTTGTTTGTGGATGCCCTGCTTACCGTCCAGCCGCCAGACAGCGGCGAAATGGTGCGCCTGAAAAACCAGCTTAATCCCGGCGTCAGTGTGGAAAGTTTGCTGGAATCGACATCTTCGATGCTGTCTAACATTACGCGCATGGCGGGTCTGGTGATGGTGCCGCGTCGTGAACATACCGTGCTGCGTCAAATAGAATTTCTGCCCTTGTCGGGAGACAACCGCGTCCTGGTGATCGTCGTGATCAATGGCCATGAGGTGCAAAACCGTGTCATCCAGCCCCGGCGGCGCTATTCGGAGTCTGAATTGCAGGAGGCGGCAAATTACCTGAATGCAATGTTTGCCGGCAAGGATCTGCCCACGATCCGGAATTGCCTGTTGTCCGAGATGGGCGCGGCGCGCGAGACGCTGAACGGGATGATGCAAACCGCCGTCGAGATGGCGGAGGAGGTGTTCGCCCCGGCGCCTTCCGGCGCGCAGGGAAGAGCGGCAGCGAAGGGTTTTGCTAGTGCCGTGGGAGGCGGGATGTCGGGAGCGGCCGAGCCCGGCTACCTGCTTGCGGGGCAGACCAACTTGATGGATTTTGCGGAGCTGTCGAGCGTTGAAAAGCTTCGCCAGCTCTTTGATGCCTTCAATCAAAAACGCGACATGCTGGATTTGCTTGACCAATGCATGCGCGCCGAAGCGGCTCAGGTGTTCATTGGCGCGGAATCCGGTTATAAGGCGCTGGATGAGTGCAGTATCGTGACCGCCCCTTATGAGGTCGAGGGGCAAGTAGTAGGGGTGCTGGGAGTGATCGGTCCGACCCGTATGGCCTATCATCGCGTGATACCCCTGGTTGACGTGACGGCAAAATTGCTTGGCGCGGCCTTGAATCAGCGGTAATTGCCCATATTTCGAGCTACACTTGCCCGTTCGCGTGGCGGGTATATTTTTTCTACGGGAGAAGCAAAAGTGACAAGTACCGAGAATCTTTCTCAAGAAACAGCGCAGCAAGCAGAAGGCGCGCCGGAGGCTGGCGCCGAAGCGGTGTCGTATGAGCAACTGGCGCTGACCCTGCAGGATGCGCAAACCAAGGCGGATGATTACTGGAATCAATTGCTGCGCGTGCGCGCGGACATGGAAAACCTGCGCCGCCGTGCCGAGCGAGACCTGGAAAATGCCCACAAGTATGCGCTGGAGCGGTTTGTCGGCGAATTGCTGCCGGTGAAGGACAGTCTGGAGATGGGGCTGGCGGCGGCCAGCGGCGAGGCGGCGGACATCGCCAAAGTCCGCGAAGGGCTCGACCTGACAGTAAAAATGATGCAGTCAGCCGTGCAAAAGGCCGGCGTGCGGGAGATCGATCCGCAGGGTGAGAAATTCAATCCGGAGTTGCATCAAGCCATGACTACTCAGGAAAGCGCTGACCTGGAGCCCAATACGGTAGTGGCTGTGTTTCAGAAAGGCTATATGCTCAATGAGAGATTAGTCCGTCCGGCCATGGTAGTGGTATCCAAAAAGCCTTAATCCGCAACTATAACCTTTAACCTTGAAATCACCCTGAAAACCCCAATTTAAGCAAACATACGTGGCGGTTTGTGGTCCGCCTGCTGAATAATTTATAGAAAATTCATACTGGAGATAGAGAAAAATGGGAAAAATTATCGGGATTGACCTGGGCACCACCAACTCCTGCGTTGCGGTGATGGAAGGCGGGCAGCCCCGCGTCATCGAAAATGCCGAGGGAGGCCGCACCACGCCTTCCATTATCGCCTACTCCGATGACGCCGAAATTCTGGTCGGGCAGGCCGCCAAACGGCAGGCCGTGACCAACCCGGAGAGCACGCTGTTTGCCGTAAAGCGCCTGATCGGCCGCAAGTTCAGTGACGAAGTAGTGCAGCGCGACATCAAAATGGTGCCGTACAAGATCATGGCCGCCGACAATGGCGATGCCTGGGTGGAGGCTAAAGGCAGGAAAATGGCCCCACCAGAGATTTCCGCGCGTGTGCTGATGAAAATGAAAAAGACCGCCGAGGATTATCTGGGCGAGCCTGTCACCGAGGCGGTGATCACTGTGCCTGCCTATTTCAACGACTCGCAGCGTCAGGCCACCAAGGACGCCGGACGTATTGCCGGGCTGGATGTGAAGCGCATCATCAACGAGCCAACCGCAGCGGCGCTGGCCTATGGCATGGACAAGAAGCCGGGCGAGAGCAAGGTTGCGGTGTTTGATCTGGGTGGCGGCACATTCGATATCTCCATCATTGAAATCGCCGAAGTCGATGGCGAGCACCAGTTTGAAGTGCTGTCCACCAATGGCGATACCTTCCTGGGTGGTGAAGACTTCGATATGCGCCTGATTGATTACCTGGCGGCGGAATTCAAGAAAGACAGCGGCATTGATCTGCACAATGACGCGCTGGCCCTGCAACGCCTCAAGGAGGCCGCCGAAAAGGCCAAGATCGAGCTTTCTTCCAGCCAGCAGACCGATGTGAATCTGCCTTACATCACGGCGGATGCCAAAGGCCCGAAACACCTGAACATCAAGCTCACGCGTGCCAAGCTCGAATCGCTGGTGGACGATCTTATTGAGCGCACCATCGCCCCGTGCCGGATCGCCTTGAAGGACGCTGGGGTGCAGGCGTCGGACATCGATGACGTGATTCTTGTCGGTGGCCAGACCCGCATGCCCAAGGTGCAGGAGAAGGTGAAGGATTTCTTCGGTAAGGAGCCGCGCAAGGACGTTAATCCTGACGAGGCCGTGGCCGTCGGCGCCGCGATCCAGGCCGGCGTGCTGGGTGGCGAGGTGAAGGACGTGCTGCTGCTCGACGTGACCCCGTTGTCGCTGGGAATTGAAACCCTGGGCGGTGTGATGACCAAGCTGATCGAGAAGAACACCACTATCCCGACCAAGGCGGCCCAGGTGTTTTCGACCGCGGAAGACAACCAGAATGCCGTCACCGTGCACGTGTTGCAGGGTGAGCGCGAAATAGCCGCCGCCAACAAATCACTGGGGCGCTTTGATCTGACCGACATCCCGCCCTCGCGGCGTGGCATGCCACAGATCGAGGTGGCCTTTGACATCGACGCCAACGGTATCCTGAACGTATCCGCCAAGGACAAGGCCACCGGCAAACAGCAGTCGATTGTCATCAAAGCCTCCAGCGGCCTCTCCGAGGATGAAATCAAACGCATGGTCAAGGATGCCGAGGCGCATGCCGAGGAAGACCGCAAGTTCCATGAGCTGGTGCAGGCCCGCAACCATGCGGATAACCTGATTCACAGCACCCTCAAATCCTTGAAGGATCTGGAGGGTCAGGTGGAGGCCGATGAAAAGCAGCGCATCGAGGCCGCTGCCGAAGCCCTCAAGGAAGCCATCAAGGGCGATGACAAGGCTGATATCGAGGCCAAGACCAATGCCTTGATGGAAGTCGCCAGCAAGCTCGCCGAACGCGCCTATGCGCAGGCCGCGCAAAGCGAGGCTGGGCAGCAGGGCGAGGCGGCAGGCGCATCAGGCAACAAGGATGATGTCGTTGACGCCGAGTTTGAAGAAGTTAAGGACGATAAAAGCAAGTAAATTGCTGATACCGAAACTTCCCCCTCTCCCGCTTGCGGGAGAGGGTTGGGAAGAGGGTGAATGATTTTAACAAGGGTACGGTACGCCGTGCCCTTGTTTTGTTCTAGGTCAATAGTGGAATCGTAGGGTGCGTCCGACGCACCAATGGCCGTGGTGCGTGGGACGCACCCTACATAAATTAATAAATTATTGGTATTTTGAAATAAAAATAGCATAACTAGGTGGGATTTATACCGGATGGCGAAACGCGATTTTTACGAAGTGCTGGAGGTGGCGCGCAATGCCAGCGAGGCCGAAATCAAGAAGGCATACCGGCGCCTCGCCATGAAGTACCACCCTGACCGTAATCCTGATGACAAAGCGGCGGAGGAGCATTTCAAGGAAGCCAAAGAAGCCTATGAAGTGCTTAGCGATGAACGCAAGCGCGCCGCTTACGACCAGTTCGGCCATGCCGGCGTAGACCCTTCCGCGGCGGCAGCGGGTGGCGCGGCCGGGGGTGGCAACTTTGGCGACATCTTTGGCGACATCTTCGGTGATATCTTTGGCGGCGTTGGGGGGCGGGCAGGTGGCAGCCGTGTCCACCGTGGCGCGGATTTGCGCTACAACATGGAGTTGGATCTGGAAGAGGCGGTGCATGGCACCACCACCAAGGTACGCATCCCCACCCTGGTCGCGTGCTCGGTGTGCGAAGGCTCCGGCGCAAAGAAAGGCACTAGCCCGATAACCTGCGCAACCTGCGGTGGCCATGGGCAGGTGCGTATGCAGCAAGGTTTTTTCTCGTTGCAGCAGACCTGCCCCAAGTGCCGCGGCACCGGCAAAATCATCGCCAATCCCTGCGGGACGTGCCATGGACATGGGCGCGTGCAGGAGCAAAAGACCCTTTCGGTCAAGATTCCCGCCGGCGTGGATAACGGCGATCGCATCCGGCTGGCTGGCGAGGGCGAGGCGGGTGAAAGCGGCGGGCCGCCTGGTGATCTTTATGTGCATATCCATGTGCGGGAACACGCTATCTTCACGCGCGAGGATAATCACCTGATGTGTGAAGTGCCCATCAGTTTTGTTACCGCGACACTCGGCGGCGAACTGGAAGTACCGACGCTGGGTGGTCAGGTTGTTTTAAAAATCCCGCCGGAAACCCAATCCGGCAAGATGTTCCGTCTGCGCGGCAAGGGTGTCAAATCCGTTCGCGGTGGCGATGTCGGCGACCTGTTGTGCCGGGTGGTTGTAGAAACCCCGGTGAAACTCACGCGCCAGCAAAAGGATTTGCTGCTCGAGTTTGAAAAATCCATGAAGGAAGACAGCGCCATCAAGCATAGCCCACGCTCAAGCTCCTGGCTTGATGGAGTGAAGAAATTCTTTGACGCCATGAAATTTTGAGTGCCAGGGGCCGGTGTCAACGGCCTCTTTTGTCCACGAAAGTCACGAAAAACACGAAATAAAACAAAAACATGGATTGCTTCGGCGCAATTCACCGGATGGGTGAAAAGTAACACGCGATATATATTTGAATATTTTCGTGTTTTTTCGTGACTTTCGTGGACAACTGAGTTTTTTAGCAAAATAGCTCTCAGGGATGGCCGGTTTCTTTATCCGTGCATGACGGTTCTACGTCGAATCCCAGATGGTAGTAGGCGTGCCAGAGGCTTTTCCCCCTGAGGGGCAATCCTGGCCATATGTTTAGGTGTATGCCTTCCTTGCTGGTGCATTGAGAAAAATGTTCTGGTTTTCCGTTATGGTCGAGATCAGCCTGCGCCGTGCCATTTTTCTCTTTCAATGCGACATGTTTTCCAATGATTCCGAATCCAAAGGCGGCAGCCTGATCGTTTTGAAGTAACTTGAGCGCATAGCGTGTTTGCGGCTGGCCGCCGTCTATCGAGACCGTTTGCGCACCATTATCGCCACACGATGGCCCCAGCACTTCGGCCTTAATCAACGATTGCGGTTCGCCCGGGCCGCCCGGCGTCACAATCATAACCGGCATGCCTTTGAGCAGATCTGCGCGTTGGGTTTCCAGGCATTGCATGCCATCTTTCTGGGTGAAGACCACACCTACAAGAGACGCATAGCGGGGAGCGGGCGATTTTCCCGCTGTTGCCGCGATGGATGGCGCTGCAATGGCCAGTGTGGCCAGCGTTGCGAGTGTCAGCCTGTATTTCAAGAATCTGCCCGCTCGTACACAATCTTGCCTGCCAGCAGGGTATGCGTTACGCGGCCTTTGAATTCCCATCCCATAAATGGCGTGTTGCGGCCACGGCTGTGCAGGGTGCTGTCCGTCAACTCCCAATAGCGTTGCGGGTCGAAAATGCAGATGTCGGCAAGCGCTCCCGTGCTTAGCGTACCGGCCTCGATGCCGAGGATTTGCGCGGGCTGATGGGTCAGGCACGCCAGAACTTCGCTGAGCGTGAGCACGTCTTCATCCACTAGCCGCAGGCTGAGCGGGAGCAGGGTATCGAGGGACGATATGCCCGGCTCAGTGGCGCTGAAGGGGGCCTGCTTGGCATCCGGTTCATGCGGCTGGTGGTCTGAGCAGATCGCAGCCAGGGCGCCGCGCGCCAAACCTGCGCGCAAGCCGTCGCGGTCACGCTGGGTGCGCAATGGCGGGGTGACATGGCATTGGCTGTTGAAATCGGTCACGTCCATTTCCGTGAGATATAAGTGATGTGCGCTCACGTCCGCGCTGACCGGCAGGCCCTCGTAGCGTGCGCGCGCCACCATGCGTACCGCGCGTGCCGTAGACAGCCTGCAGAAGTGCGCGCGCACCCCGGTCTGCTCGATCAGCATCAGATCGCGCGCTACCGCCGCAGTCTCCGCGGATTCGGGGATGGCGGGCAAGCCAAGGCGCGTGCTGACAGCGCCTTCGTGCATGCAGCCCTTATTGCGCAGCCAGGGGTCTTCGGGGCTTAGAAATACCGTCAGGCCGTGCGTGGCGGCGTATTCCATGGCGCAGCGCAATACGTGGGTATTGGTGATAGGGCGCAGGGCATTGCCGACTCCAACGCAGCCTGCCTCTTTTAGTGCCGCCATTTCGCTCAAACTTTCCCCCGCCAGCCCCTCGGTGAGTGCGCCCAGCGGTACAACCCGTGCATACCCTGCCGCCTCGGCGCGGCTGCGGATGAGTTCGATGACGGCAGGTGTATCAATCACGGGGTTTGTGTCCGGCGGGCAACACAGGGTAGTGATGCCCGCACTGGCCGCCGCCCATGTTTCGCTGGCGATAGTGCCCTTATGTTCCTGGCCGGGTTCGCGCAGGCGGGCACACAGATCCACCAGGCCGGGGCAAACGATCAGGCCGCTGGCGTCGATTTCACGGTCTGCTGTAAAGCCTTGGAGAGCATCGCCGATGGTCTGGATGCGGCCGTCGGCGATGAAAACATCCTGCACGCCATCAATGGCGTTGGCAGGGTCGATAACACGTCCATTGGTAATGCGCAGGCGCATCAGATGATCTCTCCTTCAAGATTCGCGCGGGATGATATGGCCATCGACATGATCGCCATACGCACTGCGATGCCATGTGTGACCTGCTCCAGAATCACGGAACGCGAACCGTCGGCGACTGCCGAGTCGATCTCGACGCCGCGATTGATGGGGCCGGGGTGCATGACGATGACATCCGGTTTGGCGAGCGCGAGTTTTTCTTCCGTCAGCCCGTAAAGGCGAAAATATTCATATTCACTGGGCAGCAGCGCGCCGCGCATGCGTTCGTGTTGCAGACGTAGCGTAATCACCACATCAACATCGCGTAATCCCTCGCGCAGATTGTGATGGACGTGTACGCCGAGGGCCTCGACATCGGCGGGCATCAAGGTTTCAGGCCCGATGACGCGCACCTCATTGACGCCGAGCGTGGTCAGTGCATGGATCTGCGAGCGCGCCACCCGCGAATGCAGAATGTCGCCGACGATGGCGATAGTGAGCGGTGCAAAATCCTTTTTGTGGCGGCGAATGGTGAACATGTCCAGCATCGCCTGGGTAGGGTGCGCATGACGGCCATCACCGGCATTGATCACGCTGATGTGCGGTGCGACATTTTGGGCAATAAAGTGCGCCGCACCGCTGCGGTCGTGGCGCACCACGAACATATCGCAGTGCATCGCCTGAAGGTTGTGCAGCGTGTCGAGCAGGCTTTCGCCCTTGCTTGTCGCCGAGGCCGCGACATTGATATTGAGCACATCGGCGGACAGGCGTTTGGCGGCGAGTTCAAAGGTGGTGCGGGTGCGCGTGCTGGACTCGAAGAACAGATTGACGATGGTCTTGCCGCGCAACAGGGGGACTTTCTTGATGGATTGCTCGGTGACGCCTGAAAACGATTCAGCGGTATCCAGTATTTCCACCAGCAGTTTGCGGTTCAAACCCTCAATGGTTAGAAAGTGGCGAAGTCGACCGTTTTTGTCGAGCTGTATATTGTGGCGTCTCATGTCGCGGGTCGCATCTTGCTATTTGGTGGATGGGCTTATGATGGTTTCTTTATCCGGCCATATGACATTCGACCTGCCTTCCTCACCGGAATAGAATACCAAAATCGTTACCGGCGTTTTTCCAAAATTTTTCCCATTGTGCCAGGTGTTCATTACTTCCACAAAGGCCGTGCCCGCGGGAAATTCATGCCGTGAGCGGTCTTGCATATCGACAGTAAGGTTTCCTGTCTGGACATAGGCATAGGTGGGAACGGGATGCTTGTGCCAGCCGGTTTCCGCGCCTGGTTCGAGTTGAATGATCAGCGAGGTGACTTCTGGTTTGTTGGTTCGCAGATATTCAATTTTCTCTCCGATGGTTGTCGTCGTGGATTTCAAAAGAGGCGTGCTTTTAATGGCACTTTCCGCCCATGCCGAAGTGATGATGCAACTGGCAAGCAGCGTTACGATGGATAACCCTGCTTTCATGGACAGGTTTTTCATTAACGTACGGTTTGCAGGCGCAAAGCCAGTGGTTCAGGTCCCGTCAGCTTGATATGGGTTTTTGCATCCAGCTCCATGTGCTGGCCCACCACATCGGCCTGGATCGGTAGTTCACGTCCGCCACGTTCGATCAAGACCGCCAGGGTGATGGCGGTGGGGCGGCCATAGTCGAAGATTTCATTGAACGCGGCGCGGATGGTGCGCCCGGTATACAACACGTCATCGACCAGTATGATATGGCGGTCATCCACGTTGAAAGGCAGATGCGAAGGCTTGACCTGGGGGTTGATGCCGATGCGCATGAAATCATCGCGATAGAATGAGATATCCAGGCTGCCGAGGGGTTGGCTCAAGCCCAGCAGGCTGTGCAGCCGCTGCGCGACCCATACCCCGCCCGTATGGATGCCGACCATGGCTGGGTCGCGCACATGCAGGGTGTCCATGCGCGATTTTAAGTCCTGCGCCATTTTGGCGAGCAGTTGATCGATATCGGGTAGCTGGGTCATTGCTCTGTGCCTTTCGTTGCCAATGTTCTTGCTTGCTGTTCAGCCATCCATGTTTGCAGGATAACCTGTGCGGCCACCGCATCCACTCTCTGTGCGCCGGTTTTTGAGCGCCGTTTGCCCGGCGTGGCCAGGAGCTGTTCAGCCTCCCTTGAAGATAGGCGCTCGTCGATCAGGTGCACAGGCAAATGATAACGCTCCCGCAACCGGTTGCCAAAGCGGCGCGCGGCGTGCGTCATGTCGTTTTCGCTGCCGTCCACACCCAATGGAATGCCGACAATCAACGCATCCGGGCGCCATGTGTCGATCAGCCGCGTGACAGCGTCCCAGTCCGGCTTGCCGTCGCTGGCGCGCAAGATTTCCAGCGAGGTGGTTGTAAAGGTCAGATCCTGTCCAGTTGCCACACCAATGCGTTTCATGCCGAAATCAAAGCCAAGAAATGTCCGGGGCTGTCTGGGCGGCATTTCAGAAAATATGTGTAGAGGCCTCTGAGAAACTCAGGGACCTTGGATGTGCCGCACGAAAGCAAAACACGAACTGTTTAATTTTCGTGCGCTGTGGGGCCTGTTGCTCAGGCATGTCCGACATCACCGGAGAGCCGGTCCAGATCCACACCTGACAGCGCCGCGGCAGCCTGCCAGCGTTGTTCGCTGGGGATATTGAACAAAATGGCGGGATCGGCCGGACCATTCAGCCAGGCGTTATCCGCCAGCTCCTTCTCCAGTTGCCCCGGCCCCCATCCAGCATAGCCGAGCGCGATAAGGGATTGTTCCGGTCCGGCTCCCCGCGCAATCGCCTCCAGGATGTCGCGCGAACTGGCAACACCAATGTCCGACACTTTCAATACGCTGTCCCAGGTGCCGGTGGGCCGGTGAATTACAAAGCCTCGTTCACGCTGCATCGGTCCGCCCATGAACACTGGCAGACTGGCGATGGCGGGTGTGGCGGCTTCGATGCCCATATGCTGAAGCACATCACTGAGCCTGATATCCAGAGGGTGATTGATGACAATGCCCAGCGCCCCTTCAGGGGTATGTTCACAAATGTAGGTGACGCTATGGAAAAAATTCGGGTCCGCCAACGCAGGCATGGCGATCAGGAACTGGTTGGTCAATGAGATGGATTCGGTCATGTGGGTAGTATCGGCTACAAGGGTGGCAAGTGACAAGGTGGATGTGCAGGAAATTACTGTCCCGTTTCAAGCCGGTTGCCCAGGAATTGCCAGGTGCGCGTGATATGCAGGATATCGGTATCCTTGCGCATCCCCTCAGGGAAGGGACTGAAGGGAGAGGCAAGCTGGACGATACGTTTGGCGGCGTCGTCCAGCGCCGGGTAGCCGGAGGAGCGGCGCAGCGTAATGGCGTTCAGCGTGCCATCCGGATTCAAGGCAACATCCAGCAGCAGCTCGCCGGATATGTTCCGGCGCCGGGCTTCCTCAGGGTAGTTGAGTGTGCCGATGGATTCGATCTTGGCCTGCCACGCCGCCAGATAAGCGGCATCGCGGTATTGCGCCGTCTTGGCCGAGATGAAACGGTGCTTGGGGCGGCGCGCATAGGCTTGGACGGATTCGCTGAGCTCGGCCTCCAGACGGGCGATTTCCCTGCTGCGCATCACCAGTTCCGCAGCGCTGGAGGGGGCGTGCGGGGCGGGTGACGGCTCATCAGCAGGCGCGGTTTGCTGCTCGGAGTTGCGCTGGGTGGTTATTTGAGGGGTTTGAGGCGCAACGGTGGCCTGAAAAGCCGCAGGCGCCTGGTTCACCGGCGCGTTGCCCGTGACGGGTGTTGGCAGCGGCGCGGGAGGAGGGGCGGTCGGACGGTGCTTGGTCTCGCTCGTGCCGCCGCCTTCCTGGTGTGCCTGCGCCAGGAAATCAGGGTTTTCTACCTTTGTTTTGGTAGGCGTGTGCGCCAGGATGATTTCCAGCGTGGGTGTGCTCTCGGGCTTGTTTTTCGCCATCTCCTGGCTGAAAGTGATGCCAAGAATGATCAGGGCGTGTATGACGATGGCAAAAAACAGCGTCAGGCCGAGACGGTCAGCCGATGTGATTGTCGAATTCGGGTATACAGCAGCCATGAGGTTAGTTGCGGATCCTGCTCAGCGTCATATGAACAATTGTACCGCTCACTATGCCAAAGATCACCGCGGCAGTCATCAGCACCGGCAGGAGATGAAGCAGCCCTGGATGGGGAATGAATAACATGTAAGCAGCATAGAATTGTCCCGCCATATGCGCCATGGCAGCCAGCACGCTGTAACCGATTGGCCCAAAGCCACGCCCCGGCAGCCACTTTGATAGCTGGCAGGCCAGCCCCAGCGTAACGATACTGGTCAGCGCGCCGCTCAGGCTGAGCATGAAGGTGGGCGAGAGGAACGTGCCCATCAGCAGACTGCCCACCAGCACCCGCAACCCGGTTATCCATGCAGCAGTAGACCACCCGAACTGGAGCAGCGCCAGCAGGGTAATCACATTGGCCAGCCCCGGCTTAACGCCCGGCAGCGGGCTGGGAAGGGCGCTTTCCGCAATGTGAATTGTGATCGCCAGCGCAGTGAGCCAGGCGATGCGGTGGTCTTCTCGGGTAGTATTAAGGATCACAGCCGTGAATATTAACATGGTCTTGCCAAGCTTAATCTAACTTTGCGAGGCCAGGGCAGGTGCGTCTCCACACCATGCGGCCAAGGCAACGGCTAACCATGCGCCGCCACCGGATGTGCGAAAGATTTTCTGTTGACATTTTCACCCTGATCCGTATCATGAGTTCATTGATTGAACTAATGCGGTCGGATTTCTTCTCAAGTGCTCGACGACGAAACCCACTACAAAATACTGAAGCTCCTGCAGGAAGACCCGCACATCAGTCAGCGCGCGCTGGCTGATGTGCTGGGCGTGAGTCTGGGCAAGACCAACTATTGCCTCAAGGCGCTGATCGGCAGAGGCTTGGTCAAGGCCAGAAACTTCCGCAACAGCAACAACAAGGCCGCCTACGCCTATTTCCTCACGCCTATCGGGATTGAAGAAAAGGCCAAGGTTACCGCCCGCTTTCTCAAGCGTAAAATGGCGGAATATGAAACACTGCGGGATGAGATCGAGAGCTTGCGGCGTGAGGTCAGATCTGCACGGGCGAATAACTCAGAGGCACAGGTTGCTGGAACAGAAGAGTCAGTGTTGATAAACCCACTGCCATGACTGCGTGGCTCTTCTTGTGACGACCCACGATAACAGCTACAAATTGCTGTTCTCCCACCCGCGTATGGTGGAAGATCTGCTGCGGGGACGTATGCCCGGGGTGACTATACCTGAAATGAATGAACTACATGAGGTGCAAACCATGTTAGCAGAGCGTGTCATTGAATGGACTGAAGAATGGAAGCAGCAGGGTCTCCAACAAGGCCTCCAGCAAGGCGAGCTGTTGCTGCTGAAGCGCCTATTGACCCACCGCTTCGGTGTCTTGCCGCCCTGGGCGGAAGCCCGGCTGTCCCAGGCCGGCCGCGCGCAGCTGGAACAGTGGGCTGAAGTGATTCTGGATGCCAAGACATTGGAGGAAGTGTTTCAGGCGTAACTTGCATAGGATGACGTAGGATAGCAGGTAGCAACACACTGAAATGAATATAGAAATCGAGTCGCCCCCCATTTTCAGCCAGGACCTTAAAGAAACTATCCTCGCTGCCCTCAGCACGCAGCCGGGTATCGGGCTGGCCATTCTGTTCGGCTCGCTGGCGGCCGGCAAGGGGCGTGTGGAGAGTGATCTGGATCTTGCGGTAGATGCCGGGCGCCGCCTCACGGCCAGTGAGAAAATGACGCTGATCTCCGAGTTGGCGGGAAGAACCGGCCGGCCGGTAGACTTGGTGGATATCCGCGCCATCGGCGAGCCGCTGCTGGGGCAGATTCTGCGGCATGGAAAAAGGATTCTGGGCAGCGATACGCGCTATGCCAACCTGATCCGCAGACACCTCTTCGATCAGGCGGATTACCTGCCATACCGCAACAGAATCCTCGCCGAAAGGAGACAGTCATGGATCGGGAAGTAGTAGAGCAGAAGCTCGAGTCATTGCGCCGCTGCCTGCAGCGCATTGCAGACAAATGTCCGCCCGATCCCGAAACGCTGGCGCGAGATCCCGATCTCCAGGATATCATCGCGCTCAACCTTACCCGCGCGGTACAATTGTGCGTGGACATTGGCGCACACCTTATCGCCGGCATGGAAGTGCCGCCACCGGATACAATGGGCGAAACTTTCGATACCCTGGCGCAGGCTGGCGTCATCCATGAAAGTCTGGCGATGCAGCTGAAAAAAGCCGTGGGCTTTCGTAATATTGCTGTGCATAACTACGAGGCAATCGACTGGGCTATTGTTCACGCCATTGCAAGCCATCACCTTGGCGATTTCACCGAATTTGCCAAGGTGATGGCTTGCAGAGAAACGCCAGAGCAAGAAAATCATGCAAGCAAGTAATGCCATTGAGCAATTACGAAATCTCTTTGCACAGCAGGCGAACATCGAGCTGGCACTGCTGATCGGTAGCCGTGC
>LNFM01004088.1_pt1 | contig 27429 bp, 28 predicted proteins | sample 596031 | NCBI WGS metagenome assembly LNFM01 (sample SAMN04254537, study PRJNA301005) | activated carbon metagenome | isolation source: dual media filters at the Ann Arbor, Michigan drinking water treatment plant | place: USA: Ann Arbor
ACTGCGCGCAAGGCTTGGTGCGCCCGGCTGGGATCGAACCAGCAACCCCTGCCTTCGGAGGGCAGTACTCTATCCATTGAGCTACGGACGCAACACTTTCCATTGTAGTGGGCACCCCGGAAGGCGCGGCTTTGCGAGCACGACGTCATGCTTCGTGGCGTTTGGATCGTCACCCCCGGCTTTATACTTAAGCGTTGTGCTGACGCGGTCCGTTTCGGGTCACGTCTCCGGCGCCGTTTGGGTTCCGGATCGCACGACGCGCGCACGACCCTGACCTGATTTTCAGCATCCCCCCGCGATCCGAGGAATTCATGAGCGACCCCAGCCACTCCCACGACGAAGAAAACCATGAAGGGCCGATCAAGACCCCCAAGCAGCTGATCGTCACGGTGCTGCTGTCCTTTGTGGTTCCAGTGATTGCCATCGTCTTGCTGGCCAGCTACGTGACCGCCGACAAGAAGCCCGCGGCCGGCAGTGACGCCCTCACCCCCGAGTCCATCGCACGCCGTATCGCACCGATCGGTGCGCTCACTGTCAAGGACGTGGCCAACGCTACATCTTGGAAGACCGGTGAGCAGGTGTTTGCCGCGCAATGCTCGGCCTGCCATACGGCGGGTCTGGCCGGTGCGCCCAAGATTGGCGATGCCGCCGCCTGGGCGCCGCGCAATGCTCAGGGTTACGACGTCCTGCTGACCAGCGCGCTGAAAGGCAAGAACGCCATGGGCGCCCAAGGGGGCGGTGATTTCAACGACATTGAGATCGGCCGTGCGGTCGTCTACCTGGCGAACAAGAGCGGTGGGAGTTTCGCTGAGCCTGCCGCGCCCGGCACTGCACCTGCCGCGGAGGCTGCGCCTGCGCCAGAGGCCGAACCGGTGGCTGCCGCCCCGGCGCCTGAGCCCGCGCCTGCAGTGGCCAAGCCGGCCGAACCGCCTGCTGCGGTGGTGGTCGCGGCGGCTGCCGTACCAGCTGCGGCAACCAATGCGGTCCCAGCCCTTTACACCCAGGCCTGCTCGGTCTGCCACACTCCCGGCATTGCGGGCGCGCCGAAGACTGGCGACAAGGCGGCCTGGGCGCCTCGCCTGGCGCAGGGCATTGATGGCCTGACGGCCAATTCCATCAAGGGCAAAAACTCGATGCCACCGCGCGGCGGTTCGCAAGGCAGCGATGCCGACATCAAGGCAGTGGTGACCTACATGGTCAACGCCGTCAAGTAAGCCCCAACCGCACTGAAGAAAAGCCGACCCTCGGGTCGGCTTTTTCATGGCTGGGCCGCAGGGGGAAAAGAGATCTCACGCTGGTGTGACGGCGACTGCATCTGACGCGCGAACTGGCTCGTTGTGGTGTCAGAGCGTTGCTCTATGGCGCTTCGGAATCCGCTTTCCATCCACTCACTCGGTTGCGGCGTACCCGCCCACGAGGTCAGTCCTCACCGGTGTTGCCCTGCGCGCCACCAGCTTGTGCGCCAGCAGGTGGCCTACGCAGCCGACTCTTTGTTCTACGGCCGCTGGGTCGCAGCATCCGATGCCGGGCTCAGCCGGTATCGGAATCGCGCGGGCAGGTCGGCAAACTCTGTGTCGCCGACCTGCCACAGCCCTTGCTCGATAGCGTCGGCAGCGGTTTCCATGTCCAGCGTGTGCACCAGGCCCAGGCCGAGGTCGGTGGCGATGAACAAGCGACCCCGCTCATCAAGCCAGGCCGAGTCGTATTGCGCCAGCGCTCCGCTGTGGCTGCGCAACACGACGAAGTGGTCTGCACCATGGCGCTGCAGCCGCCAGACCCACGGCGCGGCCTCCAACTCGACATACACCCGCTGGGGTCCGTTCTGGAAGTACCAGGCGCCAGCTTCGTCGCAGGCGTAATTGCGCTCGATGAACTCACGCAGCCCGACATGCTCGAGGCGGCTGCCCTTGGGACACGGAAATCGGCCGGCAGCCTGAACTGGGTCATCGCGCAAGTACCAGTCGCCGCGCGCATCCAGCCCCAGCCAACCGCGGCAGTGCGGTACGTTCGGCCATTTCGCGAGCGCCGCAGCGACGATGTCGTCCATGGCTGATGGTCGCCGATTCAGCTGCCGTGCGCGCGCAGCCAGCGCGTGACTTGTTCGGGCATGGCTTCCAGGCGCCCGGGGAAAGCGCCGCTGGCGAACCCGGCATGCCCGCCGCGCGCCGGCTGCCACAGGGTCACATGGCGTCCGACCTCCTGCGGGCTTGGCAGTGATGTAGCTGGCACGAAGGGGTCGTTGCGCGCATTGATCACCAAGGTCGGGATGCGAATCCGATGTAAATGCGGTTTGGCCGAGCCCCGATGCCAGTAGTCGTCGGTGTTGCGAAAGCCGTGCACCGGTGCGGTGTAGAGGTTGTCGAAGTCGTACAGATCGCCAGCCGCCAGCATCTTTTCGCGGTCGAACAGGCCCGGATGGCTTCTCAGCTTCAGCAGCGTTTTCGGGCGCAGGGAGCGCATGAACATGCGGGTGTAGACAAGGCGGTTGAAGCCCTGACCGATCGCATGCCCGCCGGCGGCGAGATCGATCGGTGATGACACCGCCGCTACCGCACCGACCATGCCGTTGGCGGTCTCGCCGGCCTCCTCAGCCCACCGCAAGAGGGCATTGCCGCCGAGTGAGATGCCCACTGCCAGCCGGGGTCCGGCGTGCAGTGCACGGAAGCGTTCGAGGATCCAGCCGATCTCTTCGAAATCGCCTGAGTGATAGGCGCGTGCGGTCAGGTTGGGCTCGCCGGAACAGCCACGGAAATGCGGCACCGCATAGCGCCAGCCCAGGCGCTGCGCGACTCGCGCATATGCACGTGCATAGTGACTGGATGACGAGCCTTCAAGGCCGTGGAAAAGGATCAGCAAGGGCGTTGTGGGATCGCCCGCGCTCGCCTCGGGTTCGAGCCAGTCGACATCGATGAAGTCGGCGTCTGCCGTGATCCAGCGCTCGCGCCGATAGCGCGGCCTGGCGCCATCGATGCGCTTGCACACCAGCGCCGGCCAGATCGACTGCAGGTTGCCGCCGATCGCGCCATCGCCCAGCAGCCATCCTGGTGAGCGGTGCCACAAGCCGTCTGGAATCAATGCAGCACGGGGCTCGATTCGAGGACTTCCTGTTCTTCGCGTGTTGTGCCCGGGCTGGCGTGGTGAGCGACGAGCCGCCAGCCCAGCGCAGTCTTCACGTACACATTGGTCGCGATGACCCAGGCCGATTGGCGGCCCTTGTCGGTGTGCACCTGCACGCGCTCGAGCACGCTGTGCACCGCGCTGAAGTGCGAGTCGACCCGCCGTACTTTCTCGGGGTGGACATCGAGTGGGCCCTTCGCGAAGATGCCTGCGAAGCTCTCCCGGATCACGCCCACGCCGATCAGGCGCGGGCCACCGGGATGCACACAGTAGACGTCTTCTTCATCGCTCCACACCGACATGAAGCGATCCAGGTCGGCGTGCTGCATCGATTCATAAAACTGTTGCTCTGCCTCGTCGGGAGAGGACAGCGCCATCGCGGGGAGTTTCGGAGAGTTCATTGCACATTCCTCTTCAGCACGCGAGCTGAAAGGTTCCAGTCAGCCAACCGACATTTCATTGTACGAAGCCCATAGAATCCGCCCGCTCTTGCCCACCACCCCTCCCGACTGGCCCGAGAAAAGCCGTGATCTGTCGCGACTGCTCTCACGGGCAGGCCTTGGCGATCGTGCGGCTTTTGCCACGCTCTACGAGCGTAGCAGCCCGCATCTGTTCGCCGTGGTGTTGCGTATCAATCGGGACCGCGGGCAGGCAGAAGATGTGCTTCAAGAGGTGTATGTCAATGTCTGGCGGACCGCGAGGACCTTCGACGCAGCGCAAAGCCAACCGCTGACCTGGTTGACCAGCATTGCCCGGAACCGCGCGATCGACAGCCTGCGGCGCGCGGCCACGCAGCCGCAGGTTCAAACCCATCACACCTCGGACGAAGATTCCAGTGAGGTGTACGACAACATTCCCGCCCCCGCAGCCGGGCCGCTCGAAATGCTCAGCAAGGCCTCTGACGCCCGCGAACTGTCGCATTGCATGGAGGGTCTGAGCGCGCAGCAGCGCCAAAGCGTTGCGCTCGCGTTCTACGACGGACTCACACACGCCGAAGTGGCGCGCCACCTTGGCCAGCCGCTGGGTACGGTGAAGTCCTGGGTGCGTCGCGCGCTGGCGGCCTTGAAGGGTTGCCTGGACCAGGCCAGGGTTCGCGACGAACGAAACGTTGAGGCGGTGCGCTGAGATGGATTACAGCCGTCCCGAATTGGCCGATCGCCTTGCCGCTGAGTACGTCAGCGGCACGCTGCGCGGTGGGGCGAGACGCCGCGTCGAGCAGTTGATGCCCGCCCACCCGGTGTTGCGCGAAGCGGTCCAGCGCTGGGAGGCAGCCCTGATGCCGCTGACCACCAGCGTGGTGCCACAAGCGCCGTCGCCGGCCGTATGGAAGCGCATCGTCTCGCGCATTGGCGGCGCGCCGGTCGTGGTGCCGGACACACCCTGGTGGTCGAACCTGTCGCTGCTGCGCACGCTGTCGTTCCTGTCGGTGGTGGCGGTCGTTGGCCTGGCGGCCCTGGTGTCGAATCCGCCGCCCGCACAGCCACCGCTGATCGTGGTGCTGAACTCGACCGCGCCGACCGACACCTTGCCAGCCGGAACAGCCGTTCCGCCGGCGATCATCGCCAGCATCAGTGGCGACCGCAAAGCCGTCGTGACCCGCACCTTGGCCGATGTTGGCGTCCAGCCTGATCGCACCCTGGAACTGTGGGCCATTCCCGGCAGTGGCGCGCCGCGTTCGCTGGGCTTGATCGCTGGGTCCGGTGCCAGCGTGGTCAAGCGCAGCAAGGTGCCGCCGGGCACCGCAGCCTTGGCGGTGAGCCTCGAACCTGCTGGCGGTTCGACCACTGGCGCACCGACCGGCCCCGTGCTTTACGTCGGCAAACTGGCGCTGTGAGTGGTGGCCCCCGGGGTGGGGCCTTCGGGAAGGAAAACGCTGAAAGTTGAGCCCTCGCCCAAGGTGCTCTCGACGTCAAGGCGACCTGACATCAACTGAATCAGGCCGCGCGTCACCGCCAAGCCGATCCCGGTACCCTCGATCGCGCTGTGACGATGTTCAAGTCGATTGAACGGCTCGCCCAGCGTGGGCAGCTGCGCTTGGGAGATGCCGACACCCGTGTCGATGACCTGCACGCGCACCCCGTCGGTCCCTGACTGCACCAGCACCCGCACCGTGCCTTCAGGTCGGTTGTACTTGATGGCGTTGCAGACCAGGTTGAGCACCACCTGACGCAATCTCGTCGCGTCGGCGTACACCGTCAGCGACGATCTGGCCTCAATCGGCAACAGGCGCACCGACGCAGCGTCGGCGAGCGGTTGCAGCATGTCCATGCATTCGGCCAACAACGCCGGCAACTGCACTTCCGTGCAGTCGAGCGCAAGCTGTCCTGACTCGATGCGTGTGAGATCCAGCAACTCGCTGATCATCTGCAGCAGGTGGTCGCCGGCTTCGTGGATCAGCGCCACCCGGCGGCGCTGGTTGGGCGACAGCGGGTCGCTTTCGTCGATTTGCAGCAGCTGCGCGAAGCCCATCACCGCATTCAGCGGCGTGCGCAGCTCGTGGCTCATGTGCGACAGGAACTCGGTCTTGGCCCGGTTGGCCGCCTGGGCCATGGCGGCCGATTGGCGTGCCAGCTGCAACTCATGAACTTCGGTGGAGTCTTCAAAGTAGCCGTACCACAGCACGCCGCCGTCACTTTCGCGCTGGGGCGTCGAGGTGCCGGTCATCCAGCGCAGCGCGCCGTCAGGGCGACGCAGCTGGCAGTCGAAGCGCCACGGCGTCAGCGTACGTGCGGAGTGCTTCATCGCCGCGATGGTCGGCTCGTAATGCTCGCGCTTGATCATCCTCAAGAGGGTCGCACCGTCGCGCATCACCTCGCTGGCCCGCAGTCCCAGCACCTCCTGGCAGCTCTCACTGACATAGCAGAAGCCTCCGTCGTCTTCACCGTTGTGGCGGTACTGGTAGATCACACCGGGCACATGGCGTGCTGTTTCGCTCAGCTGCGCCGCGATGGCCAGCGCCCGGTTTTCGGCCTGACGCCGCTGCGTGACATCGACCAGCGTGCCGACCACGCGCAGAGGTTGTCCGTCGGCGCTCCACTCCACGATGCGTCCCCGCTCGGCGATCCATCGCCACTGGCAGTCGCGGGTGCGCGCGCGGTACTCGTGCTCGTAAAAAGGGGACTCGCCGCGCGCATGTTCTTGGTAGCGCGCCTCGTTGTCCGCCACGTCGTCCGGGTGGATCAGTTGGTTCCACTCGTGTTGCGTGAGCCGAGTTTCTTCCGGGCTGTAGCCCAGCAAGGTCATGTCGGAGTCGACGCCTGAGAGGGCATCGGTCTGCGGATTCCACTCCCACACCGAAGTGCCTGCCCCTAGCAGAGCGGCCCGCACCAGGGTTTGGTAGTCCCGCGCCGCCGAGCCGCTGTCGTGACTCATCGCGCTCGAAGCAGCGGCAACAGTCGCTCTCTCGGCCACCCGTTCAATGCGCGTGAATCTTTTCACCCGCCTTCAGCGAGTAGACGGTACCGCAATAGGGGCACTTTCCCGAGCCGGTAGTGACCACATCAATGAACACCTTCGGGTGATTGCTCCACAGCGGCATCTTCGGGTTCGGGCAAGTGACCGCACCCGGTCCCTGCAGATCGCGTGCCGTGACTTCGATGGCGCTGGACGAGGTGGCTGGCGCTGTGCTCATGATCGGCTCCGTGGAGGTGTGCGTGACGGGGGCTTGATAACGGCGTCAGACGGGCGTCAACCACTCGGCGTATTTCGGGTTGCGGCCATTCACGATGTCGAAGAACGCAGACTGGATTTTCTCGGTGATCGGCCCGCGAGAACCTTGGCCGATCTCCAGCCGGTCCAGTTCCCGGATCGGCGTCACTTCGGCGGCCGTGCCGGTGAAGAAAGCTTCGTCTGCGATGTAGATCTCGTCGCGGGTGATCCGCTTTTCGACGACCTTCAGCCCGAGGTCCGCGCAGATCGCGAAGATGGTGTTGCGTGTGATGCCGTTCAGCGCACCGGCCGACAGATCCGGCGTGTAGATCACCCCGTTCTTGATGATGAACAGGTTCTCGCCGGCGCCTTCGCTGGCGAAGCCGCTTGCGTCGAGCAGCAGTGCCTCGTCGTAGCCGTCGTCGGTGGCTTCCATGTTGGCCAGGATCGAATTGGTGTAATTGCTCACCGCCTTCGCCTGGGTCATCGTGATGTTGACATGGTGGCGGGTGTAGCTGCTGGTCTTCACGCGGATGCCGCGCTTCATGCCGTCTTCGCCGAGATAGGCGCCCCAGGTCCACGCGGCGACCATCAGGTGAATGGTGTTGCCCTTCGGGCTGACGCCGAGCTTCTTGTCGCCGATCCAGCTCAGCGGCCGGATGTAGCCGCTCTCCAGCTTGTTCTCGCGCACGACACGGCGCTGGGCCTCCATCACCTGATCGATGGAGAAAGGGATCTTCATCCGCAGGATCTTGGCGCTGTTGAACAGCCGTTCGGTGTGCTCGCGCAGCCGGAAGATCGCCGTGCCCTGCTCGGTCTTGTAGGCGCGCACGCCTTCGAAGGCGCCGCAACCGTAATGCAACGTGTGCGACAGCACATGGATCTTGGCGTCGCGCCACTCCACCAACTCGCCATCCATCCAGATCTTTCCGTCACGATCGGCCATCGACATGGAGGCGCTCGCTGCAATCCAGTTAAATCTGAGATTCTACTGAGGCGTGCGGGTGCAGCCTGCTGCAAGCCGTAGCGCCGCAGCGAGGTAAACATCACGGCCCACCCCGCAAATGAAGGGTGCATATCCAGGCTGAACTCACACACCATTTGGGCATTGCGTTTTGTCGGTAGTCAGGCGCTGAGCCGCTCCCCCGAAACGTTCAAATTCCCAACGATCAAAGGATGTGAGTCATGAAGTTTCGAACTCTGGTTTCGGCGGTCGCCGTCGCGTCGGGCTTGATCGCAATGCCCGGACATGCTGCCGTTGGAGACACACTGACCTATCACTTCAATGCCGAGGCCACGGGAAGCTTTCAGGCGGGCGTTACACAAGCCACCTTGGTCCTGACGGAGACGGCATCAGGTGTCGATTTCGTGTTGAGCCCGAATTGGGGCGTGACCAGCGCCACACGAGTCGAGCGGCTTCAGTTCGGGTTCTCTGGCGATCCCGTCACCTTTTCGTACAGGGCCGGTGCAGCGATCGCTTCTTCAGCGCCGCAGTTCGGCGTCCATGCGGGATCTTTCGACGCCAGCTATTCAACACCGGCTTACTTTCAAGTGGAGTGGTTCAACCCGCTGGCAACTAGATTCACATCATCCGCTCCCAGCAGCGCATGGTCGCTCAACGGGGCAAGCATCTCGCTGGCCGACTTTTCCGTCCTCTCCACCTCGAGCAGCAGTCAGAAGCCTTCCCCAATTTTTGGAGTGATTTCGCTGCCTGGAGCATCGCCTTCGAACTGGGTGGCGGGCCCGGGCTCGTATCAATTGGTTCCGACCGGCATCTCGCCGGTGCCAGAGCCGGATTCATACGCACTGATGCTGGCTGGTCTGGGGGTTCTCGGTTTTGCTGCGAAGCGTCGCATGACGAGAAGCTGAGCCTCGCGGCCAGCACATCAATCAAAGCGTGCGCAGCAGGGCAATGGCTTCCTCGATGCGATCCACCGCGTGGATCGTCAGCCCCTCGATGGGCTTCCTGGGCGCGTTGGCCTTGGGCACCACGGCGACGCTGAAACCCAGCTTCGCAGCTTCCTTCAGGCGCTCTTGGCCGCGCGGTGCAGGCCGCACTTCGCCGGCCAGCCCCACCTCACCGAACGCGATGAATCCGCGTGGCAGCGGCTTGCCGCGCAGACTGCTCTGGATGGCCAGCATCACCGCCAGGTCGGCCGCCGGTTCCGCAATGCGCACGCCACCGACCGCATTGACGAATACATCCTGGTCGTTGCAGGCGATGCCGGCGTGGCGGTGCAGCACCGCCAGCATCATCGCCAGCCGATCCCGGTCCAGCCCGACGCTGAGCCGGCGAGGGCTGGGGCCCCCGCTGTCGACCAGCGCCTGAATCTCCACCAGCAGTGGTCGCGTGCCTTCCAGCGTGACCAGCACGCAGGAGCCCGCCACCGGATCGCCGTGCGTGGACAAAAAAATCGCGCTCGGATTCGCCACGCCCTTCAGGCCGCGCTCGGTCATCGCGAACACGCCGATCTCGTTGACCGCGCCGAATCGGTTCTTGATAGCCCGCACCAACCGGAAGCTGCTGTGGGTGTCACCCTCGAAATACAACACCGTGTCCACGATGTGTTCCAGCACCCGCGGGCCGGCCAGAGCACCTTCCTTCGTCACGTGGCCGACCAGCACGATGGTGGTGCCGCTGGACTTCGCAATGCGCGTCAGCTGTGCGGCGCATTCGCGCACCTGCGCAACGGAGCCCGGCGCGGAAGTCAGCTGATCGCTGTAGACCGTCTGGATCGAATCGATCACGCACACCACCGGCTGCTCAGCAGCGATGGTGGCGGCGATCTTCTCCAACTGGATCTCGGCGATCACCCGCACCTGCGAGCCTGCCATGCCCTCACCCAAGCCCAGCCGCCTCGAGCGCAGTGCGACCTGCGCACCCGACTCCTCGCCCGTCACGTACAGCGTGCGAACGTGGCGCGACAAGGCATCCAGCGCCTGCAGCAGCAGCGTTGACTTGCCGATGCCCGGGTCGCCGCCGATCAGCACCACGCCTCCGGCCACGATGCCGCCGCCCAGCACTCGATCGAGCTCGTCGATGCCGGTGGGCAGCCGATCCACATCCGAAGCCTCGATGTCGGCCAGCGTCGCCACCGGCAGCGCTCCGGCCAACGACTGGTAGCGGTGCTTCGGCCCGGCGCTTTCAGCGATCGACTCGACCAGCGTGTTCCAGGCTTCGCAAGACGGGCACTTGCCCAGCCATTTCGGGCTGGTGCCGCCGCATTCGGTGCAGGTGTAGATCGATTTGGGTTTGCTCACGCGACGACTGTAGCCGGCCGCTATGGCTGGCTGCCTTCAGCGGGGCCGTAGCAGTGCCAGCAGTGCTTTTGCGACCTGCAGGCCCCGCTCTCCCCTCTGCGACGCTTCAAGCGCACTTCGCCCGCTTTTTTTGAACTAGGAGGTAGTCGTCATAGGTGGCAAACCCTTTCGGCAATGACAGGCCAGCGTTTGGGTTTCGGCGCAGGTTCTCGTGATTGCTGACTAGGCTCGCGTCGAACGCTGGGCACGCCAACTTGGGTTCACCCATCAACTCGTACGTGAAGCCCATGTTCAGGCTGACGTTGGTCAACTTGTCAAAACGTTCAAGTCGGGTGAAGACTTCACGCGCTTTCTCAAAATACTCAATGGATTTTTGATGCCTGTTCTCGAATGTGGCTGATGACTCCAGGAAGCCATTTTTTTGGTAGTACTTTGCCCACTTCCCCTCAATGGAAGCTGACCGAAAGAAAAAACCGTATGTTCGATAGCCTTCAGCCAGGCACGACTGATCTGGTTTGCTTTCGCAGATCGCTATCGCTTCTCGAATCAGCCTTTCAGCAATCAAAGGGCGATCTTGTTCATCAAACAACGAGCCCGCATCCGAAAGCTTGGCCATCGGGTCGGATGTGGCCACCACGCCGACACCAGCACACCCGGCCAACGCGAAAGAAAAACAAGCAGCCACATGCCTGAGTTGAACGGTCTTCATGGAAGTCTCCCGCCAATGCAAAAGCCGGGTTTTAGGGCGCGAACATGGTGTCGTCAAGGCGTCGCAACCCTCAGAGTCACTCGCTTCCGACCTTGCCGCTGATCTTTCCTCTACCGGCCTTGACCTGCGCGCGGATGCCTTTGCCTTCTAGCCGCCGCTGCTTCGAGCCGTAGGTCGGCTTGGTCGGTCGGCGCATGCGCGGCGGCTTGGCCACGCTGTCGACCAGTTCCTGCAGCCTGGCCAGCGCGTCGATGCGGTTCGCGTCCTGGCTGCGCGAGGTCTGCGCCTTGATGACGACCACGCCCTCGGCAGTGATGCGCTGATCGCGCAGCGCCAGCAGCCGCTGCTTCACGTCGTCGGGCAGCGACGAGGCCTGCACGTCGTAGCGCAGGTGCACCGCACTCGATACCTTGTTGACGTTCTGACCACCTGCACCTTGGGCGCGGATCGCGGTGATCTCGACCTCGTGTTCGGGCACGACCAAGCTGGGCGAGATCACGGTGCGCCGTGCCTCAGGTGTTGCCGTCCACGGCGGTCGATGGCATCGCCTTGAGCAACGCGGCTTCGCGCTGAGCGAGCTCGGCACGCAGCTGCTTGCGGATCTTCGCGGCCTCGAAGCGGCGCACTTCGTCGGACGTCGTGGGCATGCGCGGCGGCACGGCGGTCGGCCGGCCATCATCGCCCATCGCCACCATCGTCAGGAAGCAGCTGTTGGCATGCCGCACGACCTGCGTGCGGATGTCCTCGGCGATGACCTTGACACCGACTTCCATCGACGAGGTGCCTGTGTGGTTGACGCTGGCGAGGAAGGTCACGAGCTCGCCGACGTGGATCGGTTGCAGGAACAACACATGGTTGACCGACAACGTGACCACGTAGGTGCCGGCATAGCGGCTCGCACAGGCGTAGGCCACCTGGTCGAGCAGCTTCAGGATCGTGCCGCCATGCACATTGCCGGAAAAATTGGCCATGTCCGGCGTCATCAGCACGGTCATCGTCAGCATGTGGGTGGGCAGGTGCATCGTGGTCCTCGCAGTGCGCTTGGGCTCAATCGTCAACGCGCGTCGGCACACGCAACGCGAGTGCGCACATCAACTCATAGCCCACGGTGCCGGCCGCATGCGCGACCTCGTCGATGGGCAGTACGGTACCGCCGGGCCCCTGACCCCACAGCGTGACTTCGCTGCCGATACGCGCACCGGGCGCCGGCGTCAGATCGACCGTCACCATGTCCATCGAGACGCGTCCGACCATCTCGCAGCGCACGCCATCGACCAGCATCGGTGTGCCGTTGGGCGCGCTTCGTGGATAGCCATCGGCGTAGCCGCAGGCGACCACCCCGATGCGCATCGGCCGCAAGGCGGTGTAGCGGCTGCCGTAGCCCACGGTGTCGCCCGGTTGCAGGTCCTGCGTGGTGATCAATTCGCTGCGCAGTGTCATCGCCGGGTGCAGGTCCCAGTCGGCAATGTCGCGGTCGGGGAAGTCGGGGGCTGAGCCGTAGAGCGCGATACCAGGGCGCACCCAGTCGCCGCGGACTGCCGCGTTGTCGGGCGCATGGCGCAAGGTGGCTGCGCTGTTGCAAAGAGACCGTTCTCCAGGCAGTTCACGAGTGGTGGCCTCGAACAACGCCCACTGGCGAGCAATGCCGGCGCCCGATTCACCGCGGTCCGCATCGGCAAAGTGCGTCATCAGCGTGATGCTTTCCACCTGCGTCAAACCACTCAGCCGCAACCAGGCCGAGCGGTAGGCCGATGGGGTGAAGCCCAGTCGGTTCATGCCGCTGTTCAGCTTCAGGAAGACATGATGCGGCGCCTGCGTCTTGTGCGCCGCCAACCAGTCGATCTGCGCCTCGCGGTGCACCGTGTGCCACAGGCTCAGGCGCGAACAGATCTCCAGGTCGCGTGCCTCGAAGCAGCCCTCGAGCAGCAGGATCGGCCCGCGCCAGCCAAGTGCGCGAACACGTTGCGCCTCGTCAAGGTCGAGCAGCGCAAAACCATCTGCGGCTTGAAAGCCGGCATAAACACGCTCGATGCCATGGCCGTAGGCATTGGCCTTGACCACGGCCCAGACACGGGCATCCGGTGCATGGGCCCGTGCGCGCCGCAGGTTGTGCGCCAGCGCCTGGGGGTGGATCACGGCTTCGATGGGGCGGGGCATGGGCGGTCGACTGACAAAAACCCATTCTGCCGCAGGGCTTGCAAACCCATGCCGCGCACTGCCCTGCAGCGCAGTTCGGCAACACCCCCCGTGCTATAACCCGCGCCGCAAGGAGACCCGTCGGATGTACGGCCTCGTCATCGTGCCGACCCGGGAACTGAGCGCCACCAGCGAATGAAAAAAGGTTTTTACACCATCATGGCGGCGCAGTTTTTCAGCTCACTGGCTGATAACGCGCTTTTCGGGGCGGGGGTGGAGTTGTTGAAGAGCTCGGGCCAGCCTGAGTGGCAACGCGCCGCACTGGTGCCGATGTTTGCGCTCTTCTATGTGATCCTGGCGCCGTTCGTCGGTGCCATCGCCGACGCCCTGCCCAAGGGCCGGGTGATGTTTTTCTCGAATCTGATCAAGGTGGTCGGCTGCCTGATGATGCTGTTCGGCAGCCATCCGCTGATGGCCTACGCCATCGTCGGCCTGGGTGCCGCAGCCTACTCGCCAGCCAAGTACGGCATCCTGACCGAACTGCTGCCCAACTCCCAACTGGTCAAGGCCAACGGGTGGATTGAGGGCCTCACTATCCTCTCGATCATTCTCGGCGTGCTGCTTGGCGGGCAGCTGATCGGCCCCACCATCTCCAGTCACCTGCTTGCATTCGATTTCCCCTGGATCGACACGGGCATCGACACCCCTCCCGAAGCGGCCATCGCTGCCATGGTGGGTCTCTACGCGCTCGCTGCGGCCTTCAATCTGCGCATACCGCGCACCGATGCTCCCTTGCAGCCGATCGCCCACAGCCCGCTCAATCTCGTGCGCGATTTCCACGTCTGCAACATGCGCCTGTGGACCGACAAGCTTGGCCAGATCTCGCTGGCCACCACGACCTTGTTCTGGGGTGTCTCAGGCAATCTGCGATACATCGTGCTGGCCTGGGCAGCGGTTGCGCTGGGTTACGAGACCACGCAGGCGTCGGCGCTGGTCGGCGTCGTCGCCATCGGTACTGCGGCCGGCGCGGTGGTCGCCTCGATGCGCATGCGGCTCGACCAGGCGACCTGGGTCATCCCGCTGGGCGTCGCGATGGGTGTGCTGATACTGGGCATGAACTTCATCACGCAGTTGTGGGTGGCGGTGCCATTCCTGATCTTGCTCGGCGCTTTGGGGGGATTCCTGGTGGTGCCGATGAATGCGTTGCTGCAGCACCGGGGGCACAACCTGATGGGTGCGGGCCGGTCCATCGCCGTGCAGAACTTCAACGAACAGGCCTGCATCCTGGTACTCGGCGCCTTGTATGCCGGCATGACCAGGCTGGGTATGTCGGCCTTTGGTGCGATCTCCATCTTCGGCGTGCTGGTGGCGGGGGTGATGTGGATGATCCGCCGCTGGCACCAGCGCAATTGCGTCAACCACCGCGTTGAAGTCGAGCACCTGCTGGCTCTTGCGCGCAGCGACCGGCACTGAGGGCTGCGAGGCTTTCTGCTGCGCAGACTGACTCGCTTCGTCGGTGTTTGTCGGTGTTCGTCGGACCTGAGTCGGCCCCGTTTTCGCGCTTGCCCACGTCGGCGAACTCAGCCCGCTCGCGACGAAGCCCTTGCTGCCCTTGACGGATTCCATTGAATTCAACGCTTCAACCAATCCCCTGGGCTGCGCTTGCACTGGTGTTCAACTCGCTGGTCTGGGGGCTGTCATGGTGGCCGTTTCGACAGCTCGAGGCGCAGGGCCTGCATCCGCTTTGGGCCACCGTATGGGTATATCTGCCGACAGTGGTCGTGATCGCGGCAATGCGTCCGCGCGCAGTCACGCAGTTGCTGCGCGACCGCTCGCTGTGGGTGCTGATGCTGGCGGCCGGTGCCACCAACGCGGCCTTCAACTGGGCCACCGTCATCGGCGACGTGGTGCGGGTGGTGCTGCTGTTCTACCTGATGCCGTTGTGGTCGGTGCTGCTGGCGCGCTACCTGCTGAAGGAATCGTTGTCCGCAGTGGCCGGTATTCGGATGGTGCTGGCCTTGGTCGGCGCGGCCATCGTGCTCGCTGCCCCTGATGCGGGCGGTGTACCGGGCCTGCCCCTGCCCCAGTCGCTGGCCGACTGGCTGGGCCTGCTGGGGGGCTTCGCCTTTGCGCTGAACAATGTGATGCTCAAGCGCACTGCCGATCGACCCGAGGAAGGGCGCGTGCTCGCGATGTTCGTCGGTGGTGCAGTGGTCGCTGCGCTGCTTGGGGCTGCACTCAGCGCGCACGGTGACATCGCATGGCCTCTGACCGCCGGTGGCGAGCCTTGGCCTTGGTGGGTGCCGGTGCTGGTGTTGACCTTGAGCGCGTTGTTCCTGTGCAGCAACCTCGCGCTGCAGTTCGGGGCCGTGCGGCTGCCGGTGCACGTCAGCTCGGTGCTGATGCTCAGTGAAGTGCTGTTTGCCGCCGTGTCGGCGGTGCTGCTGGGCGCCGGACACGTCACAGGCAGCTTGCTGGCGGGTGGCGCACTGATTGTGCTGACCGCTGCATGGGCTGCGCGGGAACCAGCGCACTGATCGGCTGCGCCGGACGCTGCGCTAGCGCAGCCCCGGCGATACGATGCAGTCCTCGCGTGCCCTTGCCAAGTTGCACGGGCAGGTCCCTCAACAGAGACTCCCGATGAATTCACCCAGCGCTACCGCTTTCGGCTTCGAAGCCACGGCCATCGACGGCACGCCCAGCCCTCTGTCTGCGCAGCGCGGCCGCGTGCTGCTGATCGTCAACACGGCCAGTGCTTGCGGCTTCACGCCTCAGTTTGCCGGGCTTGAGGATCTCTGGAAGACCTATGCAGAGCGCGGCCTGACGGTGATCGGCTTTCCCTGCAATCAGTTCGGCTCGCAGGATCCGGGCAGCAATTCGGAGATCGGCAGCTTCTGCCAGAAGAATTACGGAGTCACCTTCCCGATGATGAGCAAGGTCGATGTGAATGGCGCCGCAGCGCATCCGCTGTGGAAATGGCTGACCGCCGAAGCTCCCGGCCTGCTGGGCACCAAAGCCGTCAAGTGGAACTTCACCAAGTTCCTGGTCGGCCGCGACGGCGAGGTCATCAAGCGCTATGCGCCGAACGACACACCGGCGGCGCTGAAGGCTGACATCGAGGCTGCGCTGGCGACCTGAGGCCGCAGCAGGCGCGTCACGTTGTTCCTGTCATCCCCGCAACTCTTCCCCGCACGCTTCACATGTTTGAGCACATCGATCCTTACGCTGGCGACCCGATCCTGACCCTGAACGAGTCGTTCGGCCGCGACCCGAGGGCACACAAGATCAACCTGTCGATCGGCATCTATTTCGACGACGCGGGTCGCCTGCCGGTGATGGCTGCCGTGCGCGAGGCCGAAACCGCGATGTTGCAAACCATCGGTGCGCGGCCCTACCAGCCCATGGAAGGCGCAGCGAACTATCGGCTTGCAGTGCAGCATCTGCTGTTTGGCCCGGGGCATGAAGCTGTCACGAGTGGGCGGATCGCCACGGTGCAGACCATCGGTGGCTCGGGTGGACTGAAGGTCGGCGGCGATTTCCTCCAGCGCTATTTCCCGGGTTCACAGGTGTGGGTCAGCGATCCGACCTGGGACAACCATCGAGCGATGTTCGAGGGGGCCGGCTTTGCGGTGCACACCTACCCGTACTACGACGCGACCACCGGCGGGTTGAAGTTCGACGAGATGCTGGCGGCATTCAAGGCACTGCCCCAGCAAAGCATCGTGCTGCTGCATGCCTGCTGCCACAACCCGACCGGCGTCGACCTGAGTGCGGCGCAGTGGGCTGATCTGATTCCGGTGATCCGCGCGCGGCGGCTGATTCCATATGTCGACATCGCCTACCAGGGCTTTGGCGACGGCATCGAAGAAGACGCTTCTGCGATCCGCGCGCTGGCCGACGCCGGCATCGCGTTCTTCTGCGCCAGCTCTTTTTCAAAGAGCTTCTCGCTGTACGGCGAGCGCTGCGGTGCGCTGAGCGTGGTCTGCCCGAACGCCGCTGAGGCCGAACTGGTGCTCGGCCAACTGCGCGCCACCGTGCGCAAGAACTACAGCAGCCCGCCCACCCATGGCGGGCAGATCGTCGCCCGCGTGCTGCAGACGCCGACCCTGCGTGCGCAGTGGCAAGCAGAGCTTGACGCGATGCGTGACCGCATCCACGCCATGCGTCGTCGCCTGCACACGGTGCTCAGCGAGAAGCTCCCGGGCCGCAACGTTGACTACTTCCTCACGCAGCGTGGCATGTTCAGCTACACAGGGCTCAGTCCTGCGCAGGCTGACCGCCTGCGCGAAGCGCATGCCGTTTACGTGTTGCGTTCAGGTCGCATGTGCGTGGCCGGCCTGAACACGTCGAACGTCGAGGCGACGGCTGTTGCCATGGCGGCAGTGCTGGCCGGATAGCCGCTGCACGGCTTCAGCGGCGTCGCGGAGCGACCCGCAGCGGCGCTCCGATCGATGCGAGGCGGCCGGCCACGCTCAAGTCAGTGGCACGATGTGCCGAAATGGACCCAAGAGGCGCGTATTCCCGACGCTTGGTCTGCCCATGAAATCTGACACCGTCATCGAAACCATCGAAGTCGCCGCGTTGACCATCGGCATCCACATCCACCTGGACGGTGGTTGGATGTCGCACCCGTTCCCGCGTTCCAGCTTCAAGATTTCCAGCCTGGACCAGATTGCAACGCTGCGCTCGCTGGGCCTGCAGCGTGTTCGCTGGAGCCCGCAAGACAGTGACTTCAGCCACAGCGCCAGCCGCTCCGACACGGCTGGTCTGGTGGGGGCCGCTGGCTTGCAACCCGCTACTCAGTCTGCGGAGTCCGACACTCCGGCCTCGCCGTCAGACGCGACAACCCCAACCGTTGCCGAGGCGGTCCCAGCCCCTGCCGCGCCCAGCCCGCAGGAGCTCCACCGCGCCGCACTGGCCGCCCAGCGTGCCGCGCTGTCCGCCTGTGAACGGCAGTTCGCCGATTCCGCACGTGCGGCCAAGCAGGTCTTCGACGGCGTGGCGACACAGCCAGCTGCCGCCCGCGAGGGTGCGCAGGCACTGACCCAGCAACTGGTCGGCCAGATGATCGGCAACCAGGAGTTGTGTATCCGGCTGCTCAGCGAAGGGGCGGGCGACAAGGCCAGCGCTCACGCGCTGAATGTCAGCGTGATTTCGCTGCTGATGGGCCGAACCTTCAACCTCAGCGAGGCCGAGATGCTCGATCTCGGGCTGGGCGCCTTGCTGCATGACATCGGCAAGACCGAGTTGCCAGAGCGCTTTCGTCACCGTGAGGAGCACTTCAGCGCGGCCGAGCACAAGCTCTACGAAACCCATGTCTCGCTAGGCATTGCCCAGGCGCGGCGCATGGAGCTGGCGCCAGGCGCATCGCTGGTCATTGCCCAGCACCACGAGCACATCGACGGCAGTGGCTTTCCGCTGAAGCTGCAAAGCGACCGGACGACGGTGCCCTCGCGCATCGTGTCCCTGTTCGATCGCTACGACAAACTGTGCAATCCCACCAACCCGGGCAAGGCCATCACCCCGCACGAGGCGGTGGCGTTGATGTTCGCGCAGGGCAAGAACAAGTACGACCCGGCGATCCTTGGCGCCTTCATCAAGATGATGGGCGTGTACCCGGCGGGCTCGGTGGTGCAACTCACCGATGACCGCTATGCGCTGGTGGTCGGCGTCAATTCCTCACGGCCTTTGAAGCCGAAGGTGCTGGTACACGAGGCTGGCGTGCCGCGTGACGATGCGCTGGTGCTCGATCTCGAGACGGTCAGCGGGCTGGGGATTCGGCGCAGCCTGAAGCCGATCGCGCTGCCGGCTCGAACGCTCGACTACCTGTCGCCTCGACCGCGGGTGAGCTACTTCTTCGAGCCGATCCAAGACGGTGGGACGCTGGCGTGAGGATTTCGCGCAACGCGCCGCCCAGCTCCACGGTGCCTGCACCGGTGGTGCCGACGCGTCGCGCGCGCACCGGTGAAGCGCTGGTCGCTTCGCCCTCGCTGAACCAGCGGGCCATCGATGCCTGGCTGATGCCACCGCGCGCCCTGATCGAGGGTCTGATCGACGCGGTCTGGCTGGTTGATCCGGAGAGCTTGCGAATCGTCGCCGCGAATGCCGCCTGTGGCGCCCTGCTCGAGGTGGATGCAGCCAGCCTGTGTGGCCAGGACATGCTGAGCCTGGCGGCGACGCCGGAAGACATGGCGTTCTGGCAGGAGGCCGCACTCGGTTGGGCCGACAGCGTCGAATCGCACAGTTGCGTGCGGCGTGCCGATGGCGAGCTGGTGGCGGTGCTTCGCCGCGTCAGCCGGGTCATGCTGTCCGCAGACAAGGCGCTGTTCATGGTCGTGATGCACGACCGAAGCAGCGAGCGGCGCGCGGAAGACGAACTCTCTGACCGGCTGGCCGAATTGGCGGCGACGCTGGAATCGACCCACGACGGCATCCTGGTCACCGACACGAACGGGCGCATCCGCAATTTCAACCAGCGATTTGCTGCCCTCTGGGAGTTGCCTGACAGCCTGCTGGTGCAGCGCGATGACGATGCGATCCTGTCGTGGATGTTGCGCCGGGTGGTTGAGCCCGCCGAGTACATGCGTCGTCTGGCGGCCATCGATGGCGTGCCGCAGATGCAGGCCAGCGATACCGTGACGCTGATCGGTGGTCGGGTACTCGAACGCGTCACGCTCCCGCAGTCCAGCCGAGGCAGCACGATCGGCCGCGTCTATTCCTTCCGCGACATCAGCGAGCGGCTGGAAGCCAATCGGCGCATCGAAACCCTGTCACACACCGATGCGTTGACCGGCCTGCCCAACCGCCGCACGCTGCTCAGCCGCATCGATTACGCGCTGGCACTCGCGCAGCGCGAAGGCGTGCCGTTTGCGCTGCTGTTCCTGAACCTCGACCGCTTCAAGCACATCAACGACACGCTCGGCCACAGCATGGGCGATCGGGTGCTGATCGAAGTCGCCGAGCGGCTGCTGCTGACCCTGCGGCAGGTCGACACCATCGCCCGCCTCGGCGCCGACGAGTACGTGTTGCTGATCCATCAGGCCGATGCCGCGGGTGCCGAAGGCAGCGCGCGCCGCGTGCTCGACGCGATGCAGCGCCCGTTCACGCTCGACGACCTGAACTTCACTGTGACCTGCAGCGTCGGCATTTCGCTGCACCCGGGCGACGGCAGCACCGCCGACGAAATGCTGCAGGCCGCCGATGCGGCGATGAATGAAGCGCGGGAAAGCGGCCGCGCCGGATTCCGGTTTCATCAGGCGCGCGCCGAAGGCAACTCGAAACTGCGCACCCGCATGAAGCTCGACCACGCGATGCGCCAAGCGCTCGCCTCAGGTCGATTCAGGCTGAACTACCAGCCGCAGGTCGATCTGAAGAGTGGAGAGATCGTCGGCGCCGAGGCCTTGATCCGCTGGCGCGACCCCGAACTCGGCGACGTGCCGCCGGTCGAATTCATTCCGGTGGCCGAGCGCAGCGGCTTCATCGTGTCCATCGGCAGCTGGGTGCTGCGCCAGGCGGTACAGCAGGCCGCACTGTGGCGCCAGCAGGGTCGGCACTTGCTGATGTCCATCAACGTGTCCGCGCTGCAGTTCCAGCAGGTTGACTTCGTCGACAGCGTGGCCCGGGCGCTGGCTGAAGTGGGTCTGGAGCCGCAGTGGCTGGAACTGGAGCTGACCGAGTCGATCCTGATCCAGGACGCTCAGGAAGCGCTGCATCGCCTGCAGGCACTGGCCGAACTGGGCGTAAAGCTGGCAATCGACGACTTTGGCACGGGCTACTCCAGCCTGGCCTATCTCAAGCGCTTCCCGATCAGTCGGTTGAAGATCGACCGCAGCTTCATCCAGGGATTGCCGGGTGATGAAAGCGATGCGGGCATCGTCGAGGCCATCGCCAACATGGCCCGCGCGCTGCGACTGGAGCTGATCGCCGAAGGTGTGGAGAACGAAGCGCAACGGCTTTTCATGCTGCAGGTCGGTTGCGAGCAATACCAGGGTTTCCTGACCTCGCCAGCTGTCGACGTGGTGTCGTTCGAAGCGATGCTCGACCAGCGCCGGGCCGCTGCCGCGCAGTTGCCGGCCCCGGGCGCGACTCCGTCGGCCTGACCCTCGCACAATGTGCCGTTCACCGCTGCTTTCAGCGGTACGGAGGGCACGATGATTTACAAATTCAAATCAAAGGTGGCGGGCGACGTCATCATGCTCGCACCGCACGGCGATCAGATCCTGCGCATCGTCGGCAAGGAGCCTTCCACCCAAGGCATTTTCGAGGTGGCCGACATGCCGGCCGCGATCGCTGCCGTCGAGCAGGCGGTGGCCGCGGACGAGGCGACCGATCCACAGGGCGAAGCCAATTCGGCTGGCAGCACTTCCACACCAGCCGATCGCATCGGATTGCGGCAGCGCGCCTGGCCGCTTCTCGAGATGCTCAAGCGCTGCCACGCTGAAGGTGCGGTCATCGTCTGGGGCGCCTGAAGCGATGCAGTCGGTGACCCGCATCGTCGCGATCCGTCACGGGGAAACCGCCTGGAACGTCGACACACGTCTCCAGGGGCATCTGGACATCCCGCTCAATGCCACCGGCCGCTGGCAGGCGCAGCGCACCGCAGGCGCGCTGATCGAGGAAGGCATCTCCGCGGTCTACTCCAGCGATCTGTTGCGCGCGCTGCAGACGGCCGAGGCTTTGGGCGATGCGCTGTCGCTTCCCGTCGCTACCGACATCCGGTTGCGCGAGCGTGCTTTCGGCGTCTTTGAAGCACACACCTTTGCCGAGATCCAGGCACGCTGGCCGACCGAGGCGAGCCGCTGGATGCAGCGCGAGCCAGACTTTTCGCCCGAAGGCGGCGAATCACTGCGCGAGGTCTACATCCGTTGTATCGAGGCAGTGCGGGCACTGGCCGATGCCCATGCCGGACAGACCATCGCGCTGGTCGCACACGGGGGCGTGATGGACTGCCTGTACCGCGCGTCCACTCAGCTCGACCTCCAGGCCAAGCGCTCCTGGCCGCTGGGCAATGCGAGCATCAACCGCTTGCTGCACACCGGCGACGGCCTGACGCTGATCGGCTGGAGCGACACGCGGCACCTCGAGGTGCCGGCGCTGGACGAGTCAGCGGATTCAGCCGACTTGTCGCCGCACTGATCGGGCCCTCGAGGCCTACTCGTCGAACAGGTCGGATGCGGCGCTGTTTCTGGGCGGGGTCACACCCAGGTGCTTGAACGCGGCCAGCGTGGCGATGCGACCGCGCGGGGTGCGCTGCAGGTAGCCCTGCTGGATCAGGTAGGGCTCAATCACATCCTCGATCGTGTCGCGTTCCTCGCCGATGGCCGCGGCCACGTTGTCGAGGCCGACCGGGCCGCCGTCGAAGCGGTGGATCACGGCTTCGAGCAGCTTGCGGTCCATCACGTCGAGGCCATGCGGGTCGACGTCGAGCATCTTCAAGGCCAGGTCGGCCAGCGCCTTGGTGATGCGGCCATCGCCCTTCACGTCGGCGTAGTCGCGCACGCGGCGCAACAGGCGGTTGGCGATGCGCGGCGTGCCGCGTGAACGGCGAGCAATCTCAAAAGCGCCCTCGGCATCGGTGGGCACGTTCAGCAGGCCGGCCGAGCGATTGACGATCCGCGCCAGTTCTTCCGGTGTGTAGAACTCCAGCCGCGCCACGATGCCGAAACGGTCGCGCAGCGGGTTGGTGAGCATGCCCGCACGGGTGGTCGCGCCCACCAGCGTGAAGGGCTGCAGATCAAGCTTGATCGAGCGTGCGGCGGGGCCCTCGCCGATCATGATGTCGATCTGATAGTCCTCCAGCGCGGGGTAGAGGATTTCCTCGACGACCGGGCTGAGCCGGTGGATCTCGTCGATGAACAGCACATCATTGCGCTCGAGGTTGGTCAGGATGGCTGCCAGATCCTTCGGCTTTTCCAGCACCGGGCCCGAGGTCTGGCGCAGGTTCACCCCGAGCTCGTTGGCGATGATGTGCGAGAGCGTGGTCTTGCCCAGACCGGGTGGACCGAACAGCAGCACGTGGTCCATCGCCTCGCTGCGCATCTTCGCGGCGCCGATGAAGATCGACAGCTGCTCACGCGCTTTCGCCTGACCGACGTACTCGGCCAGTCCCTTGGGCCGCAGCGCGCGCTCGATCGCGTCTTCATTCGGCGATGCGCTGGCCGCGCTGACCACGCGACGCGGCTCGAAATCGTCGGTCTGGATGCTCATGCCGCATTATCGACACGGCATCGCCCCGGGACCGGCAGGGCGTCGTCTACACTCCCGCCGTGAGTTTTTTCAGGCACCGTCTCCGCTGGCTGCTGCGCATCGCGTTGATCGCGACGCTTGGCTTTGCACTGGTGCCGACGGTGTCGCGCCTGATGATCCCGTCCACCGGCAACGGGCCGTGGTCGGAGATCTGCTCGACCGCCGGTGCGCGCTGGCTGACGCAGGCCACGACCCCCTCCGACGCGCCCGAATCTGTCCCTTCCGCCCCCGGAGACGCTCGCTCGGCGCACATGGAGCACTGCCCTCTGTGCTCGAACGTCACGCCGGCGCTGGGCATGCCACCGTCGGCGCCTGCTATGGCGACGCTCGCCGAAGGTGCCGATCACCTGCCTGCGCTTTTCAGCCAGGCGCCACGCCCTCTTTACGCCTGGGCGCCGATCCAGGCGCGCGCACCTCCCGTCCTCTGAACGCTGTGATCGACCGCGTGCAGTAGCCGAATCGTCGGCACGGCACGCGGCCTCTGGCTGATCGACCTGTGCGTCGATCGGCCGTGTATCGACACCCCGTTTCAGGAGGTCGCTTTGCGACATGCCCCTCATTTGTTCCTGCTCGTCTGTGCTGGCATCGGCTCTGCCGTGGCCGCCGACGAGCCCCGAGCGGATACCCACGCCGACGCCAACCAGGCGCGCACGCTCGAACGTGTCATCGTCACCGGCTCACGCCCCTCGACGCTGCCGCTGGAGATTCCCACCACCACCGAAGGCATCACCGGCGCGCAGATCGAGCGCAGCATCAACGCCACCGATGCGTCCGATGCGCTGAAGTACTTCCCCAGCCTCGTCGTGCGCAAGCGCAGCATTGGCGATCACGACCACGCGGTGCTGGCGTCGCGTGCGTCAGGCACCGGCAACAGCGCCCGCTCGCTCGTGTTTGCCGACGGCATCCTGCTGTCGAACCTGTTGGGCAATGGCGCCGAGTTCACGCCGCGCTGGGGGCTGGTATCGCCCGACGAAATCGAGCGCGTCGACGTGCTGTATGGCCCGTTCTCGGCGGCCTACTCCGGCAATTCGGCTGGCGCGATCGTCGATTACGTGACGCGCATGCCGACGCGTTTCGAGGCGCACATCAAGGTGCAGGCCCACACCCAGAAGTACCGGCTGTACAAAACCGACGAGCGCTTTTCCGGCCACCAGGAGAGCGCCTCGATCGGCAGCCGCGCTGGCGCGTTCTCATGGTGGATTCATCTGAACCGGCAGGACAGCGACGGACAGCCGTTGGTCATCGCACGTGTCAATCGATCCACCACGCCCAGCGCCGCCGGCACGCCTGTCGGCGGTGCCGTGGCGGACCGCAGCCACCTGGGTGTCCCGGTGTACAACATCGGGACCAGCGCGCAGACCGACTCGGTCCAGGACAGCGGCAAGCTCAAGCTGGCTTATGACCTGACCTCGACACTGCGCGCCAGCTACACGCTGGGTTTCTGGCGCAACGACGCCAAGCGGTCGGCTGACAGCTTCCTGCGGGATGGCGCCGGCAATCCAGTTTATGGCGGCCAGGTCAACATCGGTGGCAGCGTCTACACCCTGCCCGCGCTGACGCCGAGTCGGGCGGAGTTGCAACACCTCGCCCACGGCCTGACCATCAAGAGCCGTACCCTCGGCGTCTGGGACTGGGAGGCGGCAGCCAGCGTCTACGACTACCACCGGGACCGCGTCAGCACTCCGAATGCCAGTGTGCTGCTGCCCGGTGCCTTGTCGGGAGGCGCCGGACGCGTGGTCGATCTGGGCGGTACCGGCTGGAACACCTTGGCGTTGAAGGGCATCTGGCGCCCTGAGGGCGTGGAGGGCCGGCACATCGTCGAGTTTGGCGTGCAGCGCGATGCCTTCAAGTTGCGTCGCCGCGAGTCAAACACCGGGGACTGGGTCGGCGGCAAGGCAGGCAGCCTGGCGGCGGCCTTCAGTGGCGAGACCAGCTTGACCAGCCTCTGGATTCAGGATGCGTGGCGCTTCGCGCCGCAGTGGCGCACCGTGCTGGGCGGCCGGTATGAAGAGTGGCGCGCTCACGATGGGCGACGACGGATCGGCGCGGCAGCGACAAGCTATGCAAGTCGCGAGGCCTCCACGTTCTCGCCGAAGGCCGCGATCCTGTTCGATGCTAGTGAAGACTGGACGCTGAAGGCCTCGATCGGCCGCGCAGTGCGTAATCCGACGGTCAACGAGCTGTTTCAGGGCGGCATCAACACCACCACGCAACTGCCCACGCTGAACAACCCGAACCTGCGCCCTGAAAAATCAGTGACCACCGAACTGACCGCGGAGCGGACGCTACCCCATGGCTTGCTGCGCACGACCGTCTTCCTGGAACGCAGCCACGATGCCCTGTACTCGCAGACCACCGTGGGCGGTACCCAGGTGAGCAACGTCGGTCGCATTGACACCACGGGTGTCGAGATGGCTCTGCAACTGGACCGGCTGTTCGTGCCCGGGCTGGATCTGAGCAGCAGCGTGACCTACGCCGATTCGGAGATCCGTAAAAACACGGGCTATCCCGACACCATCGGCAAGCGCCAGCCGCGCGTGCCGGCCTGGCGGGCGACGCTGCTGGCGAACTACCGTTTCGACGACCACTGGAGCGGCTCTTACGGTGCGCGCTTCAGCGGCAAGCAGTTCGGGCAGCTGAACAACAGCGACATCAACGGATACTCGTACCAAGGTTTCTCGCGCTACTTCGTCACCGACATGCGGATCAAATACCGCATCGATCGGCAATGGCAGGCCAGCCTGGGTATCGACAACCTGAACAATTACAAGTACTGGGCCTTCCATCCGTATCCGCAACGCACGGTGCATGCGGAACTGCGCTTCGATTACTGACTCATCAACCCCAATCAACGAAAGCCATCATGAACAGTCAATGCCTACAGAAGGCGATCATCGGCGTAACCCTTGCCCTGGCGGCGCTCAGCGCCGTGGCCCACAGTTTCAAGCTGGGCGAGATCGATATCGGACATCCTTATGCCCGACCCACCCGTGAGGGCCAGATGGTGGGCGCTGGGTACCTGAAACTTGCCAACAAGGGGCCCGTTGACCGTCTGGTCGCGGCCTCCTCGCCAGCGGCCGGGACCGTGGAAATCCACAGCATGTCGATGGAAGGCGACGTGATGAAGATGCGTCAGGTTGACGCCATCGAGATCGCCACCGGTCAGACCGTTGAGCTGAAGCCCGGTGGTTACCACTTGATGTTGATGGGCCTCAAAGCGCCGCTGAAGGTCGGCGAAAAGTTCCCGCTGACCTTGAAGTTCGAGAAGTCAGGCGAGGTGGTGGTGACGGTCAATGTTGAAGAGCCCAAGCCGAAGTCGGAAGCCACAGGCGCGCACAAGCACTGAGTGCTGTACGCGGGCTGCGGCCCCTGTCAGGCCAGCGATTTCAGTGCGAGCTTGATGCCGTCGCTGACGCTGGCATCGGGCGGCAGGCTCTTCAGCGCCGCAGCGGCTTCTCGGTCGCTGTAGCCGAGTGCGATCAAGGCTTGCAGGATGTCGGCTTGCGTGTCGTTCGCCACCGTGGCGGGTGCGCTGATCGCATCGGCGAGCTTGCCCTTGAGTTCGAGCAGCAGCCGCTCGGCGGTCTTCTTGCCGATTCCCGGCACCTTGACCAGCCGCCCGGTTTCCTGCCGCGCGACCGCCTGCGCCAGCTCGGACACGCTCAGCCCCGACAGCAGCGACAGTGCCATTCGTGGCCCGACGCCAGTGATCTTGATCAACAGCCTGAAGGTCTGTCGTTCGTCGTGTGTGAGGAAGCCGAACAGCACCTGCGCGTCTTCCCGGACGATGAAGTGCGTCAGCAAGGTCACCCGCTCGCCGAGGGCGGGGAGGTTGTAGAAGCTGCTCATCGGTACGTCGACCTCGTAGCCGAGGCCGTTCACGTCAATGAGCACTTGCGGTGGCGATTTGTCCGCGAGGAGGCCGGTGAGTCGTCCGATCATCGAACGATTATCCGGGCGCCGTCACCCGGCGGTGCGGCCGACGCCGCTCAGCTGTCGAACAATCCGAGCCGCTGGGCTTCCAATGCCGCCTCTGCCCGAGAGCTGACATTGAGCTTGCGGTAGATCTGCTTGACGTAATCGGCGATGGTGTGGCGTGACAGGCTCAGCTGGCCACCGATCTCGGGCAGCGTGTAGCCTTTCGCGACGCGCAGCAGAACTTCGTTCTCGCGGTCGGTGAGTAGCACATGCGGCATCGAATGCGCGCGCTGCTGCGTTTTCACCTTGGCCTGCGCGGCGAAGTGCGCAATGACGCGCCGGGCGATCGATGGTGACAACGGTGGCTCGCCACCACGCATGCGCTTGAGCTGCTC
>LNFM01004089.1_pt1 | contig 27428 bp, 30 predicted proteins | sample 596031 | NCBI WGS metagenome assembly LNFM01 (sample SAMN04254537, study PRJNA301005) | activated carbon metagenome | isolation source: dual media filters at the Ann Arbor, Michigan drinking water treatment plant | place: USA: Ann Arbor
CGCCTCGCGAACGATATCGCCGAGGGCATCATCAATGGCCATGTATATGGTCTTCAACGGGTTGCCGACAGCTGCTGCCACGGCGGGATCGAATTCCTCGTGGGAATCGTCGTTCAGGTGCCAGCAATGGTGTCCCGCGCAATGGCCGTCCGTGAACGTGACCATGAAGAAATCCCACTCTTCCCGCGCCATCAGATCCAGCGTCAGCGAGCGTTTGATCCGCACCCGCTGCAGCAGGGCGTCGGTGAACCAGCGCATCTGGGCGGCGGTCCGCGGCTGGTAGAAATCGCACATGCGCCCGCCCAGAGGGTCAAGGCCATAATCCTGCTCGATGGCCTGCTTCAACTCGGGCGGGTTGGTCCGCAGTTGCATGGTGGCGCCGCTTTCCGCCGGCACATGGGCCAACCAGTCGATGATCCGCACGCCGCGTCTGGGGCCAATGTCGGGCGCCGTGACCGCATCGATCACGATGGACCTGCCGCCGGCCTCATCGACACGCGACCAGAAGGGACGAAGGGAGATATCCTGGACGCGGCGGGGGCCAATCTCGTAGGTCTGGGGATCGACATGGCGCATGCCGTCATAAAGGCCGTGAACGCTCGGATCGCAGCCATAGGCGAAGCTTGGCCACAGCGAACCGGATTCCATGCCCATGGGATTGCGGACGCCCGCGGTCACGCCGGTCGCCATCTGCGCCGCCAGATTGGGCAGCAGGCCGTCGTCCATCCACTGTTGCGCGAGGCCTCTGTCGAAGGCATCGAGGCCGATAACCAGAAGCTTGCCGTGATGCGCCATGAAGCCCCCTGGCCCAGACTAACGCCAGGGTCCGCCGGGGGCAACCTGACCGTGGCTTGCGACGGCGAGGATTGGGGGGGGGCCGCGAGGCGTCAGAACTCGACGTCGAGCTCTTCCAGTTCCTCGGGTTCGGCCTGGGCGGCCTCGGTCCATTCGACCATCAGCGGCCAGGCCAGGATGCGCTGGCAGTAGGCGGCGCATTCCTTGTCCAGCTTGACGTCATAGGTCTTGAAGCGGGTGCAGACGGGCGCGTACATGGCGTCGGCCATGGACATCTCGCCGTAGAGATAAGGTCCGCCACTGGTCAGCAGGCATTCGCGCCAGATGGTCACGATGCGCTCGATGTCCGCCTGGGCGCCGGCCCAGATCTTGAACCCCGGGAAGCGCGCCTTCAGGTTCATCGGCAGGGCCGAACGCAGATTGGCGAAGCCTGAATGCATCTCGCCGGCGATCGAGCGGCAATGGGCGCGGGCGACCGGATCGGCCGGGAACAGTCCGGCTTCCGGGCTGATCTCGTTGAGGTACTCGGCAATGGCGAGGGTGTCCCAGACCGAGATGCCCTCGTGGGTGAGGCGCGGCACCTGGAACGAGGGCGACAGCAGCAGCAGCTCGGCGCGGGTCGACGGATCGTCGGCGGGCAGGATTTCTTCCTTGAAATCCAGCCCCGCCATCCTGGTCAGCAACCAGCCGCGCAGCGACCACGAGGAGTAGTTCTTGCTGCTGATCGTCAGTGTTGCCTGGGCCATCGTCCTTCTCCGCCGGCGCCGCCGCGCGATGCGTCGTTTCAACGCCCGATTCTGAGCGGTTCCGGCCCCGTGTGCAAGTGCGAAAAGATGCTGGCGTTTCCAGCCGAAACATTAGGCGTCCGTGCCAACAATTAAGGCAGAATAACGAGTGCGGGCGCGTGTAGAAGTCTCTCGCGGTGCAGCAAAAAATACATTAGCCTGACAGTCCGGCGGCTCCCGCGCATGGCGCGACGGGCTGTCCACACGTCTGACCGGATCGGCTTCGCGCGGATGATCTATCTCGCCTATCAAACCACCACCGACTTCATGGAGCCGTTCCGCGCGGCCGCCCAGGTGGCTGCCTCCATGCTCGGCGCCAGCGGATTTGGCGACAACTACTTCGTCCGCAATATGTCCGCGTCGTTCGAGCTGCTCGGCCGCACCAAACTCACCCATGGCCGTCCGTCCTATCACCTCGACACCGTGACGGTGGGCAATGGCGAGGTCGAGGTGGTCGAGGAAGCCGCCTTGGCCACGCCGTTCGGCACGCTGCTGCACTTCAGGAAGAAGGACCTGGAGTTGGCGCAGCCCCGGGTGCTGGTGGTGGCGCCGCTGTCGGGCCATTTCGCCACCCTGCTGCGCAACACGGTCGAGACCCTGCTGCCGGAGAACGACGTCTACATCACCGACTGGCACAACGCCCGCGACGTCCCCAGGGATGCCGGCGTGTTCGGCTTCGACGAGTATGTCGACCACGTCATCCAGTTCCTCGAGCACATGGGGCCGGGCGCGCACGTGATCGCCGTCTGCCAGCCCTGCGTGCAGGTACTGGTGGCCGCCTCGGTCATGGCGCAGACCGAAAACCCCGCCCAGCCGCTCAGCATGACCCTGATGGCCGGACCGATCGATACGCGGATCAATCCCACCAAGGTCAACGAGCTGGCGACGACCCATTCGATCCAGTGGTTCGAGAAGAACCTGATCTCCCGGGTGCCGCTGGGATTCGCCGGCGCCGGTCGACGGGTCTATCCGGGCTTCGTCCAGCTTACCGCGTTCATGAGCATGAACCTGGACCGCCACATCAAGGCGCATGCCGAACTGTTCGATCACCTGGTGAACGGCGACGTCGAGAAGGCCGACGCGACCAAGACCTTCTACGACGAGTATTTCGCCGTGCTCGACCTGCCGGCCGAGTTCTACCTCGAGACCGTACAGCGCGTGTTCCAGGAGGCGCTGCTGGCGCAGGGCAAGCTCGAATGGCGCGGCATGAAGGTGGACCCGTCGGCGATTCGCCGCACCTCGCTGCTGACCGTCGAGGGCGAGCGGGACGACATCTGCGCCGTCGGCCAGACCATGGCCGCCCAGGATCTGTGCAGCAAGCTGCGGCCATACCGGAAGCGTCATCACATGCAGGCGGGCGTCGGGCACTACGGCGTGTTCAGCGGCCGCCGCTGGCAGCACCAGATCTATCCGCTGGTCCGCAACATGATGCTGGCCAGCGAATAGCGGAGGGCTGCCGGGCGGTCCTGATCGGTGATGTGTTGGAGTGGCCCGGAAATGAGTGGGGCGGCACAGTTAGAAAATTAACTGTGCCGCCCCGCAACCCCAGTACTGGATCCGGCTATGGGCCGATAGCTCTCCGGATCCTTACCGCAATAGTGCTTGGGCCGGCAAAACAGCGGTACGGGTACAGGGGCTGACCAAATTCGCAAATACCCAAACGAGAAACCCCGTCAGTGTGCGTCTCCCCGGTCGCCGGCGCCGTGCGCCTGGCGTTGCCTTCGGGGCTCCAATCCTCAAAACAGGAGTTCCGTTGGCGTCGTATTCACCGGAGGAAACGCGCTTTACGTGGTTCCCACCCGGTTCAAACATGCCGCGAAATGTCTCCAATCGCAAGAGGAGTCAATCGTTTCTCCGTCAAAAAAGGGCAAAGATGGGGCAAAGCCGTGTCTGCCACGGTACTTTTCGTGCGCCTTGGCGTTACCTGCCATGCGTTACGGATGAATTCCCCGAGTTTTCCACGGGGCCGGCGGATCGAATCCGGCGACTCTCAAACCGATTCGCGGCACGCCGTCGTTGGCGGCACCTGTCAACGGGCGGTGACCGGGCTGTATTCGGGGGGCGGATCCTCGTGCAGCATCTGGGCGAACGGCACGGCGCTGAAGCCGAGCAGGAAGCCGGCGAGGAGAATGATTCCGATGGATTTGAATGGCATCCGAGACCCCCTAGCCTACGAATGGCCTTGTCGACCGCAGCCATGCTGACTCGAAGAAAGCGCGCCGATCAACCGAAAAGAATCCAGCCGCCGGGACGGATGCTAACGCCTTGAGGAGGTTGCGAAAGCAACCCGCGCCAACGGGCACCGGAAGGGCGTCGGCGGCTGCCGGCCGCGCGCGCCCCGGCGGAACCGGCGGCGCGAGTCGCGGTCAGTCGTCGTGGGGCCGGCGGTCGCGGCTGACCGGATGCAGGTTGGCGTAACCGGCCGCGCGCTTCTCGCGGAACGCCGCGACTCCCTCGCGCAGGTCGTGGCCGCCCACCAGGGTCGCCGCGGTCCAGATCGCCACGTAGTTCAGGCTGTCGGCCACGCTGTGGTCGCGGGCGTAGTTCATCAGCTCCTTCGAGCCGTGGACGGCGAGCGGCGACTTGCTCGCGATGCCGCGGGCGATCTCCATCACCGCCGCCAGCATCTCGTCCTGGCTGTCGAACACCCGGTTGACGTAGCCCACGTCCTTGGCCTCGTCGCCATACATGCGGCGGCCGGTGAACGCCAGCTCGCGGGCGATCCCGGCGGGAATGAGGCGCGGCAGCCGCTGCAGCGTGCCCAGGTCCGGCGCCATGCCGATGTTCACCTCCTGCACGACGAAGAACGCATCCTTCGTGCAGTAGCGCATGTCGGCGCACACGGTTATGTCGAGCCCGCCGCCGACGCAGGCGCCCTGGATGGCGGCGAGCACCGGATAGCGGCATTTCTCGACCCGGCCCAACCGGTCGTGCAGGTCGAGCAGATGGCGCCGGAACGCCTCGCGCCTGCGGCCTTCGTCCTCGTCGCTGGGGGCGTTCAGGCTCTTGAACGCGTTGAGATCGAGGCCGGCGCAGAAGTGCTTGCCGGTCGACGACAGCACCACCACGCGCACGTCGTCGCGGGCCTCGATTTCCTCGAACGCGGCGGGAAACTCCACCCAGAAGTCCGGGTTCAGGGAGTTGAACTCGTCGGGCCGGTTGAGGATCACATGGGCGATCTGATCCTTGACCTCCAGTTTCACAGCTTTGGACATGTTCTTTCCTTTCAAGGCCTTGGCTCGGCTGGAACGCCCCTCACCCTAACCCTTTCCCAGAGGGAGAGGGAACGGTGTGGCGCACTCCATCGAACCCTCTCCCATTGGGAGAGGGCAGGGTGAGGGGCGTTGCTTCCGCTTACTCCGCCGCCGCCTTCACCTTGCTTCCGTAGAAGCTTTCGCCCTTGGCCGCCATGTCGCGCAGCAGCTTGGGCGGGGCGAAGCGGGCGCCGTATTGCTGGGCCAGCCGGTCGCATTCGCGCACGAACGCGTCGACGCCGACCGCGTCGATCAGGCTGAACGGTCCGCCGGTGAACGGCGCGAAGCCCCAGCCGAAGATGGCGCCGATATCGCCGTCGGCCGGATCGGTCAGCACGGTCTCCTCCAGGCAGCGGGCGGCTTCGACCGCCTGCCGGTAGAGGAAGCGCTTCTTCACCTCGGTGACGTCGGGCTGGTCGGCGGCCGACGGCCAGTTCTCGGTCAGGCCCGGCCACAGGAACTTCTTGCCGCCTTCGGGATACTCGTAATAGCCCTTGCCGGCCTTCTTGCCGAGGCGGCCCAGCTCCATCAGCCTGTCGACGATGTGGTCGCCCGGCGCGGGCTTGTAGGCGTCGCCGAGGTCCTTCTTCGTCTGCTCGCGGACCTTGTAGCCCAGCTCGATGGACACCGCGTCGCCGACGTCGAGCGGGCCGACCGGCATGCCGGCCTGCTTGCCGCCGTTCTCGATCAGCGCCGGGACGATGCCGTCGGCGAGCATGGCCAGGCCCTCGGCCACATAGGTGCCGAAGCAGCGCGAGGTGTAGAAGCCGCGGCTGTCGTTGACCACGATCGGCGTCTTGCGGATCTGGCCCACATAGTCCATGGCGCGGGCCAGCGTCTCCTGCGAGGTCTCCTTGCCCATGATGATCTCGACCAGCGGCATGCGGTCGACGGGCGAGAAGAAGTGCAGGCCGATGAAGTCCCGCGGGCGCGAGAAGCTCTTGGCCAGGCCGGTGATCGGCAGGGTCGAAGTGTTGGAGGCGAACACCGGCAGCCCAGGCACGGCCGCCTCGGTCTTGCGGGTGACGTCGTCCTTGATGTCGCGGCTCTCGAACACCGCCTCGATGACCAGGTCGCAGCCCTTCAGGTCGTCATAGGACGTCGTCGGCTTGATCCGGCCGAGCAGGGCCTGGCCTTTCTCGGCGCTGACCTTGCCGCGCTGCACGCCCTTGTCGACCAGGCCCTGCGAATAGGCCTTGCCCCTTTCGGCGGCTTCCATCGTGGTATCGAGCAGGATCACCGTCATGCCGGCCTCGGCCGAGACATAGGCGATGCCCGCGCCCATCATGCCGGCGCCCAGCACGCCCAGGGTCTTCACCTGGAACTTGTCGACGCCCTGCGGCCGGCGGGCCAGCTTGTCGGCGGCCTGCTTGTTGATGAACAGCGAGCGGATCATGGCCTTGGACGACGGGTCCATCATCAGCTTGGTGAAGTAGCGGCTCTCGATCCGCAGCGCCGCGTCCATCGGCACCTGATGGCCTTCATAGACGCAGGACAGGATCGCCTGGACGGCGGGGAAATTGCCCAGCGTCTCCTTCTGCGCCATGGCGTTGCCGCCGGTGAATGTCTGGACGATGGCCGGATTGAACGCGCCTTCGCCGCCCGGCACCTTGAAGCCCTTCTTGTCCCAGGGCTGGACCGGATCGCCCTTCTCCTTGATCCAGGCCTTGGCGCGGGCGACGATGTCGGCCAGCGGCGCCAGCTCGTGCACCGCGTTGCCGGCCTTGGCCTGCTGCGGCGTCATGGAGTCGCCCTTCAGCAGATACATCAGCGACGCCTGCACGCCCATCAGGCGCGGCAGGCGCTGGGTGCCGCCGCCGCCGGGCAGCAGGCCCACCTTCACCTCGGGCAGGGCAAGCTGGATCTTCGGATCGTCGGCGCAGACGCGGTAGTGGCAGGCGAGGGTGATCTCGAGGCCGCCGCCCATGGCAAGGCCGTTGATCGCCGCCGCGAACGGCTTGCCGCAGGTTTCGAGCCGGCGCATCTGCCGGTTCATGGCGTGGGCGTTCTCGAACATGTCCTTCACCGACGACGCGCCCGCCTGCGAACCCAGCATCCCCAAGTCGGCGCCGGCAAGGAACGCCGGCTTGCCCGAGGTGATCACCGCGCCCTTGATGGCGGGGTCGGTCGCAACCTTCTCGATCAGCGACGACAGGTCGCGCGACACGTCGCCGTTGATCACGTTCATGGAGCGGCCGGGCAGGTCGATGGTGAGGAGGGCGATGCCGTCGCTATCGACCTCGAACTTGATGGTGTCGGTCATTGATGTTCTCCCGATCCGCGCTCAGACGCGCTCGATGATGGTGGCGGTGCCCATGCCGGCGCCGATGCACAGGGTGACCAGCGCGGTGTTCAGATTGCGCCGCTCCAGCTCGTCCAGCACGGTGCCCATGATCATGGCGCCGGTGGCGCCCAGCGGATGGCCCATGGCGATGGCGCCGCCGTTGACGTTGATCTGGTCGTGCGGGATGTCGAGCGCCTGCATGAAGCGCAGCACCACCGAGGCGAACGCTTCGTTCAGCTCCCACAGGTCGATGTCCTCCTTTGTCATGCCGGCGCGCTTGAGCGCCTTCTCGGCGGCAAAGGACGGGCCGGTCAGCATGATGGTGGGCTCGGAACCCACGTCGGCGAAGGCGCGGACGCGGGCGCGCGGCTTCATGCCGGTGGCGGCGGCGATGCCGCCATTGCCGATCAGGATGCCGGCCGAGCCGTCGACGATGCCCGAGCTGTTGCCGCCATGGTGGACGTGGCTGATCTTCTCTACTTCGGGATAGCGCAGCTGCGCCACCGTGTTGAAGCCCAGTTCGCCCATGTCCACGAAGGACGGCTTCAGCGACGCCAGCGACTGCATGGTGGTGTCGGGCCGCATGTGCTCGTCATGGTCCAGCACGGTCAGGCCGAGCTGGTCCTTCACCGGCATGATCGACTTCTTGAAATAGCCCATTTTCCAGGCGTTGGCGGCACGCTTCTGGCTTTCGACCGCATAGGCGTCCACGTCGTCGCGGCTGAAGCCGTATTTCGTGGCGATCAGATCCGCGCCGATACCTTGAGGCGCGAAGTGCGTCTTGATCGCGACCGACGGGTCCATGCTCCAGGCGCCGCCGGACGAGCCCATGGGCACGCGCGACATGCACTCGGTGCCGCCGCCCACGACCAGGTCGGACTGGCCGGACATCACCTTGGCGGCGGCGAAGTTGGTCGCCACCAGGCCCGAGGCGCAGAACCGGTTGATCTGCACCCCGGCGACGTCCTCGGAATAGTCGGCGTTCAGCGCGGCGATGCGCGGCAGCACGGCGCCCTGCTCGGCGACCGGATCCACCACGCCCCAGATCACGTCGTCGACCAGCGAGGTGTCCAGGTTGTTGCGGTCGCGCAGGCTCTGCAGCACCTGGGTGGTCAGCGAGATCGGCGTGATCTCGTGCAGGCTGCCGTCCTTCTTGCCGCGGCCTCGCGGGGTGCGGACGGTGTCGTAGATGAATGCGTCTGCCATGGGTTTGATCCTTTGGATGCGAATTGTCAGAAAGCGTCGGCGGGCAGCGCCATCAGGGATTCGCTGCCGGATTCGATCTTCTTCAACAGGCTGCCAGTGTCGGGCAGCATGCGCTCGAAGAAGAAGCGGGCGGTGACCAGCTTGTATTCGTAGAAGGCGCGGTTCCCTGCGCCATTGGCCAGCTTGTCTTGCGCGGCCCTGGCCATCATGCCCCAGACATGCCCCATGGCGACCAGCGCCATCAGCCGCAGGTAGTCGGCGGCGCCGGCGCCGGCGTTGTCGGGCTTGGCGAGGCCGTTCTGCATCAGCCACATGGTCGCCTGCTGCAGCCGGCCCAGCGCCTTCTCGAGCTCGCCGGCCATGGCGCCGAGCGCCGGGTCGGCCTTGGTCTCGGCGACGAACTGGGCCACCTCGGCGAAGAACGCCTGGATGGCGCGGCCGCCGTTCATGGCCAGCTTGCGGCCGACCAGGTCCATGGCCTGGACGCCGTTGGTGCCCTCGTAGATCGGCGCGATGCGGCTGTCGCGCAGGAACTGTTCGATGCCGTTGTCCTGGATGAAGCCGTGCCCACCCCAGGTCTGCACCGCAAGGCTGGCCACATCGACGCCCATGTCGGTGAAGTAGGCCTTGATGACCGGAGTCATCAGCGCCATGAAATCATCGGCCTTCTGGCGCACCGCCTCGTCGGGATGGTGATGCAGCAGGTCGAGTTGCAGGCCGGCGATGGCGGCGAGCGCGCGGGCGCCCTCGGTGAAGGCGCGGCCGGTCATCAGCATGCGGCGCACGTCGGGGTGGACGATGATCGGATCGGCCGGGCCGTCGGCGTTCTGCGGCCCGCTGATCGCGCGGCCCTGCAGCCGGTCGCGGGCATAGGCGACGGCGTTCTGGTGGGCCACCTCGGCGATGCCCAGGCCCTGGATGCCGACCCACAGCCGCGCCTCGTTCATCATGGTGAACATGGCCGGCATGCCCTTGTTGACCTCGCCGACCAGATAGCCGGTGGCGCCGTCATAGTTCATCACGCAGGTGGCGTTGGAGTGGATGCCCATCTTGTGTTCGATGGAGCCGCAGGACACGCCGTTGCGCGCGCCCAACGAGCCGTCGCCGTTCACCAGGAACTTCGGCACGATGAACAGGCTGATGCCCTTGGTGCCGGCCGGACCCCCGGGAATCTTCGCCAGCACGAGATGGATGATGTTCTCGCTGAGGTCGTGCTCGCCGGCGGAGATGAAGATCTTGGTGCCGCTGATTTTGTACGCGCCGTCGGCCTGCGGCTCCGCACGGGTGCGGATCAGGCCCAGATCGGTGCCGCAATGCGGTTCGGTCAGGTTCATGGTGCCGGTCCACTTGCCGGCGACCATGTTCGGCAGGTAGCGCTGCTTCAGCTCGTCCGAGGCGTGGGCGTCGATGGCCTCGACCGCGCTTTTGGTCAGGCCCGGATACATGGTGAAGCCCCAGTTGGCGGCGATCATCATCTCCGAAACCATGATGGCGAGCGTCTGCGGCAGGCCCTGGCCGCCATGCGCGGTCTTGGCCGTGAGGCTGCCCCAGCCGCTTTCCACATAGAGGTCGTAGGCTTGCTTGAAGCCCTTGGGCGTGGTGACGACGCCGTTGTTCCAGTGACAGCCTTCCAGGTCGCCGCTCTGGTTGATCGGGTGCAGCACCTCGGACGCGACCTTGCCGGCCTCCTCCAGGATGGCATCGACCAGGTCGGGAGACACCTCCTCGAAGCCGGGCAGGTTGGCGTATTTGTCCAGGCCCAGCAGGTCGTTGAGCACGAACTTGAAGTCGGCGATCGGGGCCGTGTAGGTGGTCATTCCGCGACACTCCTCAGCTTGGCGTTGTGCTTGCGCCGGATCTCGTCCAGCGGCGTGCCGGCCTTCCAGTCTTCCAGCAGGCGGCAAAAGCTGGAAAGTTCGTCGATGGTGGCGTCCAGGTCGGCGCGCTGGCTTTCCAGCGCGGCCAGACGGTCGCGGCACTTCTCCAGGGTCACGACCCGCTGCGTTTCGCGGCTGTCGCCGAGGTCGTACAGGTTGAGCATCTCGGTGATGTCGGCGAGCGTGAAGCCGACGCGCCGGCCGCGCAGGATCCAGGCGAGACGCGCCCGGTCGCGGGAAGCGTAGATGCGGTTCTGGCCGTCCCGCTTCGGGGTCACCAGACCCTCGTCCTCGTAGAAGCGGATGGTCCGGGGGGTCACCCCGAACTCCTTGGCGAGTTCCGATATGGTCCAGGTCTGCGACACGAAGGAAGTTCCCGTTTCGATTCGGCCGGTACGCCCGAGTCTATAGTTTACCTTTACGTAAACGTCAATACATGATCGCGCCTTGCAACGAAGCGGCGCCTTCGGGCTGGCGGGAGCGCTGCTGCGCGCCCGATCAGGCTTTCCGCAGGCGGAAGCGGAACTGGTCGCCGGCCTGCTCCCATTCCAGCAGCTCGTGGCCGGTCTGCTCGCAGAAGGCGGGGAACTCGTTGACCGAGGCGGTGTCGGTCGCCAGTACGTCGATGACGTCGCCGGCCGCCATGCCCTGCAGCGCTTTCTGCGTCCGCAGCACGGGCAGCGGGCAGAGCAGGCCGGTGGCGTCGAGCACCTTCACGCGTCGACCTGCGGCTCCAGCCGCGCGTAGGAACTGCGGTGGAACAGCAGCGGCGCGGCCTCGGACACCACGGCGGTGTGCAGCACGCGGCAGATGAACAGGATGTGGTCGCCGGCGTCGACCCGTTGGTCCAGCCGGCAGTCGAACGCGGCGAGGGCGCCGGGAATGATTGGCGCGCTGGTCTTCCACAGTTCGAACGGGATGTCGCCGAAGCTCTTGTCGCCGGGCGTCGAGAATCGCCCGGAAAGGCCGACCTGCTCCTCGCACAGCACGTTCACGGCGAACTCATCGGCGGCCATGAAGTCGTCGTACTGCTCGGACTTCTTGCCCAGGCTGAACAGGATCAGCGGCGGATCGAGCGACACCGAGGTGAATGAGTTCATCGTCAGCCCGATCGGGCCGCCGGTGCGGTTGCGGGTCGTGACCACGGTCACGCCGGTCGCGAAACACGAGAAGGCGCGGCGCAGGGCCCTCGGGTCGATGCCGTCGCTGTCTTCCATGGCGTTTCCGTAAGCAATCCGACTCGCCGCCATTGATTTCAGAAGTCGGGGCCGAGTGCAAGGTTCACGGCGGTTGCGCGGGCGGGCAGGGCTGCGCATATTGCGCTCCAGAGCAGGAGCAACACGATGCCGCTTTCAGAGCCGCAGCCGGGCCGCAAGCCGCTGCACACCCGCACCATCGTCATGGACGCGTTCTACCGTGAGGACGGCCTGTGGGACATCGAGGGCCGGGTCACCGACGTCAAGAACTATGCCTATGACAGCCATGTGCGCGGCCAGGTCGACGCCGGCGACCGGGTGCATGACATGTTCATCCGCATGACCCTGGACGACCATTTCACCGTGCGCGCGATCGAGGTGAAGATGGACGTCTTCCCGTTCTCCATCTGCAACGAGGTCGAGCCCAATTTCCAGGACCTGGTCGGGCTGAAGGTCGGTTCCGGCTGGATGAAGAACGTGCGCGAGCGGGTCGGCGGCAAGCATGGCTGCACTCATGTGGTCGAGCTGTTCGGCCCGATGGCGACGGTCGCGTTCCAGTCGATCCCCAGCTATTCCCGCCTCCGCGACGCCGGCAAGCCGAAGGACCCGAACGCGCCCAAGCGCAAGCCGTTCTCCATCGGCGGCTGCCACTCCTGGGCCTATGACAGCCCGATCACGAAAAAGCTGGCACCGGAGTGGTACCGCGAGGATTAGAAGCCGAGGATGATGAAATCGATGGCGCGGATCAATTGATCGCGCTGTGTTTCCAACGATCCGACGCGCTCGCCCAGCCATGTGGTTGGGGTATTGAAAATGTCCTGCGTCATGACCACGAACTGTTCGCCCTGAACCTCGACAATCGGGTTGAGGTGCTTCAGTGGACGACGGACCTCAACCATTCGCTGGAGGGGAATGACAACTCTGGAGGTGAGTTCGGAAACGAAGTTTGCCTGGACGTCGATCAGAAACGGGATGTCCGCTCCATACCCTGTTTCATTCCGGTAGACGTCAAACTGGGCCATGTTTGGCAGCCCAGATTTTCATGCCGAGCGTGCCTTCACGCGCAACGCGCTCGTTGTGTTCATCGATTGCTTCCCGGTTCTCTTCCACCCAACGCCGCTTGCGCTCTTCCGACACGGCCTGCTTGAGACTGCTTTCGAATATCTGGGACAGGTTCATGTCCATGGATTTCGCCGCTTCAATGAGTTCAGCGTCCACTCTGAGGTTGACGGCTTTCCGGCTGCGGCTGGAGAATTTGTCGATCCTGTTCATTATGCGCACTCCTTATGCGCATATATTATGCGCATATAGACGCATATCCGTCTAGCCTATCAGGCCGGCGAGATCTGGTGCGTCGTTCCAGCCGCTCAAACGCGGCAGGCAGCTGATCTCGATCGAGCCCACGAAGCGTCCCAGCGCAGCCCGTGTCTCCGCCAGGGGAACGGGGCTGTCCGGTGACTCGGAGATGATGATTCCGGTGACGGTGACGCGCCGGTTGTTAAGCGCCGCCAGCGTCGCGATGGTGTGGCTTAGGGTGCCGAGATAGGAGCCGCATACCAGCAGGGCAGGGATCGAGAGTTCGGCGATCCAATCGGCGACGGTGTGGTTGTCATTGAGCGGCACGAACGCCCCTCCGACGCCTTCGATCAGGGTGTGGTCGGCGTCTTCCGGCCGGTTGCAGAACTCGATCAGCTTCCGGAAGTCGATGGTGCGGCCTTCACGGCTCGCGGCCATGTCGGGCGAAATCGGTGCCGCGAAGCGCCAGGGCGAAATGTCGGCGATGGTCTCGGGCGTCACCGGCCGGTCCATGGCGCGCAGCAGCTCGGCGGTGTCGCTTTCGTTCAAGGTTTCGTCCGTGAAGCCGCTGATCACCGGTTTCAGCGCGCGCACCGTCTTGCCCTGCGCCCGCAACTGCCGGGCCAGCACGCTGGTCACCAGTGTCTTGCCGATGCCCGTGCCCGTCGCGGTGATGAAGGTGCGGCTCATCCCGCCAGTCCCAGCTCCCGCATGGACGCCACCAGCCCATCGATCTCCGGCTCCGTATGGGCCGAGGAGAAGGTCACGCGCAGCCGGGCCGTGCCTTCGGGCACGGTCGGCGGGCGGATGCCGGTCACTAGGTAGCCCCGGTCCTGCAGCGCGGCCGAGGCGTCCATCACCCGCCGCGCCTCGCCGAGGATGACGGGGACGATGGGGCTCACGGGCGCAGGCAGGTTGAGCGCGGCGCAGAACCGCGCCGCGTTGTTCACCGGCCGCGCGCACATCTCCGGGTCGCGCTCGATGATCTCCAGCGCCTTGATGGCGGCGGCGATGGTGCCCGGCGGCAGGCCGGTCGAATAGACGAAGCTGCGGCCACGGTTGCGGATCAGGTCAGCGACCGGCCGGCTGGCGCAGAGATAGCCGCCATAGGCGCCGACGGCCTTCGACAGCGTGCCCATCTGCAGCGGCACGTCGGACTTGGTCGCGCCGAGGAAGCTGCTGCCGCGGCCGCCGCCGACCACGCCCAGGCCGTGCGCGTCGTCGGTCATCAGCCAGGCGTCGTAGTCGCGGGCCAGCGCCGCGAGGCTGTCGATGGGCGCCATGTCGCCGTCCATGCTGAACACGCCGTCGACGGCGATCAGGCAGACGCCGTGCGCGGCGCGGTGCTCGCGCAGCAGGGCGCGGGCATGGTCCAGGTCATTGTGGCGGAACACCTGCATGGTGGCGCCGCTCATCCGGCCGCCGGCGAACAGGCAGGCATGGTTGAGCTCGTCCTGCAGGATCAGGTCGCCCTCGCCGGCGAGGCAGGGAATCACGCCCACATTGGTCAGGTAGCCGCTGCCGAACACCAGGCAGTCCTCAGTCTGTTTCCAGCGCGCCAGCCCTGCCTCCAATGCGTCATAAAGCGGCGTATTGCCCGAGATCAGCCGCGAGCCGCCCGAGCCGGCGCCGTAGCGCGAGGTGGCCTCGCGCGCCGCCTCGATCACCTCGGGATGGTGCGACAGGCTGAGATAGTCGTTGCAGCAGAACGAGACGAGGTCGCGGCCGCCGCGCCTGGCGCCGGTCTCGCTGAAACGGTCGGTCGGGATCATCCGGCGACGCAGGCCCCGGGCCTCCAGCCGCTCCAGTTTTTCCCGGGCAAAGTCGTCGAGCGATGTCATGGCGCGTCATGTATCATAGTCGCCCAGAACTGGACAGACGCGGCAACATTGTTGCCGCGTGGCTTGACAGATGAGGCGGTCGCGGCAAGGGTAGCCGCGAATTCCGGAGGATGCCGATGACCGATACAATCCGCCACGACTGGACGCTCGGGGAAGTCAAGGCGCTGTTCGACTTGCCGTTCAGCGACCTGATGTTCCGCGCCCAGGGCGTGCACCGGCGGCACTTCGATCCGAACAAGGTCCAGCTCAGCACCCTCTTGTCGATCAAGACCGGCGGCTGCGCCGAGGATTGCGCCTATTGCCCGCAGGCGGCGCGCTACGACACCGGCGTCGACGCCGGCAAGCTTCTGCCGCTCGACGAGGTGCTGGCCGACGCGCGCCGGGCGCGCGACGCCGGCGCGTCCCGTTACTGCATGGGCGCGGCGTGGCGCTCGCCCAAGGACAAGGACCTGGACAAGGTGATCGACATGGTGCGCGGCGTGCGCGCCATGGGTCTGGAAACCTGCGTCACCCTCGGCATGCTGAAGGCCGAGCAGGCCCGGCGGCTGAAAGACGCCGGCCTCGACTACTACAACCACAACATCGATACCTCGGAAGAGTTCTACGGCGAGATCATCACCACCCGCTGCTACGAGGACCGGCTGGAGACGCTGGAGCATGTGCGCGACGCCGGGCTCAGCGTCTGCTGCGGCGGCATCGTCGGCATGGGCGAGTCGCGCGACGACCGCGCCGGCATGCTGATGACCCTGGCCAACCTGCCCAGGCATCCCGAGAGCGTGCCGATCAACATGCTGGTGCAGGTCGAGGGCACGCCGCTGTTCGGCGCGGAGAAGCTCGATCACTTCGAATTCGTGCGCACCATCGCCGTCGCCCGGATCATGATGCCCGAGAGCTTCGTGCGCCTGTCGGCCGGCCGCGAGACCATGGACGACGCGGTGCAGGCGCTGTGCTTCCTCGCCGGCGCCAACTCGATCTTCTATGGCGAGAAGCTGCTGACCACGCCGAACCCGGAGAACAACCGCGACGTCCGCCTGTTCGACCGGCTGGGCATCGCGCCGCTGGGCGCGGAAGACCTCGCGGCGCGCCACGCGGCTGAATGACGTCATCCGCGCCAAGGCTGCCCAACACGGCGCCCGAATGGCTCCGCGACGGCTACCAGCACATCTGGATGCCCTACACCCAGATGCAGACCACGCCGCCGCCGGTGCCGGTGACGCGGACCGACGGCGTGCGGCTGACGCTGGCCGACGGGCGGGACCTGATCGACGGCACCGCGTCGTGGTGGACGGCCTGTCACGGCTACAATCATCCGCACATCGTCGCGGCCATGCAGCGGCAGGTCGCGGAGATGCCCCACGTCATGTTCGGCGGGCTGGCGCACGAGCCGGCTTTTAGATTGGCCTCGCGCCTCGCCGCGCTGACGCCGGGCGACCTCGACCGGGTGTTCTTCGCCGAGGGCGGCTCGGTCGCCGTCGAGGTCGCCATGAAGATGGCGCTGCAGTACTTCATCAACCGTGGCCAGAACGAGCGCACGAAGTTCGTCAGCTTCTATGGCGGCTATCACGGCGACACCTTTGCCGCCATGTCGGTCTGCGATCCCCAGGACGGCATGCATGCGCTGTTCGCGGACGCCATGCCGCGGAACTACGTGACCGCGCTGCCGCAAACGCCCGAGCAGCAGGACACCTTCAACCTGTTCATGGACGAGAACGCCCACCGCATCGCCGCCGTCATCGTCGAGCCCCTGGTACAGGGCGCGGGCGGCATGAAGTTCCACGGCGCCGAGGTGCTGCGTTGTCTGCGCGAGGCCTGCGACCGGACCGGCGCGCTGCTGGTCTTCGACGAAATCTTCACCGGCTTCGGCCGCACCGGGGCGATGTTCGCCGCCGAGGCCGCCGGCGTCGTGCCCGACATCATGTGCGTCGGCAAGGCGCTGACCGGCGGCACCACGCCGCTGTCGGCGGCCATCGCCCGCGAGCACGTGTTCGAGGCGTTCCTCAGCGACGATCCCCGGGCGGCGCTGATGCACGGCCCCACCTTCATGGCCAATCCGCTCGCCTGCGCCGCCGCCAACGCGGCGCTCGACCTGTTCGAGCGGGAGCCGTGGCGCGAGACCGTCGCGCGGATCGAAGCGCAGATGCGGCGCGAGCTGGAGCCCTGCCGCGCGCTGCCGGGCGTCGTCGATGTCCGGGTGCTTGGCGCGATCGCGGCGATCCAGCTTGCCGACCTGAGCGACAACGAGGCGCTCAAGGCCCGGTTCATGGAGGAAGGCGTCTGGCTGCGGCCGTTCGGCGACATCGTCTACCTGACGCCGCCCTTCATCATCGGCGAGGAGGACCTTTGCCGGTTGACGGGCGCGATAGTCGGCGTACTTTCGGCGCGGGGCTCGTGAAACCACGACGGAAATCTCTTTTCCGTTGCACCTTCGAACCAATATAAACTGCGCAAGATCGGAAAGCGCCCCAATGGACATTCGAGTCGATCCCCAGCCCGAAGCTGACCTGCCGGCCGATGTGCTGGAGCGGGCGAGGGCTGTGGCGGCCGCGCCCGTCAGCCTGGTCACCGGCGTCGACGTTGCGCTGATCGCGGGCGGTGGCATGCCGGTCGAGGCTGGCAACCTGGTCGACTATGTGGCGCGTGCCGCCAACGATTTCGCCAGCCAGATCCGGATGGAGAAGGGCGCCGAACGTGTCGCCGCGCTGCGCGCCGAGCTGGCGCGCCGTGGCCTCGACGGCTTCGTCGTGCCCATGGCCGACGAGTACCAGAACGAATTCGTGCCGCGCCACGCGCAGCGGCTGGCCTGGCTCAGCGGCTTCCTCGGCTCGGCGGGAGCCATCATCGTGCTCGCCGACAAGGCCGCCGTGTTCGTCGACGGCCGCTACACCCTGCAGGTGCGCGACCAGGTCGACCTCGAGGTGTTCGAGACCAGGTCCTATCTCGATGTGCCCAAATGGGTCGGCGAGACCATGAAGACCGGCCAGACGCTGGGCTACGACCCTTGGCTGCATACCGAAACCGGCGTCAAGGCGCTGCTCGAGGCCTGCGAGAAGGCCGGCGCCGAACTGGTCGCCGTCGACGGCAATCCGATCGACGCCGTCTGGACCGACCAGCCGCCGCGGCCGCTGGCGCGCATCGTGCCGCACGACCTGCGCTATACCGGCGAACCCGCCGCCGACAAGCGGGCCCGCATGGCCGAGGCGGTGAAGTCCGCCGGCGCCAGCGCTCTCGCTCTGTCGGCCACCGACTCCATCGCCTGGCTGCTCAACATCCGCGGCGCCGACGTGGCGCGCACGCCGCTGGCGCTGTCATACGCGCTGCTGCACGACGACGCCTCGGTCGACTTGTTCGTCGACGAGCGCAAGGTGGATGCCGCGCTTGGCGCCCATCTGGGCAATCAGGTCCGGGTCGAGCCGGAAGCCGCGCTGGCGCTGGCGCTCGCCGGCTTCAGGGACAAGCCGGTGATGGTCGATCCGGCATCCGCGCCGGTCTGGTTCGTCGACCGCCTGGAGCAGGGCGGCGCGACCATCGTGCGCAAGACCGATCCGATCCAGAAGGCCAAGGCGCTGAAGAACCCGGCCGAGCTGAACGGCACCCGCGCCGCCCACAAGCGCGACGGCGTGGCGCTCGCCAAATTCTTCTGCTGGCTGGCCGCGAACGCGCCCAAGGGCACGGTCGACGAGCTGTCGGCGGTGGAGCGGCTGCAGGCGTTCCGCCAGCAGGGCGACCTGTTCCGCGACCTCAGCTTCGACACCATCTCGGGCGCCGGCCCCAACGGCGCCATCGTCCACTACCGGTCGAGCGAGAGGACCAACCGGACGCTGGCGCTGGGCGAGCTTTACCTCGTCGACTCGGGCGCCCAATACCTCGACGGCACCACCGACGTGACCCGCGCCGTCGCCATTGGCACGCCGTCGGCCGAGCACCGCGACCGCTTCACCCGGGTGCTGCGCGGCCACATCGCGCTGGCCATGGCGCGCTTCCCGAAGGGCACGACGGGTCACCAGCTCGACGTGCTGGCGCGGATGCCGCTGTGGCAGGGCGGCTTCAATTTCAACCACGGCACCGGTCACGGCGTCGGTTCGTATCTGGGCGTGCATGAAGGGCCGCACAGCATCTCGCCGCGCCCGTCCAGCGTCGCGCTGGAGCCGGGCATGATCGTGTCCAACGAGCCGGGCTATTACAAGGAAGGCGACTACGGCATCCGCATGGAGAACCTGGTCGCCGTGGTGCCGGCCGAGCCGGGCGAGGACGACTCGCCGTTCTACGAGCTGGAGACGTTGACCCTGGCGCCCATCGACCGGTCGCTGATCGACCCGGCGATGATGACCGGACCGGAGCTGGACTGGCTGAACGCCTATCACCGCCGCGTTCGCGACGAGATCGGCCCCCGGCTGGACGACAAGACCCGCGCCTGGCTGGAAGCCGCCACCGCGCCGATCACGGCTTAGCGGCCGCCCGCTTCCGCCCCGTCACCCGAATGCCGCCGGCCTCGGACTCCGCCCGTATGGGGCGGTCACTGGCGGGCGATGGTGACCGACCTGTAGGGCTCGCCCAGTTTCATCAGGTCGTCGCTCCGGTAGCATTCGGCTTTCATGCTTTCCCCCTCCGCCAGCCCGTTGCGGACGCTCTCGATGAAATCCGTGTTGCCGATGGCGGCCTCGCAGGGCCGGGCGGCGTCGATATGCGCCTCGCGCTGGAACGCGCCATATTCGCTGACGGTATAGCTGACCAGGTTTCCGTTCAGCAGGTAGAACAGGACGATGAGTGTTTTCATGACCGGGGATTATGCCGCCCGCGAGGGCGCGAGGCCAGGACCCTTCAACTGCCGTTGGCGGCGTCGCGGCGGGCCGGAAGCTGGGCCAGCACGGCGCGCTTTTCCTCGTCGTCGTAGCTTGACCAGCCGCCGATCTCGCGGATGGTGCGGAAGCATCCGAGGCAATGGCGGTCGCCGAGGCGGCACACGCCGATACAGGGGGATTCGATGGTCATTGCCGCTCGCTATGGTTGGCCGTCACTTACCCACAGGCGCGCGGCAAAGCAAGCGCCATGCCGAGTCGCCGGTCGCGGCATGCCCGTCCGCCGGCCCCGCGGATCAGAAAAAACATATGTTTCTCCGCCAATTGACTTATTATGGCCGGGACTGTTCATTTGCGGTTTAGGTGGGGGTGGGTACAATTCGCCGCATGCGATGGACGACGATCATTGTGGGGGCTGCACTGTTGACGGGCGCCGGTCAGGCGTTGGCCAATAGCGAGCAGGAGAGCGCGCGCGACGCCTACCAGCGCGGCGAGATCATGTCGCTCGAGGACATCAGGCGCAACGTGCAGCGCGACTTCGACGGTCAGATCATCGGCACCCAGCTCAAGTCCGACAACGCCGACTACGTCTACAAGTTCCGCGTGTTGTCGCCCGACGGGAACATGATGACCATCGACGTCGACGCCAGGACCTCGCGGGTGATTGACGTCAAGGGCCGGCGCTAGATGCGCGCCCTGGTCGTCGAGGACGATCCCGACCTCCTCCGACAGCTCTCCGATACACTGCGCGCCGAAGGCTATGCCGTCGACCAGGCGACCGACGGCGAGGAAGCCATGTATCTGGGCGAGGTCGAACCCTACGACGTGGTGGTGCTCGACCTGGGCCTGCCGGTCATGGACGGTGTTTCGGTGCTGAAGGGCTGGCGCGCCAAGGACCGCACCATGCCGGTGCTGATCCTCACCGCGCGCGGCCAGTGGAGCGAGAAGGTGGCGGGCTTCGACGCCGGCGCCGACGACTACCTGACCAAGCCGTTCCAGATGGAGGAACTGCTGGCGCGCATCCGGGCGCTGATCCGGCGCGCGGCGGGGCATGCGTCGCCGGTGATGCGCTGCGGCCCGGTCGAGGTGGATACCAACAGCGCGACCGTGACGGTCGATGGCGAGAGCATCAAGCTGACCGGGCACGAGTACAAGCTGTTGTCCTACATGATCCACCACATGAACAAGATCGTGTCCCGCACCGAGCTGACCGAACACATCTACGACCAGGACTTCGACCGTGATTCCAACACCATCGAGGTCTTCGTCGGCCGGCTGCGCAAGAAGCTGGGCGTCGATGTGATCAAGACCGTGCGGGGCCTGGGCTACCGCATGGAGCCGGACGGTGAGGCGTCCTAGCTCCCTAACCCTTCGTCTTATCCTCGGTGCCGGTCTGTGGACCCTGTTCGCGCTGATCGTCGTCGGCGTGGTGCTGTCGTTCCTGTTCCGCCAGACGGTCGAGCGCAGCTTCGACGCGCGCCTCAACGTGCTGCTCGAGAGCCTCATCGTCTCGGCCGAGTATGACCGCAAGCGCGGCGTCTATCTCAGCGGGTCGCTGCCCGATCCGCGCTTCGAACAGCCCTATTCCGGCTGGTACTGGCAGATCACGCCGCGCAACGGCGCGGTGATGATCTCGCGCTCGCTGTGGGACCGCGAACTGGTCCAGGACCTGTCGCAGCCGGCGCCGCAGCCGCGCCAGTACTACGCCATGGGTCCCGACGACCAGGAAGTCCGGGTCATCGAGCGCGACATCATCTTTCCCGACGCCGACGCCAGCGTGCGCTTTGCCGTCGCCGGGGTCACCACGGAGAACCAGCAGCAGGTGGCGCGGTTCGTGGGCGCCATCGTCCTCGCGCTCGGCCTGATGGGCCTGGGTCTGCTCGGCGCCGTGATCATCCAGGTCCGCTACGGCCTCAGGCCGCTGCGCAGCCTGCGGCGCGAGCTGGAGCGGGTGCGATCGGGTACGGTCGACCAGCTCGAGGGCGAGTATCCGGCCGAGATCGCGCCCGTGGTCGGCGAGCTCAACCAGCTGATCGAGCACAACGCCGCCGTGCTGGCCCGCGCCCGCACCCATGTGGGTAATCTGGCGCATGCGCTGAAGACGCCGCTATCGGTGCTGATGAACGAGAGCGACGCCGATTCGAGCGCGCTCGGCGTCTCGATCCGCCGTCAGCTCGAGGTGATGCGCCGCCTCGTCGACCACTACCTGGTGCGCGCCCGCACGGCGGCGGCCGGGCAGGTGATCGGCACGCGGACGCCGGTCGCGCCCGCCGTGCACAGCCTGAAGACCACGCTGGAGAAGATCTACGCCGGCCGCGACCTGTCGATCGTCGTCGACGGCGGCGAGAAGCTCAGCTTCCGCGGCGAGCGCCAGGATTTCGACGAGATGCTGGGCAATCTGATGGACAATGCCTGCAAATGGGCCAGGACCGTGGTCCACGTCACCAGCGAGCGGCGCGACAACCAGCTCGTCTTCCTGGTGGAGGACGACGGCCCCGGCATCGGCGACGAACAGCGCGAGGCGGTGTTCAGCCGCGGCCAGCGGCTCGACGAGGCGACGCCGGGAAGCGGCCTCGGCCTCAGCATCGTCCGCGACATCTCCGGCCTCTATGGCGGCGGTATCGCCCTCGACCGCTCGGAGCTGGGCGGGTTGAAGGCCATCCTGACCTTGCCCGCCGCCGCCGACTCGGGCGCCGCCTGAGCGCGGAACATCGTCCGGCCCGGGTCGTTCAGGGATCGTTCAGCTAAGCGGCCGCACTGTTGCGTCGACGTGGCCGGCGGGACGTCCTGACGGTTCAAAACGAGGTTCAATGTGAAGAAGGTACTTGCGGTCATGCTGTGCGCGGGTCTGCTCGCGGCCTGCGAAAGCGACGGTTACGGCAACGACAACGAGGTGGTCGGCACCCTCATCGGCGCCGGTCTGGGCGTGGCGCTCGGCTCCGCGGTGCATGGCGACGGCGGCGCGGCCATGGTGATGGGCGGCCTGCTCGGCGGCGCCATCGGCAACAGCATCGGCAGCCGCATGGACGAGAAGGATCGCCGGCGGCACGAGCAGGCCTACTACCAGGCCATGAACAACAACCGCGACTACGATACCGCCGGTTGGTATGACGAAGAAACCGGCGCGCGCGGCGCGGTCACGCCCCGGCGCTCGTACACCGACCGGCGCGGCTACCAGTGCCGCGAGTACCAGCAGGAAATCTGGATCGGCGGCCGCCGCGAGGAGGGTTACGGCACCGCGTGCCGCATGCCCGACGGCAGCTGGAAGATCATGAACAATTCATAGGGACATCCGCCGGACCTTCGTGTCCTCGTCAGACTGACTTCCGGCGGATCAAAGTGAGGCGCGGCTGATATCCCCCCAGCCGCGCCTCATTCTTTTTCAGGCCTCGAACTCGCCTTCCGGTGCACGGCGCTTGAACTTGATGGTCACCAGCCAGCTGTCCTTGCCGAACTCTCCCGACACGTCCGCGGCCGCGCTGCTGGTCAGGTCGGTCCCCTTCGGCAGCGCCTCGGCGGCGATGTCGATGGCGCTCTGCGCGTCCACCGCGCTGACGATGGATTCGAAGGTGCCGCGCAGCCGGGACATCAGGGATGCCTCTTGCCGAGGAACACCGCGACCGCCAGCAGCAGCCAGCCGAGCATCAGCGCCATGCCGCCCGCCGGCGCCATGAAGCTGGGCGTCATGGTCCCGAAGGCGCGCAGGTAGAGCGAGCCGCAGAACAATACCGTGCCGAACAGGAACGCCATGCCGGCGCCGTGCGCAATGCCCGCCCGGGCGTGGCCGATGGACAGGCCCACGGCGATCAGCGCGAACGCATGGTAGAAATGATAGCGGCTCGCGGTGTCGAACAGCGAGCGGGCGTGGACGTCCATCGGCACGGCGTGGCTGCCGGCCGCGCCGAGGGCGACGGCGGCAAGCGCCAATAATGCGCCGGTCGGGGTCCAGAGTTTCATGGGCGCCCCAATAATCTCATCGTCTTTCCAGGCCGAACAGCTCCGACAGCAGCTCGTAGGACCGCAGCCTGGCCTTGAAATCATAGCAGATCGTGAGCACCACCAGCTCGTTCACGCCGTAGCTGTCGGCGAATTCGGTCATCTGCTGTTTCACCTGTTCGGGTGCGCCGATGATCGAGTGGGTCTTGCGCCGGCCGATCATGGCGCGTTCGGCATCGGTATAGGGATAAGCCAGCGAGTCCTCCGGCGATGGATAGGGGCCGAGCCTTCCCTGCTCGAAGCGCAGCCGCCACAGGTCGCGGCTGGCGGCGGCGTGCTGCGCCGCCTCCTCGGTGTCGGCGCACAGCACGAACACGCCGACGCTGGCCTTGGGCACGCCGTAGAACCGCGACGGCCGGAAATACGCGCGGTACTGCTCGACGATCTCGCGGCCGCCGTCGGGCGCGATGAAATGGGCGTAGGAGAACGCCAGCCCGAACTGGGCCGCCATCGCCGCGCTCTGGTCGCTCGATCCCAGCATCCACACCTGCGGCACGGTGCCCGGCCGCGGCGTCGCCTTGACCTCGGCGAGCGCCTGGGTCGCCGGCGGCGTGTCGGTCAGGAAGGCCAGCGTGTCGGCCACGCGGGTGCCGAAGAACTCCATGCCGACCTGCGAGCCATAGGCGAGCGCCGCCGAGGTGAGCTGGTCGGCGCCCGGCGCCCGGCCGATGCCCAGGTCGATGCGGTTCGGCGACATGGTCTCCAGGATGCGGAAGTTCTCGGCCACCTTCAGCGGGCTGTAGTGGCTGAGCATGACGCCGCCGGAGCCGACCCGCATGCTCGAGGTCTCGGCGGCGATGCGGCTGATCAGGATCTCGGGCGACGAGCCGGCGAAGCCGCTGGTGCCGTGGTGCTCGGCCAGCCAGAACCGCGTATAGCCCCAGCGCTCGGCGGCCTTGGCCAGTTCGATGGTCTCATGAATGGCGTCGGCCGCGGTGCCGCCCTCGCGGATGGGCGACTGGTCGACGACGCTGAGCTTGAGGTCGGACATTGGGGGCAGTGGCTGGTGAAGAAGCCCCAAGCACTAGGTAGCTTCGTTGCGGAACGCAAGCCCGGCCGCTGTTACGTGGGTGGAAACGTATTGTGGAGAAATCGATCGGGGTATTCGAGCGTGCCGTGCCTATCCGCACGATACGCGCCTTCCTGAAAAGGGAAAGGCCGCTCCATCATCAGGTGGAGCGGCCTTTCCTGAGGTCCCGCGAGAGGGATCTCATCAGCCGACGAAGGCGGTCAGGAGGCCTGCGCAGGTCAGCAGCGCGATCAGGACGCCGGTAGCGGCATTCAGGGTGCTGTCGATGTCGATGTGCCGTGTCGTATTCATGTCCGATCTCCTCGGGTCGTGTCTCGGGGCGGGATGCCCTGTCGATGAGAAGAATGTATTGCAGGTGCGGCCGTGTGAAAACGATCTGATTTTGCATATTGGATGTGCGTTTATGATCTTGATATGCGATTTCATTGGATATCATGGAATCAAGTGTGTCCTGGATTAATTCCATTTAATCGTTAATAAACAATCAGATATGAACGGGATGATCGACCCGTGAGATATGCGTGAATGCAATGACATAGCCGGATCGATGCTGCGCCGCAGCGCAAAATCCAAGGATGATATGTTGCCGGCGCGCACGTGCTTCCACGCTCGACTCATGCAGGGGAGCCGTGCATTAATGCGGTTCATGATCGATTGGGACGACATCCGCTATTTCCTCGCTGTCGCCCGCCGGGGCTCCATCACCTCGGCCGCGCGCGACCTGGGCGTGAACCATTCGACGGTGTCGCGCCGCATCGCCGCGTTCGAGGACAATCTGGGCGTCCGCCTGTTCGACCGGATCGCCACCGGCTACAACCTCACACAAGCCGGCCAGGAGATGGTGCCGTCGGCCCAGCGCATGGAGGAAGAGGCGCTCGGCCTCGACCGCCGGCTCTATGGCCGCGACACCGAACTCAGCGGCGTGCTGCGGGTGACGACGGCGGGCACCTTCGTCAATCCGTTCCTGATGGAGCAGATCGGCCGCTTCCTCGCCGAATACCCCGGCATCGACATCGAGCTGGTGGTGTCGAGCGACCTGGCCAACCTGCATGCCCGCGAGGTGGACGTGGCGATCCGCGCCACGCTCAATCCGCCCGACACGCTGGTCGGCCGCCGCATCGGCCGGCTTACCGCCATGCTCTATGGCCGCAGCGACTTCATCGCACCGGGCGAGCCCGGCGCCCCGAACTCGGCGGCGGCGCCCGACGTCATCGCCTTCGAAGGCGGCCCGCGCGACTTTGCGCAGGCGAGCTGGTTCCGCGACGCCTACCCCAACGCGCGGGTGCGCATCCGCCTCAACAGCATCGAGGCGGCGTTCCATGCGATCATTTCCGGCATCGGCATCGGCATGCTGCCCTGCCATGTCGGCGACACCAACCGCGAGCTGCGGCGCCTGCCGCCCTATCACCTGGAGCCGGTGTTCGACTTGTGGCTGCTCACCCATGCGGACCTGCGGCGCACCGCCAAGGTCCGGGCGTTCATCAATTTCATGGCCAACGCCATCATGCCGCACAAGGACCTGATCGAGGGCCGGCGTCCGCCGGGGTTCTCGTCCGGCGACCGGCCCAGCGTCGAGAGCAGCTACGCCGCCGCGACCAGCGTCTCCGAGGATGTCTCCGGCTAGCCCTTGCGGGTTGCCAGCTTGGCGGTCGAGGAAGACGTGACCAGCAGGTCGCCGGCCTCGCTGTAGAGGCGCCCCTCCAGGAACACGATGGAGCGCCCCTGGCGCACGACCTGGCCTTCGCCGATCACCGGGCCGATCGGCGCCGGGCCGATGAAGGTGGTCTTCATCTCAAGGGTCTGGATGATCTGGCCGTCGCCCAGCCGCTGGCCGACGGCGCGGGACATGGCATTGTCCAGCATCGCCGCCAGGATGCCGCCCTGGATCAGCCCGCTGCTGTTGTCGAAGGCGGGCGTACCCAGGTAGCGGATGCGGATCCAGCCCTGCTCGGCGTTGCCGTCGATGAAACTGGCGCCCAGCGTGTCGTTGATCGCGGCGCGGCGGCGCTTCGTCGGATTTTCGTCGGTCACCCCGGCCTCCTCGTTTTCCCGCGTTCGTCTGGGTTCACGGGGTTTTAACCGCATGGCGAGCGGCGTCAATGGCGCAGCCGCCTATCAGAATCGATAGTTCGCGGCTCGCTGGCTTTTCTGCTAGGGTGCGGCACGCTGGAAGCAGTCCGTTTCAAGGGGAAGAACCATGGCAACCAAACTCAAGGATGTGAACGACTGGCGCGTGCAGCCATCGCCCAAGTGGCCGGAGCCGGAGCTCCGCGGTCACCGCATCCCGGGCTATCGCTACCATTCCGAGGATTTCTGGAAGCAGGAATGGGAGAACATGTGGACCAAGGTGTGGCTGCTGGTCGGCCGCGCCCCCGAGATTCCCGAGCCCGGCGACTACCAGATGGAAGAGATCGGACCCGAGTCCTTCCTCATGGTGCGCCAGCAGGACGGCTCCATCCGCTCCTTCTACAATGTGTGCCAGCATCGCGGCGCCCGACTGATCTTCAACGATATCGGCACGGTCGACTCGTTCACCTGCCCGTATCACGGCTGGCGCTGGGAGATCGACGGCACGCTGACCTTCGCGCTCGATCCCGAGGATTTCCCGGAAGGCGACCCCTGCGGCAAGTTGACCCTGGAAGAGGTGCGCACCGAGGTGTTCGCCGGCTTCATCTGGATCAACATGGACAAGGACGCCGTCACCCTGAAGGAATATCTCGGCCCGATCTGGGACGACTGGAACGCCTACGGCTTCGACACATGGAAGCGCTACCAGGCCATGCGCTGCCGGTCGCCGATCAACTGGAAGGTGGTGCTCGACAACTTCAACGAGTCCTATCACCTGCCGGCGGTGCATCCTGAGTCGGACACCTCGATCGAAGAGAACTACAAGTGGACCCAGTTCGATCTGTCGGACGAGGGCCACAACCGCATGATCATGAAGGCGGGCGTGCCGTCCAACTCGCTCAAGAGCAAGAACGTGCCGCTGCTGCGCGAGCCGCTGATCTCCACCCTGAAGGCGTGGGGCCTCGACCCGGCCGACTTCGAGGGCCGCGAGTACGAGACCCGCGA
>LNFM01005779.1_pt1 | contig 27425 bp, 32 predicted proteins | sample 596031 | NCBI WGS metagenome assembly LNFM01 (sample SAMN04254537, study PRJNA301005) | activated carbon metagenome | isolation source: dual media filters at the Ann Arbor, Michigan drinking water treatment plant | place: USA: Ann Arbor
CCCTGCGCACGGCCTGACCTCGAGAACCGCGCGGCCGCAGCCGTCGAGCAGCGTGCCGCAAAAATCCCGGCGGTGCAGCCGCTTTGGCGCCCAATCATCGACGAGATGGGACATGTCAGTTTAACCCGAACGTCACCAGCGATGCCGCATAACGCCCCACAATGATGGGAGCGTTCGAATGAGTGGCCATGATGCGCTGGTCGTCCGCGGTCTGGTGAAGCGCTTCGGCGGCTTCACAGCGGTCAACGGCCTTGATCTCAGGATACGGCGCGGTGAGCTCTACGCCTTGCTGGGTCCGAACGGGGCGGGCAAGACCACCTCGCTCAGGATTGTCGCGGGGCTGCTCTCGCCGGATGCGGGCGAGATCAGCATTTGCGGGATCAACCGCCTGCGGGACCCGGTTGCGGCCAAGCGCGTGGTGGCCTGGCTGCCCGATGAACCGATGGTCTATGACAAGCTCACGCCGGTCGAGTATCTCGATTTCGTCGCCGGGCTTTGGCAGGTCGAGCCCAGGGCCGCCAAGCAGCGTCGCGACGCCTTGCTCGAGACCCTCGACCTAACCCGCGTGGCCGATCAGCGCTGCGAGGGCTTCTCCAAGGGCATGCGCCAGAAGGTGGCTCTGGCCGGCGCTCTGATTCACGAACCCGAACTGCTGATCCTCGACGAGCCGCTGACGGGCCTCGATGCATCGATGGCGCGCCACGTGAAGGACCTGCTCCAGGACCGTGTCGCGACCGGCGTGACCGTGATCCTCACCACGCATATTCTCGAAGTCGCTGAACGGCTGAGTGACCGCATCGGCATCATTCGCAATGGCAGTCTGGTCTGCGAGGGCACGATGGCCGAGCTGCGCGAGGGCGGCGCCTCCCAGGGCTCGACCCTGGAGGATGTTTTCCTCGATGTCGTCGCGCGCGGCGAGGCAGCCTGAGATGACGGCCCTTTTGTCCGGTGCAACCCGCGCCGTGCTGGCGCTCGAAGCCCGCCTGGCCGTCCGCGGCATTGCCGACATGGCAGGACCGAAAACGGCCATGCGTCCCTGGCGCATCGCGGGCGTGCTGGCTGTCATCTCCACGATCATTTTCGGCGTGTCGCAGCTTCTGCTGATGACGGCCGGCGCACTGGACCCGGCCGATCCACGCCTTCAGATCACCTTGACGATCAATCTGGCCTTCCTGTTCGTCCTGATGATCTCGGCCGCGCTCGATTCGGCCGCCTATGCGCTCTACGCGCGCGGCGACTACGACCTGATGTTCTCCGCGCCCCTGCCTCCGCAGACGGTGCTGCTGGTCAGGGCTCTCAACGTCTTTGGCTTCACGCTCGCGAAGACCGGTCTCTATGGCGCGCCGATCCTGATCCTGCTGGCGCTGCAGCGCGGACCTCATTGGCTGGCCGGCCTGCCGCTGATCCTGGCCCTCGCGCTCGGCGCAACGGCCATCGCGATCGGACTGGCCATGGGCCTGGTTCGCCTGATCGGCATCCGCAGCACGCGCGTCGCGGCGCAGGTGGCGGCGGCGCTCGCCGGCCTGCTGGTGCTCGTGATGGTGCAGTGGGACGCGATCTTCGGGCCGGGCCCCAAGGACGCCCTCGTCGCGGACTATGTCGCCAACCCGCAGTCTCTCCTTTGGCAACTGGCGATGCTGCCGGCCCGCGCCGTGACGGGCGATCTCGTGGCCCTCCTGGCCGTGGCGGCCGGCGCGGCGCTGATGGCCGCGCTGATGTTCATCGGCCTTGCCGAGAGCTTTGTGCGCAATGCGGTCCTCGCGGCAGGATCGGCAGCGGCAGCCCCACCCCGCGCCAGACGCAGTCGCGCCTCCTTCGGATCGTCACCCGTGGCGGTGCTGATGCTCAAGGAACGGCGCATCATCCTGCGTGATCCGTGGCTGCTGTCGCAGATCCTGATGCAGTGCATCTTTCTGATCCCGATCGCCGTCGTGACCGTCTACCGGGTCGCGAGCGGGGCAGACGATGCCTCGGCGCTCGTGCCGGTCCTGATCGTTCTGTGTGGCCAGATCGCCGGCGGCCTGACCTGGATCGCGATGTCGGCAGACGACGCCGCCGACCTGGCCCTGACCGCACCGCTGGACCCACGCTTGCGACAGCGCGCCCGTTTTGGTGCCATCGCCTGGCTTGCCGTCACCTTCGCCGCGCCGCCGTTGATCCTCCTGCTGGTGTTCGATGGCTGGGCCGGTCTGGTCAGTCTGCTCGGTGTCGCATGCGCCATCGCCTGCGGCATCTGCGTCAACCTCTGGCATCAGCCGAGACTGGCGCGGACCGGCATGATCAGGCGGCGCATGAAGAGCCCCATCGCCGTGACGCTCATGGAGCTTCTGGCCTTGATGATGGTCGCGGTCGGACTCTGGCCCTTGCTGGCGGGCGACTACCTGTCCGCGATGCTCGGCGCGCTCCTGGCCGCGGCCACCATGGGCGTGCTGGATCCGTCGGGATGCCCGGTCAAGGCGGGCAGCAACGATGACGTCAGCGCGACGCATGGCGGGCGTCAAAGACCGACGCTCGGTCGTCATCTGATGGATTTGTGATCGATATCGGAAGACCGGCGCTTGGCCACCAAAAAGTGGCGCTCCCATGGGGAAACGCACCTCGATAAACATAAATGTTTATTTTCAGATACTTAACCAAACAATTTCGATCGACATCTCACACATTCTAACCAACATTCTAACCAACATTCTTACCAAGAATAATACCGCGACTGATATCCGGGCACCGCTCGCGCGGCTGTCGGTCTCAAGGCGCCGAAGCTCTGGGCCAGCGATGCCTGAGATGCGGGAGATGTCTTCAACTTTGAAGTCGCATTATAGACTCAGCCACTTGGACCATATCGGAGCGCTCAGCGCGCAAGCCGATCGCCAACCTAGCCGAAACAGGCAATGAGACGCTTGGAATGGCTGTCCGCCGTCCGCAACTGAATGTCGAGGTCCGCTTCGGTGCAGCGCCGGCGCTGTTGGTCGACGGCCGAGAAGGTCCGTTTCGTCGAAGAAGCGATGCGGCCCGGAATGAGCGTGTCGTTCGTGGCGCGTCAGGCCAGCATCTCGCCCTCGCAGCTCTTCGCCTGGAAGCGCCGCATGCTAGAAGGCGATCAGGCCGCCGTTCAAGCGGATGAGGACGTCGTTGGCACCTCGCGCGTCCGCGATCTGGAGCGATTGACGTTTGGCTGGTTAGCCACGGGCGGGGTGATACCGTTCAACCCGGCCACGGCGGTGCGGGCCCCCCAAGCACAACGTCAAGAAGGGCAAGACACCGGTGCTGGCGCCGGACGAGGCCCGGGTGCTCCTGGACACCATCGGCGTGACCACGCCGGTCGGCTTGCGCGATCGGGCCCTGATCGGGCTGATGGTCTATTCGTTCGGGCGCATCAGCGCCGCGACCGCCATGCGGGTCCAGGACGTTAAAGCAAGAACCACCGGCTATGGGTGCGGCTGCACGAGAAAAAAGGGGGGGGGGGGCAAGGAGCACGACATGCCTTCCCATCACAATCTCGAGGAGTAACTGGTGGCCTATATAGACGGCTGCGGCTTGCGGGATGACCCGGCCGGGCCGCTGTTCCGCACGATCGGCCTAGGAACCAAGCAGCTCACCCAGACCGCCCTGCCCCAGGCCAATGCCTAGGCGATGATCCAGCAGCGAGAGCTGGCGGCCGGGATCGCCACCAAGATCGGGAATCACACGTTCCGGGCAATCGGCATCACGGCCTATCTGAACAACAGGGAGACGCTCGAGCGCGCCGCGACCATGGCCAACCATGCCAGCACGCGCACCAGCCAGCTCTATGACCGCCGGTCTGACGACATCGCGCTCGACGAGGTGGAGCGGGTGCTGATCTGAGTGCGGACACTCGGCGGATTACATCGTTCAGGCATCACCGACATCAACGCTCTCTCTTTTCAACTCCCTGCGTGCGGCGATCGGCCGCCTCGTCATCGATCATAGTTCTTTGCTGAATAGGTAGCGGCTAATCATCATTTTCAGCGAATTTGGGAAATCACTCCGATCACTCAGGGAAGTCATTGTTCCAAACGTAGTTGAATGATATTTAACATATATCACTGTATTCAGCGCATCAATCGTGTAAGTTTTCCTTGTATCCTTGATTTCTCCGCATGAACCATTGGGATTCTTGTCAATACGACCGTCGCATATAAGCGGCCACGATTCAGATACAGCCCATTTTTGGAATTGCCTGATACGATGACCCGTTTTCGGTCCGTAAATTCCGTCGACATCTAATTTACGACTATTTGCTGACCCCATTTTTTGACGTGTAACGGCCATGGAAGAATGATGTAGCCAGAGATTCAATAAGTATTGTACAAGCGTTACGTCATCTTTATTGTTCGCACGACCGGCACCAACGCCCATCTCTACCGTAAAGACTGGGATACCGATCGGGTCGACGACAACTTTAGCCACTTGATTCTCCTGCCCAACGAGGCTGATGTGCTCTCAGGGATAGGTCGCGATCGACCAAAGCGCTGTTCCTTGCGGTACATGCGGCGCGCTGTCTTTCATGGATCGGCGCCTGCCTCTTGATGCTGGGCAAGCTCCTGCCGGCGGGCAAGCATCCGTACCCAGATCGAGCCGCGGCTCTGAACGAGGAGATCTACGGAAAGAACAGACCACCCTGTGTGGACCGGTTTGCAACGCGCCTTCGTCTGATTGCTGGAGAGCCCGTGCCCTTTATCATCAACCGGTGCATGCTAGGCTATGAGCGGCGTGTACCTGACCCGCGATGCCGAGACGCCCGCACTGGCGCGGTTCTACCGTATACTGATGGTGCATACCCTGTTGGCGAGTCGGTACTGCTTCGCGAGTGGGACCGGGCCGGCGCCGGCTGGACGGTGAAAGCCGACACCTTTCCCAATGCGGGCGCGGCCGTGCTGGCACTCCAGGCCATCACCCGGGAGAAATTGAAGCTGAGCTCTCGATCACTAGAGGGGCCCGCGGTCGCGGGCCAGCTCCAGTCCGTGATCCACCGCTTTCATGGCGGTGGGCGGGACCGGATCGTTGCAAGGCTTGCCGCAGTTGAGGCTGGAGTCGTACGGTCGGCCCATGCACGGCGGCCAGAAGGGTCAGCCGCCCTTCCCCAAACGAGCGCGTGACCGAATGACAGATTATCAAGACGACATGGTGGAACGAGCGGCAGCGATCGTCGTGGCCTATGTCAGCAACTCCAAGGTCGTCGCCAGCGATGTACCTGTGATCATCGAGACGGTGTTTGCCGCGCTGACCAACCTCACTGTTCCGGCGGCAGCGGCGCCGCAAGACCTCTCGCCGGCGGTCCCGATCAAGAAATCCATTACGCCGAACGCGCTGATCTGCCTCGAGGACGGAAAGCGGTTCAAGACGTTGAAGCGTCATCTCAAGGCCGCCTACAACATGAGCCCGGATGAGTACCGCGAGAAGTGGGGTCTGCCGGCCGATTACCCGATGGTTGCGCCGGCCTATGCCGAGACGCGCTCGCAGATGGCCAAGGCGCTCGGTCTTGGACGTAAGCAAGGCGATAAAGCGTAAATACAGAATTACGCTTTTCTGTGTGAGCGGGCGCCGGGCGCAGCCAGCGCTGGCGATACAGCGCCCAAGAGCGCGCGGCGGGCTTGGGAGCCAGGCCGCGCGGAATCCATGAACCACGGCAGACTGTCGCATTTTTTTGGCGTTGGCACGACGCGGGCGGAGCATATTTGAATTGCCGGGCAACCATTTCAATCGTCCGCAGTTCTTACGTGTTCAGCCTAGGGAAGCTCGTCATGACAAGAACCGTCCTGGTCGTCGAAGACGAGCCGCTCATTCGCATCGGCGCGATCGACCTCATTTCGGATGCTGGCTACGCTGTTCTGGAAGCCACCAATGCTGACGAAGCGATCCTGCTGCTGGAATCGCACCCCGAGATCCGCGTGGTCTTCTCCGACATTGAAATGCCCGGATCGATGGACGGCCTGAAGCTGATGCACGCGGTGCGTGAGCGCTGGCCGCCAGTGACCCTGATCCTGGCCTCTGGCCGAATGGTGCCGCACCTGAGCGAGATGCCCACTGACACGGCGTTCCTGCGAAAGCCGTACAGGGATGAAGAGCTGTTGCGACTGTTGGGCGCGATTGACTGGGGCGAGGCTGTTTCGGCTTAATCGCGAACGGCGACTTGAAACACCAGCCAGGACCTGCGTGGTGAGAACCGACGCGTTCGCTCTCGCGTTGGGAGGGCTTCAGTGCCCCCACTGCTTCTTTGATACCGACAATGGCTCGGAACGGCTGATCGTTTTGGAGGTTCGCGAGCTGCCAGATAACGCGGGCTGGCTTGGAGACCTTGCCGGACATGGCCCGCGACAAGATCGCCGAGAGCGACCACCGCACCTTCGGCATCGTTATCCGCAACGCGGACCAGATCGTCATTGATACGGCCACGCTCGTGCTGATGGGTGGCTGGAGGAAGCAACATGAGCCGCTCCTGTACGGGAATCTCTATCGTCGCGCGCCTTTCGAGAGCCATTCCCAATCAAACCAGAACTCTCATTGGCCTATCTCGCCAGTTTGAGGGCCTTCAAGGTCAACGTCACGATCAAGCCCTCAGGCTCCCAGGCGTAGTCGATCGCGCCGCTCAGCTGCCCGGTGACGCTGCGGGCGACAAGACGGCTGCCATAACCATTGACCTTTGACGGCTCGACCACAGGACCGCCACGCTCCATCCAGACGATCTTGATATCATCTCCGTCCAAAGAGCCGGATACGTCGAGCGTTCCTTCGTCGGCCGACAATGCGCCGTACTTGACGGAGTTGGTGGCCAGTTCGTGGATCACCAGAGCCAGCGTGGTAGCGGCACCCTCACCGACGCCCATGCGGGGAACAGCGACACGGATGCGCCCGCTGAAGGCGCCCATATCCTCATAGGGCGACAGCAAGATCGACAGCAGGTCGCCTAGCAACGCCGCGGTTCCCTGGTGACCTGGCAGTGGCCGCACCAAGTCATGGGCCCTCCCGAGTGACGTCAGCCGGCTTGTCAGGTCCTTGGCCATCTCTGCGGCTGTCGTCGACGAGCGGGACGCGATCTGGGTCAACCCCGACGCGATCGCCAGGAGGTTTTTGACCCGGTGGCTCATCTCGCCCGCGAGGAGTTCATGTCCTTCCTCGGCTTGCTTGCGCCCGGTCACATCAAGAAAGATCCCATACATATGACCTTGGTGAAGGCCGGAATCGTTGCCGAGCCCTCGCGCCGATATCCACCGGATATCGTCACCGATCATGATGCGGAAATCGATTTCGTAGGCGCCCTCGATGCCGCGCGTGGCGGTGAACGCGGCGCGAACCCGGTCGCGATCGGCTGGGTGGATGCGGGCCGACAAATCCTCGAAGACCAACTCCGTGGTCTCATCGACGGCCCACATCGCAAAACCCTGCTCGTCCATGACGAACGTGTCTTTCTCGACGTTCCACGACCACAGGGCGACGCCCGCCGCCTGGATCGCGCGGCGTAGGCTATCAGGCGTCCAGTGGCTGAATGGCAAGGGCATACCTCGATCACAAACGTGATCCACAATTACACGGGCCGCCGAGCCGAGCTATGGCGATTGATGGCCGGAAGGTCCGACGCAAAAAAGGCCAAGCGCGAGCTTGGCCTCTTCGTGCAACCTCTGATCATCAGCGCCAGTACATCCGTGGTCGCCGACAATGACGGGGTTAAATCATGCAGCCTGAAGCTGCTCAGCGGCCATCTTGCCAGACCGGCTGTCACGGGCGACCTCGAAGCCGAGCTTCTGGCCTTCCTGCAGATCGCGCATACCGGCCCGCTCGACGGCGGAGATGTGAACGAACACATCCTGGCTGCCATCATCAGGCTGAATGAAGCCGAAACCCTTGGTGGAATTGAACCATTTCACTGTGCCGGTAGTCATGAAGAACCCTCCTTGTTGGCAAAACTCTGTCGCCCGCCGGCGACTGCCAACGGGTTCAGAACGATTTCGAAAGGGGGAGTTCGTCAGCGGCGCGCCAAAGCGCGGACTAGAAACGGCCGTCCAAGCAATATCGATATGACGTCAGTATGCGAGTGCGTAATATTTGTCAAACGCAGTTGCAGCGGAGATATCGCATTGTCGCGCTCTGAGACTCTCAAAACTTATGAGAATTCAGAATTTCTGACTTTTTATGCCAAATTAGGCATTTTTAATTAGCGCGACGTTTGCGGAAAAGCTCTTTTCGATCAGTCGCCTATCCTATCGGTGACATGCCGTTGCGCACTTACGTGGCGCTCGTGGTCGATGGCGGCCATGGCCGGACTCCCCGCCGCGTCGCTAGGCTAAGGCACGCACCGCAACAGACCGTCGCTGGCGTTCTGACCAACCGGACTTGATCCGTTGGGATGGCAGTGGGAGTTTCCGGGCGTGACATCGTTCCGGTGAAATTCGATACGAAATCGCTCTTGATGACGTGCTCGCGATCGAGCGAGGTTGCCATGTCCTCGGAGAATAGAAGTCCTGCTAACGGCCCTCTTTTGGAACGTTCAGGATGTCCGTCGTCAGATGATTTGAGACCATCTCGGTATGTCAGGAACGGAGGCTCTGGCGCATCTGGGTTGAGGCTATGCGGCCTGCAGATGATGCTGCAAGCGTCTCTGCTGGATGGCCTGGCGCTTGATCCTTTCGCGTTCGGTAAGGCTGTCCTGCCTGCGGCCGAAGTAGACATCGGCGAGCATCAGATTGCCGAGGCTCTCGTGAGACCGGGCATGGTTGTAATGCTTGACGAAGGCCGGTGCTTTCTCCGGCCCGGATTTCTGTCTCATCTGCGCTCCATAAGGGCTGCGATGATCCAGAAATCCTCCCTTCCCGAAAACCCTTAAACTGGCTCAAGAGCGTTGAAGGCGGACAGACCTACATAGCCTGAAAGCCCATTGACTATGGCTTCGTCGGCACCCACAGCTTCGCCAAGCACCTGAAGGCGCTACGATGGAGGACACCCTACGAGGTCATCTGCGAAGCCTGGACCAAACACCCATCAATCTTCAAGATCGACCCGCGCCACCTCATTCTGGGACCACACAGCTAATATTGAATCAAACATTCGCGCGCTAGAACCTTATCGGGCGATCGGTACAGATCTCTCACATATTGTCGGGCTGTTTTCTTTTGAGGCAGCGCTACCGGCCCTTCATCCGAATACCATGCCTTCTTGCGCTTCGATCGCAGCAAAAGCAGCGTCTCGTGGCGCGCCCTCGTCAGGCCGACATAAAGGTCGCGTTCGTCGAGCCTGTCGCCGTCGAGGATAAGAAGGCCCTTGTCGATCGTCGCGCCCTGGAGGCCGAACAGCGTGCTGACATAGGCATACCCCAGATGGGCGTCGCCATTCTCATCATGCCACTCCGACAGACGCGCCGAGACAGCCTTTGTCGACCTCTTGCCCTGCGCCTTGATCCGCAGAGAGAGCTTCAGCGAAAGGTCACCATCATCGTGTTCAGTCATCGCGTCGATACGTGCAACGGATCCGTTGACGATTTCGGGATGCACCCGCGATCTGCGTAGAAAACGAACGTGATCGCCGATTTGCAACTCAAGCGACCGACGCATCCCATTGGGTGCCATCGCGCAAATGCGATGCGCCTTTCTTCTCAAGACCCCCAACGCCGCCAGTTGACGGCGAAAAGCCCGGCTGATCTCATCGACTTGGTGATTGGTTTTGACAATGACAACGGATCTTCCCTGGCCACCGCGCGCAGTAAAATGCGGCGTGAGCCAGTCGACCGCTTGGTGCGACAATTCGGTTTCAGACTTCACGTGCTGAAGCCGGTTCCATCGATCCATGATGTGAAGCCCTGCGGCGGTGTTACCCTCCACGAGTCGAGAGACGACATCGCGATACCATCCGTCCTGCTGTCGATGCACGTGCTTCAGGGTCGCGGTCGCTGCGAAGGGGTGCACGAGACGAAAGCCCGAGCCGGCCGCGATTGGGCGCAGCTGCTGAGGGTCGCCGATCATGACCAGCTTGGCACCCCGCTCTTGGGCAAAGCGCAGCAACTGCACCATGCGTTCTGTGCCGAGGAGGCCAACCTCGTCGACCAACAGCACGGTTCGGCTGTCGATGCCCAGATGGCGGCCCTTATGGCCAAGAACGGTGGCCAATGATGCGAATGGTATCGAACAATCTGTGCCCATTTCGAGGCAGACGCGCCAGGCCTCCGCAGTCGCGATGACCTTGCATTTTGCCTCCTGATAGGCCGCCACGACAGGCTTTAGCATCGTCGTCTTGCCGGTTCCCGGCGCGCCGTGGATCAGCACGAGCCGGGCCTCCGAGCAAGCGAGGTCAGCGGCGACCTCCTGTTCAGGAACGAGCCTTTCGACTGCGTCGAGGACCGCCTGCCTGATCGTCGGGGCCGAGTGAAAGGGCGTTTGCGCTAGCTCTGAGGCGATGGCTGCAGCTTCCGCTTCGCGCGCCAGCATGGCCGCCGTGGTCCATCGCGGCAGGCGATAACTCGCTGCGTCAGCAAGGCGCCGCAAAAGCGACGAGGCGCTCGCCGTTTGATCAAGCACCTCTGTGGACGGGGGAACATGGACACGATCGATAACAAGTTGCGAGGCCAAGACCTGCGCGAGCCGCTCCCGGCCGAAGACAGCCTCGTGTTCGGTGGCCCTCGCAAGAGCCCGCTCAACCGTGCGCATCCGCTTTCGCTCAGACGGCTCGCTTGCGGGCTTATTGTGTCGGCGCATCGCGCCAGCGATAACGTTCTCGACGCTAATGTTGAACGTGATGGCCTCTTCGCTCCACGCCTCGAAAAGCTCCGAAACATCAAATTTCTGTTTCGGCGCACGGGTCATCGATAGCGCCAGCCCCATCGTGAGCCCGGCACGGTGTCGTGCCTTGACCCGTGCACCGAAATCCTTGGCGCCAACGGTTCTCTTGCTGAACTTTTGGACGGCATCGGACGAAACACCTGCCAGCCGGAAAAGACCATCATTGCCGACCGGCTCAACCTCAAAGCCGAGGCATCGGAGTTCGAATGCGAGAGCCGCGAAATGCCAGGCGGCCAAGGCAAATTTCCAATGTTTCAGCCCTCGATCGAAGAGGATCTTCAGCTGGCCATTATGGGACCGGATGATGTCGGGAACGATCGCATGCGTATGCAAATTCGGATCGGGATGGACCTTGCCGTCGTCTCTCTTTGTGTTCCGCGAGGTGCCATGCAGGAAGAGGGCGCAAAATGAGATCGCCGGGCGCGTTTTCTGATCCTTGGAATTGCCGATCCGCTCGAGGGCCACATGCTGGAAGAATAGATCCATAGCCCGCTTCACCGCACGATGCTGCGCCTCCTCAATCTTGAGTCTGAGTTCGCCAGTGCCCAAGGCCCAGACGAGGGAAACCGATTTCGGCACCGAAAAGCTGATATCTCTCGCCGACGGTCTCTTCTCTGGCACGTCTTCGGTATCCGCCAGGGCGGTTTTCTTTATTGAGCGCGCAGGCGGTCCACATTCATTGGTCCAAGGCAGCTTACGCTCCATCACCCATCTAAGATCGTCCTCGGTAACCGGAGCGCCATCGGGAACCCCCATGCGCGGATCTGGTGAATACCAGACGCCCCGAGCCAGATCGGTCCGCGCCACAAGCTTCTCGTCCTGATAGTAATAGCCTGCCCTGAAGGCCGCATTATCCGAAACCGCCATGCATCGTCCCCTGAATGCTGCGGCGAGCTAACCCCCCAAACGAATGCAGACGGTCAAAAACGATCCTGACAATTTGAGACAACCATCATATATCGACCACCTCCGGGAACTCCGGCAAATCTTGGTTGATGGCGTGTTGAAACGGCTTTCGCACGGCGCTTTGCGGCTTGGTGCATAGAACTATCTAAACAACATCGGGGGCGTCCCAGCCGCAGCCGCTGAGCCACGAAGGTCTGCCGGTCAGAGCAGACGGCGCCCTACCCGAGCGGGTCGGAAATCAACTCACTCAGCGGCCGTCCGAGCTCATGTCGCGAGGCCGTGCCGCACCCGGCCAACGCTTGGTGCATAGAACTATCTAAACAACAAAGAGGGCTGCCGCTGGCGGGCCGCAGATATAAAAATTTTCGCCCGCGCCTCTCGGCGCGGGGGCCTCCGGCAAAGCCGTCGGCAGGCGGGCTCAACGCCCGCGGCGGGCCCCAGCGGCTATCTGGATGACCATGGCAGCAAAGGAAAAGCGAACGCGAAGAGACGTCCTTTTGGGACTGAATTCTCAGGAACACCTGGAAAAAGGAAACTCAAGATGACGAACGCTCACCGGCGCACACCTCGCACCTGCTTCGGCCAGATCAGCCAGCCCAACGGACCCGCGACCAACGATGCACTCAGCGCCATGCTCGCCCATGCGCCAGTGAACGATCTCGACCAATGGCAAGAAGGCGAGCGCCTGCCGGGCATCGATGTACCAGCCATCGGCGTGAGCCCCGTGGCTCGCAATGTCTGCGAGATCGCAACCGCCCGCTCGTGGGAGCTCGCTCGTCGCCAACCCGATCAACACGGCATCCTGCTGCCCTGCCAAGCCGAACAGGCCCATGCGGCGCGGCGAAGCCGCGTCGCCCCGCATCGTCGCAAAGCCCTGCAGGATGCCGCTTCGGGAAACGCCCAGCGCCTCGAAGAGACCACGGCTCGTTCCTTCGCAAGACAAAAGCCGCCTTCGGCCGCCGAGAGAGAAAGCCGCTTCCGAGGGAAAGCAGAAAGCACCCCGGAGAAAGAGAGACAGGCCATGACGAACCCCTTCCATCAGACCATCGCCGCGAGCAGCTCAACGCTCCCGGTTTCAAGCCCGAAGGACGCAGATCGCATGCGTCAGTGGGCTGTGCGCCTCTACAATGCGAACAATGACGCGCTGTTTCACTGGAGCGCCAAGGCGAAGACCGCCCTGGAGGCCGTGGCAACTGCGCGCTCGCGATACTCAGACGCTCTGGAGGCGATTTACCGAGCCCAGGGGCTAACCCGCTCGGATGCCAGTTCCGATCTCATCGTCGCCGAAAGCGAAGTCCTGAAGGCCTCGATGCCGAACGCTTGGCGTTTGACCAACAGGGCCAGCTGGGAGGCCGCAAAGCATCCCAAGGCTCAACGCGCCTTGCTGGGAATGCCGCTCGCCCATGACATTGTCACGAGCATCGCGATGACAGACCCAGGCTGCATCGCCGCGCTCCAGCACGACCATGCGCTCGTCCTCGGGATGTGGCTGTCGGCCGTCGGCAAGGACCAGCTAATCGATATCGACAGCTGCTGGCTGGTGTCGACCCCAGACGGCACCATCCGAGTCCCGCATTCCAACGGCGTGCTCCGCAATGTGTTGCGACTGTTCGCACTCCGGGCTCTTTCGCCACGGCATGCGATCGGGAACCCCAGGAGCCACCCCTTCAACGGCTACCGTCTCGTCATCAACGGCCAGAGCAAGACGCTGCTGGCCGCCCAGATGATCCGCAAGCCGACAGCGCCCTTCGTGGTCCTCAACTGGCTTGAAAGCGAAGGCTTCATGGATGTGGCAAGCCAATATCGCAGCGGCTTCGAACCTTCAGGCGAAGAAACGCGGTCACGAGGCTAACAACACTCGGTTCACTGTCAGCCGACAGATCACCGCCCCCGAAAAGTGATGAAGCCCCGCCTTACAGAGTGCGGGGCTTCTTCTGTGAGACAGGTCCGCTGCGGGACGAAGGGACATTCACCCCCGAAAAACGCAAGGACTTCAAAATGAAACTCTACCATTTCACCGCTTCCGAATACATCGAACCGATCATGACCCACGGCCTCAATCGAGGCGAGGTCGTGATCGACGCTCCGAACCTGGTCCAAAACGGCGTCAACTTGACGACCGATGACGATCCGCGAGATCACGGCCTGTCGGACGGACGCTTGGTCACGAGCCTTGAGCGTCGCATCTTCGAGCAGATGGACGGCGTCCGCCTGCCGAAGGGAATGCGCTTTCCCGATAAGCGTCGCGTGCGAATCGAGATTGACTTGCCGGAGCACACGCACGGCCTCGTCAACTGGCTCCAATGGTCCGCGACCCATGTCGATCGCGCGACGCGCGAGGGGCTGATCCGGACCGGAGGCGGCATCGTCAAGGCCTCAACCTGGTACGTGTCGTTCGCCCCTATCAAGCCGTCCGCTTTCATCCGGATTGGTATCCGAAACCATGCGGGTTCCTACACGCCCTGCCAGAGCCGGACAGAGGTTCAGCAGGCGATCATGGCTCTGAATCTGCCCGGGGTCCGGCTTGTGCCGACGACGACCGACATTGGCGGCAAAGCGAGCTGACACGCATCCGGGGCCGGTTGTCATCCGAGACAATCGGTCCCGATCTCGGCGCCAAAACGCAGACCACGAGCCTCAAGAACACCGTCTGGCGGGTGATCGGCGAGCGCGCCCGGGTCACCGCCGGCAACGAGATCGCGCGCATCCACCATGGCGGGCGCGAGGTGACCGTCCATGCCGAGTTAAATGGGCGCCATGGCCGGGTCGTCGACAATACCCATCTGGCCGGGATCGTGGAAACGCGCGAGCGGCCGATCCACCTGGCGCTACCGAGATCGCCGCCCGTGCCAACTGCGCTGCTGCGTCCGCTGGCGGAGTATGAGGCGGTTGTCGGGGGGCTTCTGGTAGATGACCAAGATCATCTGACCGCCTTGCTCAGCCGGTTGAAGCTGAGGCGCTGCGCGATCAGCTCGACAGCCTGATCGACAAGGCCCACCCCCGCGGGCTGACGATGCGGGAGGCGCTGACGCTTTTTTGCGAGCGCGAGGGCCCCCCGTCGCGACCAGCGCCGGATCGGCATGTCCTTCGGCCTGGCGCGTTTCCCCTTCGTGCGCGACCTCAGCGGCTTCGACTTCGGGGCCCAGCCCTCCCTCGACAAGGCACAGATGCGCGAGATCGCAACAGGCCGCTTCATCGCCAATGGCGAGGCGGTCTTGCTCACGGGCGCGCCGGGCGTAGGCAAGGCCCATCTGGCGGTCGCGCCCAGGCATAAGGCATCGTCACCGGCTACTCGGTCCTGTTCATGCTGGCGACGATGCCGGTTGCGCAACTGGCCAAGGCCCATGGCGAAGGGCAGCTCGAGGAGAAGATCACCCACAACAACAGGCCGAAGCTGCTGATCGTCGATGAACTCGGCTATCCGCGCCTCTCAGCCAAGCCCCTGCGCGATAACGCCATCATGCTTCCTGAGGAAGCGCGAAGTCGGTCTGGATAGTAGTCGACGACTGCGCCGCCGACTGACGGGCGCGCGGCGAGCGCCTGTCGCCAAGCCTGAGCCTTGTGCAGGGCGGCGAAAACGCCGAGATCGCGGACGGGGTCGAGCACGTCAAACTACCGGAAAGCAGGGTCAAAGGCGGCATCGACGAGCGAGAAGGGGACCAATAAAATAGTGGCCGTCCCCCAGCGCCGTCTCGACACGCGCCAGTTTACCTTTCAGCGCCACGACCTTGGCGTCGAAGGCCGCTTCGTCCTTCGTGGTCACGACTGTCCCGATGTCGGCGAGAATTGAGGAGCCAACCTCCACCTCAACGTGGTGGCGAGCCATGAGGAGTGGATCGGTCGGATGGAGAGTCATCTTTGGACTCGCAGCACTGTCGGTAATGATCGATCAATCGCAGAACGACGAGATCGCGTCGAAGAAGCGTCACACAATGGCCATGGACCGACGCGGGCATGCCTGATGAAAAAGGGCCGCCATCGTTGCGATGACGGCCCAGAAGTGGTCTCGGGAGTCCGAACAGGGGAATGTTGTTGGGACCCAATGATTAATTGACGATCGAACATGAAGCTTGCATGACGCTGAGCAACGCTACGTCGCTCATGAGCCTTTATTTTAGATGACGCAGCGGCAATCTCGGTTGAGTTATGTGACGGAAAGTGGTGTCATCACCGAACGCGGCATTCCCGCGTTCGGAGGGCTTTCATGCCCCGCTATTTCTTAGACACTGACGACGGCTCAGAAACGGTCATTGACGTAGTGGGCCGTGAGCTTACGGACGACGTCGCCGCACGTCGGGCAGGCCTCGGAACGCTGCCGGACATGGCGCACGACAAGATCGCGGAGGGTGACCATCGGACATTTACCGTCAGCGTCCGCAACGCCCAGGACACTGTGATCTATGTGGCCACGCTCGCCCTTATGGGCGGTTGGAAGAACGGCGGCGGCACCGAACGTCTACTCGAACGCGGGAACCACTCCGGGTTTCCGGGGCACCGGTAGGTTGCCCCAGGGCTGGGACGTCAGAGTCTGTCACCGCTGAGAGGCTTCGGTAGCAACCGGTCCTGTCGCGCCGAGGCCGAGCGAGCGCTGCACCATGACGCTGTCAGACCATTTGCCATAGCGATAGGCGACACCCGGCAGCAATCCGACCCTGACGAAGCCGAAGCGCTCGTGAAGAGCCAGCGAAGCGGTGTTCTCCCCGTCGATATAGCCGATCATCTGGCGGAAGCCGGCCACAGCGCAGGCGTCGATCAGCGCCTGCATCAGCAGCCTCCCGATGCCACGTCCGAGATGCTCGTGATGCACGTAAATCGAATGCTTCACCGTGAAGCGGTAGGCCGGACGCTTGCGAAAGGGAACGACATAGGCATAGCCCACGACCTCGCCGCCGCGCGTCGCCACAAGATGCGGCAGGCGGCGGTTGCGCAGGTTCTTGCGGCGATCCTTCAGATCGTCGGGCTGGGGGGTTCCGGTCTCTTCGACCTCGGCCTCGATGCCGCGGCGGATATGCCGACGATAGATCGCCAGCATGGGCTCGACATCGTCGTCGCGCGAGGGACGCACGAAGATCGGCAGGTCAACATCCATGGCGTCGTCCGACCTCAGTGCTCGACCGGCTCGCTGACCACATAGGTGTGTAGGCGGACCCGACCGTCAGCGTCATGCTCGCGATAGACGCCCTGAATCTCGACGTCGAAACCCGGGAAGGCATTGAAGCAGGCCTCGAACATCTTGAGATAGTCGATCATCGGCTTGGCCCGCTGACACAGGCGCTCGCCCGGCACGATGGTGGCGATGCCGGGAGGGTAGACGACGAAGGGCGTGGTGGCGATCCGCCCGGTGATCGCATCGATCGGCAGATAGTCGACATCGTTGCGGACGAGGCAGCGGGCGGCGTCATGCGGCGACATCGCCATCTCCGGCAGATGCTCCGGGGAGAATTGCCGGTTCTGAAGCTCGCTGACCTGATGATCGCGGAAGAAGCGGTGCATCTCGCTACAGAGGTCGCGCAGGCGCACGCCCTCATAGCGAGCCGGCCTGCGCCGATAGAACTCCGGGATCGCGTCTTCGAGCAGGGCGTTATCGTCATGCAGTTTCTTGAAGGCGACGAGCCCACTGATCAGCGTGCCAGCCTTGCTGGCCTCGACCCCTGGCGTCAGCAGGAAGAGCAGCGAGTTGAGGTCGTTTTTCTCGGCGACGATGCGGTTCTCGCGCAGGAATTGGGCAACGACCGGGGCGGGGATGCCATGCTCTTCATAGGCGCCGGTCGTGCGGTCGAAGCCCGGCGTCAGCAAAGTGAGCTTGTTAGGATCGGTCATGGCGAAGCCCACTTCCATCCCTGCAAAGCCGTGCCAGCCCGCGCCCGGCGCCAGCTGCCAGTAAGCCGGGTCGGCGGCGAGTTGGTCGGTGGCGACCATCTCCCAGGCGATGCCGTGCACGCCGCCTGGGCGAGCGGCATCGGGGAGCGACACACGCTCCGGCACAAACGGCTCGAAGAACCAGCGGCGCTCGACCCGCGCCTCCTTCTCCTCGAACTCGCGTCGGACCGCCCGGATCTTCTTGCGCAGTTCGATGCCGAGCCGGATCGTGTCGTCCCAGAGCACTTCGCCCGAGCGGCCCTTCATCATCTGCGCGCCGACATCGAGCGAGGCGAAGAGCGGGTAGAAGGGCGAGGTCGAGGCGTATTGCATGAAGCTCTCGTTGAAGCGGCGGTGCTCGACGCGCCGCTTCTGGCCCTTGATGTGCCGGTCCTTGATATGAATCTGCGACGCCTGGCTGAAGCTCGCGAGCTGCTTGTGGGTCGACTGGGTCGCGATGATGCCCGGCGAATCGGGCCCCAGCCCTGTCAGGCCCATGGCGAAGCGCCCGGCATAGAGCGGGTGGAACTTCATGAAACCGGCCCAGGCCTCGTCGAAGAGGATGTAGTCGCAGAGATGCCCGATCTTATCGAGGATCATCTGGGCGCTGTGGATCGTGCCGTCATAGGTGCATTGCTCGACCACCGCGACGCGGAAGGGGCGCGGCTTCTGCCAGGCGTCCTTGTCCTTGACCAGCGGGTTGGCCCGGATGCGCTCGCGCAGCGCGGCCTCGTCGAAGGCTTCCCAGCGCATCGGGCCGATCAGCCCCCAGGCGTTGCGGGCGGTCGGTATGTAGATCGGGATGCCACCGGAGATCAGCAATGCGCCGTGATGGGCGGCCTTGTGGTTGTTGCGGTCGAACAGGACAAGGTCGTCATCTGTGACCAGCGCGGCGAGAGCGACTTTGTTTGAGGTCGAGGTGCCGTTGAGGACGAAGTAGGTCTTCTCGGCGCCAAAGATCTGGGCTGCCTCCTTCTGGGCCTTCAGCGCCGGGCCCTCATGAGTCAGCAGGTCGCCGAGGTCGAGCACGGAATTGTCGAGGTCGTCGCGGAACACCGCCTCGCCGAGATGCTCCATGAAGACGCGGCCGATCGGGCTACGGCTGTAGAACACGCCACCATTGTGGCCGGGGCAGGTCCAGAGATGGTTGCCTTCCTCGGCATAGTCGACGAGCGCGCCGAAGAACGGCGTCTTCAGGGTCTCGGCATATTGCTTGAGCCGGCTGATCAGGCTCTTGGCGATGAAGGGCGGGGTTTCCTCGGAGAGGAAGATGTAGCCGTCGATGAAATCGAGCACCTCGACCGGCACATCCTCGAAGCGCTTGCGGCGGATCAGCAAGATGATCGGGAATTCGAGCCCGCGCCGGCGCATTAGGTTGATCAGCGCCGCGGTCTTGCCCTCCAATCCCTTCTTGCCCCAGTCGACGACCATGCAGCCGATGGCTGCGTCGGTCTGGACCGCGATTTCGGCATCTTCGAGCTTGCGCGCCTTCACGACCTCGAAGCCCGAACGCTCGATCTCGTCGACGATCTGGTGGAAGCGAATGCCCTCGAGGTCCTCCGCATCGAAATTCGGCGTCGCGAAGAGGAAGGTGAAGCGCCTGAAGTAATCCATTTCGACCCCGCCGTTGCCCAGCTGCAGCTATTCCCGGTTTATGACGGAACGACGAAGCGCTCAGCAGAGCGGCCCCCAGCCGCGAGGGGAGCGGTTGGTCGGCGGAATGCCAAGTGACTGCCGGTTGAAGAGCCGTCGGCAACCCGTCGCGGCATCGACGCCCTCAGCCGTGGCCGGCTTTGTTGGGAGCACAGATGTTTTTCGCGGCAGGATCAGACAATCCTCGTCGGCGGCATCGCCAAATGAGCACATCATCGTCAGGGATTGCGCTAGGGATTTCCATCGGCAGGGAGCCGATCTCGCCGTCCCATGGCTCAACGCGAAATCCGACCCCATTGTTCAGTTTTCGCGTTGTCGCTCGCCGTCACGCGTGCGGCTGCGTGACGGGCGTGCCCGCCGAACTCGGGACCAGACGTCGGTACCCCCTGGAAGCGGCCAGCAGGCCGGTCCAGCATCGGGGGCAGGCTCAAATCGAGAACAGAGTCCAGTTATGAACGAGGGCAAATAAGGTGCAACGTCATGTCCGATATGCTGGAAACGCAATATTGATGCCTGGGCCTTACGAGCAGCGCCCTTCCCGAGGTTGATCGCCGGAATCCAAATAGGCCGCAGCCGAGAGATCTGTTGCGTCAAGTTCGTCCATCGGTACGATCAGGTTCATGCGGCCCCTTGCCTTCTCGATCGCGGCGCTCACCCTCGCCGCCGCCAGCTCATCTCTTGCTCAAGGGATGGCACCGGAGCCCGTGGTAGTTAAGTCGATCGTGTTGGATGGCAAAAAGATCGCGCCCGGCGGGGCCGTCGCTGAAATCTTCGGCCTCCGAAAAGGCGGTGACGGCTTTGTTTCGGTGCGATCTGCGCCCTCGACGAAAGCTGCCGAGCTGGGACGATTGGTCCAAGGCGAACGCGTCATCGGCGTACTGCAAAAAGATTGGAGTTCCGCGAGTTTCGTGGGGATCATCTATCTGCCTGACGCGCACGTTGACACGCCCCTGATGGAAGCTTGTCGTCTCCCCGAGGCCCCGCCCTACTTTGACGGAACCTACACGGGACCCTGCCGGTCCGGCTGGGTAGCCAGACGATTCGTGCGGGTTTTGGCGGATTGATGCTGCGCCGGTCAGCGGGCAAGAACGGGGTCACCACCGAGTGGCCCTAAACCCGACGGCACTGGAACATCCGTTCCTCGATAGTCCGACTTCACAACGAGCTTCGGGCTAGCTGATAGATAGAGCTTGCGGACCACGATGAGCGTGAACGCCGATTGCTGTGCCACCTCGTTCGTCGCATCAACGACCAGCTTTCCGCGCGGAAGATACATCGTTCCGGTCAAATTCGAGACGAAATTGCTCTTAATGACGTGCTCGCGGTCGAGCGAGGTTGCCCTGTCCTCGAAGAAGAGGAGCCCTGTTAACGGCCCGTCTTTGGGCGCGTTCAGAACCACCCTCGCGTTGCTCAGGAACTGAAATGTCGTTTTCTCGCCCTTGAGGTAGAAGCCGACATACTCGCCTCGAACATCAGCGTTCGAATCGACCACGAACGGTCCATCCTTGACGATGTAGGTGCCAGGTTCGAACCTCACGAAGGAGTTGCCGCCGATAAAAAGCCCACCGCAGTAGGTGCCGGGTTGCAGGACATGGCGTGCGTTTGGCGAACCTTTGTCGATGACGTTCAAGCCTTTTGCTTTACAGGCACCTTCGGGGGGTTCCGGCCTTAGCGCCAGCGGGTCGCTGACGGGCGGACAGTCGGTCAGCTTGCGTGCAAGAAACTCCCCCGCTCCAGAATAGCCCCCTCCCGAGCAGACCATTTTAGCAGCCACCCTGATGCCGCTGTCGGTCTTGACGCCAGAGCTGCTCTTGGAATTCGAATACACGTTGCAATCCTGGGCCGTCAGCCAGGAGTTCGATTTCATCGAGATGGTTTCAGTGCTGGCCGTGTCCAAAGCGACCACGCAAATCTTCTGGTTGCCGACCACCGTCGCGATCGCGGTCACAGTCATCTCTGGCGCCTTCGACGACCACAGGCCGGAGAAAGCACTACGCATAGGCCGCTTCAGGTTCACCTCGACGGAGCGGTTGCTGTTGATGATCCTGGCCGCGATGTTGTTTCCAGCATCCAGCCCGTGCGTTTCCAACTGGCTCGCGGCAAAACCATTGACGACCTCAGTCAGGCGCTTGTCCGTCAGATGGCCATTGGTCAGATCGCGGGCGGCGGCGATCGCCGCGGCATCAACTGCAGCCTGCATGATGGCGCGGTCACGCGTCGCCATCCCATAGTCGATTGCCGCCCCAACTCCGAGAAGCAAAGCGGGGAATGCGAAGGCAGCCATGATGGCGACCGCACCGCGTGTATCGTCAGCGAAGGCGCTGATCTGGCACGCCGACTTCGTTGTCTCAACGCGAGACCAGACGGGATCGTCCGACATATACTTAGGCCCTGAGCACCGTTCTGGTGCGTGCTGATCACCCTGCAACGGAACTGCGAAAAAACCGTTCCAGAAAACTCAGCTTACGTTTGGGCATCTTTAATCAGCGGCAACCATAGACCAGGAGACTGCGCCGCGAGTTGAGGCCGGGTTACGCCGGCTTGTCCCCTTGGCTGCCCAGAGGGCAGGCCACGCCCCGTGGCGCCTTAGCCACGCCAGCTTGCCGTTCCTCGCGAAGATCCTAGCCGGGGGCAGGGGCGGCAATGGGCCCACTGCCCTTTCGCCGGCCCATAGCGGCGGTTTCGGGTGGGGGCGATCGCGCGTCCATCCAAAGACTCAGGCGGCGAGGTGGTGGCCTACGGCAATCATGGGAGCCCTGACCCGTCGAGGCCGGCTGACCGATGCGGCCAGGTGTCGGTCGGGTATAGGCCAGGCACGGCGCCGGACAAGGCATCCAGCCGTCTCCCCCATGGGCCCCTCGGCCGGCCCCTCCGTTGCCAGGCGCCTCCCGTGCGCCGTTCTCCCTTGGAAACCCAACCGGCCACGAGAGACGCAGCTGGCGAAACCAACGGGAGATCCCCTTCACGACGAACGACCGCAAGCCTAACCGCCCCAGCCACACCCTGTTCTTGGTGCAAGGCGAGCAGGACGACGCCGTCTGGACCGAAGTCGGCGCCCTGTGGGCCCACCAGAACGACAACGGGTTCCACCTGAACCTCAAAGCCCTGCCGATGGCCCGCGACGCTCGACTCGTGATCCTGCCGCGCAAGACCAAAGAGCAGACCAACCAGGAGGCGGGCCGATAAGCACCTCCCCCGTTTCGCCATGGTGCTGAACGTCCCCACGGCCGAGCTGATCGCGGGCGTCACTGCCATAGACGTTTGCAGCGCTTTGGATTCTGATAGGCTGCACCTGCCGCTGGGGAAGCAATATGTCGGGAAAGTCCGAGAGCATTGGCGAGACGTTGCGCCGCCTGGTGCATCACTACAGTGAACCGCAGGGTCTGTTTCAGGCTGTGCGCGCGGCCCATCCTGAGGCAGGGAAGAGAGATATCGTCCTCGCTGCACTGTCAGTGATGATCGACCAGTCGCAGACCGACCTCGTAGCATCGCGACTGCTTCATCAGATGGCTATGGAACGGCGCGGACATCGCTGACGCAACAGGAGTGATCGGTGTAAGGGCTCGCCCAGCCGCAAAGCGCCAGCCGCCGGTCGATCGCAGGCCGCGCCACATCCTTAGGGTGAAACGCGAATTCGCTCATGGCGGCAATCTGCGCGTGTGGATGCCGCTTTGAGAACATCGAGGCTTGGTCATCTGGGTGGCTCACGGCACTGCGGGTCACCGCCAGAGGCAAGGCACCACGCCGAACGCCTCATCATTTGACAGAGGGTTGCTCTGCGCGCTTTCGACGAAGCGGCGTCCGACGATGGAGCTGGCGCGTCGCCGCCGCCCCCTCGCGTTCTGCGGTGGCGATGTCCTCGAAGAGATCGGACAATTCCAGATAAATCGAGGAATCGGCTTCGTTCCAGCCGATCGCGTCGAGCTCGGCGAGCAGAACCATGAGTGCGCCGATACGGAGCCGGTGGTTACGGGCTTGGGCCAGCGCATGATGCGCTTGGCGGGTGTCCTCGAGCGTCTCGAAGCGGGCGATCGCGTCGCGAACCCGGCTTCGGCACTCACAGTTGAGGTCGATCTCGGTCAGGACATTGGAGATGCGAGCGATCAGCGATCCATCATTTAGAGATACGCGTCAAGGCCATGTCGCAGGCTCGGGCCGATGAGCCAGGCGTGGCCGTAGAGGACGAACCAAGTGTAGATGACGGCGGCTGCGGCCACCTGTACGGCGAGCAACCGCCCGGCTCCGGGCACGGCCCGGCCGGCCAGCATGGCGGCGAAGGGCAAGATCGAGGTCTTGCCCGCGGCCTCTGACCAGCGCTCCAGCCCCATTCTGAGCCTCGCCTTGGCGTCGAGCCGGTGGAAGCCCATGGCGGCGAGCGCCGCCATCGCACCGAAGAGCAGGACCGGGATCAGCCGGCCATTCGGCGGCAGATGCGCGAGAGCCCACAGCAACAGCCCCCACAGCACCGGATGGCGCGTGACGGCTGCGATGGCGGGAATGTCGGCGCCGCTCCGCAGGCTCAGTGAGAGCGGATTGGGCTGAATCAGTCCAGCGATGATGAGGAAGAGCGCGAAGGGCATCACGACGAAGGGCGTCAGGTAATGCCAGCGTCCGGTATCCCACAGGATGACGTCGTCAGCTTGGCGCGCCGCCACAACGACCCAGGCCAGCAGAACGAGCGAGAGGATGGAATAGGTCGTGAGGTAGCCGCTGCGGCCCATCTTCGCGACGAGTCGACCGCGGATCGCCGGGGCGGCCGGCAAGATATGGAACAGCAGGAAGGCCGAGAGCGCGGTCAGAAACGAAGGCATGGCAACCCGCCCCTTGTGGCGTCGGCCACGCGCTGCCGGCGACCTGGACGGGCTCACCCTAGGCGATCAGGACGACAGGTCCTTGTCCCGGCGCAAAGACGCGCCTCGCCCGAGGCCTTAGTTGGAAGCGAGGAGGCTTTCTCCCCATGGCGACCATCCAGCCCCACTGTCCGGTCGACGACGTCATGCGGACGTGGCCCGAGACGATCCGCATCTTCCTCGAGCACGGCTTTCTCTGCGTGGGATGTCCGGTCGGCGCTTTCCATGCGGTCGAGGACGCCTGCCGGGAGCACAGCCACGACTTGGCGTCGTTCATGACATGCCTCGAAGAGGCGGCGGTCGGACAAGCGGATGCCGATCGAGAGATGAGATGAGAGACTACGCCTTGGGGGTTTCGGCAATGGCGAAGAGCCCGTGCGGATCGCGCACCACGATGCGCTGGCGTCCACCTTCGACAAGACCCCGGGTCTCCCAGGCGCTCAGGATCCTGCTGACCGTGTGCAACGTCGTGCCGGTCATCTGCGCGACGTCCTCTCGTGTGATCGGGAATGCCACTTCGATGCCGTCATCAACTTTTCGGCCCGCCTGCTTGAGAAGCCGCAAAAGGGCGTGCGCCACGCGGCGTTCGACCTCTTCGGTGGCCAACTCGACCACCCGGACATGGGCCTCGTCCAATCGCGTGCCAACTATGTGCAACGCGCTCTCCGCTAGGGCAGGGCAGCGGGCGACGAGGGTCGGCCAGGCCGAGGACGGCCAGACGAGCGCGAGGCTGTCCATTACCGCTTGGGCCGTGGCCGGATAGCTCTGACGTCCCATCTGGACGGCGATGCCGAACATCTCCCCTGGCACGACATAGCGGATAACGACCTGCTGGCCGGCAGGGGTGAGCTTCACGACCTGGAGATGGCCGTGGAGCAGACCGTGGTGCCCTTCGGGTATCGCAGTGACCTTGCCTGCGCGAGAACGATGTCGATCTCCTTGCCTGTCAGCGCCGCGAAGGCGGGGACCGCGTCGAGGATGGACCGATCAAGCGCGCTCATAGCTGCATTCCTCTTCGTCGGCGCCGGCCTCTGGCTCGGTACCGCTAGCGTTGGCCATCTCGCCGCTCCGCGGGGTCTGGAAGTGCCGATGCCTCGCTGATGTCCTGTGGCTTCGGTTACTCAGGGCGCATCGCCGGGCGCGATGCGACTGAAGCCCGTTGCGTCCGCCGTGCTAGCGCAACCGGGCCAGAGCCGCCATCGGCAAGCTGTCAGCCGTAGAGTTTGCGCTCGGACAAACTGTCACTTTGCGGGCGGCGCTATGGAGAGTTCCGCGCTCCTGAGGTCGCCATAGGGAACGCCCGTGATCGGGTTCGAGGTCGCCGCTTCGGCCGCGGCGCAGCCTGAAGCTGCACTGCGCTCGTGTTGCCTGCAGACCGGCTGCTGCGGGACGCTCGGCGCCAGACTTGTTGAGGATTGCCCCATGGCTCCCCTTCCCCGGCTACGCGACGACGGCGGCCACCCGCTCTGGTCTTATGGCTTTCGGCCCTTCTTCCTGTTTGGCTCACTGTTTGCCACCGCCGCCATGCTCGCCTGGCTGCCCTTCTATTACGGACAGATCACGATCCCGACGGCGATGACGCCACGGGATTGGCACGCCCACGAAATGATCTTCGGCTTTCTGCCGGCTGTAGTGGCAGGCTTCCTGCTGACCGCCATCCCCAACTGGACGGGACGGCTTCCGCTCCAGGGCCGGCCCCTCATCGTCCTCGTCGTGGTCTGGGTGGCCGGACGTGTGGCGATCGCCACCTCGGCAGCGACGTCCCCGACCTTCGCGGCCATCGTGGATCTCGCCTTCCTCGCCCTCCTTGCGGCCGCCGCGACGCGCGAAATCGTCGCCGGCAGAAACTGGCGCAATCTCAAAGTCATCCTCGTCGTCGCACTCATGCTGGCGGGCAACGTCGTCTTCCATGTCGAGGCGGCTCGCGAGGGCTTCGCCGATATCGGCCTCCGTCTAGGCATCGCCGCCACGATCTTCCTGATCACGTTGGTTGGTGGGCGCGTCGTCCCGAGTTTCACGCGCAACTGGCTCGCGAGGGAAAATCCAGGACGCCTGCCCTCGCCTTTCGGCAAACTGGATATGGCCGCCCTGGTCGCCAGCGGGCTTGCCTTGCTGCTCTGGACGGCCGCCCCGGAGGGTGCCACGACGGGCGTGCTGCTGATCTTTGCTGGAGGGCTCCAGACCATCAGGCTGATGCGATGGGCGGGGCACCGGACTTGGCGCGACCGCCTCGTCTTGGTCTTGCACCTCGCCTACGCCTTTATCCCGCTTGGCTTCTTCCTCGCTGCGACTGCCGCCTTCGGCCAGCTGTCAGCATCCGCAGGCAACCATGCTTGGACCGTCGGCGCGGCGGGCCTGATGGTGCTCGCCATCATGTCGCGCGCCAGCCTTGGGCACACGGGCCGCGCGCTGGTCGCTTCGCGATGGGTCGAAGTCGTCTACCTCCTCCTCATCGGCGCTGCGGTCCTGCGAATCTGTGCCGCCGTCGCCCCCACAGCTGGCGCAGTCCTCATTCTCCTGGCCTGGTTGGCCTGGACGGGAGCTTTCGGGCTCTTCGCTGCAGCCTATTGGCAGGTGTTCACGGGGCCGCGACTTCGCGCTTGATGGCCATGAGATTAGGCCAGTGCAGGTATCATCTCAAGGGACAGCCAAGAGGTCCATCAACGCGGCAACGCCTCCAAACCGGAGGTTGGCCGCAGCAGGAGGCCCGTGGCGGCTTAAGCTCGCTCTGGTCGTGACGCCGTTTGCGCCACAACCTCGACGATCCGGCCATCGCGCAGATGGACCATGCGGTCGAGGCGCGAGAAGATCTTCTCGTCATGGGTCACGACGATGACCGCAGCGTCTCGTTCGATCGCGACCTGCTTCATCAGGTCGATGACGATGGCGGCTCGTTCCGAATCGAGCGCCGCGGTCGGCTCGTCGGCGAGGATAATCCGGGGCTCGTTGGCAAGCGCGCGTGCGATGGCGACGCGCTGGGCTTCGCCGCCAGAGAGCTTGGAAGGCAGCGCTTCGGCGCGGTGGTCGACCTGCAGATAGCCGAGCAGTTCCATGGCGCGGGCCTTCGCCCGCTCGGTGCTCTCGCCCATCAGGGTGCGAACGATCGCCACGTTCTCCCAGGCCGAGAGGAACGGCAGCAGGTTGTGGAACTGGAAGATGAACCCGATGGTCTCCAGCCTCAGCCGCCTGAGATCGCCGATCAGCCATTTGCCATCGAAGATGGCGCGGCCATCGAGACGGATTGAGCCGGAATCGGGCTCCGTGATGCAGCCGATGCAATTGAGCAGCGTGCTCTTGCCCGAACCGGAGGGCCCGATCAGGCCGACGACCTCGCCGGTCCCGATCGTCAGATCGATGTCGATCAAGGCTGGCA
>LNFM01004091.1_pt1 | contig 27422 bp, 24 predicted proteins | sample 596031 | NCBI WGS metagenome assembly LNFM01 (sample SAMN04254537, study PRJNA301005) | activated carbon metagenome | isolation source: dual media filters at the Ann Arbor, Michigan drinking water treatment plant | place: USA: Ann Arbor
TCAGGCTGCGCTTGTTGCGGTGCAGGTTCTGGAAGTCGGAGCCATGCCGCTTGCCGATCAGCCCGCCGCCCGGCTCGTCATCCAGCGCCGCCGGCGGCTCGATCTTAATGACGTCGGCGCCCCAATCGGCGAGCTGGCGGGCGCAGGTCGGGCCGGCGCGATGGGCGGTGAGGTCGAGGACCCGAAAACGGGAAAGTGGCAGGCGCGGTTCGGGCATCGTGTACTCCAGCGGCAGGGCCTGGCTTGCCGGCAGGGCCGGGTTTTGCCATCCAATGTGCATCCCAGCCGATTTGGCCGAAGGGGACAACCGTTAAGCTGCCGCCGCGCTGCGTCGGCCCGGGAGCGATGGTGATGCACGAGGGACTATTGGCCGGAAAGGTCGCGCTGGTCACCGGCGCGGCACGTCGCAACGGGCGCGCCACCGCGCTGGCACTCGCCGGCGCCGGCGCCGCGGTGGTGGTGAACACCCGCACCAATATGGCGGAGGTCGAGGCGGTGGCCGCCGAGATCCGCGCCGCCGGCGGTCGCGCCCTGGCCGTGCAGGCGGATGTGACGGCGGAGGAGCAGGTCGCGGCGATGGTGGCCACCACGGTCGCCGAGTTCGGCCGGCTGGACATATTGGTGAACAACGCCGCCGACCGCGCCCTGAACCCCTTCCTGGAGATGGAGCTGGCGGAATGGCGCCGGGTGGTCTCCATCGTCCTCGATGGCGCCTTCCTCTGCGCCCGCGCCGCGCTTCCGCACATGATCGCGGCGGGCGGCGGGCGCATCATCAACATGGGCGGCGTCACCGGCCATATCGGCGCCTATCAGCGCGCGCATGTCAGCACGGCCAAGGCCGGGCTGGTCGGGCTGACCAAGGCGCTGGCGGTGGAGTTCGGCGCCCAGGGCATCACGGTGAACTGCGTCGTGCCCGGCAAGATCGGCGGCCCGCGCAGCGCCACGGCCGGGGAGGCACCCTCCCCGGCCGGTGGCGCCCGGGTGCTGACCGGCGGCGAGGGGCAGGTGGAGGAGGTGGCGGCGATGATCCTGCATCTGTGCCTGCCGGCGAGCCGCTTCATCACCGGCCAGTCCCTGCATATCAGCGGCGGCGCCTACCTGCCCTGAAGCCTGGCTGCCTTGATGGATCGCGCCAGTTGGCGCCACCCTGCGGCCGCACGCATGGGGGAGAACAGCATGCCGGATTGGACACGGGCCGCCGCCGAGGCCGAGGCGATCACGCGGGCCTGGCCGGCGAATGAACCAGGTGGTGCCGTGCTGCTGTTCGACCGCGACGGCATCCGCGGCGAATACGCCGGCGGCCTCGCCAGCCTGGCGCATGGCATCCCCTTCACCACGGCGACGCCGACGCGCTACGCCTCCCTCACCAAGCACGTCTTCTGCGCCTTCGCCTTGCGGCACGGGCTGGATGTCGCGCTCCCGCTCGGCGCGCTGCTGTTCGATCTGCCGGCGGCGCTGGCTGGCGTGCCGGCCTGGCGGGCGCTGGGCATGACGGGCGGCCTGCCCGATCTGATGCAGAGCTACGGCCTGTGCGGCGTGCCCTACACCACCGCGCTCGATAACGCCGCGCTGGATGCCTTCACCGCGGCGCTGCCGGGGCTGGATACCACGCCCGGCACCGAGGTCTCCTACAGCAACACCGGCTACCGCCTGGTGGAACAGGGCCTGGCGCGCGAGGGCCTGGTCTTCGGCGATTGGGTGGAGGGTGCGCTGAATGCGGCGCTCGGCACCGGCTTCCGCTTCCCCGCCGCCTGGGACCGGCCGCTGCCCGGCCTCGCCAGTGGCTATTGGCGGGAGGCCGGGAGGGGCGATTGGCATGAAGGCGCCTATGGCATGGCGCTGTCCGCCTCCGGCGCGCTCACCGGCAGCGCACGTGACCTCGCCACCTGGCTGCGCGCGCTGCTGCGCGGCGAGGGTCCGGCGGGCGATGTGCTGGCGCGGCTGGCGGCGCCCGCCCCATTGGCAGACGGGCGCGCCACCTTCTACGGGCTGGGCCTGGCCTCGGCGGAGCTCGGCGGCCGCCGCCTGGTCGGCCATGGCGGCAGCCTGCCCGGCCACAAGAACCACTTCCTGATCGACCCCGAGACCGGCACCGGCGTGATCCTGCTGTCGAACCGGGAGGAGACGGAGCCGATGCTGCCGGCGCTGCGCGTGATGGCGGCGCTGCTCGGCCTGCAACTGCCGGCGCGCGCGCCGGACCTGCTGCCGGAGGGCCTGTTCGTCGAAGCAACCGGCCCCGCCTGGATCGAACACCGCGCCGGCGCGCTGACCTTCCTCGGCGCGACGGAGGCGCTGTATGCCGGCACGCAGCCGGGCGAGGCCATCTCGCTCTCGCCCTACCTGCCGATCAGCCTGCGGCGGGATGGCGATGGCATCAGCGGGCAGATCGGCCATGCGGCGCGGCACTTCCATCCGGTGCGGCCGGCGTCGCTCTCCGCGGAGCTGGCCGGCACCTGGCGGGCCGCGGCGCAGCATGCGGAGATGCGGATCACGATTGCGCGCGATGGCAGCGGCAGCTGCGCCATGGGCGCCGGCCCGCTGCATCGCCGCGCCGAGTTGACGCCGCTCGATGCCACGCGCGCCCTGATGCCGATCGGCGCCGCGCCCTGGCCGAGCCGCGCCTGCCTGTGGCTGGAAGCGCCCGGCGTGCTGCGGCTTGTCACCAATCGCAGCCGCGTGCTTACGTTTCACCTTGTCTGAACAGCGGAGTCCGCGGATGAACAGGTCGATCCTCAAGGGCGCCGTCGCCGCGGCCGTGCTGCTGCTCGGCGCCGGCACGGCACAGGCGCAGGATGCGTCGCGCGTGCTGCGGGTGGTGCCGCATGCGGATCTCCGCACGCTCGACCCTGTCGCGGTCTCCGTCGTCATCACCCGCATGCATGGGCTGATGATCTACGAGACGCTGTTCGCCTGGGACCAGGACCTGCGATCGCATCCGCAGATGGTGCAGGACGTCACCACCAGCGATGACGGCCTGGTCTGGCGCTTCACGCTGCGCGAGGGGCTGCGCTTCCATGATGGCCAGCCGGTCGCGACGCGGGACGTGATCGCCAGCCTGCGCCGCTGGATGGCGCGCGACGTCGTTGGCAGCCATCTCGGCGCGCGCGTCGCGGCGCTGGAGGCGGTGGACGACCGGACCTTCGAAATGCGGCTGTCGCGCCCGCATGGCTTCGTGACGCAGGCGCTGGGTTCCGCCGTCGGCCAAATTCCGGCGATCATGCGGGAGGCGGATGCCCGCAATGATCCGTCGCAGCCGATCACCACCACCATCGGCTCCGGCCCCTTCCGCTTCAACCGCGACCGGTGGCTGTCCGGCCAGCGCGTCGTCTATGACCGCAACGCGGACTACGTGCCGCGCTCGGAGCCGCCCAATGGCCTGGCGGGCGGGCGCGTGGTGAAGGTGGATCGCGTCGAGTGGCAGATCATGCCGGATGCCGCGACGGCGGCGGCGGCCTTGCAGACCGGCGAGGTGGATATCTGGGAACAGCCGGCGCTGGACCTGCTGCCGGTGATCACGCGGCGGCGCGATGTGCAGGTGGAACGGCTGAACGCGCTGGGCAACCAGGGCATGCTGCGCCCGAACAGCCTGCACCCGCCCTTCAACGACGCGCGCGCCCGCATGGCTCTGGCGCTGGCGACCGACCAAGGTGAGGTGATGGCCGGCGGCTGGGGCGATGAGCAATGGTGGCGGCGCTGCCAGGCCTACTTCATCTGCGGCACGCCGCTCGGCACGGAGGCGGGGACCGAGCGTCTCGGCACGCCGAACCTGGAACGCGCGCGTTCGCTGCTGCAGGAATCGGGCTATCGCGGCGAGCGCCTCGTCTTCATCACCAGTACGGATATCGCCCCGATCGGCCGGATGGCGGAGGTGGTGGCATCGAACCTGCGGCAGATCGGCATGAACATCGACCTGCAGGTGAATGACTGGGGTACGGTGGTTTCCCGCCAGCCGCGCAAGGACCCGCCGGACCAGGGCGGCTGGAACCTGTTCGTCACCTACGCCTCCGGCGCCACCATGCAGCATCCGCTGACCAATATCGGCACCAACATGTCCTGCGACGGCCGCAACTGGTCCGGCTGGCCCTGCGACGAGGAAGCCGAGCGCCTGCGCACCGCCTTCCTCGATTCCGCCGAGGGCCCGGCGCGCGACGCGGCGCTGGAGGCGCTGCACCGGCGGCTGGCGGAGATGCAGCCCTATCGCGTGCTCGGCCAGGTCGACCAGCCCTATGCGCGGCGCGCCAATGTGCGGGGCGTGCTGAATTCGCCGGTCATGGTGTTCTGGAACATCGAGAAGAACTGAATCCCTACCCGAACCGCTCGGGCCGATACGGCTCGGGCGGCAGGAAGGGTGCCTCCCCGGTCATCATCTCGGCCAGCAGCCGGCCCGTGCTCGGCCCCAGCGTCAGGCCCTGATGCGCGTGGCCGAAGGCGCACCAGGCGCCTTGCTGGCCGGGCAGCCTGCCGATCACCGGAATCATGTCCGGCATGCAGGGCCGCACGCCCATCCAGGGTTTGTCCTCCACGCGCCCCTCCAGCGGCAGCAGGCGATGCGCCAGCGGCTCCGCCCGGGCCAGTTGCACCGGCGTCTCCGGCGCGTCGGCCTTCGCGAATTCCGCGCCGGTGGTCAGCCGCACGCCGGCGCGCATCGGCGCCAGCAGGAAGCCGCTTTGCGTATCCAGCACCGGCCGGTTCAGCACCGCATTGCCGCGCAGACGGTAATGCATGTGGTAGCCGCGCTTGCCGAACAGCGGCGGCGCGTAGCCAAAGCGCCGCGTCAGCGCCCCCGCCCCGGCACCGAGCGCGACCACCACCTCCGCCGCCTCCACCGGCCCCTCCGGCGTGGCGACGCGCCAGCCGGCACCGCGGCGTTCCAGCGTGGCCGCATCGCCGCGCGCGATGCTGCCGCCGGCCGTGGTGAACAGCGCCGCATAGGCCAGCGTCAGCGCCTGCGGGTCGCTGACGGAAAGCGGATCGGTCCAATGGATGGCGCCTTCCCGCGCCGCCAGCAGATGCGGCTCCGCCGCCGCCAGCGCCGCGCTGTCCAGGGCCGCGAAATTCACGCCGTAGTCGCGCTGCGCGCGTTCCGCCTCCGCCAGCGCCGCCGCCATGCTTTCGGGCGTGGCGTAGAGGCGCATCCAGCCGACCGGCCGCAGCAGCGCCATCGCCGCCGTGCCCTGGGCCAGCGCCAGATGCTCATCCAGGCAGGTGGCGATCAGCGCCGCATGCGCTGCGGCCGCCTGTGCGTAGCGATCCGGCGCGGAGTTCCACCAGTAGCGCAGCAGCGGCATGGCGAGGCCGGGCAGCGCCGTCGGGTGGTACACCGCATCCACGGACCGGTTGCGCGCGATGCGGAGAATTTCGGACAGCTTGCGCGGAAAGGGATGCGGGAAGACGGCTTCCCGCTGGATCAGCCCGCCATTGCCGAAGCTCGCGCCCTCGCCGGGCGCCTGCCGATCCACCAGCACCACGTCCCGTCCGCGCCGTTGCAGGTGCAGCGCGACCGAGACGCCCACCATGCCAGCCCCAAGCACCAGCACCGACCCCGCCATCCGAATCCCATCCGTTCACGCCAGGTCATCAGACTGCTTCGAAACCGTGCGATGCGGTAGCCCCGCCTTGCGCCGCATCCGAAGCCCCGCCATGGTGGCGCCCAGCGCCAGAACAAACCTGCGGCCCACCGCCCATTTCGCCCCCGCGAGGAGTTCCGCACACCGTGACAGAGCGGCGCATGCATCTGGTTGCCTATCTGAAGACCGGCCCGACCGCGAACCACCCTGGCGGCTGGCGGCACCCGGAAGCCGCGCTGCACGACATCTTCACGCCCGAACGCTACGAACACATCGCCCGCGTGCTGGAGGAGGCCTGTTTCGACGCCTGCTTCTTTGCCGACCTGCTCGGCCTGCCGGACATCCATGGCGGCAATTTCGACGCCTACCTGCGGAAGGGCGGGCAGATCAGCTACCTGGACCCGATGACGGTGCTGCCGCTGATGGGGCGCGTCACGCGGCATCTCGGCCTCGGCGCCACGCTGTCCACCACCTTCCTGCATCCCTACCACCTGGCGCGCAGCCTGGCGTCCCTGGATATGCTGACCGGCGGGCGCGCGGCGTGGAACATCGTCACCTCCGCCACTGATCTCGAAGCCCGCAACCTCGGCATGGAGGGAATCCCGGCCAAGGCGGATCGCTACGACCATGCGGATGAGGTGCTGGAGGCGTGCAGCGCGCTGTGGGATTGCTGGGACCCGGACGCCTTCGTCATGGATCAGGCCGCGGGGATCTTCATCGACCCGGCCAAGGTGCGCTACGCGAACTACGAAGGCCGCACGGTCCGCACCCGCGGCCCGCTCAGCATTCCGCGCACGCCGCAGGGCCGGCCGGTGTTCCTGCAGGCCGGTGCCTCCGACCGCGGCCGGGATTTCGCGGCGCGCTGGGCGGAGGCGGTGTTCTGCACGCCGCACAGCAAGGCGGATGCCATCGCCTTCCGCCACGATATCCATGCGCGCATGCAGGCGACCAGCCGCGCGCCGGATGCCTGCCGCGTGCTGCCCGGCATCGCCGTGGTGCTCGGCGAGACACCCGCCATCGCGCGGGAGAAGGCCGCCTATCTGCAATCGCTGATCGAGCCGGAGGCGCAGACCATGCTGCATTCCGCGCTGCTCGGCGCCGATCTCTCCCGGCACCGGACGGCGGAGGCGGTGGTGGCGGCGCAGGGCCACCAGGGCATCACCGGGTCGCAGGATCGCGTGCTGGCGCTCATGCACAAGGAAAACATCAGCTTTGCCGAGGCCGCCGCCCGCCCGCGCAACCTGCTGGTGGGAACGGCGCAGAGCGTCGCCGATGAGATGGAGGACTGGTTCACCGCCGGCGCCTGCGACGGCTTCGTGGTGTTCCCCACCGTCTTCCCCCGCATGTTCGAGGATTTCGGCCGGCTGGTGGTGCCGGAGCTGCAACGCCGCGGCCTGTTCCGCACCGCCTATGCCGGCCGCACCCTGCGCGAGAACCTGGCGGCTTCCTGAACCCCTTCAAATCCTGCGAGAGAAACTGCCCATGCCAAGCCCCTTCCATCTCGGCTGGTTCCTCCAGGGGTCTTCCGTGCAGGCCTGGGGCGAACCCTGGACCGGCGCGATCGGCCGCGACTGGATGGTGCCCGACCTGTTCCGCGACATCGCCCGCGCGCTGGAACGCGCCTGCTTTGACTACGTGCTGATCGAGGACAGCTCCTATGTCGGCGAAAGCTACGGCGGATCACGCGAGATCTACCTCGCCAATGGCCTGGCCGTGCCGCGCCAGGACCCGAGCGTGATCGCAACACTGATGGTGGCGGCGACGCAGCGCATCGGCATCGTGCCGACGCTGTCCACTTTCGCCTATCCGCCCTATCTGCTGGCCCGCCTGGTGGCGACGCTGGATCAGGTCTCATCCGGGCGCATCGGCTGGAACATGGTGACCGGCAGCAGCGACTATGCGGCGATGAACTACGGCATGGACGGCATGCCGGAACACGACCTGCGCTATGACATGGCCGATGAGTACATGGCCGCCGTGAACGGGCTGTGGGACAGCTGGGAGCCCGGCGCGATCCTGGCCGACACAACCAGCGGCGTACTGGTGGACCACACGAAGGTCCGCGCGGTGAATTTCGAAGGCAAGTGGTTCAAGACGCGGGGCCCGCTGAATTCCGGCCCCTGCGTGCAGGGCCGCCCCGTCATCGCCCAGGCCGGCGGCAGCACGCGCGGCAAGCGCTTCGCCGCGCTGCATGCGGACACCGTGGTAGCCAGCGTGAAGGGCGTGGCCGCCATGCGCGCCTACCGCGACGACGTGCGCGCTCATGCCGTCGCACAGGGCCGCAACCCGGATGACATAAAAATCCTGTTCCTGGTCGCGCCGACTTTGGGCGAGACCATGGAGGAGGCCGAGCTGCGCCGCCGCCAGCGCCTGGCGCGGGCGGAGGCGCAGGTGCCGCAGTTCCTGGCGCATTTCGGCAAGATCACGAATATCGATTTCGGCCGCTACGACATGGACACGCCGGTGGACCAGCTCGACCTGCACACCAACGGCCATCAGCAATCGCTGGATGACTTCAAGCGCGTCGCCGGCAAGCGCAGCCTGCGGCAGGCGATGCTGGCCTATCGCGGCAACCCCGGCTCGGTGGAGCTGACCGGCACGCCGGATGCGGTGGCGTCCCAGATGGCGGATGCGATGCAGGAAGCCGGTGGCGATGGCTTCCTGCTGTCGCTCGGCGATGTCAGCCGGCGCAGCGTGGCGGAAATCGCCGATGGGCTGGTGCCGGCGCTTCAGGCGCGTGGCGTCGCGCGCCGCGCCTATGCCCATGCCCAGTTCCGCGACAACCTGCTGGAGTTCTGACGCAGCGCCTCACGCCAGGTGCAGCGTCACCCCGGCATCGAGGAAGACCTGCCGCAGCTTCTCCGGCGGCGGCGCGTCGCAGACCAGGGTGGCAAAGCCTTGTGCCGGCGCCACCCGGACCAGCGCGGTGCGGCCGAATTTCTCGGCATGGCACAGCAGCACCGTCATCCGCGCCGCGGCCATGGCGGCGCGCTTGATGGCAACCTTCTCGGGGTCGAAATCCATCGGCGCGCCGGCGCTGTCGAAGCCGGAACAGGCAATGACGGCGACATCCAAGGCCAGGTTCGCCAGCGCCGCCGCCGTCTCCCCGCCCACCAGTGACCCATCGCCGCCGCCGAGCCGGCCAGGCAGCACATGCACGGCCGGGTGTTCCGTGCGGGCGAAGGCCAGGGCCGCCACCATGCTGTTGGTGAAGATGCGGTCACCGCTGCGCCCGGCGAGGGCCACCGCCGCCGCCTCCACCGTGGTGCCGACATCGAGGAACAGCGACTGCCGCGGCGGCAGCAGCGCGGCCAAGGCGGCGCCGATGCGGGACTTCGCGGCCGGCTGGCGCTCCCGCTTCTCCGCATAGCCCAGCCGCACCGCGCCCACCGGCCCAGCGCCGCCATGGAAGCGCTGCAGCAATCCCGCCTGGGCCAGCTGGATGATGTCCCGCCGCGCCGTCTGCGCCGAGGTGCCGAAGCGACGCGCCAGGGCCTCGATGGTCGCGAAGCCCTGCTCCGCCACCAGGCGCAGGATCGCCTGCTGGCGCGGATTGGGGGCGGCGTCTTGCTCGGGCGCGGTGTCCATGGAAGCTTTCTTACATTATGCGCTTGCGCCGGAACAAGCATCGGCGCGAGGCTCCTGGGCGGGAGAAGACGATGGAATTGCGACTGCATGAGGGGCCGGCTGGCCCCAGCCTGCACCGGCCGGATGCGGCCTTCGACCCCTGGCAGCTCGCCTGGCAGCCGGCCGCGCCGCGGCCGGGCGGCAAGACGGTGGCGCCGCGGGCCGCGCTCGCCGCATTGTCCGCCGCCCGGCTGCTGCGCGGCGTGCCGGTGGCGGTGATCGGCCCGCGCGAAGCCTCGGCGGCGGAGCTGGCGGCGGCGGAGGCGGTGGGCCAGGGACTGGCGGAGGCGGGGCTGGTGCTGCTGTGCGGCGGCAAGGGCGGCGCGATGGAGGCCGCCTGCCGCGGCGCGCGGCGCGCCGGCGGGCTGACGCTCGGCCTGCTGCCGGATGAGGAATGGCAGGGCGCCAACGACCACGTCGCGATCCCGATCGCCACCGGCATCGGCCCCGCCCGCAACGCCATCTTGGCCCGCGCGGCGGTGGCGCTGATCGCCGTCGGCGGCGCCTATGGCACGCTGTCCGAAATGGCGCTGGCCATGCAGTTCAACCGCCTGGTGCTGGCGCTGGGCCAGGCGCCGGAGGTGCCGGGCGTGCCGCGCTGCGACAGCGCGGAGGCGGCGGTGGACCGCGTCGCGCGGCACCTGCTGGGCATGTCATGAAACGATCATTGGCCACCGCCATGGAAGATTTCGTAAGTGCGGCGCAGCAAAGGATGACCCGTGCAGCCTGACCAGCCACCCGCCCGGCGTCCCCCCGCCGGCATTTCCCTGCGCGGAATCGTCAAGCGCTACGGCGCGGCCACCGTGCTGGATGGCATCGACCTGGATATCCTGCCGGGCGAATTCCTGACCCTGGTCGGCCCCTCCGGCTGCGGCAAATCCACGCTGCTGCGGACCATCGCGGGGTTCGAGCCGCAGGATGAAGGCCAGGTCCGCATCGGCGAACGGGTGGTGGATGCGCTGCCGCCGGCCCGACGCGACGTCGCCATGGTGTTCCAATCCTACGCGCTGTACCCGCACATGACGGTGGCCGGGAACATCGCCACGCCGCTGGAGATGCGGCGCCTGTCGCTGGCCGAGCGCCTGCCCCTGCTGCGCCTGGCCTCCCCCCGCCGCCCGCGCATCCGGCGCGAGATCATGGCGGAGGTTGAGGCGGTGGCGCGGCAGCTCGACATCCTGCCGCTGCTGGCGCGCAAGCCGGCGCAGCTTTCGGGTGGCCAGCGGCAGCGCGTGGCGCTCGGCCGCGCCATGGTGCGCGACCCCGCCGCCTTCCTGATGGATGAGCCGCTGTCCAACCTCGATGCCCGGCTGCGCGTGCAGATGCGGACGGAACTGGCGGAACTGCACAAGCGGCTTGGCGCCACCTTCGTCTACGTCACCCATGACCAGGTCGAGGCGATGACCATGTCGGACCGCGTCGCACTGATGGAGGCCGGCCGAATCCTGCAGCTCGGCACGCCCGCCGCGCTGTACGACACGCCCGCCAGCATCAGCGTGGCCCGCTTCATCGGCAGCCCGCCGATCAACCTGCTGCCCGGCGACGCCCTCGCGGACGGGACCATTCGCGCGGAAGGCCTGCGGTTGCATGCCGATGCCGCGGTTCCGGCGGGCCCTGTGACGCTGGGATTGCGGCCGGAGATGCTGGCGCTGGCGCCGCCAGATGCGCCGGGCACCCTGCCCGTCCGGCTGCGGCGGGCCGAGAACCTTGGCGCCGAGTGGCTGCTGCATGCCGAGACGTCGGGCGGCACGGCGCTGACCGCGCGCGTGCCGGCCACCGCGCCGGTGCCGGAGCGGTTCAGCCTGGCGATCGACCCGGCCCGGCTGCATCTGTTCGGCGCGGATGGAAAGCGCATTGCGACGCGCCTCGGCACGCGGGTGCCCGCATGAACCGCGCCAAGGCCCTGGCGGGTGCCGCCTTCGCCGCCCCCGCCTTCGCGCTGATGCTGGCGCTGCTGATCGGGCCGCTGCTGGTGCTGCTGGCGCTGTCCGTCACCGACTATCGGCTGGGCGCCATGGCGGTGAGCCTGGTGGGCCTCGGCCACTACGCCGCGCTGTTCAGCGACGAGGTGTTCCAGCGCGCCTTGCGCAACACCTTCCTCTATGTCGGCTTCGTGCTGCCGGGCGCCGTGTTCGGCGGACTCGGCATCGCGCTGCTGGTGCATGCGCGGGTGCGGACGCGCAGCTTCTATGAGGTGATCTACTTCCTGCCCGTCACCTCCACGCTGGTGGCGATGGCGACCGTCTGGCAGTTCATGCTGCACCCCTCCCTCGGCCCGGTCAGCGCGGTTTTTGCCGCGCTTGGGCTGGCGGGCGTGGATCTGCTGAACGATCCGGACCTCGCGCTGGGTACGCTGGCGATGATCGGGTTGTGGCAGCAGGTGGGTTTCAACATGGTGCTGTTCCTGGCTGGGCTTTCCGCGATCCCGCGCGACCTGTACGAGGCCGCGGCGCTGGATGGCGCGGGGGGTGGCGCAGACCGCTTCCTGCGCGTCACCTGGCCGCTGCTGGGGCCGACGACGATGTTCGTCACCATCACCAGCACCATCGCGGCCTTCAAGGTGTTCGACACGGTCGCGGTGCTGACCAAGGGCGGCCCGCTGGGGTCCACCGAGACGCTTCTTTATGTGCTGTACCTGGAAGGCTTCCAGTATTTCCGCACCGGCTATGCGGCGGCGATGACCATCGTGCTGCTCGCCTTCCTCATTATCCTGTCCATCATCCAGGCGCGCGCCATCGACCGGAAGGTGCATTACGCATGAGACGCCGGGGATTTCTCGGCGCGCTGCTCTCCCACACCGTGCTGCTGGCCGGCGCGGTACTGATGGCCGCGCCATTCCTGTGGATGCTGCTCACTTCCATCCGCCCACCGGAGGAGGTGTTCGGGACCGTCTTCAACCTGATCCCGACGCGCTTCGCGGGCTTCGAGAACTACCGTGTGGCGCTGACCGAGAGCAACCTGCCGCGCGCCTTGCTGAACGGTGTCATCGTCTGCCTCGGCATCCTGGTGGTGCAGCTGCTGTTCGCGATTCCCGCGGCATATGCATTGGCGAAGCTGAAGTTCCGCGGTCGCGAATGGCTGTTCGGGCTGGTGCTGTTCGGGCTGTGCGTGCCGATCCAGGTGCCGGCCCTGCCGCTGTATCTCGGCCTTGCCCAGGCCGGGCTGCTCGATACCTTCTTCGCGCTGATGGTCCCCTTCTTCCTGACCGTCTTCGGCATGTTCCTGTTCCGCCAGTTCTTCCGCGGCTACCCGGATGAGGTGCTGGACGCGGCGCGGCTGGATGGCATGGGCGAGTTCGAGATCGTCTGGCGGCTGGCCACGCCCGCCGCGCTGCCGGCGATCGCCGCCTTCTCCATCTTCTCCGTCGTCGCGCATTGGAACGACCTGTACTGGCCGCTCATCGTCGTGACCTCGGCGGAGCGGTCCGTGCCGTCGCTTGCCATCCTGGCGTTCCGGGACAGCGAGACGGGCGGCAACTACGGCGCGCTGATGGCGGCGGCCGCCATCACCACCGCGCCGCTGATCCTTGGCTTCTTCGCCGCGCGGCGCGCCTTCCTGCGCGGCATCACCATGACCGGGCCGCGCTGAGGCGGCCCCAACCACGGAGAGGACCCATTACATGACAACCCGCAGAACCCTTCTGGCCACCGGCGCCGCGCTGCTGGCAGCCCCCGCCATCGCCCGCGCGCAGGGCCAGGTGACTCTGGACGTGCTGTTCGCCAACCCGTCCTTCGCGCGCTTCTTCACCCCGATCGCGGAGGCCTTCGCCCGTGCCAATCCTGGCATCCGCATCGCCTTCCGCCAGCCGGCGCCGAATTACGACGAGCAGCACCAGGCGCTGCTGCGCGGCGCGCTGACCAACCAGTTGCCGGACGTGACCTTCCCCGGCTTCAACCGCCTGCCGGAACTGGCCCGTACCCTGGCGCCCCGCAACCAGATTGCTGACCTGGCACCGCTGATCACGGCCGAGGGCGAGACCTGGAGCCGCGACAATTTCAGCCCGCGCATGCTGGCACTTGGCCAGGTGGATGGCACGCAGTACGGCATGCCGTTCAATGCCTCCTCCCCCATCGCCTATTACAACCCGGAGCTGGTGCGCCGCGCCGGGGGAGATCCGGAGAACTTCCCGAAGGATTGGGATGCGGTGATCGCGCTTGGCGGCCGCATCAAGGCGGCGGCGCCGGAGGCGATGGGCGTGTCCTACTACATCAACTCCTTCGACAGCGACTGGCTGTGGCAGGCGCTGGTGCAGCAGGGCGGCGGGCGCATGCTGAACGCGGATGGCAGCGTCGCCTTCGGCGGCCCGGCCGGCCAGGCGGCGATGACCATGGCGCGGCGCTTCGTGACGGGCGCCGGCATGGGGCTGATCGGCGCCGACCAGAACCGCCAGCAATTCGGCACCGGCGGCACCGGCGTGATCTTCGACAGCCCGGCACGCCTCGGTGTCATCACCGGCCTGGTCGGTGGCCGCTTCCCGCTGCGCACCGCGCCCTTCCCGATCACGGATGCGGCCAATGGCGGCGTGCCGACGGGCGGCAATGCGGCGGTGATCCTGACGCGTGATGCGGCGAAGCGGGAAGCCGCCTGGAAATACGTGAAGTACAGCGCCGGGCCGGAAGCGCAGAAGGTGGCGGTGGAAATGACCGGCTACCTGCCGACCAACCGCCGCGCGGAAGGTGCCGAATTCCTCGGCGGCTGGTACGAGCAGAACCCGAATGCCCGCAGCGCGGCGATGCAGGCGGACAGGTCTCTGCCGTGGGAGGATTACGGCGCCAACGGCCCGCGTATCCACCGCATGCAGCAGGAAATCCTGACCAGCGTGATGCGCGGTGACCTGGCGCCGGAGGCCGGGCTGCAGCGCATGGTGCAGCAGACCGGCAGCATGATGCGGGCCTGACCCGCCATCGGTGCGTCCCGGCACAGGCCGGGCCGCACCACATCAGCGGAAGACCAGCACCGGGACCTTGCAGCTGCGCAGCAGCGCCGTCGTGGTGCTGCCGACAATCATGTTGCGCAGCCGGCCGTGCCCGTAGGCGCCCATCACCAGCAGGTCGATGCCGGCACTGGCGACATACTCGGCGATCGCCGTCTCGGCATCGCCACGCAGGACGGTCAGCGTGGCCGTCTTGCCCGCGGCCTCCAGCAGCTTTGCCGGCTGCGCCAGCAAGGCGCGCCCCGCTGCCTCATCCGCCGCCACTGTCACCAGATGGCACTCCAGCCCATCCAGCGAGGCCGTGCCGGCGGCATAGGCCACCGCCTGCTGGCCGGACCGGCCGCCATCATAGGCGATGGCGAAGCGCGTGATCGGCTTGAAGGCGCGGGCGGCGACCAGCACCGGCAGGCTGCTGGACCGCAGTACCCGTTCCAGATTGGCGCCCAGGTGGCCGACCGCGAAATTCGCCGCCTCCCCCCGCTTGCCCACCACCAGCAGGTCGGCCTCGTCCTCGAATTCGACGATGGTATCCACCAGCGCGCCATGCCGCTGCACGGTGCTGACCTCCGCCACCCCGGCCGCCTTCAGCCGGGCCTCCGCCGCCGCCAGCAGCGCGCGGGCGCGGCGCAGGGCAACCTTGCCGCGCGCCTCGTCCAGCTCCGCCAACTCGCGCAGCAATTCCTCGGACGTATCCAGCCCCAGCGTGCCGCTGCGATCCACAGGCGCATCCGCCGTCGCGCGGTCCAGCACATGCAGGACACGGACGGAGGCGGCGCCCATGCGGGCGGAGGCCCAGGCGGCGTGGTCGAGGATGCTCTCGGCGTAGATCGATCCATCCGTGCAGGCAATAATTCGCGCCATGGCCCTGTCCGTCCCCTCAATGCAGCGCCGGTGCGTCGGAGGCGCCCGGCTTGTCATGCGTGCCGAGCTTGTCCACCAGCGTGGCGCTCGCTTCGTTCATGCCGAGGAGGGTCACCTCCGTGCCTTCCCGGCGGAACTTCAGCACCACGCGGTCGAGTGCTGCAACCGCCGTCAGGTCCCAGATATGGGCGCCGGAGACATCGATCACCACCCGCTCGATCGCCTCCTTCAGGTCGAAGGCCTCGCCGAAGCTCTCGGCGGAGGCGAAGAAGATCTGGCCGGTCACGGTGTAGGTGCGCTGCATGCCATCCGCCGACAGCTCGGAGCGGATGCGGAAGATGTTGGCGACCTTGCGGGCGAAGAAGATGCCGGACAGCAGCACGCCCACCAGCACGCCCTGCGCCAGGTCATGCGTGGCGACGGTGACCGCGACGGTGGCCAGCATGACGATGGAGGAGCTTTTCGGATGCACCCGCAGATCGGACAGCGACTTCCAGGAGAAGGTGCCGATCGAGACCATGATCATGACGGCGACCAGCGCGCCCATCGGGATCTGCCGCACCAGGTCGGCCAGCACCAGGATCAGGAACAGCAAGAAAAGCCCCGCCCAGAGCGTGGACAGCCGCCCGCGGCCACCCGATTTCACGTTGATGACGGACTGCCCGATCATCGCGCAGCCCGCCATGCCGCCGAAGCAGCCGGCGACGACGTTCGCAATTCCCTGGCCGTAGCTTTCCCGGGTCTTGTCGGAACCCGTGTCCGTCAGGTCATCGACGATCTGCGCCGTCATCAGCGATTCCAGCAGCCCCACCACCATCAGCGTCAGCGAGGTCGGCAGGATGATCCATAGCGTCTCCAGCGTCAGCGGCACATCCGGCAGGAAGAAGGCCGGCAGATCGGCAGGCAGCTCGCCCATGTCGCCCACGGTTCGGACATCCAGGCCGAACCACATGGCCACCGCCGTCAGCAGCACGATGGCAACCAGCGGCGAAGGGATCGCCTTGGTCAGCAACGGCAGCAGGTAGATGATGGCCAGCCCGGCGGCGACGATGACATAGGTCACCCAGGTCACGCCGATCAGTTCCGGCAACTGTGCCATGAAGATCAGGATGGCCAGCGCATTTACGAAGCCCGTCATGACGGAGCGTGAGACGTAGCGCATCAGCACGCTCAGCTTCAGCGCCCCCGCGATCATCTGCAGCACGCCGCACAGGATGGTGGCGGCCAGCAGGTATTGCAGGCCATGGTCGCGCACCAGCGTCACCATCACCAGCGCCATCGCGCCGGTGGCTGCCGAGATCATGGCGGGGCGCCCGCCGGCGAAGGCGATGACCACCGCGATGCAGAAGGAGGCATAGAGGCCGACCTTCGGATCAACACCCGCAATGATGGAAAAGGCGATCGCTTCCGGGATGAGCGCCAGGGCGACGACGGTTCCGGCCAGAATATCGGCGCGGATGTTCGCGAACCATTCGGCTCGGATTCGGGAGAAATTCATGAGGGACTCCGGAGGCGATGCCCGCCAAGCGGCGTGTTCGGCCGGAACCGGAACAGGGCAAATTGAGGAGAAGGCGCGGCCACGGCAAAAGCCGGGGAGCGGGCGACACGTACCGGTGGCGGCACATGTCAGTCCGGGGTCAGGGCGGCGCGTTCGTTGTCATGCCTCGCGTGTAACAGGGTTTCGCTGCGGCGCACAACAGTCTTGCACCCGATTTCTCGCGCGGTGTTTGTGCCGCTGCGGCCCCCCAACGCACAAACCCTCTCCCGCGACGGGGAAAGGGCTGCATGAAAGGAGCACCAGGACACGTGACGCGCCCCCGTACGAAACGGGGCGCCTCCTAGTCGTTCGCCGCCCGCAGCGCCGCGCAGACCGCATCCGTCACCTGCCGCGTGGTCGCCTTGCCGCCGAGGTCCGGCGTGTGCAGCGCCGGGTCCGCCGTCACCCGCTCCACCGCGCGCATCAGCCGGTCCGCGGCCGGCTTCTCGCCCAGATGCTCCAGCATCATCACCGCGGTCCAGAAGGTGGCGACGGGGTTCGCGATGCCCTTGCCGGTGATGTCGAAGGCGGAACCGTGGATCGGCTCGAACATCGAGGGCGCGTCGCGTTCCGGGTTGATGTTCGCCGTCGGCGCGATGCCGAGCGACCCGGCCAGCGCGGCGGCGAGGTCCGACAGGATATCGGCATGCAGGTTGGAGGCGACGATGGTGTCGATGCTGCCGGGCTTGATCACCATCCGCATGGTCATCGCATCCACCAGCATCTTGTCCCAGGTGACGTCGGGGAATTCGGTCGCGATTTCGGCCGCAATCTCGTCCCACATCACCATGGCGTGGCGCTGGGCGTTGGATTTCGTCACCACCGTCAGCAGCTTGCGCGGGCGGCCCTGCGCCAGGCGGAAGGCGTAGCGCATGATGCGCTGCACGCCGGCGCGGGTCATGATGGAGACGTCCTGCGCTACTTCGATCGGCAGGCCGCGATGCGCGCGGCCGCCGACGCCGGAATACTCGCCCTCCGAATTCTCCCGCACGATCACCCAGTCCAGCTCGGGCCCGGTGACGTTGCGGAGCGGGCTGGTGATGCCGGGCAGCACGCGGGTCGGCCGCACATTGGCGTATTGGTCGAGCGGCTGGCAGATGGCGAGGCGCAGGCCCCACAGCGTGACGTGGTCGGGGATATCGGGCGCACCAACGGCGCCGAACAGGATGGCGTCGAATTTGCGAAGCTGGTCCGCGCCATCCGCCGGCATCATCACGCCATGCTTGCGGTAGTAGTCGGATCCCCAGTCGAAATCGGTGAAATCCAGCGTGAAGCCGCCATCGCGCTCGACGCAGACCTTCAGCGCCTCAACGCCGGCCGCGATCACCTCGGGGCCGATGCCATCGCCACCCATCGCGGCAATCCGGTAGTTTCGCATGAAGATGTCCCGATCCGTGCTGCGCCGATGCCGCCAGCCGGAACGGCCCGGGCCCGCGGCGCGCAAGCTATGCGGCGCCCGGGGCCAAGGTCAAACCCCCGGGGTCCGCAAACCGGCACCCGGACCGGCCAGCGGATGGGCAACCGGGTTGGTCAACGCCTTGGCGCCCGGCCGCCGCGCGAACAGCCCGGCCACCGCATAGGCGGCGATGGCGGTGCCGAGGCCGCCGGCCGTGAAGATGCCGATGGCCAGCAGCCAGTCGATCGGCCCGCCCATGTCGCCGGGCCAGGAACTGGTGATCCCGAACATCGCCGCCACCGCGGCCAGCCCGCCCACCACGCCCAGCAACTCCGCTCGCAGCAGGCGCGGCGCCACCAGGCGGCAGTCACGCAGCAGCACAACGCCGAGCGCCAGCGTCGCCAGGACGCAGAAGGCGGCAATCGGCCAGATCGCCCAGCCCAGCATTTCCTGGAACACGGCGATGGCCATCCAGATCTCGAAATCCTGCATGATCCCTCTCCCCTTCCGTCAGGCCCGGCCGCGCAGCATGGCGAGGTAGGTCGGCTTCAGCCCGACCTCCTTGATGATCCAGGTGATCCACAGCTCCTCCAGCGGCGCGATCACGCCGGGGAAGGACGGCACCAGATTGTCGTTGTAGTCGAACTCCACCAGCATCGCCCGGCCGATGCGGGTGATCATCGGGCAGGAGGTATAGCCATTGTAGCGGGCCGGGCTCTCGCGTCCCTCGATGGCGGCGACCAGATGGTCCACCGCCACCGGCACCTGCCATTTCACGCTGGCCGCCGTCTTGCCCTTCGGCACGCCGGCCACATCGCCCACGCAGAACACCTCGGGGAAGCGGGCATGGCGCAGCGTGCCGCGATCCACCTCCGCCCAGCCATCGGCGGCGAAGGGGCCCGCCTGCCAGGCGAGCGGCGAGTTGCGGACCACCGCCGGCGCGCGCATCGGCGGCACCACATTGATGAAGTCGTAGCCGAGTTCCTGGTCGCCCTGCGGCGTGCGGAAGGTGGCGATGCGCCGGCCCGGATCCACTGCGCGCAGCACATGGTCATGGTTCACGCGGATGCCGCGATCGGCGTACAGCATCCGCAGCTTCTCCGAGACGATGGGCACGGAGAACAGCGCGCGGTTATGCGCGTTGTAGACCAGCTCCGCTTTCCCGCGATTGCCGCGGCGGCGCAGGATGTCATCCGTCAGGAAGGCGTATTTCAGCGGCGCGCCGGCGCATTTCATCTCCGTCGCCGGCCGCAGGAACAGGCCGGTGCCGCCCCGATCGGCGAAATCCGACATCGCCCGCCAGGTGGCCACCGCCTGCTCCGCCCCGGCATAGACGCTGCCCAGCCCATCGCGGCCGATGCGGGCGACATCCATGCCCTCGATCGCCGCGTAGTCGAGATGCAGGCCGGTGGCGACGATCAGGTAGTCATAGGGAAGGCGCTGGCCGCCTTCCGTCGTGACGCTGCGGCCGACGGGGTCGATCTCCGCGGCGGCATCCTCGATCAGCGTGACGCGGCCGGAGATATAATCCCGCGTGGCGGACAGGACATAGCCCGCATCCTTCAACCCGGCCGCGACCAGGGTGAGCCCGGGTTGGTACAGATGCTCCCGTCGCCGGTCGAGCAGGGTGATCTCCGCACCCTCCAGGCGCTGCACCAGGCGGGAGGCTGCGGCCAGGCCCGCGGCGCCGGCGCCGATGATGAGAATGCGGGCACGGGTGCGAAGCGGTGCCTCGGCCGCGACGGGCCGGGCCATGCCGAGTGCCACGGCAGTGGCCAGCAGGCTGCGCCGGCGCAGGGTCATGCGAGGTGGGGCCACTGGTCTTCCTCCTGCCGGCAAATGCCCGGCTTATCGTTCATATTTTTTAGAATATCTGAATATGCTCAGCAAAACTTGCGTCAGATCAAACTGCGGCGCCGAATCGGGGCCTGGCCTGGCCAACCGGCCGGCGCCGAGGCACCCGCGTGCGTCGGCGATCCCGTCCTTCAGCACGACCTTCGCACGCGCGGCGCGCCAGCCGGCGCGGGACCGTCCAAGCGCCGAAAATCCGCCGGATTTCATCAGCGCGGGAACCTCGGCGGCTACCGCGCGCTGGACGCGGGCCAGCCCGGCACATGCTTGACCCCGGCCCCTGCCCCGTCTTGACGCAGGCCCACAACCCGAGCCAAGGGACGCCCATGGAGGCTGCATCGGACACGACCCCCGCCATCCTGCGGCCCGGCACCAATTGCTGGCGCATCGCGCGGGCGACGCGTGCGACGGTGATCGTCGATGCGGCGAACTACTTCCGCGCCGCCCGAAACGCCATGCTGGAAGCGCAGCACCGCATCATGCTGATCGGCTGGGATTTCGACGCGCGAATCGAGCTGATCCCTGGCGAGGAGTCGCCGGATGCCCCGCCTGGCCTCGGCGATTTCATCCTGTGGCTGGTCAAGCGTCGCCCGTCGCTGGAGATCTGCCTGCTGCGCTGGGACCTCGGCGCGATGAAGACGCTGGTCCGCGGCGCGACCCTGCTCAACCTGCTGCGCTGGAAAATGCACCCGCGCATCACGTCCCGCCTGGACAGCGCGCATCCGACCGCCGCCTCGCACCACCAGAAGATCGTCGTCATCGATGATTGCCTGGCCTTCTGCGGCGGCATCGACATGACGGCCGACCGCTGGGACACGAGCGACCACCCGGATACGGACCCGCGCCGCATCCGCCCCGGCGGCACACCGCATGGCCCCTGGCATGATGCGACCACCGCGCTGGAAGGCCCGGCGGCGGCAGCCATCGGCGAAATCGCGCGGGACCGCTGGCAACAGGCGGGCGGTGGCACGCTCACCCCCGTCACCCGCCAGGGAGATTGCTGGCCGGAGGCCTTGCCGGCGCAGTTCCGCGACGTCGCCGTCGGCATCGCCCGCAGCCAGCCCGAAATGCCGGGACGGAGCGCGATACTGGAGGTGGAGCGCCTTTACCTCGACCTCATCGCCTCCGCCCGCCGCATGATCTACGCGGAAAGCCAGTACTTCGCCTCCCGCCGCATCGCGGAGGCGATCGCCCGCCGGCTGGCGGAGCCGGATGGTCCGGAGATCGTGCTGGTGAACCCGCTGAGCGCGCAGGGCTGGCTGGAGCCGATCGCCATGGATTCCGCGCGCGCCCGGCTGTACGAGGCGCTGCGCCGCCTGGACCCGCATGGCCGCTTCCGCATCTATCACCCGCAGACGGAGGGCGGGCAGCCGATCTATGTGCATGCGAAGATCATGGTGGTGGATGACCGCGTGCTGCGCGTCGGTTCCTCCAACATGAACAACCGGTCGCTGCGGCTGGATACGGAATGCGACGTGGTGATCGACGCCGACGCGCCAGGGCAGCCGGCGCTGCACGAGACCATCGCCGCGGCGCGCAACGGCTTGCTGGCCGAGCACCTCGGCGTGGCGCCGGAGGCCGTTTCGGCGCGGCTCGCGGAAACCGGATCCCTGATCGCCACCATCGAGGGCCTGCGCGGCCCGGGCCGCAGCCTGGTGCCCTATGAGATACCCGACCTTTCGGCCGTGGAGGCCTGGCTGGCGGACCATGAGGTGCTGGACCCGGAAGGGCCGGACGAGATGTTCGAAACGATTGCCAAGCGCGGCCTGTTCCGCCGCTTCAGCCGCCTGCGCCCCGCGCGGCCGCGCGCCTAGCATACTGCGGCCGCGCGCTTGACCCATATCAAGGTGCCCAGCCGCCGGCCTGCCTAGGCTGGCCGGCATGAGCAGCACCCGCCCGCGCGCCCTGGACACCACCCGCCTCGCCTTGGCCGAGCGGTCGGTGCCCCGCTACACTTCCTACCCCACCGCGCCGCACTTCCATGCCGGCATCGGCCCCGCCGATTATGCGACCTGGCTGGGGGCGCAGGACCCGGCGGCGACGCTGTCACTGTATCTGCACGTGCCCTATTGCGCGGCGATGTGCGCCTATTGCGGTTGCCACACCAAGGTCACGCGGCAGCAGGCGCCGCTCGATGCCTATGCCGACGGGCTGATCGCCGAAATCCGCCTGCTGGCCGCCGCCACGCCGGCCAGGCGCGTCACGCATCTGCATTGGGGCGGCGGCACGCCGAGCATGCTGGGCGCGGCCGGGCTGGCGCGCGTGATGGAGGCGCTTTCCCGGCAATTCGACCTCACCGGCTTGGCCGAGCACGCGATCGAGCTGGACCCGCGCAGCCTGACGCGCGGCCTGGCGCACAGCCTCGCGCAGCTGGGCGTGACGCGCGCCAGCCTAGGCGTGCAGGATTTCAACCCGGCGGTGCAGCACGCCATCGGCCGCGTACAGCCCTTCGATCTGGTGCAGGCCAGCGTCGAATTTCTGCGCGAGGCCGGGATCGCCGCGATCAATTTCGACCTGATTCACGGCCTGCCGCTGCAGGGCGTGGCGGGGCTGGAGCACAGCATCCGCCTGGCGCACACGCTGGCGCCCGACCGCATCGCGCTGTTCGGCTACGCCCATGTGCCCTGGATGAAGAAACACCAGCGCCTGGTTGACGAAAGCGCATTGCCCGGCGTGCCGGAACGGCTGGAACAGGCGCGCATGGCGCGCGCCTTGCTGGATGCGCTGGGCTATGTCGCGATCGGCCTGGACCATTTCACCCGCCCGCAGGATCCGATGGCGCAGGCCGCGCGCGCCGGTACGCTGCGGCGCAACTTCCAGGGCTATACGACGGATGTGGCCGATGCGCTGCTCGGCCTCGGCGCATCCTCCATCGGGCGGCTGCCGCAGGGCTTCGTGCAGAATGTGGTGGAGACCGGCGCCTGGCGCCGCAGCGTCGCCGCCGGCGTGCTGCCCATCGCCCGCGGCCTCGCCATCACGCCGGAAGATCGTGCGCGCGGCGCGGTCATCGAACGGCTGATGTGCGATTTCCAGGTCCGCCCGCCGCCCTGCCTGCTCGCCAGCGCCTGGGATGAACTGGTGCAGCTGCGGGACGCTGGAATCCTGACGCTGGACAATGGCATGGTGGCGATGACGGCGGAGGGCGCGCCCTTCCTCCGCCTCGCCGCCGCCGCCTTCGACGCGCATCTGGCGCGCGCCGGGCGGCATTCGACGGCCGTGTAGCGCCCTCCCTGGTCGCATTTTCGTCAGGCGTCTCCGCCTGACCTGCAAATGCTTACCCCTCGAAGGCGCGCTCCAGCTTCGCCAGCATCGCCTGTTCGGCCGGCGAGATGCGCGCGCCGAGGCCGAGGAAACCACCGGCCGCCTCCGCCACGCCGCGTGCGCGATCCAGCAGGCCGGATTTCAGCGCCTGCCGCGCGGCCGCATCCATGCCGGCGGTGCTAGCGCGAATATAGTCGGACCAGGTCTCCAGCAGCGCCGGCGGCGGCGGCGCGGACAGCCACTGCGTCAGCGAATGCTGCGCCGGGCTGTCGGCGCCCAGGCCGGATTCCGCCGCGGCCCGCAGCAGCGCCGCGCGTTCCTTCTCATCCAGCGCGCCATCGGCCCAACCCACCATCACCAGCGGCACCAGCGACAGCGCGGCAAGGGTGGAGGCTTCCAGCCCCTGCGCCGCCAGCCGGTCCAGCAGCGCCGTATCGGTGATGCCGGAAGCGGCCTGCAGGCCCTCCCGCCGCGAGGCCGCCGCGGTTTCCTCGCGCTGGCGCTGGCGCCAGGCCTCGGTCTCCCGCGCGAAAAAGGCTTCCTCCAGGGCGCGACGGCGATCGTCGAGGAATTCCTGGTTCATTCTTCCACTCCCTCAAGGCAAGACGCCGCAGCCTAGCGCAGCACACGCGCGGAGGCACGGGTCATTCCCGTTGCAAGACATGCCCGACAGCGACGGCGCCGAGGCCGATCATATGCGCCATGGCCGTGCGCGCGCCCGGCTGCTGCCGGCCCGTCGCTTCTCCGCGCAATTGCCGCACGATCTCGGCCACCTGGCCGATGCCGGTCGGGCCGATGGGGTGGCCCATGCCGATCAGGCCGCCGGAGGGATTGACGGCACAGCGCCCGCCAATCTCCCACGCCCCATCACGCAGCCGCGCCGCCGCCTCGCCGGGCGGGCAGAGGCCGAGCGCCTCGGCATAGACGATCTCCTCGATGCTGAAGGCGTCGTGCAACTCGACGATGTCGAGATCCTCGGCGCCGATTCTGGCCAGGCGCAGCGTCTCCAGCCCGGAATGGCGCACCATCTCCGCCATGGGAAAATCGCCTGGCGCCACTTCGGTCTCGCTGCTGGCGGTGGAAGACAGCACGCGGATGGCACGGCGGCGATCCAGCTTCAGCCGCGCGATCGCATCCTCGCTGGCGACGATGACGGCAGCGGCACCTTCCCCACGTGGGCAGCATTGCAGCGCGGTGAGGTCGCCGGCCACGGGGGCGGAGGCCAGGACCTGTTCCAGCGTGCGCGACTTGCGGAACTGCGCGAAGGGGTTGCGCGCGGCATTGCCGTGGTTCTTCACCGCGACGCGCGCCATATCCTCCGGCCGCAGCCCGTGCCGGTCCCGCCACAGCCGCGCCAGCAGCGTGAATTCCACCAGCGGGCTGTGATCCGTCGGCGAAAGCCGCGCCAGCCCGTCCTTGTCCACCGCGCGATGGGACGAGCCGTGCTTGTCGACGCCGATCGCCAGCACGATGTCGCGCTGCCCGCTGCCGACCAGAAGGCAGGCCATGCGGAAGGCGGAGGAGCCGGAGGCGGAGGCGTTCTCCACCTGCATCACCTCCAGCCCCGTTGTTCCCGATGGAGCGGCCATATGCCGCAGCATCACGCGGCCTGCCGCCATGCCGAGGCCGGCGGTGCCGACCATCGCGGCCTCGATGTCCGGCCATTGCAGCCCGGCATCCACCAGCGCCGCGCGCAGCGCCGTCAGGCCGAGGGTGATGTAGGGCGTGTCGCTGGCGAATTGGTAGCGATGCATCCCGATGCCGACGACGCGCACCGGGCGCAGACCGGCAAGCCCGCTCATGCCACGGGCCGGAAGCGGCAGACCAGCACGCCATCCTCCGCCACCACCACCGCGCGCATCGGCGTGCCCGGCGGCGGTTCCGCCGTGCCATCCAGCACGCCATCCACCACCAGCCCCTCCGCGAAGTGCAGCCGCCCCACCACCAGCGGCGGCACCACGCCCGGCAGCACGGGCTGGTGCAGCGTGATGCAGGCCAGCAGCGTGGCTGGGCCGCCGAGTTCCACCGTCTCCAGCCCCGGCGGGCCGTAGGGCGATCGTGGGAAGGTCAGCGCGCCGCTGGACGGATCGCGCAGCGCCAGCAGCACGGCGCCGTCACCCGCGGCGGCGGGCGCGTAGAGGGTGGGTTCGCGCAGGTCCAATCCGTTCACTCCCGATCCTGATCGCAGGATAGACGCCCCTTGACCGCGCGGGATACTGGCCGGATCGTAGCTGCATACCGCAAGGAATGCGCAGAGCCATGCCGGACACGCCGCATCGCTTCACTGGCCGCGTCGGCCTCGTCACTGGCGCGGCTTCCGGCCTCGGCCGCGATGCCGCGCTGGCGCTGGCGGCGGAAGGCGCGCGGCTGGTGCTGTTCGACCGCGATGCGGCGGGGCTGGCGGAGACCGCATCACGTTGCGAAGGCGCGCAGGCCGTGACCGGCGATGTGACCAGCGCCGCCGACATGGACCGCGCCGCCGCGGCGCTCGATGCGATGGGGCCGGCGACGCTGCTGGTCACCGCGGCCGGCACGCTCGGCCCGACACGGCCGCTGCCGGAGGTGACGGAGGCGGAGTTCGACCAGGTTTTCGCGGTGAATGTGAAGGGGACCTGGCTGGCGCTGAAGGCGGTGCTGCCGCGGATGGAAGCGGCAGGCGGTGGCGCGGTGGTGACCATCGCCTCGGGCTCCGGCATCGTCGGCAATGCGGTGTTCCCGACCTACTCCGCCAGCAAGGGCGCGGTGGTGCTGATGACGCGCAGCGTCGCCACGGGCCACGCCATGCAGGGTATCCGCGCCAACACCGTCTGCCCCGGCCAGATCGAGACGCCGATGCTGCGCGGCGTGTTCCAGCAATTGGGTGATCGCGCCGCCGGGGTGGAGGCGATGTTCCGCGCGAAGAACCCCTCCGCCCGCTTCGGCGAGGTGCATGAGGTGACGGCCGCCGTGCTGTTCCTGCTGAGCGACGCGGCCAGCTACATCAACGGCGCGGCGCTGCCGATCGATGGCGGCCGGCTTGCCTGACCCGGCCCGCTTCGCCGGGCAGGTCGCCATCGTCACCGGCGCCGCGCGCGGCATCGGCGCGGCCACGGCGGCGCGGCTGCGTGCCGATGGCGCGGATGTGCTGCTGGTGGATCGGGACGACGCCGTGCTGGAAACGGCCGCATCCCTCGGCGCGGCATCCCTGATGCTGGATGTCGCAGCACCTGATGCCGGAACGCGCATCATCCAAGCCGCATTGGACGCCTTCGGGCGCATCGACATGCTGGTGAACAATGCCGGCATCGGCGGCTCGCGCCGGCTGGATCAATCGGATGACGCGCTGATCGCGCGTTTCCTCGATGTCAATCTCGGCGCGGTGCTGCGGGTGACGCGGGATGTGCTGCCGCATCTGCCACGGCCGGGCGGATGCGTGGTGAATGTCGCCTCCATCTTCGGCATCGCCGGGCACCCCGGCACCATGGCCTATGCGGTGGCCAAGGCGGGCGTCGCGCAGGCCACGCGCACCCTGGCGGCGGAGGTCGGGCCGCTCGGCATCCGCGTGAACGCCGTGGCGCCCGGCGTGATCGAGACGGCGATGACGGCGGCGTTCCGGCAGGATGACTGGTATCTGCGGACCATGGTGCAGGCCGCGCCGCTGCGCCGCGCCGGCACGGCGGAGGAGGTGGCGGGCGTCATCGCCTTCCTCGCCTCGGCCGATGCAGCCTTCGTGACCGGCCAGGTGCTGGCGGTGGATGGCGGCTGGCTCGAAGCTCGCCACGCACCACGGGAATGAGGAGAGTCCGATCATGGATATGAGCGTCAAATGGCCGAATGGGGCGCGCTGCGCCGTGGCGCTGACCTTCGACTTCGATGCGGAGACGCTGTGGCTGTCGCGCGACCCCTCCAACGCCCGCCGTCCCGGCACGTTGAGCCAGGGCGTCTATGGCGCGCGCGTTGGCGTGCCCAAGATCCTGGAGACGCTGGAGGATGCCGGCGTGAAGGGCACCTTCTTCATCCCCGGCTGGACGGTGGAACACCACACCGACCGCGCGGAAATGATCCTGAAGGGCGGCCACGAAATCGGCCACCACAGCTACTCCCACGCCTGGCCCGACCCGGATGCGCCGGAGAAGGACATCGAGGAGATGGAGAAGGGCCTCGATAGCCTGAAGCGTGTGCTCGGCGTGGTGCCGAAGGGCTACCGGTCCCCGGCCGGGGAAACCACGGACGAGCTGGTGCGCCAGCTCGACAGGCACGGCTTCCTGTATGACAGCTCGATGATGGGCGATGTGAACCCCTATCGCCTGCCGCATCCCGATGGCGGGCGGCAGCTGGTGGAGCTGCCCTATCACTGGAGCCTGGATGACGCGCCCTTCGTGCTGTTCAGCGTGAAGACGCCGCGCCCGATCA
>LNFM01010915.1_pt1 | contig 27422 bp, 22 predicted proteins | sample 596031 | NCBI WGS metagenome assembly LNFM01 (sample SAMN04254537, study PRJNA301005) | activated carbon metagenome | isolation source: dual media filters at the Ann Arbor, Michigan drinking water treatment plant | place: USA: Ann Arbor
GCGCCACGTTGCGGTGGATGTAGCGCACCGGCATCCAGTCGAGTTCACCGAAGTTGCCGTTGATGGCGCCGCACAGGCTTTCCAGCTCCTGGCGCAAGGCGGCGTAGGCGTCGACCGACTCGCGGCTGGGTGCGGCGATCTGGATCAGCGTGGCGCTGCCCAGGTTCTCCGGGTAGGCCTGCAAGAGTTGGCGGAACGCCTTGAGTCGCTGTGGCAGGCCTTTGGAATAGTCCATGCGCTCCACGCCCAGCAGCAGGCGCCGGCGCGAGTACTCGTCGCGCATCTGCGTGTGCATCTCCTGCGCTTCGGGCGCCTCGCCGAGTTCGATGAACTCGTCCACATCGATGCCGATCGGAAAAGCCTGCACCTGCAGCGTCTTGCCGAAGGCCCGGAACTCGTGTTCGCCCAGGATGTCGGCGCCGGTCTCGGTGCCCACGTAGCGTGAGAAGTGCGCCACATCCGCCTCGCTCTGGAAGCCGACGAGGTCGTAGGCGAACAGCGAGCGCATCAGCCAGTCGTGCTCGGGCACCGCGGCCAGCATCAGCGGCGGCGGCAGCGGAATGTGCAGGAAGAAGCCCATGCGCTGCTGGCAGCCCATGGCTCGCAGCTCGGCGGCCAGCGGGATCAGGTGGTAGTCGTGCACCCAGATCACGTCATCGGGCCGCAGCAGCCCCGCCAGCTTGTGCGCCATCATCTGGTTGACGCGGCGGTAGCCGCCGATGTAGCCGGCGTCGAAGTCGGCGAGGTCCAGGCGGTAATGGAACACCGGCCAGAGCACGCCGTTGCTGTAGCCGAGGTAGTAGCTGTCGTGGTCTTCGCGGCTCAGGTCCACCGTGGCCAGTTGCACCTGGCCGGCGGTCTGCAGGTGCAGGTCGCCTTCGCCCGGCGTGCCGTCTTCCACGATCTTGCCGCTCCAGCCGAACCACAGCCCGCCCGTGGCTTCCAGCGCTTGCCCCACGGCGACGGCCAGCCCGCCGGACGCGGCCTTGCGCGGGTCGGCCACGCGGTTGGAGACGATGACGAGTCGGCCCATCTGTTGCGCCGTCAAATGACGGCGTCCCATGGCGCGGAAAGCCGCACCGCCGCGTTGATGATGCCCACCATCGAATAGGTCTGCGGGTAGTTGCCCCACATCTCGCCGGTGGTGGCGTGTGTGTCTTCCGAGAGCATGCCCAGCGGGTTGCGCGCGGCCAGCATGGTCTCGAAGATGGCGCGGGCTTCGGCCTGGCGGCCGGTGCGCGCCAGCGCGTCGATGCGCCAGAAGGTGCAGATGTTGAAGGCGGTCTCGGGTTTTCCGAAATCGTCGGCCGCCTCGTAGCGGCGCATGTAGGGACCGTCGCACAGGTGTTCTTCCAGCGCGGCCAGCGTGGCCACGAAGCGCGGGTCCATCGGGTCGATGAAGCCCACCTCCACCATCAGCAGCACGCTGGCATCGAGGTCGCGCCCGCCGAAGCTCTCGGCAAAGGCCTGGCGTTCTTCGCTCCACGATTCCCGCAGGATGCGGTCGCGCATCGAGGCCGCGCGGTCGCCCCAGTGCCGGGCGCGGCCGGGCAGATCGAGCGTGAGTGCGATCTTGGCCAGGCGGTCGCAGGCGGCCCAGCACATCAGCGCGGAACTGGTGTGCACGCGGGCACGGGTGCGCAGCTCCCACATGCCGGCGTCGGGCTGGTCGAACACACGCGCGGCCTGTTCGCCCACCGCCTCCAGGCGCTCGAATTCGGCGAGGCCCGCCGGGTGCAGCAGGCGCCGGTCGTGGAAGGCCTGCGCGGCGGCCAGCACCACGTTGCCGTACACGTCGTGCTGGAAATGTTCCTGCGCCTGGTTGCCCACGCGCACCGGTCCCATGCCGCGGTAGCCGGGCAGCGTCTCACAAATGCGCTCGGGCAACTCGCGTTCCAGGCCGATGCCGTGCAGGGGCTGGATGTGGCCGCTGGCATCACCGTCCTTCGCACCCACCACCACGTTGGAGAGCCAGCGCAGGTAGTCTTCGAGCGTGCCGACTTCGGCCAGGCTGTTGAGCGCGCGCACCACAAAAAACGCGTCGCGCAGCCAGCAGTAGCGGTAATCCCAGTTGCGCTGGCTGCCCGGGGCTTCGGGGATGCTGGTGGTCATGGCGGCGACGATGGCGCCGGTGTCTTCGAACAGCGAGAGCTTGAGCGCGGCAGGCCCAGCCGTTGGCTCCAGCCGCGCCAGTAGGCCAGCGTTTCCTGCTCGAAGTGGCGCGCGGTGTCGCCGATGCCGCCTTCCAGCGTTTCGTCGGGGCCGAACAGGAAGTTGAGTTCCTGCGTGAGCAGAAACGGTTCGCGCGACAACACATGGCTGATGGACGCGTCGGTGTGCAGGCGCAGCGTTTGTGCATCGCCCACGTAGCGGATGTGGTGGCTGCCCGAGGTGATGCGCGGGGCCTGAGCGCCCCAGTCGAAACGCGGCGTGAGCGTCACGCGGATGCGCGGTGCGCCCTTGAGCGGGCGCACGCGACGCACCAGCTGGGTGGGCCGGAAGTAGCGGCTGCGCGAGCGAAAGCGCGGCGCGAAGTCGGTGATCGCAATGCCCTGGCCCTGGCTGTCCCACAGCTCGGTCACGAGCACCGCGGTGTTGGGCTCGTAGCGCTGGGTGGCTTGCACCATGTCTTCGAGTTCGATCGCCCACGAGCCGGCTTCAGCATCCGCGCCGCCGAGCAGCGCGTGAAACACCGGATCGCCGTCGAAGCGTGGCAGGCAGCTCCAGACCACACGGCCGTGCGGATCGATCAGCGCGCTGAAGGCGCAATTGCCCACCACGCCGAGCGAAAGCGATGGGGCAGCGGGTGGCGTGAAGTTGTTGGAGAGGGTCATGCGTGGATCAAAGGGGTTTGCAGAGCGTCCGCGAGCCAGGCGCGCAGGGCTTCGGGGTTGTCGCAGCGGTGCCGGGCGCAACTGCTGCCCGCGCCCACCTTGATGCCGGCGCCGCCCAGGCGCTGCACCACGGCGAACCCGGCTTCGTCGGTCACGTCGTCGCCGGCAAACACCGGCGAACGACCGGCAAACGGCGCTTCGTTCATGAAGGCCTGGATGGCGAGGCCCTTGTTCACACCGACCGACTTCACTTCGATCACGGCCTTGCCGCGCAACAGCTGCAGACCGCTGGCGTTGTCGATGGACCGCGCCAGCGTCTGCACGCACAGGGCTTCGAGCGAAGGCGCGAGCCGGAAGTGCAGCGCCATGGAGGTTCGTTTGATTTCCAGCAGCAGCCCGTTGTGTCGTGACACGAGGTGCTGCGCGGCCGCCACCGCGCGGTCCAGACCCGGCGGTCGAAGCGCCGCCGCGTCGCCGTGCGCCGACACGCGCAAGGCCCCGTGCTCGAATGCGGCCGGCCAGCGCCAGGGGGAGAGCAGGGGTTCGATGTCTTCGCGGGCGCGGCCCGTGACCAGTGCCAGCGCACCGTTCAAACGGTCGTGCAGCTGGTCCAGCAGCCGCGCGAGATCGCCGGGCACGTCCACCGCATCGGGGCGGTGGGCCAGATCGGTCAGCGTTCCATCGAAATCCAGAAAGAGTGCTGACCCTTGCGTCAGCAGCTTGGGCAATGTACTCATCAGCCGGCCACCGTAACACGCGATGCGTGCGCATGACCAGCCTGACGGCATACCCCACCTTCAGGGTGCGAAGTTTTTCAGTGCGCTTGACGGATGCGGATGGCGCTCAATCACCAGCAACGGCGGGGTCTGCGGCGCCGAGGCCTTGCGCCACGGCCATCACCCGGGCCTTGTGGATCTGTTCGCCCACCTTGGGACCACTCAGGCCATCGGCTTGCGCTCGTGCGGCGATGCGGGCGGTGTCCACCGACTGTGCCCACACGAGCGCCTGCGCCAGTCTGGCGCGCTGCGGGTAAGCGATTTCGCTCATGCCCAGGCGCCCGCGCGCGTCGCATTCGCAGGCCAGCAGCACGTCGTGGAAGCGCGCCGGTTTGCGCAGTGCGTCGCAGCGTTCCAGCAGCCGCACCAGCGCCGCAGCGCCCAGCGTTTCACTGCGGTGGATGTTGCCGTGTTCGCGCGCCACCACATCGGCCAGTTCGCGGCAGTCCACCGGCACGCGCAGCCGCTCGCACACGCCCTTGAGCAGCACGTCGGCCGGCGTCGAGCCCTTGCCGAGGTCGTGGCCCAGGCAGGCGAAGCGCACCGGGAGTGGAGCAGCCAGTCGCGCGCTCATGTCGAGCACCATCATCAGGTGCACGCCGGTGTCGATTTCGGGGTGGTACTCCGCGCGCTGCGGCACGCCCCAGAGCCGGTCCACCTCGGGCAGCAGGCGCTTCAAGGCGCCACAGTCGCGCAGCACGTCGAACATGCGGCTGGGCCGCTGCTCCATGAGCCCGCGCGCGAGCTCCTGCCACACGCGCTCGGCCACGAGGTGGTCGACCTCCCCGTGCTCCACCATGTGCAGCATCAAATCCAGCGTTTCGGGTGCCACCGAAAAATCGGGGAAGCGCGCCGCAAAACGCGCCAGCCGCAAGATGCGCACCGGATCCTCGGTGAACGCGTCGGTCACGTGGCGCAGCACGCGTTGCTGCAGGTCTCGCTGGCCGTGGTGTGGATCGATGATCGGTCCGCTCGCCGGGTCGTTGGCATCAACGGCCGCCACCGCCATGGCGTTGATGGTGAGGTCGCGCCGCGCCAGGTCGTCTTTCAGCGTCACGCCGGGCTCCGAGTGAACGACAAAGCCCCGGTAGCCGGGTGACGTCTTGCGCTCGGTGCGGGCCAGCGCATGTTCCTCGCGCGTGACGGGGTGCAGAAACACCGGAAAGTCGCGACCCACGGGCAGGAAGCCTTGCTGCACCATGGCTTCAGGCGTGGCACCCACCACGACCCAGTCGCGATCAACGTGCGAGGTTTCAGGTGTGCTTGCAGCGCGTGCCATCAGCGCGTCGCGCACGGCGCCGCCGACAAGGTAGGTTTTCATGCCGCCGAGTTTAGGCCCGGCTCCTCCTCAGCGGCCCAACCGGTAGGGCTCGTCGAAGTCGATGAAGTCGTGCTCGGCCAGCGCTTCATCCACCCAGGCTTTGACGCCCGGCAATGCGCACACGCGATCGACATACGACATCAGATCGGCCGGCAGCGGCAGTTCGTAGGTCTTGATGCGCATGCACACCGGCGCGAAGTAGGCGTCGGCGATGCTGAAATCGCCGAACAGCAGGGCGCCGGCAGGTTGTGCCGCGAGCAGTTCGCCCCACAGACCGCCCAGGCGCGCCATGTCGGCGCGCACCGCGGGCTTGTCGCGCCAGACCAGCCGGCCAATCTCGGGCAGCGAGGCTTCGATGTTCATGGGGCAGTGGCTGCGCAGCGCCGTGAAGCCGCTGTGCATCTCGGCGCAGACGCTGCGCGCGCGGGCCCGCGCTTTCACATCGGCTGGCCACAGCCGCTTCTCGGGGAAGCGCTCGGCAAGGTATTCGGCAATGGCCAGCGTGTCCCAGATGGCGAAGCCGTCGTCCACCAGCACCGGCACCTTGCCCAGGGGGGTCACCGCGCGCAGGCGCTTTTTGAAGACGGAGTCGACGTCGAACGAGTCGAAGCGGACCATGACCTCGTCGAACGGAATGCCCGCCTGTTTCAGGAGCACCCAGGGCCGCATGGACCAGGACGAGTAGTTTTTGTTGCCGACGTAGAGTTGCAGTGCCATGGGGGCCTCCAGAAAGAGCTCCATGGTAAGGACATCGGACGATCGGATTGATGCCGAAGATGCCCGGGATTGATCGGCGCCGGCCAGCGGCTCAGGCGTACTTTTCGAGAATGCGGGTGGAGCGCTCGACTTCGCGGAAGGTGTGCACTTCCGATTCCGAGGTGGACACCGCCTCCATCACCGAGGTGGCCATCATCCGGTAGAACGCCTTGTCCATGGCCTTGCGTGCGGCCGACATTTGCTGGGCAACGTCTTCACACGAGCGGCCTTCCTCGACCATGTCGATCAGACCGCGCACCTGACCTTCGATCCGTTTGAGTCGGTTGATCACGTCACGCTGGTGTTCGGTGCGGTAGCCCGGCGCAACGGTGGAGGCGGTTCGGCGGGTGGCGGGGAGCTTCAGGTTGGAGACTGTCATCTGGGTTCCTGCGTTGGTGTTGTACTGTGTACGGTTTAATGTAAACCCGAAAAACACCCCAATAAATGACACCTTCGTGTTATTTATTTCTCACCAGGCACTCAAATTGTTACATTTTGTCGGTTTCAGGCGTCTTTGCCGCGAAAATGCTGGCCCTGCCTGAAAGCCAGCAGTTTGCTGCGGCCGCCACGCCGGCCCAGGTAGGTGGGGGCGACGGTGTGCACGCTGGCCGGCACGATGCCCAGCGAAGACAGGCCGGGCCACTGCTGGGTGGCCACGTTGTCCACCGACATGGCGTCCAGGTTGTCGCGGCTCATCAGCGGTTCGCCGGGCATGAGCTCCATCATGCTGGCCTGCAGCCGGCCCAGGACCGCGGGCAATGGCAGCACCGGGCGCTTGTGGCTGCCGTACTCCCCGGCGATACCCACCAGGTCCGCCAGGGTCAAGACATCGGGGCCTGCGCATTCAAAGGTCTGCCCGACCGTGCTTTGCGGCAGGCCTTGGTCGGCGATGCAAACCGCCACCGCCGCGGCCACGTCTTCCACCCACACGGGCTGGAAGCGCGCGCCGGCGCTGGCCAGCGGCACCACGGGAAAAATCGATTGCAAACCGGCGAACACGTTGAGGAAACGGTCGCCCGCGCCGAAGATCACGCTCGGGCGCAGCACGGTGAGGTCCAGTCCGGCGGCGCGCAGCGCTTCTTCGCCGCGCGCCTTGCTGCGTTGGTAGCGCGACGGTCCGTCCAGGCTCACGCCCAGTGCGCTGATGTGCACCAGGCGGCGCACGTTGTGGGCCACGCAGGCCTCCGACAGCGCCAGCGGCAGCTCCACGTGCACGCGCTCAAAGGCTTCTTCGGTCCCGTGCAGGATGGCGATCAGGTTGACCACGGCATCGTGGCCCGCGACCAGTTCGAGCAGCTGGGCCGGGTCGTGCACGTTGGCTTCGATCACGGTCACGCGCGGCAGGTGTTGCACCGAAGCGGCGTTGATGGCGCGGCGCGTGGGCACGGTGATGCGCCAGCCCTGGCGGTGCAGCTTTTCACAAACGTGGCGGCCGACAAAGCCGGTACCACCGAGGACGAGGATGTTTTTCATGGGGTGCTCAGGGAAGATCGCGGTTGATGGTGGCTTCACCGCCGGCACGCGGGCCGACGGTGCCCAGGCGCGCACGCAGGGATTGCGGCTGGCCCGTGATCAACGCGGCGTAGCTGGTGGTGTTGGCCAGCACTTTTTTGACATAGTCGCGCGTTTCTTCGAACGGGATGTTCTCGGCCCAGATCTCGCCGGGCAGCACCGGTCCGTTGCGCCAGTTGCGTGGACGCCCGGGTCCGGCGTTGTAGGCGGCCGCGGCCATGGGCAGTGAACCCTCGAAATCGTCGAGGGCGAGCTTGAGGTAAGCGGTGCCGATGAGGATGTTGGTGTCGCGCTCGGTGATCTGGTCTGGGCGGAAATCGGTCAACCCGATCTTGCGGGCGGTCCAGCGTGCGGTGGCCGGCATCACCTGCATCAGGCCCGAGGCGCCCACACCCGAGCGAGCGTCGGTGACGAATCGGCTTTCCTGGCGGATCAGGCCGTACACATAGGCCGGATCCAGGCCGATCTCGCGCGATCGGCTCACCACGGCCGAGCGGTGGGGCGTGGGGAAACGCTGGGCATGGTCTTGCGCAGCGGGTGTGCGCAGGCTGGTGTTGATGCAGCGGTCCCACAGCTCGGCCTCGCAGGCCAGTGCCGCGGCGGCCAGCAGTTCGCGCTCACCCATGCCGCCGGCGTCGTGCAGGTTGGTGGTGTAGTTCCATTCGCGCACGCCCTCGCCGCGCAAGCCCAGCCGCATGGCAATGAGCGCACGGCGCAAGCCCGGGTGGCGCTGCGCGGCCGTGACCTCTTCGGTGCTCAGTGGCGCCGGGGCGGGTGGTGTGGCGATGGGTCGACCCAGGTCTTCGAGCGCGAGCTGTTCGTAGAAACCGCGTTCGGATGCGATGGATTCCAGCAGCGCACGGGCCTGTGCGTTGGCGGTGGCCGCGTCGGGCAGCTTCAGCGCCTGCAGGGCGCGCGCTTTCCAGTAGACCCAGTCGGGCTGCCTTTGATGGGCATCGGTCATGGCGGCGATCGCGTCGCGCACATGGCCCCAGGCGCCCGCGCGCATGCCGGCGCGCGCTTTCCACTCCAGGTGGTCGTCGTGCATGTGGCGGTCTTCGCCGTTGACGAAGTAGGTCAGCGCCTGCGCCTCCAGCTTCTGCGCCGAGCGTTTGCCGATCACGCCCCAGATCCAGCTGCGTTCTTCGGTGGTGAGCTGGGCCTTCCAGCGCGTGCGGTCCATCTCGAGGGCGGCCGCTGCGGGGTCGCTGGAAGCCAGCCGGATGATGGCCAGGGTGACCAGCTCCTTGGTGCGTGGGCGGATGGCGGTGACCTTCTCATCCAGGTACTTGGCGGGGTCCTTGGCCACGGTGTCCACCATGGCGGCCCAGTCGGGATCGATCAGCCCCACGGCCTGGCTGGCCACGCGGGGGCGGTTGCTGTCCATGGCCAGGCGGGCGCGTTGCCAGGCGGCCTCGCGTTTGAGATGACCACTGCCCAGCAAGGACTGCGCTGCGGTGGCACAACCGTCGTCGGCCTCGCGCTGCGCATGCCACAGCGTGCGCACGCGCTCGGCGGCCTGTTCGGGCGCCACGCGGCCGCTGGCGGCGTCGATCATCAGGGCGTAACAGCTCACCTGCCGGTCGTCGTTCATGCGAAAGCGCGGCAGCTCGGCGGAGAAGTTCGGCCAGTCGCGGGCACGGCCCAGCAGCAGCAGCCAGTCGTTGCGCAGCCGGTCCTCCCAGTAGGTGCCCGCCATGCGGTCCAGCGCCGCGCGGATGTCGGCGGGGCTGGCGCTCTCGAGCCGGGCTTTCATGTCCCAGTAGATTGCCAAGGGTTCCAGGGCGTGGCCGCGAGCGGCGGGCAGCAGTCGGGCGAGTTGGGTGGTGTTGTTGCGGCGGAAAGCGTCCCGCATCTCGAGCAAGCTGGCATCGCCACCGGCGCTGCTTTGTGCATGCGCGAGCCCTGGCAACAGCAGCACGGCCATAATGAACCGCAGGATCCAGCGGTGCATGCCTCGCATCTCCGCTGTGTTCTGCGCTCTTGATCCCTGTTTCACACCAACCTGTTTCATGCGTTGATTATGGACACCAAAGACGGCCAGAGTTCCCCTCCACCCCACCGGAAACAGGCCGAAGGATCAACGGCGGCGGCCCTGAAGACCGAATGGCGCAAGGCCCTGGTCGAAAAGCGCCTGGGCCTGGCCGACCGCAGTTTTCGCAACGACATGCTGCAGCGGGTCATGCGGGTCTGGCTGATCGAGCGCCCCGACGCGGTGATCGGCGCCTACTGGCCCATCAAGGGCGAGTTCGATCCCTTGCCGGCGCTGTTTCGCTGGCAGGAAGCCGGCTTGGAAGAAGACGCGCAAGGCGCTCAAAGGCACCGCCGCATCGGCCTGCCGGTGGTCAACAAGGTCGACAAGACGTTGACTTTCTACACCTGGTACCCGGGCTGCCCGATGGAGGAAGACGCCTACGGCATTCCCAAACCGAAGGACACCGAGATCGTCGTGCCCACGCTGATCTTCGTGCCCTGCGTGGGTTATGGCCCGGGCGGGTTCCGGCTCGGTTATGGCGGGGGTTTTTACGACCGCACCTTGGCCAGCCTGCAGCCCAAACCCTTCACGGTGGGTCTGGGTTACGACTTTGCCTATCTGCCGCACTTGCAGCCAGAGGCGCATGACGTTCCTCTGGACGCCATCCTTTCCGACACCGGCGTCATGTGGCCCGAGAGGTAAGGCCCCCACGCTTCCCCGCTTCGTGAGGTCCGCTGCCCCCCGAGGGGGCTGATCCGCCTTGGGGCGGCCCGGCGGCGGATCGTTGCTCAGGGATGCTCGGCGTTCGCGTGCACTTCGGTGATGCGTTTCTCCCGGCGCACCAGGTAGAGACCGCTGCCGATGATGATGGCAGCACCCCACCAGGTGTGTGACGCCGGCAGGGTCTGCCAGATCAGCCAGTCCAGCCCCAGGCCCCAGGCCAAGGCGCTGTACTCGAACGGGGCCACGGCAGAGGCCTGGCCGTGGCGGAAGGCTTCGGTGATGGCGAGCTGGCCGCCGAATCCGGTGATCGCCAGGGCCAGCAGCAGCGGGGCGTCGCTGCGCTCAATGGCCACCCAGTCGGACCAGGCCAGGGCGCCGGCGCCCACCGACATCAGCACCATCATCGACAGCACCATGCTCTCGCTGCTGTCGGTGCGGCTGGCCAGGCGGCCAGCGACGGCAGTCACCGCGTAGCACAGCGCCGCGCCCAGCGTGGCCAGGCCGCCCACGGTGACAAAGCCGCTCTGCAGGTCGTCTCCACTGGGACGCAGCGCGATCAGCACGCCGATGAAACCGATGCCGATCAACCACCAGTGCGCGGCGGGCACGCGTTCCTTGAGCACCGGCACCGACAGCATGGTGATGAGCAGCGGCGAGATGAAGAACAGCGTGTACGCGGCCGACAGCGGCAGTTCGCGCACCCCCAGGGTGAACAGCGAGAGCATGGCAATGCCGAGCACGCCGCGCAGCAGGTGCAGGGGCCAGCGGACCTTGAAGACGGTGTGCCACGCGCCGCGCCAGGCGATGTAGATCAGCACCAGCGGCATCGCGCTCATGCCGCGCAGCGCGGCGATCTGCAGCACCGGGTAGCGCGCGGACAGCGTCTTGAGCACCGCGTCCATGAGCGCGAAAAAGCCCACCGCAACCAGCATGAAGACGATGCTGCGCAGGTTGCCGGCGGCCAGTTGACGGGATGTCGACATCGGCCTCAGTCCATCTGGTCGATCGTGTCGGGGTCGGGCACATCGCCGATCGCTTCGCGCGTGGCCGCGGCCTGCACCAATAGCCAATCGCAGAACGCCTTGACCTCGGGCCGCTGAGCGCTGCGAGGCGCCACCATCAGCCAGTACACCAGGGGTGAATCCAGTCGCGTGTGGGGCAGCGGCTCCACCAGCGCGCCGCTGGCCAGGCTCTCGGCCACCAGCGGCAGGCGGGCGAGCGCCACACCCTGGCCGGTGAGCGCCGCCTGCACGATCTGGTTGGCGTAATTGAAGTACATCCAGCGCTGCGGCGACAGTTTGGCCGACGGCGCGCTGGCGCGGGTGCGTTTGCCCGGTGCCGCCACCGGCTGGGTGCCAAAGGTGTCCAGCCAGCGCTGCCAGGTGAGCCATTCGAGGTGGCGCGTGCGGTGCGCGTCGCCGGCTTCGATCAGGGCGCACTTCGACAGGTCCTCGATGCTCTTGATCGGGTGCGTCTTGAGCAGCCAGGGGCTGGCCACGGGTGTGAGCTGTTCGCCAAACAGCCGCTGTGCGCTGGCGGGGATGCCCTGTGGCACGGCGTAGCGCAGCGCGAGGTCCACGTCGGAGGTGGCGAGATCCACGGCGTTGTCGGTGGCGTCGATGCGGATGTCGATGTCGGGGTGGTCGCGCTGAAAGGCCTCCAGCCGCGGAATCAACCACATCGAGGCGAACGACGCCCAGGTGGTGATGGCCACGCTCTTGCGCCCGGCGCTCTGGCGGATCTGGCGCACGCTCGCATCAATGCGCTCCAGCGCGGAGGCCGCCGCGCGCAGCAACTGCGAGCCTGCGCTGGTGAGTTCCACCGCACGCGTGTGGCGCAGAAACAGGGCGGTGCCGACCTCGTCTTCCAGCGCCTGGATCTGTCGGCTCACGGCGCTCTGCGTGAGTGAAAGTTCTTCGGCGGCTGCTCGGAAATTGAGGTGGCGTGCCACGGCCTCGAACGCGCGCAGGTGGCCGGCGGCGATCGGCCGGGTGCGAGGGTGGCTGCTGGTGAGCTGCATGGACGTGCTCCGAAGCATTGATGCGGTTAACGAATCAATAGCTTAGCGCGCTTTCATTGGACTGCGGTGGCCAGAAGGCCGAGCATTGGACCCCAGGATGAGCTTCATCCCTTCTCAGGAGTCCCGCCATGAAAACCCTCTCTGCACACACTGCTTCCGTTCACCACAGCGGCATGCCCGCGCGCGGCTGGCTGCTGGATGCGCGCCGCGCGATGAGTCTGCGCCCCCGGGTGCGCAGTCGCTTGCACATCATCCAGGGCCGCGCCTGGGTGACGCTGGGCCAGGCGCACGACGGTGCGGGCAACGAGCCGGGTGATCTGGTGCTGGCCGCCGGTGAAAGCCTGGTGGTGCCGGCCGGTGCGCGCGTGGTCATGGAGCCGTGGCAGTCCGATGCCGCACCGTTGCGCTTTGACTGGTGCGCCGAGCCCGAGGCCCGCTCCCGGGAGCAGGCCGAGCGGTTTGGCCGCGAGGTGGTGACACCGTCGCGCGAACTCGGGGTTGCGCTGGGTCAGGCCGGTCTCGCGCTTGTGCGCCTGGTGCGTGGGTTGTTCGGCTACAGCGTGTCCGCGGCATCGTGAACGCCCTCTTGGAAGTCCCGTCCGGCAGAATGCGCCGATGGCCAGACCCAAGTCCGCTTCCCACGACCTCAAACGCGACGAGATCCTTGACGTCGCAGCCCACTGTTTTGCGCGGCAGAGCTTCCCCGCCGCCAGCATGAACGACATCGCCGCGGCCTGCGGCACCAGCAAGGCGCGGCTCTACCACTATTACGAGAGCAAAGAGGCGATCCTGTTCGACCTGCTCGACCGCTACACCCAGCGCCTGCTCGCGCTGATCGGCGAATCGGAGGCGCGTGCCCAGCGCAAGAACCTGAGCGAACGCGACGCCCTGAGCGAGCTGGTGCGCGCCTTTCTGGCCGAGTACGAAACCTCGGCCACGCGCCACGTGGCGCTGGTGTCCGACACCAAGTTCCTCGGCGAGCTGCAGCGCGAACTCATCCTCAACCGCCAGCGCGACGTGGTCGCAGCCTTCACCCGTTTCCTCAAACGTGCGTATCCGGAGCGGGTGACACCGGCCAACCAGACCGCGCTGACCATGATGCTGTTCGGCATGATCAACTGGACCTTCACCTGGCTGCGTCCGGGTGGCCCGATGAGCTACAGCGCCTTTGCCGACGAGGTGGTCACGATGATGGAGCGCGGCCTGGCAGGCCCGGCGCAAGGCTGAAAGCCATTCACCTATGCGAAACGAATTTCGTTTAGGTAAAATTCGCAACTTCCCCACACGGAGACCGCCATGAGCAAAGCATTCGCCTCCCAGGCCGACCTGGACGACAAGAAAACCACGTTCGAGCAGCTCAGCCCGCATTGCTGGGCCTACACCGCCGAAGGCGACCCGAACTCGGGTGTGATCATCGGCGAGAAGTTCATCATGGTCAGCGACGCCACCGCCACCCCGGCCATGGCGCGCGACCTGATCGAGCACATTCGCACCGTTTCCGACAAGCCGATCAAGTACGTGCTGCTGACCCACTACCACGCGGTGCGCGTGCTGGGTGCCAGCGCTTACGTGGCCGAGGGCGCCACCGAAGTGATCGCCAGCCGCGGCACCTACGAGTTGATCGTGGAGCGCGGTGCGCAGGACATGCAGAGCGAGATGGAGCGCTTTCCGCGCCTGTTCCGCGGCGCCGACAGCGTGCCCGGCCTGACCTGGCCGACGCTCGTGATCGGTGACGGCAAGCCCGGCCGCCAGGGCAGCCTGGAGGTGGATCTGGGCGGCGTGAAGGTCAGCATCTGGCACCCGGGCCCGGGTCACACGCGTGGCGACACGATTGCCTGGGTGGAAGAAGAAAAGGTGCTGTTCAGCGGCGACCTGGTGGAATACGAAGCCGGCGTGTACACCGGCGACGCGCAACTGGAAGAGTGGCCCGCCACGCTCGAAGCCCTGCGCGCCCTGGGCGCCGAAGCCATCGTGCCCGGCCGCGGCGAAGCCATGAAGGGCAAGGACGACGTGAACAAGGCGCTGGACTACACGAAGCGCTGGGTCACCACGCTGTTCCAGGCCGGCAAGGAAGCCGCCGCCGCCGGCATGGACCTCAAGGCCGCGATGGCCCACACCCGCAAAAGCATGGACCCGGTGTTCGGCCACGTGTTCATCTATGAGCACTGCCTCCCGTTCGACGTGAGCCGTGCCTATGACGAAGCCCAGGGCATCAAGAACCCGCGCATCTGGACGGCCGAGCGCGACCAGGAGATGTGGAACGCGCTGCAGGCTTGAGGCCTGGGCCGACCGCAGAGCCAGCCGCCCCCGGGCGGCTTTTCTTTTTGCCACCGGCTACGATCCGCTGCGCCCATCCCCGCTGCCCATGTCCACCACCGTTCTCCAACACACCGCCACCGACTGGGGCATCGTGGCCGTCTTCGCCACCGTCTACCTGGGCATGTTCCTCGGCGGTCTGCCGCGTCTGAAACTTGACCGTTCCGGCGTGGCGCTGCTCGGCGCGATCGCCGTGATCGCGCTGGCCGGCCTGCCGGTGGAAGACGCCGCACGCGCCATCGACCTGCCGACCATCGTGTTGCTGTTCGCCTTCATGGTGGTGTCCGCGCAGATGCGGCTGGGCGGCTTTTATGGCGCGGTGACGCGTCGAGTCGGTGCCATGCCGCTGTCGCGCAACGGCCTGCTGGCCGCGCTGATCGGCGTGGCGGGCACCTTGTCGGCGGTGTTTTCCAACGACATCGTGTGTCTGGCCATGACGCCGGTGGTCGCGCGCCTGTGTCTGCAGCGCGGCCTCAACCCGCTGCCGTTTCTGATCGGCCTGGCCTGCGCAGCCAACATCGGGTCGGCCGCCACGCTGATCGGCAACCCCCAGAACATGTTGATCGGCTCGGTCCTGCAGCTGCCGTTTGCAGGCTACGTGCGGCAGGCGCTGCCGCCGGTGCTGATCGGGCTGGTGTTGTTGTGGGGCTGGCTGGCGTTCGGCCCGGGAGCGATGGGCGGTGCGAATGCGAGGAGCCCTCGCCCCCGGCCTCTGCCCGAGGGCGCCGGAGCAGGCGAGGAGCCCCCGTTCGACCTCTGGCAGACCGCCAAGGGCCTGGTGGTCGCTGGCGCGCTCATGCTGGTCTTTCTCTTCACCGACTGGCCACGCGATGTGGCCGCGCTGGTGGGGGCCGGGGTGCTGCTGCTGAGCCGGCGCCTGCACAGCGCGCATGTCATGGGCTTGGTGGACTGGCCGCTGCTGATTCTGTTCATGGGCCTGTTCGTGGTGAACCACGCGTTCGAATCCACCGGCCTGGCGGCGCAGGCGGTGGCCTGGCTGGGTGTGCAGGGCGTGGTGCTCAGCGAGCCCGGGCCGCTGCTGGTGGCCAGCGCGGTGCTCTCCAACCTGGTGTCCAACGTGCCGGCTGTGATGCTGCTGTTGCCGCACCTCGGAGGGAGTGGTCAGCAGGCCGGTGTGATGCTGGCCCTGGTGACCACCTTCGCGGGCAACCTGCTGCTGGTGGGTTCGATCGCCAACCTGATCGTGGCCGATCTGGCGCGTCAGCAAGGCATCGTCATCGACTGGAAGCGCCACGCCCTCACCGGCATCCCGGTGACGCTGGCCACGCTGACCGTGGTGTGGGCGTGGATGCGCTTCGTGGCCTGACCAGCCGCCTGCGCTTCAGCGCTGCGCGCTGAGCACCCGCAGGTCGTCTTCGTAACCTTTGAGGACACGCACGGCGTTGGCACGTTGCTCGGGCGTGGTGGTGTTGTGCAGCTGCGCGAACTGGGCGCAGCCTTGGCGGACCAGCTCGTCTGCATAAGACCTGTAGCCCGGCGTGGGCGACTGGACGATGCGTGCGATGTGGCTGCGCACGCGCTCGGCCGCGGTGTCGGGCGCGGCCTGCGCCTCTTTCACTGTTTGCAGCAGATCGGCCTGGCGGCGCAGCCGCTCGGCCTGGGTGCGTTGTGCGTCGAATGGCGAGGCCTTGATGCTGCTGCGCACCAGGTCCTTTTGGGCGGCGCTGAGCGTGCCGTAGAGCATTTCGCTGCGGCTGAGCGCGCGGTCAAAGCGTTTGGCGATGCGCGCTTCCTCGGTGGCTTGAAGGAAGTCGTCGGCAAACTCCGCATTGCTTTTGGCCTGTCGGCTTTTGAGGTGCTCCAGCTGGGCGGCGTCGAGCTGCAGCGCCAGGCGCGCCATGGGTTGCACGCTGGCGTCGGCCGCGCGGTCGATGCGCTGGCGGATCACGTCGAATTCGGTGCAGACCTGCGCGCCCGTCAAGTCTTGTGAGGCCAGCGTCTGCCAGCGTTGCAACAAGCCGGCGTACACCGGCAACTCGTTGGCCCGGTGCCACTGGAAGAAGGCGTTGATGTCGCCGCGCACGGGTGTCGACTGGCCGTTGTTGAAATCGACGTGGCTGTCGAGCCACCAGTAGGTGGCGTTGTGCGCCTGGTTGTAGGCCAGGCGAGCGGCGGTGCAGGCCGCGAGGGTCACGGCCAAGCCGACCACCGCACAGACCTTGACCGCCCGCAGCGCCATAATCCGGCGCACGTGAAGCCCGGCAAGAACGCCGCGCAACGATTCCCCGAAAGAGGTGTTCATGTCGTTCCCTGTGGATGTGGTGGTGATGGCGGCCGGCAAGGGCACGCGCGGGCGCGCACTCGCCCAGCACGTGATCGACTGTGCCGCGCGGTTATCGGCGCGCTCGGTGGTGGTCATCACCGGCCACGGCGCGGAGCAGGTGGAAGCCGGCTTGCAGGCGCCCGCCGCCACCGCGTTGCGCTTCGTGCGCCAGGAGCCTCAGCTGGGCACCGGCCATGCGGTGCAGCAGGCCGCCCCGGTGCTGCCCGACGGCGGCGTGACGCTGGTGCTGTCGGGCGACGTGCCGCTGACCCGGCCTGAAACCCTTCAAGCGCTGCTCGATCTGTGCGGCGGTACCCGCCTGGCCCTGCTCACGCTGGACATGCCCGACCCCACGGGTTACGGGCGCATCGTTCGGGCAACCGACGCATCGGTGCAGGCCATCGTGGAGCACAAGGATGCGAGCGATGCGCAGCGCGCCATCACCGAGATCTACAGCGGCATCATGGCCGTGCCCACGGCGCTGTTGCGCGGCTGGCTGGCGCGGCTGGACAACCGCAACGCCCAGGGCGAGTACTACCTGACCGATGTGGTGAAGTTCGCCGTGGCCGACGGTCTGAGCGTGGCCGCGCACCGCATCACCGACGCGGTGCAGGTGGCCGGCGTCAACAGCCCCGTGCAGCTGGCCGAGCTGGAGCGCGCGTACCAGCGGCGCGTGGCCGACACCTTGATGGAGCAAGGCACACGCCTGGCCGACCCGGCGCGTCTCGATGTCCGCGGCGAGTTGCTGTGTGGCCAGGACGTGGAGATCGACGTGAATTGCGTGTTCGAAGGCCGCGTGCGGCTGGGCGACGGCGTGCGCATCGGCGCCAACTGCATGGTGGCCAATGCCGTGATCGAGGCCGGCGCGGTGATCCACCCGTTCACCCACATCGACGGCGAAAAGCTCGGCGTGAAAGTGGGGCCGGGTGCGCTGGTCGGGCCGTTTGCGCGCCTGCGCCCCGGTGCCGACCTGGGTCCGGAGGTGCACATCGGCAACTTCGTGGAAGTGAAGAACAGCACCCTCGCCGCGGGCGCCAAAGCCAATCACCTGGCTTATCTGGGTGACGCCACCGTGGGCGAGCGGGTGAACTACGGTGCCGGCAGCATCACCGCCAACTACGACGGCGCGAACAAACACCGCACCGTGATCGAGGCCGACGTGCACGTGGGCAGCAACTGCGTGCTGGTGGCGCCACCATCACCAAGGACACCGCGCCCGGTGCGCTGTCGGTGGCCCGCGGCAAGCAGGTCGGCATTGCCGACTGGCAGCGTCCCCAGAAAAAGAAACAGGCTCCCTGAGGAGCCTGCGGCGTGGAACGGCGTGGCGTTCAGCGGCCGCCGCGCACGTCCAGCGAATCAAACCGGCTCTCGCCCGGTGCCTTGCTGTTGGGACCGCGCCGCTGGTTGAACCCGCTGTTGCTGTAGGCGCTGCTGAAGCCGCTGCGCCGCCCTTCCTGGTCCAGGTCCATCAGCCCGGTCAGGCCCATCACCTCGGAATCCCGGAAGGCCGTGTTCGTGGTGTTGAGCGAATCGAACTCCGAGAACTGGCTCTCCAGCTGCTGGCGGCGGCTGTCCCGCACCTCATCTTTCGCCTTGGGTTTGGGCAGCTCGGCCAGGTTGAGCTGCTTGCGAAAGTCGGCCGGTGAGGGCATGCGGTGAAGACCGTTTTTCAAGAAGACAAAACGCACACCAGCGGTCTTGAGAATGCGGTTCTTCATCTTCACCAGGTGGGCCTTGTGCTTGGCGTTGCTCAGGGGGTGCTGTTCGATGTCGAAGGCGAACGTGGGTTTGCCGTCTTCGCCACACACGACGAAGTCCACCCGTTGCTGACTGAGCCGCTCCTCGGCGCGTTTGCGGTTGACCGCGCGGCGCACGGCCAGCATGCCCTTGAGGGACATGTTGGGCAACACGACCTGGCCTGGGAAGGTGTCCTGCAGGTAGTCCAGCATCTGGGCCTGCTCCTGCGTCATCAGTCGCTCAGGGCTGTAACGGTCATCACGGCCGGACGATTCGCGGCCCACCTGGTAGCGCCAGTAGCCCAGTGCGCACAAGCCCAACAACGCCAGTGCTCCCAGCACGGCGATCCACGTTGTGTCCATTCTTACCTCCATGAGCCCAACCGCTGCATCGGTTGAGAGAACCGTGAAGGTTGTTGCATAAGGTACGGTTCGTCAACTCTTGGAGGGGGGTGAGCGGCCATAAATGTGAGGTATGTATCAACTTTCCGACTCTCTTGAGTACGAATGTGGTCAATGCGGCTCACCGGGTGCGCGGATCGCCAGCGCGATGCGGGGTTCGAATTTGGCGCGTTTGAGGCTGAAGAAGGCCTTGATGTTGCGAACGTTCGCATCGCTGGTGAACAGGCGCTGGGCCAGCGCCAGGTACTCGGGCATGTCGGTGCAGTGCACCACCAGCACAAAGTCGGGGCCCGGACTCACCCGGTAGCACTGCTGCACCTGCACCACCGGGAGCACGCGTTGTTCAAACGCGTCGAGCAGTTCGGTGCCCTGTCGCTCCAGGGTGATCTCCACCAGCGCCGTGAGCCCATGGCCCAGCAAGGGCGCCATGCGATCGACGCTGAGCAAGGCGACCTCGCGCTCGATCAGCCCGAGCTGGCGCAGGCGTTTCACGCGCCGCAGGCTGGTGGGCGGCGAGAGGTGTGCCCGTTCGGCCAGCGCCTGGTTGCTCAGCGACGCATCCGTCTGCAGCAGGTCCAGCAGGCGGAGGTCGGCTTCATCGATGACGATTTGTTCCATATTCGTTTATTCTATGAATTTATTGATCATCGATGGCGATTCTGGAAATTATTGCTGATGTTTCGTGAGATTTTGATCTTTTATTTCATTCGCTTCTCACTAGCATCGGCGTTCATTCATTTTCGGGAGCATCAGCATGTGTGGCATCGTCGCAGGGGTTTCGGGGCGCAACGTCGTGCCTGTTTTGGTTCAAGGTTTGCAGCGGCTGGAGTACCGTGGCTACGATTCGTGCGGTGTGGCGGTGCACACCGGCGGCCTGCAGCGCGCGCGAAGCACGGCCCGTGTGGCCGAGTTGATGCAGCAGGTGCAGGCCGAGGGCATTGCCAGCGGCACCGGCATTGCCCACACCCGTTGGGCCACCCACGGCGCGCCGGTGGTGCACAACGCCCATCCCCATTTCAGCCATGGACCGGGCGCGTCCGAAGGCACGGCCGGCCGCGTGGCGCTGGTGCACAACGGCATCATTGAAAACCACGACGAGTTGCGCGCGGCGCTGCAGGCCAAAGGCTATGTGTTCGAGAGCCAGACGGACACCGAGGTCATCGCCCACCTGATCGACTCGCTCTACGAAGGCGACGTGTTCGCCGCGCTGCAAGCTGCGGTGGTGCAGCTGCACGGCGCTTACGCCCTGGCCGTGTTCCACAAGGACGAGCCCCACCGCGTGGTCGGCGCACGCGCCGGCTCGCCCCTGGTGCTGGGTGTCGGCACAGTCGACGGTGTGCTGGGCGCCGAGCACTTTCTCGCCAGCGACGCCATGGCACTGGCCGGCGTGACCGACCAGATCGTCTACCTGGAAGAGGGCGACCTGGTGGACCTGCAACTCGGCCGTTACTGGGTGCTGGATGCCCAGGGCCGCGCGCTGGACACCGCGAAGCGGCCGGTGAAAACGGTGCAGGCCCACAGCGGCGCGGCCGAACTCGGCCCTTACCGCCACTACATGCAGAAGGAAATCTTCGAGCAGCCGCGCGCCATCGGTGACACGCTCGAAGGCCTGGAAGGCATCACGCCCGAACTCTTCGGCGACGGCGCTTTCCGCATCTTCAAGGACATCGACAACGTGCTCATCCTGGCTTGCGGCACCAGCTACTACAGCGGCTGCACCGCCAAGTACTGGCTGGAAAGCATTGCGAAGATCCCCACGCAGGTGGAAGTCGCCAGCGAGTACCGCTACCGCACCAGCGTGCCCAACCCGCGCACCCTGGTGGTCACCATCACCCAGAGCGGTGAAACCGCCGACACCCTGGCAGCGCTGCGCCATGCGCAGAGCCTGGGCATGAAGCACACGCTGACCATCTGCAATGTGGCGACCTCCGCCATGGTGCGCGAATGCGAACTGGCCTACGTCACGCGCGCGGGCGTGGAAATCGGCGTGGCTTCCACCAAGGCCTTCACCACCCAGCTCGCCGGCCTGTTCCTGCTCACGCTGGCGCTGGCGCAGGTGCGCGGTCAGTTGAGCGACGAAGACGAAGCGAGCCACCTCAAGGCCATGCGCCACCTGCCGGTGGCGCTGCAGGCCGTGCTGGCGCTGGAGCCGCAGGTGATCAGCTGGGCCGAAGACTTCGCCCGAATGGACAACGCGCTGTTCCTCGGCCGTGGCCTGCACTACCCCATCGCCCTGGAAGGCGCCTTGAAGCTCAAGGAGATCAGCTACATCCACGCCGAGGCCTACCCGGCCGGTGAACTCAAGCACGGCCCGCTGGCCCTCGTGACCGCGGCCATGCCGGTGGTGACGGTGGCACCCAACGACACCCTGCTGGAAAAGCTCAAGAGCAACATGCAGGAAGTGCGTGCGCGCGGTGGTGTGCTCTATGTGCTGGCCGATGCCGACACCCGCATCACCAGCAGCGAAGGCATCCACGTGATCCGCATGCCCGAGCACTACGGTGCTCTCTCGCCGATCCTGCACGTGGTGCCGCTGCAGATGCTGGCGTACCACACCGCGTTGGCCAAAGGCACCGACGTGGACAAGCCGCGCAACCTGGCCAAGAGCGTGACGGTGGAGTGACCGGGGCCGGGGTGGTTGACTAGACGGAATAAAGTTCGTCGGGTCGGAATAAAGTCCGTCGGAGCGGCAGCTGTCAAGAATGGATGATGTGCAGCGAAGGCTGCCGCTGGGGGACAAGCATCAGATGGAAGAGGCAACTGATACTTGGGGCAACAAATCGCCAGCAAAAATCTCGCGGTCGAATCTTGGCGGTTGGTCACCAGCGGTCTAACGCTAAGATTGCCGCGACTTCAAGGCCCCACTAAAAGTTGCCAGAGGCTTACGAATCCGCATCGGAGTAGTTATGAAACTGGATGAGAACAGTCCATCTATCGCCAATATCCGTGACATGGTGGCTCGCGGTGAACTTGTCGCGAACAAGGAATACCAGAGATCACCCGGTCTTTGGCCAAGTTCGTCGCGCAGCTACTTCATTGACACGATTCTTGAGGGCTACCCGTTTCCCAAGGTTTACTTTCACGAGCACTTAGACCGTAAAACCAAGCGCGTCCGAACTGAAATCGTGGATGGACAGCAGCGGATCAATACGATCATGGATTTCTTGGCGAATAAGTTCGCTCTTGGAAGAAACTCCATCCGCTTTCAAGGGATGCGATTCTCTGATCTCTCGGATGAGGAACAGGACAAGTTTCTTTTCTACACGGTCTCGGTGGATGTGATTAGGGACGCAGGTAGGACTGAGATCCTGCAGATGTTCCGCAGAATGAACGCCTATACATTGCCGCTGAACGCAGCAGAAAAAAGACACTCCGAGTTCTTTGGCGACTTTCGGGACCTGGTAACGCGAGTGTTGGATAATTCGGCCCTTCTAAGCGAATGGGAGGTTTTCACGACCCGCCAGACAGTCCGAATGGCCGATGCTGCTTTCATTGCCGACCTTGTCTTGGCATTCGAAGAAGGAGTTATCAGCACTAGTGATGCAAAGCTCAATGCACTATACAAGGCACATGACAGCAACTACGCAGGTGCTGAGGACATGTTCGGGAGACTCAAGAGTCTCTTCGGCTTCATTTCAACTGACCTTTCCGGAATACGTGCCTCGCACATGACAAAGCCGTATGCGCTTCACGCATTGGTTTGCGCTCTTTATCACAACAAGTATGGGCTTCCGAATTTCGAGGAGGAGAGTGGGCTGATCCCCATCGGCTCTTACCTTGGCTGCTCATCAGAGCGCGCAACTGCAAATCTCCTAGAGCTCGCAGCTGCACACGAGAGCAAAGACCTTTCTAAGTTTCGAGACTATGTTGACGCTATGAGCGCGGGTAGCAACCGAGAGAAGCAAAGGGCACAGCGGATAGTCAGCATCTCTATAGCACTTCGAAATCAGCACTAGGTATCGCCGCCGTGGATTTGCAGTCCTTGGAGCACCTGTTGTCCCTACAGCTCAGCCGCGCGGAGGCGCAGTTTAGAGACACTCTTTCGTTAGCATCTCGTAGTCAAGTGCATCAGAAACGGCACAGGCTAGAGGGGGTTTTGTCAGATGTCTGGCAAGCATATTGTGGCTTTGTTCGGCAACTCTGCATTCGATCAGCCACCGGCTGCCGGACGAGGGGCGGCATTGTCTATCCGGCATCCGTTCTACCGCCAAGCTCTCACCGCGTCTCCTATGTAGCACTAAGCGCTGCCAACAACCGCCCGATCCAGCCGGCTACGCTGAACAGCTCACTCTGGAAAGAGCCTACGTGGGGCGATGCTGCAAAGGTAGCTTCAATCATCAATGCCTTAAATCCCGGCAACGCAAATACGCTGCGCGCCTATCTCGCTGGAGGAGCGTTGGGGCCCAAGCACTGCCAAATCGTCCGGAACGCGTGCGCTCACAAGAACCGCGAGACGAAGGGTGCAGTCCTTGCGTTGAGCACCTCATACCTCGCAACGCCGATCACCTATCCCACTGACGCACTCACGTGGCGTGATCCAGTAACTATGGACTTCGCGTTTATCGCTTGGCTGGATGACATGAGGACCATTGCGGCCGGCGCTGTATCGTAATAGCGCGCGACACACCGCCCCGAGGCATGCGCAGCGAATTGGCTTCGGCCAGTAACACTGGAGCTTGTATTGCTCAGATTACAGCTTTCAGTTCAGACAATTACTGCACGATCCGAGTTTCTATTTGGTGTTCGATTGTTGCAGAACTTCAACTTACCTTCGGCTCCCTCATGCTCCCTTCCCAGTTCATCGCTCTTTGGCAATCCAACAAGCTCACAGAACGCGCCGGTGCGCAGCCACATTTCGATGATTTGTGCGAGTTGCTCGGCGTCGACAAGCCACGTGACCCCAACAATTATTGCTTCGAGCGCGGCGCTAAAAAATCCGGTGGCGGTGATGGCTGGGCTGACGTTTGGAAGCGCGGTTTTTTCGCTTGGGAGAACAAGAAGCCAGGTCGTGATCTAGACAGAGCCCTGAAGCAACTCACCGACTACACCCTTCAGCTTGAAAGCCCACCGCTTCTAGTGGTGTGCGATCGCGAGCGCATTATCATTCACACCGCCTTTACAGGGTACCCCGACGAGCCGCGCGAAATCCGCATCGAAGAACTTGTGGATGACAGCAAACGGCAACTGCTCAGATGGGTGTTTACCGACCCGCTGAAGCTGCGCCCCGAAAAATCAACCGCTGCAGTTACCGAAGAAGCCGCCCGGCGCTTTGCAGGCTTGGCGGACGAAATGCGCCAGCGTGGACAAGACAGCGACAAGGTGGCGCACTTCCTTGTGCAATGTCTTTTTTGCATGTTTGCCGAAGATGAAGGGCTTTTACCGGAGAAGATATTTACGGGCCTCCTTGCAAACGCAAAGAGTGACGTAGCCAAGGCAGCCAATCGCATTGCAGCGTTGTTCAAGGCAATGCAGGCACCCAAAGGCGCATACGGCAACGATGACATCGAATGGTTCAACGGCGGTTTGTTCCGACAGATAGACGTACCCGATCTGACTAGCAGCGACCTTGAAACCCTGCGTGCAGCTTCTGCAGATATGGACTGGCGCGCCATTGATCCCACCATTTTCGGGACTCTGTTCGAGCGTGGGCTAGGAAAAAAGCGCGCTTCTCTCGGTGCGCATTACACCGACACCGGCACCATTGCTAAGTTAGTCGATCCGCTGGTGCGTGAACCGCTGATGGCCGAATGGCACGAGACGCGTCAAAGGATCGCCATGCTCATAGCTAAGGCTGGGGCATTCGAAGAGGCGAAATCCGCTGCTTCGGATGTGAAAGCTACCGCGCAAGCAAAAAAAGAAATGGAGCGAAGGCTCACTGCCGCGAAGACCGCGAGCACCAAAGCAGTGAACGATGCCCACAGACTCTACACCAGCTTTCTGCTGCGTCTCAACATGTTCCGTGTGCTTGATCCAGCCTGTGGAAGCGGCAATTTTCTGTACTTGGCACTCAAAGCGCTGCGTGATGTCGAAAAACGCGCGCAGGTCGAGGCGCAGGAGCTCGGCCTACAAGCTGAGACGGAATTGCAAACGGGCCCGCACAACATACTCGGCTTGGAAATCAACGGATTTGCGGCGGAACTAGCTCGAGTCACGGTGTGGATTGGCGACATCCAATGGTGTCGACAGAACGGCTGGCGGCACGCAAGCAACCCGATTCTTAAGCCACTTGATGGCGTCGAACACCGTGATGCGCTGGTGAACGCCGATGGCAGCAAAGCTAGGTGGCCCAAGGCAGACGTGATTGTCGGGAATCCACCGTTTATTGGTAACAAGAAAATGCGCAGCGAGCTGGGTGGTGCCTATGTGGATGCGGTGCGTCTGGCCTATCGAGACAAAAAGTTGGATGGTGCAGATCTTGTTTGCTTCTGGTTCGAGAAAGCGCGTATGCAGATAGAAGCGGGCGAGTTGCAATCAGCCGGCTTGGTGTCCACTAATTCCATACGCGGTGGTGCAAATCGCGAAGTGCTCAGCCGCATCTTGGAAAAGTCGCGTTTTTTTCTTGCGTGGAGCGACGAGGAGTGGTGGGATGATGGCGCTGCGGTGAATGTGTCTATGACTGCCTTTGGTCGCAGCAACATGAGGCCGAAGCTGGACGGACTTGAAGTCACAGCCATTCATGCGGACTTGACTGCCGATATTGATGTGACGCACGCGTCCACGATGCAAGAAAACTTGAACACGTCGTTTCAGGGCGTGACACCTCGTGCTGAGGTTCAAAAGAAACGCCGGCTTGAGCTTGGTCTTCCAAGCGCCTCGTTCAATCTTGACGGAGATGAAGCCAGGAGGATTCTGCGAGAACCAGCCAATGTCAATGGGGAGCCGATGTCTGAGGTAGTGCGTCCTTACTGGATTGCAGACGAAGTAACGACGAGGCCGCTTGATCGCTTCATCGTCAATTTCGTCGTGCGCCATGAGCTGGATGCTTGCCTTTTCGAGCGTCCATTTGCGGTCATCGAAAATGTGCGACTCAACCGGGCGCGAATGGAAGACGCGCAAGACTACCCCTGGTGGCAACTTTGGAGGCCTCGTCCTGCCATGTTCAAAGCACTGCAGGGGCTGTCACGCTACATCTCAATCACGAGGGTGTCAAAGCACCATATTTGTGCATGGACACCCTCCGCAGTTACTCCCGGCGATGCGCTTGTCGTTGTTGCACGTGATGACGACACCACCATGGGAATACTCCAATCTCGCATTCACGAAGTTTGGGCACTCCGCAGCGGCTCGGCGCTTGTAGATCGCCCCCGTTACACACACACAACTTGTTTTGAAACCTTCCCATTCCCGGAAGGCCTGACGCCCAACATTCCGGCGAAGGGGTACGAAGGCCAAGAGAAAGCCATGGCCGTTGCCGTTGCAGCAAGAGAGCTCATGAAGCTGCGCGACCACTATCTCAATCCGCCCGAATGGACGGATTGGCTGATCACTCCTGAGGAACTCGCAGCCGGATTCCCCAAGCGCCCGGTCGCAAAGCAAGGCTACGAAGCCAAACTGAAAACGCGAACTCTCACCAACCTCTACAACCAGCGTCCAACGTGGCTCGCCCTTGCACATCAAATCTTGGACAAAGCCGTTGCCGCCGCCTACGGCTGGAACGACTACACATCGCAGTGGAGGGACGAGGACATCCTGCGCCGCTTGTTAGCACTGAACCTTCAACGCAGCGGCAAGTAGCGAAAGGGCTTGCGGCTCGAGGTTTAGAGGGTGCAGGCCAGAATAATCCTGATGCCCATCAAGAAGTTGCTCGACTGCCCTCAGCCGACGCCGCTGTGCGTTTGTCACCTTTTGCGTTGCGTGGTTTCCACGACTCGATGAGGAGCATTCGTGAGCTGAATCTTCAAGCCACTGCCGGTCGTTTCGATACAGCCATGCATAAGTTGCAGGCGCCAGACTTCTGGCCGCTTTAGTAGTTAGGCCATCATCACCTTGGCGCAGTCCAAGCCAGTTGGACCGTGCCTCGGCACGACGAAGGTCAAAGCGGGATTGGTGCCATTTCTCTTGCAGACCTGGGGTGGTTCGGAGGACACGGGTGATCGTCTCCATCGACAACCCCAGCCTTGAGGCCAACTGGCATTTTTCGTGCCCCAGCTGGAGACGTGTGACTATTGCTTCGCGTATCTCGGGGATGACCTTTTGAGGGCGGTGAGGGGCCTCAGTTCCTTGCGCACTCGCCCACGCTGTGAACGTGCTGTAAGAGACGCCGGCTTGGTGGGCTGCGCGGGACATGCTGATCTCTCCAGCGCATGCCTCAGACAGAATCGTTGCCTGCCGAGTATTGGGGCCATGTGTAATGGTAGGGATGGTGGCTGGAGCGGGACGAACTTCCCCGCATGGTGCCGATTCGTCGTAAAAAGCCTTCAGTGCTTGCAGGTCTTTAAACCAGACCGAGCACCAGAGCAGCCAGCGCAATGGGTGTGTCACCGAACGTCCTGAAATCGCCCGCAACAGCTGTCCCCTGAGTAGCTCCGCATCTGCGAGGTGCTGCATCTCGGGTAGCGCCAACTGTCGTTTAGAAAGCAGTTCGAGTGAAGGTTCGATGTCCCGCCAGCGAATCCGTCCGGACGGGCTGGCCAAGCTCAAATCGATCAGCCTACGCCGCAGGGCGAGGCCTAACCTCACAGGGTCATCAAGCGTGCCGTGTTCGAGTTGAACCAGCTCCGCGCCCATGGAAGCCAGTTTGATCAGCCAACGCATCGCGTCCCGGCCT
>LNFM01004092.1_pt1 | contig 27416 bp, 27 predicted proteins | sample 596031 | NCBI WGS metagenome assembly LNFM01 (sample SAMN04254537, study PRJNA301005) | activated carbon metagenome | isolation source: dual media filters at the Ann Arbor, Michigan drinking water treatment plant | place: USA: Ann Arbor
CCGTGACCGTCACACCCGTCGAGGGCGGTCTCCGCACCCCCAACGGGACCGACGGCGGGCCGGGCGCCGACACGATGATCTGCGCCGTCGCGGTGGTCGCCGTCGGCTGGTGAGGGCGGCGGGGCGGCGGGAGCGCTACCGTCGGCCGTCGTGTCCGAGACCGCCGCGCCCGCCCTCCTCTGCGCCGGCGTCACCAAATCGTTCGCCGGGGGCGTCGAGGCCCTCGCCGGGCTCGACCTCGAGGTGCCCGCCGGGGCGTTCTTCGGCCTCCTCGGACCGAACGGCGCCGGCAAGACCACGCTGATCCGCAGCGTCGTCGGCCTGACGCGACCCGCCGGGGGCGAGATCTCGGTGTTCGGGCTGTCGGCGTGGGGCGCCGAGTCGGCGCAGGCGCGCCAGGCCATCGGCTACGCCCCCCAGGACGTCGCCCTCGACCGGTTCGTCCCGGTCCGCGAGCTCCTGTCGCTGCACGGCCGCTACTTCGGCATGTCGCGCGGCGAGGCGCGGGAACGCGCCGACGAGATGCTGGAGGCCTTCGACCTCACCGCGAAGGCGGCGAGCTACGCCCACCTGCTGTCGGGCGGCATGCGGCGGCGCCTGCTGCTGGCCCGCGCCCTGCTGCACCGGCCGCGCCTCGTGATCCTCGACGAGCCCACCGCCGGCGTCGACCTGGAGCTGCGCCACGACCTGTGGGCCTACATCCGCCGGCTGCACGCCGACGGCACCACCATCCTGCTGACGACGCACTACATCGAGGAGGCGGAGGCGCTCTGCGAGCGCGTCGCCTTCATCCGTGCCGGGCGCATCGTGGCCGAGGGCGCCCCCCTCGACCTGCGGGAGCGCTTCGACGCCCCGCGCCTCGAGGACGTCTACCTCCAGGTCGTCGGCCGGTGACCACCCGCGAGATCCGCCAGGCCCGCCGTCGCGGCGTGGGGGCGCTGTCCGAGCGCGAGGTGCTGCGTGTGCTGCGCCTCTGGAACCAGACGATCGCGCCGCCGGTGGTCGCGGCGGTGCTGTTCATCGTCGTGTTCGGCGTCGCGCTCGGCAACCGCATCCAGGTGATCGACGGCGTCTCGTACGAGCAGTTCATCGTCCCCGGCCTGGTGCTGATGGGCGTCGCGACGTCGGCGTTCGGCAACAACGCCACCTCGATCTTCCAGGCGCGCAACGACGGCTTCATCGAGGACCCCGCGTCGAGCCCGATGACGCCGTCGCAGCTCCTCGCCGGCTACCTGGCGGGCGGGGTGGTCCGCAGCCTGCTGATCGGCGTCCTCACCCTCGCCGCCGCCCGGCTGTTCGTCGACTACTCGATCGCCCACCCCTGGGTCCTGCTCGCGGCCCTCGTCGGGACCAGCTTCGCCTTCGCGTCGCTCGGCACCGTCGTCGGCCTCTTCTCGACCGGCTGGGACCAGCAGAACGTCGTCGGCAACCTCGTCATCCAGCCGCTCGTGTTCCTGGGCGGCGTGTTCTACTCGATCGGCGACCTCGAGCAGCCGTGGGCCGCGATCACCCACGCCGACCCGATCTTCTACATGGTGGTCGCCGCACGGCACGGGGTGCTCGGCGACTCCGAGATCTCGCCCGCGCTCTCGGTCGGGGTGACGCTCGGGCTGGGCGCCGCCCTCACGGCCTGGGCGTGGTGGACGTTCCGGCGAGGGGTGGGGATCCGCACCTGACCGGGGCCGCGTAGGATCGGCGCCGGCATGGACCCGGGCGACATCCTCCGGCGCACCTGGGATCTGTACCGCTCCCACCTGCGCCTCCTCGTGACGATCGCCGCGGCCGTCTACGTCCCGATGGGGGTGCTCGCCGCCCTCCTGCTCATGACGGGGTGGCCCGGCGTGCTCGCCGCGAACGTCCTGAACATGGCCGCGCTGTTCCTGGTGCAGGGCGCCGTCGTGACCACCGTCGCGCACGTGCTCGCGGGCCGCCGCGACCTCGGCATCGCGGAGACGCTGGCGACCGCCGGACGGCGCCTCATCCCGATCGCGGTGGCCGGCGTGCTCGCGACCCTCGGCATCCTGCTGGGCCTGCTGCTGCTGATCGTGCCCGGCCTGATCCTGCTCACGTGGTGGCTGGTGATCTCGCCGGTGATCCTGCTGGAGTCGTCCTCGGTGGGCGCGTCGTTCGGCCGCAGCCGCGCCCTGGTCCAGGGCCACGCGTGGCCGGTGCTCGGCGTCGTCGTCCTGACGCTCCTCGTGCTGCTCGCGCTCGGCCTCGCCGTCGGGATCGCCCTCTCGCCGCTCGACAGCGCGCTGCGCGGGTTCCTGGTGACGGCGATCGGCAACAGCCTCGCCGCGCCGTTCGCGGGCGTCGCGTGGACGCTCACCTACTTCCGCCTGCGGGAGCTCGAAGCCGACCGCGAGGAACTCCGGGACGGCGCGCGCGGTTACACTCCCGCCTCGTGACCCGTCCCCCACGCGCGCTCGCGGCCGCACTGGCGGCCATCGCCCTGCTCGCCGCGGCCGGCTGCGGGGGCGACGACGGGGGCGACGCCGTGAGCGCACCGGACGCCGTCGTGACGAACTTCGCCGGCGACACCTGCTCCGCCCGCGAGCCCGACCCCGCCCCCGAGCCCGCGACGTACCCGGCGCCGCCGCCGATGACCATCGACCCGTCGGTGGACTACACGGCCACCCTCGAGACCTCGTGCGGCACCATCGTGATCGCCCTCGACGCGGACGCCGCGCCGATGACCGTCAACAACTTCGTGTTCCTGGCGCGCGAGGGCTTCTACGACGGCCTCACGTTCCACCGCGTCGTGACCGGCTTCGTCGTCCAGGGCGGCGACCCGGAGGGCGACGGGCGCGGCGGCCCCGGCTACACGTTCCCCGACGAGCTGCCGACCGACGGCTACCCGGCGGGGTCGGTCGCGATGGCGAACTCGGGACCCGACACCAACGGCTCCCAGTTCTTCATCGTCACGGGCGTCGCGGAGCTGCCGAACGTCTACTCGCGGTTCGGCACCGTGACCGAGGGGCTCGACGTCGCCCGGTCGATCGAGGCCTTCGCCGACCCGAGCGCGCCTCCCGGCGACCCGTCGTCGCAGACGCCCTCCGAGACCGTCTACGTCTACTCGGTGACGATCACCGAGGGCTGACGGAGCCCTCGGGGGTCACTCCGACCAGTCGCCCTCGGCGATCGGCGGGCCGTGGCGGTTCAGCAGGTCGGCGGGGAGCAGGAAGCGGCGCCCCTCGGGGCCCTCCTCGCGCTCGTACGGGGCGGCGATCTCCTCCGGCACCTCGACGGCGAACACGACCCAGTCGGAGCCGGCGCCGGGCGGCGGCGGGCGGTCGGTCACCCAGACGCCGGGACGCTCGCCCGCCGAGGGCCGGTCGCGGAAGCCGGAGGCCTGGATGGACATCGCCTCGTCGTAGTCGCTGGAGTGGAAGAAGCGCATCCTCCGGCCGCGGCGGGCGTCGTCACGACCGCGGTCGCCGTGGTCGGTCGACGCGCTCGCGTGCTCCAGGTCGACGACCACATGGGTGATCGGCACCGTGTACCGCGACCGTGCCCGGCGGACGACCTGGCGCTCGAGCCAGTTCGACCGCGCGTGCGGGTGGGTGGAGATGACGACCTCGTCGGGGTCCTCCGCGCGGAGGGCGTCGTCGAGGGCCTGGAGGGGGTCGGCGTCGCCGAGGCGGCCGCGCGCCGTGAAGCCCGCCGCGGCGAAGGCCTCGAGGGAGGAGTCGAGGCGGCGGCGGGCCTCCTCCTGGCGCGCCTCGAGGTCGGACGTCAGCCAGTGCTCCAGGCGCGTGCGGGCCAGCGCGGGCGCCACCACGATCACCTCGGACCCCTCACCCGCCCGGTACCGCACCTCGTCGACCACACCGGGCGCGGCGCAGGTCTCGTTGGCGATGACCAGGATCCGGCGGGGACGTGCCCCGGGTTCGACCGACGGGGACATGTGACGGATGTAACCACCCGTCGTCCCGCCGCGCCACCCCCCGGGGCGCATCCCCTCCGCGGTCAGTCGTTCGTGAACGTCCCGATCTCGGCCGGGGTGATGCCGAGGCCCCCGTAGGAGCCCTCCAGCGCGGTCGCGACCCGGTCGCCCATCCCGGCGCTCGGGCCGGCCGTGACGTCGAGGGCGTCGAGCGTGGTGCTCGCCGCGTCGGCGTCGGCGGCCGCGACGAGCGGGGCCACCACCCGGAAGAACGCGAGGCCCTCCGCCTGCTGGACCCGCGCCTCCGCCTCGTCGCCGTCGGCGAGCGCCGCGTCGGCGGTCACCGCGTACTTCAACGCCGCCTGGATGTAGGTGATCGTGATCTGGCGGGTGGTCTCAGCGACCGCGGCGTCGAGCGCGGCGGCGTCGCCGGCGATCGCGGCGTCGCGTGCGGCCTCGATCTGGGCGAGGACCGCCGTGTTCACGGCCGATCCGGTGCCGAAGTCCGCGCCGCGCTTGTCGGCCGTCGCGAACGGTGCGCCCGTCGGGTCCTCGCCGTGGTAGAAGGCCCACGCCTCGTCGACCTTGTGGGGCGCGCCGTCGGCCGGGGCGATCTCGCCCGCCGCCACGTCCGCCTGGGCCGCCGTGAGCTCGTGCAGCGTCCAGGCGATCATCACGCCGTTCTGGATCCCCTTCTGCACGCCCTGCTTGCGCACGCCCTCGGACGCGCCGTCGAACGTGCCGGTGCCCTCCAGGGCGTCCGTCACGAACGTGTCCAGCCACGCCGGGTCGTCGTAGAAGGCGGCGTAGTCGTCCCACACCGGCTCCTCGCGGGCCTCGGTGGCGAAGCCGGCGAGCGTCCGCGTCGTGCCGTCACCCGCGATCGAGTTGCGGCCGTCGCGGTAGAGCGCCGCCGCGGCGGCGAAGTCGATCGGGTCCTCGTCGACGATCGCGTTGATCGCCGCGACGTCGAGGCTCACCTTCGCGTGCCCCGCCACGTCGGACGCCGGCTCGTAGCCGCCGAACGGCTCCGTCGGCGCAGTCGAGCCCGAAACGCCGCTGGCCGAGCCCGATCCCGAGCCCGAGCCGGAGCCGGAGCCCGACGCCGAGCCGGCCGTCTCCCCGACGTTGCGCACGTCGGCCCCATCGTCGTCGCCGCAGCCGGCGGCGATCCCTCCCAGCGCGAGCGCTGCCACCGCGGCGGCCGCCGCGATCCGTGAACGTCTCATCTCTCCACCCTCTCCGGTGTGTTCGGTACGACGAACAGCGGGCGGCAGACTACCCGAACAGAGCAGGTGGTCGCACCGAGGGCCCCGCGACGACCGGAAGGGGCGGTAGGATGCCCCCCATGGGACGTTCACACACGGTCGATGACTACCTCGAGGCGATCTACTTCCTCGCCACCCCGGTCGGTGAGTACGGCCCGATCGTCAAGGAGGCGCCGGTCCCCGCGGCCCGCGTCGCCGAGATGCTCAGCGTCACCCCGCCGACCGCCAGCGAGATGCTGAAGCGGCTCGAGGCGGAGGGGCTGGTCGAGCGGGGCCCGCGCAAGGGTCCGCTCCTCACCAAGCTCGGCCGCGAGCAGGCCGAGCGGGTCGTGCGCCACCACCGCATCATCGAGCGGTTCCTCACCGACTTCATGGGCTACACGCCGGCGGAGTCGCACGTCCACGCCGACGAGCTCGGCGACGCCTTCTCCGACGAGATGGTGGAGCGCCTCGCGGAGCAGCTCGGGCACCCCGACCGCTGCCCCCACGGCTGGCCGGTCGACACCTCGCACGAGCAGGAGGAGAACCGCGAGCTGCGGGCCCTCTCCCAGATCGAGTCGGGCGACGCGCGCATCGTGCGCCTCGCCGAGCACGACGGCGACCTGCTGCACTGGTTCTACGACCAGGGCCTCGTCCCCGGCACCGAGCTCACCGTGCTGCACGCCGACCACGCCGCGGGTCAGCTGACGATCGAGATCGAGGGCGCCGAGCGCGCCATCGGCGAGCGCGCCGCCGCCGGGCTGTACGTCCTCCCCGCCTGACCGCGACCCCACCGGCCATCCACCGGCGCTAAGGTGGGCCGAATGCGTGCGCGTCCGAAGACCGCGGACCCTTCGTCGGAGGGCCCTCACACCGGGGCCGCGCCGGTGTCGGTCACCGGCCTGTCGAAGTCGTTCGGGGACGTCCCGGTGCTGCGCGACGTCGACCTGCGGATCGCGCCGGGCGCGCTCGTCGCGCTGCTCGGGCCGAGCGGCTGCGGCAAGACGACCCTGCTCCGCACCATCGCGGGGCTCGAGCGCCACACCACCGGCGAGGTGCGCGTCGGCGAGCGGCTGCTCGCCGGTGACGGCACCTTCATCCCGCCGGAGCGGCGCCGCGTCGGCATGGTCTTCCAGGACGGGGCGGTCTTCCCGCACCTCAGCGTCGCCCGCAACGTCGGCTACGGCCTGCCGCGCCGCACCCCCGGCCGCGACGCCCGCATCGCCGACGCCCTCGAGCTGGTCGGCCTCGGCGGGTACGGCGACCGTACCCCCGCGACCCTGTCGGGCGGCCAGCTGCAGCGGGTCGCGCTCGCCCGCGCACTGGCCCCACGGCCCGCGGTGATCCTCCTCGACGAGCCGTTCTCCAGCCTCGACGCCCCCCTCCGCGCCGAGCTGCGCGGCGAGGTGCGCCGCATGCTCACCGCGATCGACGCCACCGCGCTGTTCGTGACGCACGACCAGGAGGAGGCCTTCGTCGTCGGCGACGAGGTCGCCCTCATGCTCGACGGGCGGGTCGTGCAGCAGGGCCCGCCGACCCTCCTCTACGAGCAGCCCGCCTCGCGGGAGATCGCCGCCTTCATCGGAGACGCCAACTTCCTCCCCGGGGACGCGGACGGCGACGGCGCGCGCACCGCGATCGGCTGGATCCCCCTCGTCGACGCGCCGGAGGGCGCCGTCGAGGTGATGGTCCGCCCCGAGCGGGTCGTCGCCGCCCCCGGAGACGCCGCCACCGTCGACGCGATCGAGTACTTCGGCCACGACGCCGTCTACCGGGTGCGCCTCGACGACGGAGCCGTGCTGCGCTCACGTGTGATCGGCGCCCCCGCGCTGGCGCCCGGCGACCGGGTCGACGTCGGCTTCACCGGCCCGCCGGCGGTCGCCTGGCCGGCGGGGCACCCCGTGCCGGCGGCGGTGGCCGCCACCTGAGCCTGGATCCGGCGGAGACCACCGACGCCGACCTGCTGGTGCTGGGCGGCGGCCCGGCCGGTGTCGGCGCCGCGTTCCGCGCCGCGCGCGACGGGCACCGGGTCACCCTCCTCGAACGCGCCCCCCACCTCGGAGGGGCGGCGGCGAGCCACACCGTCGCGGGCCACCGGGTCGACCTCGGCAGCCACCGGCTGCACGCCTCCATCGCCCCGGAGATCCTCGGCGAGCTGCGGACACTGCTCGGGGACGACCTCCAGGAACGGGTCCGCAACGGCCGCATCCGCCTGGAGGGTCGCTGGATCGGCTTCCCCCTGCGCCCCCTCGACCTGGTGCGCCACATGCCGCCGGGCATGACCGCCGGCGCGCTGCGCGACATGGCCACCGCCCGCCGCCGGACGCCCCGCCGTGACACGTTCGACGAGGTGCTGCGGGCCGCGCTCGGCCCGACGATCTGCGACCGCTTCTACCTCCCCTACGCCCGCAAGATCTGGGGCGTCGAGCCGTCGGAGCTGAGCGGCGAGCAGGCGCGCCGGCGGGTCGCGGCGCGCTCGCCCGGCGGCCTCGCCCGCCGCCTCGTCGCGCGGGGCGCCGCCGGCAAGCGCACGTTCCTCTCCCCCGCCCGGGGGTACGGCCAGATCACCGAGGCGCTCGCCGACGCCGCCCGCGGGCACGGGGCACGCATCGAGACGGGCGCCGAGGTCACCGCCGTCGAACTGGACGCCGGCGGGGCGCGGGTCACCCTCGCCGGCGGGCGGACGCTCTCGGCGCCGCGGGTCTGGTCGACGATCCCCCTCACCGCGCTCGCCGCGATGGCGCGTCCGGCCCCGCCCGGCACGGCGCTCGCCGCGGCCGCGGCCCTGCGGTTCCGCGCCATGCTGCTCGTCTACCTCGTGCTCGACACCCCGCGGTTCACGCCGTACGACGCCCACTACCTGCCGGACGGGGACACCCCGCTGACACGCGTCTCGGAGCCGAAGAACTACCGCGACGGCGATGACCCCACGGCGACGACGGTGCTGTGCGCCGAGATCCCGTGCGACGCCGGCGATGCGTTGTGGACGGCGTCCGACGCGGAGCTCGGGCGGATCGCCGTCGAGGGCCTCCTGGCCTCGGGCCTACCGCGCCCGCCCGTCGTGGCGGTCGAGGTGGCCCGCCTGCCCCAGGCCTACCCCGTCCTGCGCGAGGGCTTCGCCGCGCACCTGGAGCGCCTCGATGCGTGGGCCGACGCGCAACCGGCCCTGCTCACCCTTGGTCGCCAGGGCCTCTTCGTCCACGACAACGCCCACCACGCCCTCGCCATGGCGTGGGCCGCCGCCGACTGCCTGCGGCCGGGGGGCGGGTTCGACGCGGCTGGCTGGGCCGCCGCCCGGGCGCGGTTCGCGACGCATGTCGTCGAGGACTGACGAGCCGGCGTTGAGCTCGCGGTGCACGGCCGGCACCACCCGCCGCAGGTAGGAGCCGAGCCGCACGAACGACCGGCCGTGCTCCCGGAAGCGGTAGCCGATCGGCACCTCCGCGTAGGCGAAGCCCTTCCCCAGCAGGTCGAGCGTCAGCACCTGCGCGTAGTTGAAGTCGTGCACGATCTCCGCCTCCCGCGCGGCGGCGGGCGACAGGGCGCGGTACCCGCTCTGGCCGTCGGCGATGCGGCGGCGGGCGACCAGCGACAGCGCCCGGGTGAGCACGCGGTTGCCGAACCGGCGGTGCGGGAGCATCCGCTCGATGTGCCCGTCGAAGCGCGACCCGACGACGTAGTCGGCGCGGCCGTCGAGGATCGGGGCGACCATCGCGCCGAGCTCCTCCGGGGCGTACTCGCCGTCGGCGTCGCAGAACGCCACCGCCGCGGCGTCGAGCGCCACACCCTCGGCGAGGCCGCGACGGACCGCCGCCCCGAGGCCACGGTTGCGCCCCATCCGGACCACCCGCGCGCCCGCCGCGGCGGCCCGCTCGGCGGTGCGGTCCGACGAGCCGTCATCGACGACCACCACCACGACGGGCCGGCCCGCGACCTCCGCCGGGGCACGGCCGACGACGGCCGCGACGGTCTCCTCCTCGTCGTGCGCGGGCAGCACCAGCACCACGGGCGCGCCGGGACCCGCGGGCACCGGCGCCGGGCGCGCCGGCGGGCGGGCGGGAAGCCGCAGGCGTCCGAACAGGCCCGGCGCGGGGTGGAGAGCCCCGACGCCCCCGGCCACGAGGGCGTACGCCGTCTTCAGCGCGTGCGCGGTGACGGCGGCCGCCAGCGCCTGCCCCGGGTCGGCCCCGAGCCCCACCAGCGCGGCCGTCGCCGCGGCCTCGTAGGTGCCGATGCCGCCGGGGGTGATCGCGACGGTCTGCGCGGCGATCGTCACGGCGGTGACCAGGGCGGCGTCGGTCGCCGACAGATCGATGCCCGCCCAGCCCGCGCACGACCACACCAGGACGCTCTCGAGGAGCCACGCGACGGCGGCCCCCGGCACCGCGAGGGCCAGCCACCCGCGGCCGGGCGTGCCCGCCCGGCGCACGACGCGGGCGAGCCAGGCCGCCGCGGCGAGCAGGACGACACCCGAGGCGATCGCCAGCGGGATCCGCGCCCCGCCGACGAGCTCCTCGGCGAGGCCCGGGCCGAGGATCGCCGCGATGGCCACGACCGCGAGGACGTCGGCGGCGCGCAGCAGCACCGTCGACGCCGTCGCGGCGCCCACGGGCACCCGGGCGCGGCGGACGGCCGAGACGATGCGCAGGGGCTCCCCGAGGCGCAGGGGCAGCAGGTGGTTGCCGGCCAGCGCGACGTGGATCGCCGCGAGCGACTGCCCCATCCCGAGGCCGGGGAGCGCCCGCGACCAGAGCCCGGCGCGCAGGACGAACGCCGCGAGGTAGGCCGTGAGGGCGACGGCGAGGCCCAGAGGGTCGGTCAGCGCCGCGCGGGCGGCGGCGCCGAGGGCGGCCCCGTCGACGGTGACCGCGACGTAGACGGCGCTCACGGCGAGGGCGAGGACACCGAGCGTGAGGACGAGACGACGGGGGACGTCGGACCCTTCGTCGAAGGTGGACCTTATATCGAACGGCGGCTGACCTTACACTGCGGTCCGTCCCGCGGAGAGGCGGGCGGACAGACGACGTGGAGGCAGGCGTGAGGCGAGCGATCGCGATGGGGTTGCTGGGGCTGGCGGGACTGATGGGCGCGTTCGCGCTCAGCGGGTGCGGAGGTGACGACCGCGAGGCGCTCACCATCTACACCGGGCGCACCGAGAGCCTGGTGGGGCCGCTGCTCGAACGCTTCTCGGAGGAGAACGACGTCGCGATCGACGTGCGCTACGGCGACACGAACGACCTCGCGCTGCTGATCGGCACCGAGGGCGACCGCTCCCCCGCCGACGTCTACTGGGGCCAGAGCCCCGGCGCGACGGCGTACCTGGCCGGACGTGACCTGCTCGCCCCGCTCCCCGCGGAGACCCTGGCGACGGTGGCCCCCGGGTTCGAGGACCGCGACGGCCGCTGGGTCGGCGTCAGCGGACGTGAGCGGACCCTCGTCTACAACGAGGACGCCGTCGAGGCGGCGGACCTGCCGCAGTCGGTGTTCGACCTCACGGAGCCGCGGTACCGCGACCGGGTCGCGCTGGCCCCGTCGAACGGCTCCTTCCAGGACTTCGTCACCGCGATGCGCTCCCTGGAGGGCGAGGAGGCCACCGCGACGTGGCTCCGCGAGATGGCCGACAACGGCGTCAAGACGTACGCGAACAACAACGCCATCGTCGAGGCCGTCGGCCGCGGCGAGGTCGACATGGGCCTCGTGAACCACTACTACAACTACCGCTTCCTGGCGGAGGACCCGAGCCTGCCGAGCCGCAACCACCAGTTCCGGGACGGCGACATCGGCAACTTCGTCATCCCGTCGTCGGTCAGCGTGCTGGCGGCCTCCGACGACCAGGAGACGGCGCAGCGGTTCATCGACTTCCTGCTGACCGCGGAGTCGCAGGCCTACTTCGCGCAGGAGACCTTCGAGTACCCCCTCGCCGAGGGTGTCCCGCCCGCGGACGGGGTGCCGCCGCTGTCGTCGCTGAGGCCGCCGGCGGGTGAGAACGCCGACGATCTCGGCGACATCGAGGAGACGGGCCGGATGATCGCGGAGAGCGGCCTCAACTGAGCCCGGTCGGGGACACACCCCGGGTGAGGGCCGTCGGGCTCCGCCTGGTGGTCCTGCTGCTGGCGGCGCCGTTCGCGGCGCCGCTGGCGTACCTGGTCGTCCGCACCATCGACGAGGGCGGCGCGGCGGGGATCATCACCGACGCCGCGCTGCTCGGTCCCCTCGCGCGCAGCCTGCTGCTCGCGGGGAGCGTCGCCGTGGCGGCCGCCGCCCTCGGCACCCTCGCGGCCTGGCTGGTGATGCGCACCGACCTGCCGGGACGGCGGGTGCTGCGGCTGCTGCTGCCGTTGCCGCTGGTGCTGCCGTCGTTCATCGGCGCCTTCGCCCTCATCGCGGCGTTCGCCCCCGGCGGGCTGATCGAGGAGGTGCTCGGCATCGGCGGCCTCCCCGAGGTCGGGGGGTTCCGCGGGGCGTTCATCGTGCTGACGCTGCTGACGTACCCGTACGTGTACCTGCCGGCGGCGGCGCGCCTGCGCCAGCTGCCGCCCTCGATGGAGGAGTCCGCCCGGCTGCTCGGCAGCGGGCCGCTCGCCACCTTCCGCTCCGTGGTGCTGCCGCAGGCGTGGCCGGCCATCGCGGGGGGTGGCCTGCTGGTGTTCCTCTACGTCATCGCCGACTTCGGCGCGGTGCAGCTCCTGCGGTACGACACGCTGACCCGCGCGATCTACGCGAACCGGCTGATCGACCCCGCCGTCGCGGCGACCCTGAGCCTCGCGCTCGGCATCCTCGCGATCCTGGTCGTCGTGGGGCAGCGGTCGATAACGCGCGGCGGCGGCCCCGACACCCGCCGCGGCGGCCGCCCCCTGGTGGTGCCGCTCGGTCGCTGGCGGGCGCCGGCGCTGGCGTTCACGGGGCTGCTCCTCACCCTCGCGCTGTTCGCGCCGCTCGCCGTGCTCGGCTACTGGGCCGTCCGCGGCGCGGCGGAGGGCAGCGACCGCCCCACCTCGTTCGTCGCCGACCCGGGGCGGCTGGTGGAGCCGGCCGTGAACACCTCCGTCGCGGGTGCCGCGGCCGCGCTCGTGGCGGTCGTGGTGGTGCTGCCGGTGGCGTTCCTCACCGTGCGCCACCGGGGGCGGCTCGGGGGCGGGGCCGACGCCCTGATCACCGGCGGGTTCGCCCTGCCGGGCATCGTGATCGCCCTCGCCCTGGCGTTCTGGACGCTGAACAGCCCCGGCGCGATCGGCGCGCTCTACCAGACGCTCCCGCTGTTGGTCGGCGCGTACGCGCTCCACTTCGGCGCCCTCGCGCTCGGTCCGGCGCGGATCGCGGTGGCGAGCGTCCCACGCCGGCTCGACGACGCGGCGCGCACGCTGGGGCACGGACGGCTCTCGCGCCTCTGGACGGTCGACCTGCCCCTCATGGCGCCGGGGCTGGCGGCGGGCGCCGGCCTCGTGCTGCTGTCGGCGATGAAGGAGCTGCCGGTCACGCTGCTGCTCGCGCCCGCCGGCTTCCCGACGCTCGCGACCCGTGTGTGGAGCGCCGCCGAGGACGCCTTCTGGGCGGACGCGAGCATCGCCGCGCTCCTGCTCGTCGCGGTGTCGGGGGTGCTGACGTGGCTCCTGGTCGTGCGCCGCGGGCGGGCGCTCGGGTGAGCGCCCGGACGTCGCTGCGCCTCGCGATGGTGGTCGTGGCGCTCATCGCCTTCGCCGCGGCGGCGGCGGGCATCCCGGCGCGCGCCTCGTACGGGGCGCAGGTCACCGCCGACGAGCCGCACTACCTCATGACGGCGATCAGCCTGGCCGAGGACGGCGACCTGGACGTGCGCGACGAGTTCGCGGCGCAGCGGTACCGCGACTTCCACGAGATCGACCTCGCGCCGCAGGCGCGTCCCCTGGCGGACGGTCGCCTCGTCGAGCCGCACGACCCGCTGCTGCCGCTGCTGCTGGCGGCGCCGATGGCGCTCGGCGGGTGGGTGGCGGCGAAGCTGTTCCTGTGCCTCGTCGCGGCGGCGCTCGCGGCGCTGACCCTCTGGATCGCGGTCCGCCGCTTCTCGGTGCCGGTGCTGCCCGCCGCCGTCACGATCGGCGCGCTCGGGGCGTCGGCGCCGCTGGCGGCCTACGGCGCGCAGGTGTACCCGGAGATCGTGGCGGCCCTGTTCACCGCGACGGGCGTCGCGGCGTTGACGGGACGCCTCGGACGGGCGGGGCTCGCGACCGTCGCCGCGATGGCCGTGACGCTGCCGTGGCTCTCGGTGAAGTACGCGCCCGTCGCGGCGGCGCTCCTGGGGGTGGCCGTGTGGAGGCTGTGGCGCGACGGCCGCCGCGGCGAGGTGGTCGCGCTGACCGCGACGGGCCTCGCCGGGGTGCTGGCGTTCGTCGGCCTGCACCACGTGCTCTACGACGGCGCGACGCCGTACGCCGCCGGCTCCCACTTCGTCGGCGGCCAGCTCACGGTGGTGGGGTCCGACCCCGACTACCTGGGACGCGGACGCCGCCTGGTGGGCCTGTTCGTCGATCGCGACTTCGGCATCGCGGCGTGGCAGCCGGCCTGGCTGCTCGCGGTGCCCGCGCTCGCGTCGATGGCGGCCCGCCGGCCCAGCGGGTCGGCCGCGATCGCGGTCCCCCTCGCCGCCGGGTGGTTCACCGCGACGTTCGTGGCCCTGACGATGCAGGGCTGGTGGTTCCCCGGCCGGCAGCTCGTGGTGGTGCTGCCCCTCGTGGCGCTGGCCGTCGCATGGTGGGCCCGTGGCGGGGGCGCCCGGCTGTGGGTGGTCGCCGGCCTCGGCGCCGTGGGCGTGCTGGCGCAGGCGTGGGTGGCGGTGGAGGCGAGCACCGGCCGCCTCGCGTGGGTGGTCGACCTGCAGGACACGGCGAACCCCCTCTACGGCGCGTGGGCGTCGGTGCTGCCCGACTACCTGCAGGTGTCGGCGGCGACGTGGACGCTCCACTGGCTGTGGGCCGCCATCGGCGCGACGGTGGCGGTGGTGGCCTACCGGCGGGAACGTGGCGCCGCGGCGCCGGCGGGGGCCCATGCCCTCGCCTGAGCGTACGGGGCGGCGCGCCCTCGTGACGGGGGCGGCCGGGTTCATCGGCTCCGCCCTGTGCGAGGCGCTCGTCGCCGACGGCTGGCGGGTGACGGGCGTCGACGCCTTCATCGACAGCGGCCCCCGGGCGGAGCGCGAGGCCAACCTCGGCGGACTCGCCGACGACCCGCGTTTCGACCTCGTCGAGGCCGACCTCGTCACCGCTCCGCTCGAGGCCATGGTGGCGGCGGCGGACGTCGTGGCGCACCTGGCGGGCCGGCCGGGGGTGCGGACGAGCTTCGGCGACGGGTTCGCCCCGTGCCTGCGCGACAACCTCACCGCGACCCAGCGCGTGCTGGAGGCGGCGGTCGCCGCGGGGACGGGGCGGGTCGTGTGGGCGTCGTCGTCGTCGGTGTACGGCGACGCGGGTCCGGGCGCCGCCGACGAGCACGCCACCCCCCTGCAGCCGCGGTCGCCCTACGCCGTGAGCAAGCGCGCCTGCGAGGACCTGGCCGCCATCGCCCGCGCCCGCGGGCTCGACGTCGTGGGCCTGCGGTACTTCACGGTCTACGGTCCCCGCCAGCGGCGGGACATGGCGCTGCGCCGGATGTGCGAGGCCCTGTGCGGTGGCCCCGGGTTCACCCTGCTCGGCGACGGCCGGCAGGTGCGCGACATGACCCACGTGGACGACGTCGTCGACGCCACCGTGCGGGCGATGACGGCGACGGCGCCCGGCCCCCTGTACAACGTGGGCGGAGGGGAGCCGGTCACGTTGGGGGAGGTCATCACGACGCTGGAGGGGATCGCGGGGACGCCGCTGCCGCTGCGTCGCGCACCCGCGGCGCGCGGTGACGTCGCCGCCACCCGCGCGGGGACGGGACGCGCCCGCGCCGAGCTCGGCTGGACGCCCCGGGTCGACCTCGTCGACGGGCTCGCGGGCCAGCTCGCGTGGGTGCGGGCACGCGGCCGGGAGCCCGTGGCGGCTCCCGCGTGACCGCCGTCCGCCACGTCCTGTGGCGGGGGCTCGACACGTGGCACGCCGAGAGCTGCGCCGTGCGGGTGACGGCGCGCGGCCTGACGGCCGAGGGAGTCCAGCTCGGCACCGACCCGGTCCCCTACCGGCTCGACTACGCCCTCGAGGCCGGCGAGGGCTTCACGACCCGCCTGTTCGAGGCCACCGCGAGCGGCGACGGCTGGACGCGCCGCCTGCGGCTGGAGCGCGAGGGGACGTCGTGGACCTGTGCGGCGGAGGCGACCGGCGCGCACGAGCTCGGCGCCCCCGGGTGCGACCCGGCCGACCTGGCGGAGGCGACCGAGTGCGACCTCGGCCTGTCCCCCCTCACCAACAGCACCCCGATCCTGCGGGCGGGGCTGCACCGCGCGCCGGGGTCGCTGGAGATCGTCGCGGCCTGGGTGTCGGTGCCGGAGCTGACGGTGCGCCCATCGCGCCAGCGGTACGACCACGTGGCGCCGGGGGTCGTGCGCTACACCGACCTCGGCCTGTTCGACGGGTTCACGGAGGAGGTCACCGTCGACGAGGACGGGCTCGTGACGCGCTACCCGGGGCTCGCCGTCGCCGCGGGACCCGTCGAACCCGCCTAGGAGCGGCCGAGCCGGCCGTCGGGGCCGATCGACCCGAAGCGTGCCTGGCCGCCGCGCATGTGGACCTCGCGGACGACGCCGCGCACGAACTCCCCGCGCTCGTCGGCGTCCATCCCCTCGAGCTGCTCGATCTGCTCGGCCGACGCGGCGACGTCCCCGGCCCCGGCGAGGGCCCGCAGCGGGTCGTCGATGAGGGCGTCGCGGAAACCCGGGTCGGCGACGACCCGGGTCCACAGGGGGATCCGGAGTTCCTCCATGACGGTCAGTCTCGCACGGGTCGGGCGGGACGCGCCTAGAGCGAGAAGACGATGCCGGCCGGCTCGCCCGGGGCGGCGTCGATCGCCGGGAGGCCGTGGGCGAGCATCCGCTGGAACACGCCGGCGCTCTCCCCGAACAGGCGGGCGAGGGTCTCTGCGGACGTCGGCTCCGGCATCACGCCGTTGGCGTGGTCGGTGACGAAGCCGACGAGGGCGAACGGCAGGCGCGCCTCACCGGCCAGCACCGTCTCGGGACCACCCGTCTGGCTGACGCACGTCACCCCCGCCGCCGCGAGCTGGGCGATCTCGCTGCGGGTGTTGAGGCGGGGGCCGTCGACGTGGCCGTAGGTGCCGCCGTCGCGCACGGCGACGTCCGCGGCGCGCGCCCCCGCGAGCAGGCCCGCCCGGGGGCCCTCGGAGAACGGCCCGTCGTAGATCCAGTGGCCCCGGCCCGGTGCGGCCGGGTCGGTGAAGAGGGTGCAGAGCGACCCGTCCGTCATCCGGTTCGAGGGGAAGTGGAGGTCGTCGAACACGACCAGCGACCCCAGCTCGAGGGACGGGTCGACGGCGCCGCACACCGTCGTCGAGACGAGGGCGCGCACCCCGAGCGCCTGCAGGGCGGCGACGTTCGCGCGGGGCGCGACCTGGTGGGAGAGGCGCGCGTGCCCGGTCCCGTGGCGGGGGACGTGCGCGACGGGGACGCCCGCCAGCGTCCCGCGCGTCACCACCGCCGTCCCGTGGGGTGTCGTCACCTCTTCCGTGCGGCCGTCGGTGAGCCCCTCGAGCGCGTAGAGCCCGGTGCCGGTGATCAGCCCGATCGGCGCCCGGTCGCTCACGCCCCCCGGCCCCCGGGCCGCGCCGCCAGGTCGTCGATGTCCCAGCCGGCGAGGCGAGCGCCCGCGAGGTAGGAGCTGTCGAGGAAGGCGCGCAGGGCGGCCGCGGTGTCGGGCTCGGCGCGCGCGTCGTCGTACATCAGCAGGGCGAGCGACCCCGTCGGCCCGGTCTGCCAGGCCGCCGTCGCCGGCTCCAGCGGCGTCTCGGGCAGGCCCGCCGGCTCGGGGGCGGTGTACGAGTAGAAGGCGGGGGCGGGGATCTTGTCGTCGCCCGCCCAGAACCCGCAGCTCACCACCTCGTGGGAGTACGCCTCGGCGGTGACGGGGTCGGCGCCCTCCATGGCCGGGGCGCGCCGCCCGCTGAACCGGGTGACGGCGAGGTCGAAGCTGTGCCAGAAGAGGTGCACCGGGCTCGTCTTTCCGGTGAACGCGCCGGCGTATTCGGTGAACACCCCGTGGGTCGCGCGCAGCACCGCCCACCAGCGGGCGACGGCCGCGCCGTCGTAGGAGCGGTGCTCCTCGTCGTCGGGGAAGGCCGGTGAGTCGCCGAGGTCGAACGGCGAGGCGAGGATCGTGCACCGCACCCCCACATCGCCGAGCGCCGCGAACAGGCGGTCGTGGAACGCCGCGACCGAGAGGCCGTCGGTGAGCGCGAACTCCCGGGTGTCGCCCCGGCTGGTGCGGACGACGAGGCGGTGGGCGACGACGTCGATCTCGACCTCGGCGAGGCCGGGGGCGCAGGGCATCGGGCCCGTCGTGATGCCCCGCGCCGACACGCGGAGCGTCACGTTCCACCAGTGGTTGCGGTGGGGCATGAGGGCCATCCGCACCTTGCCGACGATCTGGCAGTAACGGTGCAGGGTCTCCTTGGTCGGCCGCCAGTCCTCAAGCGGGAGGGCGGGCCAGGTCTCGACGGCGTCCATCACGTGTCCTCGGGTGGGGGGCGGGGCCCCCAGTATGTCGTCGCCGTCACGCCGTGGCCCCGGCGGACGGAGGCTCAGTCCCGGTGGTCGCCCGCCCGGCGGCTCGAGGTGACGACGTAGGCCGCGGAGGCGCCCGACAGGAGGAAGTCGGGGTTCACGCAGGGTGCGGAGGGGTCGCGGTGGGCGAAGGTGCGCTCCACCTCGGAGCGGCAGATCGGCAAGGGCTCACGTGCGGCGCGCAGCGCGCCGAACCCGGCCTTCGTCTGCTGCAGGCGCTCCAGTCCGCGGAGGTCGATCTCGACGTCGTAGACGCCCTCCATGCAGCCCACCCACGTCCGTCCGTCGCGGATGTGGGAGTAGAGCCGCGGGCAGTCCGCCTCGATGCATCCGGCGGGTTCCACGACCCGCTCGCACGAGATCGGGCACTGCCGGCACGACCCCGCGGCGGCGCGCTCCGCGGCCGCGGTCGGGGACGTCCTCATCGGGGGTGCCCGTGATGCACGCGGCGTAGTGAAGCAGGCTCCCGCGCGGGGTCAAGCGGTCGGTGCCACGGGGACGTCACCGGCCCCGGAGCGGGCCCCTCAGACCAGGCAGCGCTCGCCGAAGAGGGTCTTCAACTCGGCCACGAGGCTCCCCGCCCGGGGGTCGACCTTGAACTCCTCGCCGAGGTACAGGCGGCGGCGCCCCTCCCCCGTCTGGACGTCCATCACGACCGCGGCGTCGCCCCGGTGGTCGGTGAGCAGGCGCCGCAGCTCGGTGAGCTCGGTGCGGGCGAGGCGGTTCACGTCGACCTTCACCACGAGGCGCTCGTCCTCGCCGCCCTCCTCGGGGGTGAAGGCGCGGATCGACTGCGCGACCAGCTTCGTCTCGCCCTCCCCCTTCTGGTCGACGCGCCCCGCGATCAGCACCATCGCGTCGGGCGTCAGCAGGTCACGGGCCTCGGCCAGCACGGCCGGGACGATCACGACCTCCACCGACCCCTCGAGGTCGTCGACGCGGGCGAACATCATCGGCTCGCCGCGGCGGGTGGTGATGCCCTTCAGGGAGCCGAGCATGCCCCCGATCGTGACCGGCTCGCCGTCGGCGCGGTCCGCCAGCGCCGCCATGCCGCACGTCACCGCGCGGGCGAGCTGGCGCCGGCAGTCCTGCAGCGGGTGGCTCGACACGTAGAGGCCGAGGGCCTCCTTCTCCGCGGCGAGCAGCTCGTCCTTCGGCATCTCGTGCGCCGGGATCGGGGGGTCGAGCTCGATGGTCACGCCGCCCCCGTCGCCGCCGCCCCCGCCCATCGCCCCGAACAGCGACTCCTGCCCGGCGGCCAGATCGTTGCGGCGGCGCGACGCCTGGGAGACCGCGGCGGGGATGGTCTCGAGCATGCCGAGGCGGCTCGCGCCGGTGCAGTCGAGGGCGCCGCCACGGACGAGGCTCTCCAGGGCACGCTTGTTGACCTGCGCCTGGTCGACCCGGCGGCAGAAGTCCCAGAGCGACTCGAACGGGCCACCCGAGTGGCGGGCCGCGACGATCGCGGCGACCGCGTTCTCGCCGACGCCCTTCGTCGCCGTGAGGCCGAACCGGATCTCCTTCTCGCCGGTGACGGCGAAGTCGGAGCGGCTCACGTTGACGTCCGGCGGGAGCACCTGGAGACCCATGTCGGTGCACGCCGCGACGTAGAAGGGCACCCGGTCCTTCGTGTCCATCACGGAGCTGAGCAGCGACGCCATGTACTCGGCGGGGTACTTCGCCTTCAGGTACGCCGTGCGGTACGCCAGCAGGGCGTAGCAGGCGGCGTGGCTCTTGTTGAAGGAGTAGTCGCCGGCGGCCTCGCACAGGCCCCAGAGGCTCTGCGCGACGGGCTTCGCGGTGCCGCTCTCGATGCAGCCCGCGATGAACTCGTCCTTCAGCGAGGCCATCAGGACCTTGTCCTTCTTCCCGACCGCCTTCCGCAGGTCGTCCGCGCGGGACGGCGAGAACCCGGCGAGCTGCCGGGAGATCGCCATCAGCTGCTCCTGGTACACCGCCACCCCGTAGGTGGGGCCGGTGATCGACTCCAGGCGGGGGTCCTCGAACGTGACGCGGGTGGGGTCGCGCTTGTTGCGGGCGTAGGTGCTGATGAAGGCCATCGGGCCCGGGCGGTACAGGGCGACGAGGGCGATCAGGTCGGCGAACTCGGTGGGCCGCACCTCGCGGAGGGCCTCGCGCATGCCGCTCGACTCGAACTGGAACACGCCGATCGCGTCGCCGCGGGCGAGCATCGCGTAGGTGTCGGCGTCGTCGAGGGGGACGGTGTCGATGTCGAGCACGACGCCGCTGCGGTCCTCGATCAGCTCGAGGGCGCCCTGGATGACGTCCAGGTTCCGCAGGCCCAGGAAGTCCATCTTGAGCAGGCCGAGCGCCTCGACGTCGTGGTCGGGCACCTGCGTCACGACGTTGCCCTCGTCGTCGAGCCGGACCGGCAGGTAGTCGGTCACGTCGCCGGGGGCGATGACGACGCCGGCGGCGTGGACGCCCTCGTTGCGGACGAGGCCCTCGAGGGGGCGCGCCGTGTCGATGATCTGCTTCGTGATCGGGTCGGCGTCGTAGGCCTGGGCCAGCTCCGACCCGGGCGCCATCGCCTGCTCGAGCTTGATGCCGATGGGGCGCTCCGGCACGAGCTTCGCGATGCGGTCGACCTGCCCGTACGTGTGGCCGAGGACGCGGCCGGAGTCGCGCACCACGGCGCGGGCGAGGAGCTTGCCGAAGGTGCCGATGCGCGCCACCGCCGCCGAGCCGTACTTCTGGGTGACGTACTGCACCACCCGGTCGCGGCCCGCCACCGAGAAGTCGGTGTCGATGTCGGGCATGGACTTGCGGCCCGGGTTGAGGAAGCGTTCGAAGAGGAGGTCGTGCGCGAGCGGGTCGAGGTCGGTGATGCGCAGCGAGTACGCCACGAGCGACCCGGCGGCCGAGCCACGGCCGGGGCCGACGCCGACGCCGTTCTCGCGCGCCCACTTCATGTAGTCCCACACGATCAGGAAGTACGACGCGAAGCCCATCTCGCCGATGACCGACAGCTCGAAGCGCAGGCGCTCCTCGGCGGCGGGCGGCCAGCCGCCGGGGTAGCGGCGCTCGAGGCCCTCGCGGCAGAGGCGCTCCAGGTAGACGCCGGGGTCCTCGCCGCCCGGCACCGGGAAGCGCGGCAGCTTGATGTCGCCGAGGGGCAGTTCGAGGGCCTTGCAGCGCTCCGCGATCTCGACGGACACGGGGAGGGCGTCGACGAAGTCGGGGAGGGCCTGGGCCATCTCCGCGGCGGTCTTGAGGTAGAACTCCTTCGTCCCGAAGCGGAAGCGCTTGGGGTTGCTCAGCACGTCCCGCGTCTGGATGGCGAGCAGGGCCTCGTGGGAGTCGGCGTCCTCGCGGCACGGGTAGTGGGCGTCGCAGGTCGCGACCATCGGGATGCCCGCGTCGATCGCGATGCGCTTCAGGTGCTGGTTGATCCCCGTCTGGACGTCGAGGCCGGCGTGCTGGATCTCGACGTAGACGTCGTCGCGGCCGAAGATGCCCTGCAGCGCGTCGAGCTCGGCGCGCGCCCCGGCGAGGTCCTCGCGCTCGAGGCTCTGGCAGACGACGCCCGACAGGCACCCCGAGAGGGCGATGATCCCGTCGGAGTGGCGCTCCATCAGCTCGTGCGAGATGCGCGGCTTGCGGTGGTACCCCTCGAGGTAGCCGGCGGAGCAGAGCTTGATGAGGTTGTAGTAGCCCTCGGTGGTCTCGGCGAGCAGCGTCAGGTGGTTGCGGCGCTCCTTTGTGGGGCGCTCGCGGTGGTCCGGCACCACGTACGCCTCGAGGCCGACGACCGGGGTGATGCCCTTCTTCGTCGCCTGCCGGTAGAGCTCGACGGCCCCGCTCATGACCCCGTGGTCGGTGAGGGCGACGGCCCCCTGGCCCATCTCCTCGACCCGCGCCAGGAGGCGCTCGATCTTGCACGCCCCGTCGAGGACGGAGTAGTCCGAGTGGACGTGGAGGTGGACGAAGTCGGGGGCGGATGCGGGCATGGCGCGGACCCAGGTTCGCACATGCGCTCGGACGACGCCGGGGGCCCCTGTCACCCCGTCCACGCTGTATGCGGGGTTCTCCGGACGGGCCTCCCACCACCCCTGGTGGGAGGGGTGGTGGGCTCCGGGAACCCGTCTCACCAGGCGGTCCCGCGCTTTCGCGGGGCGGCGCCACGGGCATAGCGTCGCGCCACACCCATCCGCCGACGCGGGAGGAGGGCGCGATGATCGACACCGACAGCATCGCCGTGGCCGCAACCGGGATCGAGGCGTTCAACGCCGCCGACTGGGACACGATGCGGGACGTCTGCCGGGAGGACGTCGTCTACACGGAGACCGGCACCGGCCGGAGGCTGGAGGGCGTCGCGGCGTGCATCGATGCGTGGCGGGAGTGGCGGGACGCGATGCCGGACGTGACGGGCGTCATCGGGCGGGTGCTCGCCGAGGGCGACCTGGTCGCGATGGAGATGACCTGGCGGGGAACCCACGACGGCCCCCTCATGAGCCCGCAGGGCGCCCTGCCGGCCACCGGCAACGCCGTGACCCTGGCGGCGACCCAGTGGCAGACCCACCGCGACGGCCGCATCGCGACGATCGACCACCACCTCGACATCCTCGCGCTGCTCGCGCAGATCGGGGCGATGGACTCCTGAGTCCGGAAGGGGACCGCGGGCGCCTGCCCGCGGTCCCCGGCACGGGTCGCGGTCACGCGAGAGGCGTGAGCTCCACCTCGCGGCGCCCGGCGTCGGGGGCGAGCATCCGCAGCAGCCGCCTCCCCTCCGCGACCACCGACGCCGCCGCCCGGCGGCCCACCGGCCGGGCGTGGGTGACCGTGATCGTCGCGGCGCCGCCGTCCGCGTCCCGGTCGAGGCGCCACGGGCCGAGCACCGTCCCGTCGAGCAGGACCGTCCCCGGCCAGCTCTCCGCGGCGGCGGCCATGACCGCCGCGTGGCCGGGTCCGTGGAAGCGCGAGCGGTCGGAGTGGGAGAGCAGCAGGTTGTCGTACTGCGGCAGGAACCGCGGCGGGGCGGGTGTCCGCGGGTCGGGCCGCGGGGCGTCCGGCAGGTCGAGGAGCTCGCGGCCGCGTTCGTCGCGGAACGTGCGCAGCGACGGACGCAGGCGATCGACCACGGCGCGGAAGCCGGTGAGGCGCGACCACGCCGCCAGGTCGGCCGTCAGCGCGGGACCGAACACGGCGAGGTAGCGCAGGACGACATCGTCGATGGAGGGCGCCGGGTCGAGGGGCCGGCCGAGCCAGTCCTCGGCCGTCATGTAGGCGACCTGCGCGGAGCGGCCCCAGAGGCCGCGCGGGGGGACCTGCACCAGCGGCAGGAGGTTCCTGCAGGCGTAGGCGAGCCCGGCGGCCTCGTCGGGGGGGAAGCGCTCCGCGATGAACGCGCGGATGGCCGACATGCTCCGCGGCTCGTCGAGGAACGGCCGCACCGCGTCGACCACGGGGCGCAGGTCGCGTCCCGTGAGCGCGCGGGCGTCGGGGTGGCGGCGCAGCTCGTCGTCGAGGACCCGCTGCACGAGCGGACGCAGGGTCAGGCAGTCGGCGGCGGTGACGAGGTGGACGGTGGCGCGCATGACCACGATCCTCACCAGCGACCGGTCCTCGATCCGCCGCGACAGTCCGAGGGGGCCGAAGCCCGCGATGCGCGACCAGAGCGCCGTGTACGGGTCGAGGGGGTTCTGGGCCTGCAGGCCGACGAGGCGCCCGACGGCCGCGACCGGGTCGACGTCGGCCCTCTCCAACAGCATCTGCCGGGCGAGCGTCGCCCGGCCGAGGGCGCGTGGGGTGAGGACCTCGTCGGACACGGGCCCATCATGGCGCGTCCCGGCCCGCCCCCCTCCGCGGGGACGGGCCCGGGACGGGGCTAGCTGCGGGGCGTCTCCCGCGACTCGGCGAGCAGGACGCCCCAGGGGCCGCCGAGGGCGAGGTGCGTCCCGTCGGCCGACCACGCCGCGGCACGCGCGCCGCGCACCCAGCGGACGAGCGTGCCGTCGGACCGCCGCACCAGGGCGACGACGTCGTTGCGTCCCTCGCGGGTGTGGACGGCGACGACCTCACCGCCGGGGGCGACCGCGATCGGCTCGACCTCGTGCAGCGGCTCGCCGGGGGTGACCGGGTCGGGGAGGGCGGCGGCCGGGTCCTCCGGCGGGCGCTCCTCCACGTGCAGGCCGAGCTCGGGGATGTTCCACGCCCGCACCACGTAGGGGCTCACGCCGCGCAAACGCCCGTCCTCGTCGAACGAGAGCGCGAACGCGGGCTCGCGGGCCGCGGCGATGACGCTCATGCGGCCGATGCCGGCGGTGGTGGAGCCGTCCTCGAGGCCGACGAGCTCGAGCGCCGTGTCGGGCGCCGGCGAGAGCATCAGGCCCATCGGGGGCTGCGGGCGACGGCGGCCGGGGCGGCCGGCGCGCGCGAACACCATGCTCACCACGCTCCACGGTCCCGGATCGTCCGCGAGGACCGTCGGGGGTCCCAGGGGCTTCGTGCTCATCGATCCTCCTCGAGTGGTGTGAGCCAGGCGCAACCCCAGTCGCCGGCGACCGCGAGGGTCCCGGGCTCCGGGGAGGGGGCGACGACGCGCGCGCCCTCGACGCGGCGCACCTGCGCGCCGTCGGCGGCGTCGGCGAGGACGGCCACCGGGTCGGGGCCGTCGGGTGTGCCCAGCGCGACGAGCCCGCCGTCGGGCGACATCGCGATGGCGCCGGCGGCGGGCAGCGGCGCGGCCCAGGTCGCGATCGGCGTGTCGCCACCGACGTCCCAGACCGTGACGGTGCCGTCGACGTGCAGGGCGGCGAGGCGCGGTGCCGACGCGGCCGCGGCCAGCTCCCGCACGGCGGGTCCCTCGCCCGGCGCGGTGCCGGGCGGGCCGACGCGCCCCCCGAGGGCGACCTGCAGGCTGCCGTCCGACGCGTACGCGAGGGCCTCGGCCCCCGCCTCGTGGGTGGCGATGGGCGCCTCGGCGCCGAGGTCGTGCTCCTCGATCACGCCACCCGTCGCGGCGGCGATGCGCCGGCCGTCGCCGCGCATCGCGACCGGGCCGGGGCCGAGTCCCGCGGCGACGTCACCGAGGCTCGGGAGCACCACGGCGCGCCAGCCGTCGTCGGCGTGCAGCAGGCCGGCGTTGGCGCCCGGGGCACCGACCGCGAGGTCGAGGCCCGGGGGCCGGCGGTCGTGGATGACGTGCATCCGCGGGGCGGCGATGCTGAAGGCGACGCCGGCGGCCGACGCCAGCACGAGCTTGCCCTCGGCGACCACGCTGGCGCGCCGGGCGCCCGTGGGCGCCGCGGCCTTCGCGCGGAGGGTCCCACCGGGCGTGGCGGAGGCGTCGGCGGGGGGCTGCAGCGGCGCGAACCGCAGGCCCCGCGGCCCGCGCTCCACCCGGCTGAACGGCGGCACGCCGGCCGGGTCGACCGGCAGCATCGGGGGTCCGCCGCGCCTCATCCGAGGTCACGCTCCTGCGCGATCCGGTACGCCATGCGGCTCTGCAGCGAGAAGAGCTCGATGAAGCCCGGGGCCGCGCCCTGCGAGAACGAGGCGTCGGCGTTGAAGGTCGCGAGGCTACGGTCGTAGATCGCGTTCGGCGAGCTGCGGGTCACGGCCGTCGCGGACCCCTTGTAGAGCCGCATCGTGATCACGCCCTCGACCTTGCGGTTGACCCGCTCCATGAACGCGTTGATGTCGTCGAGCAGCGGCTCGTACCAGAGGCCCTCGTAGGCGAGCTGCGCCCAGAGGGCGTCGAGCGTGGGCTTGAGGTGGTTCTCGCGCCCGGTGCAGACGAGCTTCTCGAGCTCCCGGTGGGCGTCGAGGATCACCGTGGCCGCGGGGACCTCGTAGAGGTCGCGCACCTTGAGGCCGACGACGCGGTCCTCGATGTGGTCGAGGATGCCGACGCCGTTGCGGCAGGCGACCTCGGCGACGCGGCGGATCAGCTCGACGAGCGGCAGCTCCTCGTCGTCGAGACTGACCGGCAGGCCGTCGCGGAACCCGATCCGGATGTCCTCGGGACGGTCCGGGGCGAGCGTCGGGTGGGTCACCAGCTCGAAGACGTCGTCGGGCGGCGGCTGGTCGAGGTCCTCGATGACGCCGCCCTCGCTGGAGCGGCCCCAGAGGTTGTCGTCGATCGAGTACGGGCGCTCCACCGACGACGAGATCGGGATGCCGTGCTCGATGGCGTAGGCGATCTCCTCGTCGCGGCCCATCTGCCACTCGCGGACCGGGGCGATGACCTTCAGGTCGGGGGCGAGCGTCGCGATGGTCGCCTCGATGCGCACCTGGTCGTTGCCCTTGCCGGTGCAGCCGTGGGCGATCGTGTCGGCCGAGTGCTCGCGCGCGGCGTCGCACGCCAGCTTCGCCAGCAGGGGGCGGCCCAGCGACGTGAACAGCGGGTAGCCGCCCTGGTAGCGGGCGTTGGCGCGGATGGCGGGCGCCACGTAGTCGCGGGCGAACTCCTCCCGGGCGTCGACGACGAGGCTCTCCACGGCGCCGAGGTCGAGGGCCTTCTGGCGGACGGCGTCGAAGTCGTCGGCGGGCTGCCCGAGGTCGATGCAGAGGGCGATCACCTCGGCGTCGTACTCGTCCTGGATCCACTTCAGCATCACCGAGGTGTCGAGCCCACCCGAGTACAGCAGCACGACGCGGTGCACCTCGTGGGGCTGCGCGAGGTAACCCGCGACGGGCGGGGTGGGACGGTGCTCGGGCACGGCGTGTCCTCCGGGTGGTGTGGGCGGCGAGCAAGTCTAGAGCAGGCCGCGCCGGCGGCCCGCGCGGCCCGGCAGGTGCCCGTGGGGTCGAGTGCCGTCGTGGGCCGCCGATAAGGTTCCAATGAACGCCTCCTCTCCGCAGGTGCTCCGTGACCCGATGACGCGCGGCGTCCGTTCCAACCTCCGGGTGCCGGCCGACCTCACGGTCGTCGGCTTCGTCCGCTCCGCGTTCGCCTGCGTACTGACGCGCGAGGGCTGGCCCACCGAGGGCGCCGGCCGCGTGCTGCTCGCCTCGACCGAGGCCATCACGAACGCGATCGAGCACGGGTCGCCGCTCGGCGGGGCGATCGAGGTGGAGATCGCAGTGACGCACGAGGCGACGCGCATCGCCGTCGCCGACGTGGGACGCCCCGGGTCGGCCACCCCGCGCCTGCCCTCCTCCCCTCCCCCTCCCACGAGCCCGCGCGGCCGCGGCCTGCTCATCATCAGCCGCCTCGCCGACGAGGTCGCGGTGACCGCCGAGGGTGACGGCACCCTGGTGACCGCGACGTTCCTCCGCGAACGCCGGTCCGCGACGCGCGCCACCCGCCGGGCCGCCTAGCCCGACCGCCGGCGGGGCCCGCTCACAGGGACCTCCTCGCCGGCTCCCCGCCCCCTCCGATGCGGGGGCCCTTCCATCGGTGTCTCCGGATGTCGACGACGGGGGACCCGATGGGGATCACGACCGGCAGGACCGTGACCGCGGCGATCGCCGCGCTCGCGCTGGTGGCGGGGGGCGCGACCGCCGTGGCGGCCACCGACGGCGGAGGGGGCACCGCGACCACGCCCGCGGCGGCCGCGGCGGCCGCCGAGTCGGGCACGGCCACGACGCCCACGACCCCGGCGACGCCCGAGGCGCCGACGGCACCGGCACC
>LNFM01004094.1_pt1 | contig 27413 bp, 26 predicted proteins | sample 596031 | NCBI WGS metagenome assembly LNFM01 (sample SAMN04254537, study PRJNA301005) | activated carbon metagenome | isolation source: dual media filters at the Ann Arbor, Michigan drinking water treatment plant | place: USA: Ann Arbor
ATTTCGGCGTCGCGGTCGACCTCGGCTTCCTCAAGCGCGAGAAGAAGTACACCTACTTCCGGCCGAAGTTCATCCTGTACGCGACCTACCTGTCCGAGAAGATCGGCTACGCGCGCTACATCTCGATCTTCCGCCAGCTCGAGCGGCATCCCGAGCACCGCTTCCACCCGATCTTCAAGTGGTTCCAGCGCTGGTGCAACGACGAGTTCCGGCACGGCGAGGCACTCGCGCTGATGATGCGCGCCGACCCGAAACTGCTGACCGGCGTCAACAAGCTGTGGATCCGCTTCTTCCTGCTGGCCGTGTACGCGACGATGTACGTGCGCGACCACACCCGCGAAGAGCTGCACCACGCGCTCGGCCTCGACTCGACCGAGTACGACTACCAGGTGTTCCGGATCACCTCCGAGATCGCACGCCAGGTGTTCCCGATCGAGCTCGACATCGACGATCCGCGCTTCCGCGCCGGCCTCGAGACCCTGTGCCGGATCAGTGCCGCGAACGAGAGCGCCAAGGCGCAGGGCGGGCTGCTCGGCAAGCTGAAGCAGGCGGGCTGCGCAGTGTCTGCGGCCGCGATGTTCGCGCGGCTGTACCTGCTGCCGGTCAAGCGCAACACCGTGCCCGAGCAGGTGCTGATGGCCCCGGCCTGGTAAGCGCATCCGTCGAATGCACCATCGCAAGGCTGTTCCCGCATGACAGAGCTGATCCTTCCCGCGCTGTACGCGATGTTCATCTGGTGGTTCACCACCGGGCTCATCGTCTGGCTCGACGGCCTCCCGGCCTCGACCTACCGCTGGTCGATGATGGGCGCGACGGTGGTCGGGATCGCCGCGCTGTACGCCCTGTCGCGTACGGCCGGCGACATCTCGGTCGCCGGTGCGTACTGCGCGTTCACCAGCGCCGTGCTGGTGTGGGGCTGGATCGAGGTCGCCTTCCTGCTGGGCTATGTCACCGGGCCGCGGCGGGAGGCCTCGCCCCCGGGCGCGAGCGACTACCAGCGGTTCCGCCATGCGGTCGGTGCGATCCTGCACCATGAGCTGTTCATCCTGGCCGCCGGCGTGGCGGTGGTCGCGCTGACCTGGGATGCGCCGAACCAGGCCGGCACCTGGACGTTCATGATCCTCTGGGCGATGCGCCTTTCGGCGAAGTTCAACCTGTTCCTCGGCGTGCGCAACCGGGGCGAGGAGTTCCTGCCCGAGAAGATGCGCCACATCGACAGCTACTTCGCGCGGCGGCCGATGAACCTGCTGTTCCCGGTGGCGGTGACCGCCGCCACCGCGCTGGCCGCCGTGCTGTGGGCGCATGCCGCGATGCCCCACACGAGCCCGTTCGCCGTCGCGATGAACGTCCTCGCCGCGACGCTGCTGTCGCTGGCCATCCTGGAACACTGGTTCATGGTGCTGCCGCTGTCCTCGACCGCGCTCTGGAAATGGGCGATGCGCAACCGGCGCAAGCCCGATGCCGCGCCGAGCGGTTCCATCGGCCCGGTGGAACTTGCCACGCTGCCGCTGAAGACCGCAGATTGAGCGTCCGATGAAAGCCCTGTTCACCCGGGCCGCCGCTGGCGGCGTGAAGTCCCCGCTCGCACCCGATGGTCCGGGCATGGGCTACCCCCGCGCCGGCGCACCGACCGCGATCGTGATCGGCAGCGGCTTCGGCGGCCTCGCCGCCGCGATCCGGTTGTCCTGCCGTGGCTATGACGTGACCGTGCTCGAGAAGCTCGATGCAGCCGGCGGGCGAGCCTACGTGCACCGCCAGGACGGATTCACCTTCGACGCCGGCCCGACCATCATCACCGCGCCGTTCATGCTCGAGGAACTCTGGGCGATGTGCGGGCGCCGGATGTCCGACGACGTCGAACTGAAGGCGCTCGATCCGTTCTATCGGATCCGCTACGTCGACGGCAGCCATTTCGACTACAGCGGCGACCCGGTGAAGATGCGTGCCGAGGTGGTGCGGCTGTCTCCGTCGGATGCGGCCGGCTACGACCGGTTCATCGAGGAAGCCGAGCAATGCTACAGGCTCGGCTTCGAGGAACTCGGCAGCATCGCGTACGACACGGTGGGCGACCTGCTCGCCGCCGTGCCGTCGCTGGTGCGCATGCGTGGCTGGCGCACGATGTTCTCGATGGTCGCCCATTACATCAAGGACGAACGACTGCAGGCCGCATTCAGCCTGCAGACGCTGCTGATCGGCGGCAATCCGTTCTCGGTCACCTGCGTCTACAGCCTGATCAACGCGCTCGAGCGGCGTGCCGGCGTGCACTGGGCGATGGGCGGTACGGGTTCGCTGGTACGCGGGCTGGTCGGCCTGCTCGAAGGCCGCGGCGCCTCGATCCGCTACAACGCGCAGGTCAAGAGAATCACGGTCGAAGGCGGGCGTGCGACCGGCGTCGAGCTCGAAGGCGGCGAGCGGCTGCAGTCGGACATCGTCGTATCCAATGCCGACATGGCCTGGACCTACCGCCACCTGGTCGAGCCGCGCCATCGCATGCACTGGACCGACCGCCGCATCGAACGCGGCCGCTACTCGATGAGCCTGTTCGTCTGGTACTTCGGCGTGAAGCGCACCTATCCGGACGTTCCGCACCACATGATGCTGCTCGGCCCGCGCTACAAGGGGCTGCTCGACGACATCTTCCGCAAGCACAAGCTGGCCGACGACTTCAGCCTGTACCTGCATCGGCCGACCGCCACCGATGCCTCGATGGCGCCGCCCGGCTGCGACACGTTCTATGCGCTGTCGCCGGTGCCGCACCTCGACAGCGGCACCGACTGGCCCGCGTATGCCGAAACCTATCGCGCGCGCATCGCCGAGGTACTCGACCGTACCGTGCTGCCCGGCTTCGAGCGCGACATCGTCACTTCGCGCATCGCGACGCCGCAGGACTTCCACGACCGGCTGCTGTCGTACAAGGGCGCCGCGTTCGGGCTCGAGCCGGTGCTGCTGCAGAGCGCCTGGTTCCGGCCGCACAACCGCAGCGAAGACGTGCAACACCTCTACCTCGTCGGCGCCGGGACGCATCCCGGTGCCGGCGTCCCCGGCGTGCTGATGTCGGCGAAGGCGCTCGACTCGGTGGTGCCCGATGCAGACCGGATAGCGAGGGTCCATGCCTGATACCGCGATGGTTTCCGTCGAAGTGCGCGGCGCAATGGAGGCCACGGTCGCGATCGCAGCTGCCAATGGCAGCCCGGTGCCCGGGACGGCGCCCGTGGGCGAGGCCGACCTCGTCGCCTGCGAGCAGCTGATGCGGGGCGGCTCGAAGTCGTTCTTCGCGGCGTCCCGGGTCCTCCCCGTGCGGGTGCGCGCACCCGCGATCGCGCTGTATGCGTTCTGCCGGGTCGCGGACGATGCGATCGACCTCGCGATCGATCCCGCATCCGCGGTCGTCCGGCTCGACCAGCGCCTCGATGCGATCTATGCCCAGTGTCCACAGGCGTTCGAATCCGACCGGGCGCTGGCCGACGTGGTCGCGCGGTTCGACCTGCCGCGCGGCCTGCTGGATGCGTTGATCGAAGGCTTCCGCTGGGACGCCGAAGGCCGGCGTTACGAGACCATCGGCGACCTGGAAGACTACTGCGCGCGTGTCGCCGGCACCGTCGGCGCGATGATGGCGATCCTGATGGGCACCCGTGGCCAAGGCGCGCTTGCGCGCGCCTGCGAACTCGGCCTCGCGATGCAGCTCACGAACATCGCGCGCGACGTCGGCGAGGACGCGCGCAACGGCCGCCTGTACCTGCCGCGCGACTGGCTGCGCGAGGAAGGCATCGATCCGGATGGCTGGCTGCAGCAGCCCGGCTTCGATCCAGCGATCGGTCGCGTCGTGGCACGGCTGCTCGCCCGGGCCGACAGCCTGTACGAGCAAGCCAGGCTCGGCATCGCCGAGCTTCCGCGCGATTGCCGGTCGGCGATCGAGGCGGCGCGGCGGGTCTATGCCGAGATCGGCCGCGAGGTCGAGCGCGCGGGGCTGGACAGCGTGTCGCGTCGCGCGGTGGTGTCGACCCGGCGCAAGGCCTGGCTGATGGCCCGTGCGATGCTGGTCAATGCCCCGCTGCAGCGAAGGGCTGCCACCGGGCGGTCGGATCCCGCACCGGCGATGGTCGAGGCAATCCGCTACCTCGTCGAGCTGGCGGTCGAGCCGGCCGCATCGGCGACGGGCACCCAGCCCGATTCGTTCTATGGCCGGGCGGTCTGGGTGATCGAGCTCTGCGAAAGGCTGCGCGAGAGAGAGCGGGTCGCCCTCCAGGCAGCTGCCGAGGGCTGACCCGCCTATTGCCGCGGCGAAGGCGGGCGGCGGATGGCGGGCGGCAGCGGGCCGCGGTGCTACCATCGACGGCATCCCATCCCGCCGACGCATGACCGCATCCCGATGACCGCTTCCGCCCCGCCCGTCGAATCGATCGTGATCGCTTCACGCGAAAGCCTGCTTGCCATGTGGCAGGCTGAACACGTGCAGGCCAGGCTGCGCGAACGCTATCCCGGCATCGCCGTGAGCATCCTCGGCATGACTACCGAGGGCGACCGCATCCTCGACGTGTCGCTCTCCAAGATCGGCGGCAAGGGCCTGTTCGTGAAGGAACTCGAGCAGGCGATGATCGACCTGCGGGCCGACATCGCGGTGCATTCGATGAAGGACGTGCCGATGCTGCTGCCGGACGGATTCGCGCTGCCGGCGATCCTCCAGCGCGAGGATCCGCGCGATGCCTTCGTCTCGAACGACTACGGGAAGCTGTCCGACCTGCCCGCGGGCAGCGTGGTCGGCACCTCCAGCCTGCGCCGCGAGAGCCAGCTGCGCGCGCGCTTCCCGCACCTCGACGTGCAGCCGTTGCGCGGCAACGTGCAGACGCGGCTGCGCAAGCTCGACGAGGGCCAGTATGCCGCGATCATCCTCGCCGCCGCCGGGCTGAAGCGGCTCGGGCTCGGCGAGCGCATCGCGTCCTTCCTGACCACCGAAGAAAGCCTGCCTGCGGTCGGACAGGGCGCGGTCGGCATCGAGTGCCGCAGCAACGACGCGGTGCTGCAGTCGGCGCTGGCGGCGCTGGCCGATCCCACGACCACCGCCTGCGTGCTGGCCGAACGTGCGCTGTCGCGCTCGCTCGGCGGCAGCTGCACCGTGCCGCTCGGGGGCTTCGCAGAGATCATCGACGGCACGCTGCAGTTGCGCGGGTTCGTCGCCAGCCCCGACGGCAAGCGCATGGTCAGCGACCGGGTCAGCGGCCCGCCGTCCAGCGGCGAGGCACTCGGCAAGTCACTGGCGCAGCGGCTGACCGACCTGGGCGCGGCGGAGATCCTGGCCGCCCTGCCGTGAACCTGCACGGGCTCCGGGTGGTGGTGACCCGGCCGCTCGAACAGTCGAGCCGGCTCGCCGCTGCGATCGATGCCGCGGGTGGCCAGGCCAGCGTCTTCCCGCTGATCGAGATCGGACCGCCGCCAGACCCGGTCGCGCTCGAGGCGCTCATCGATCGGCTCGACGATTTCCAGTGGGCGGTGTTTTCGAGCCCGACCGCTGTCGACCGGGCGATGGCCTGCATCCGGGCGCGCCGCACGTTGCCGTCGGGCTGGTCGATCGCCGCCATCGGCGAAGGCACGCAGCGCGCGCTCGCCCGGCACGGGTTCACCGAGGTGCTCGCGCCCACCGAGCGGTTCGACAGCGAAGCCCTGCTCGCGCTGCCACCGCTGGCCGACCTGCACGGGCGGCAGGCGGTGATCTTCCGCGGGCAGGAAGGCCGCGCGGTGCTCGCCGACGGGCTGCGTGCCCGGGGTGCCCGGGTCGAGTATGCCGAGTGCTATACGCGCCATGCACCCGCGACCGATGCGGTGATGCTGCTCGAACAGGCGCGCCGCGGGCGGCTGGATGCGCTGGTGGTGACCAGCAGCGAGGCCGTGCGCAACCTGTGTGCGATGCTCGCACGTGCCGCCGCGAAACCGTCCGTGCTGGCACCGGCCACCCTGTTCGTGCCGCATCCGCGCATCGCCGAGGCGGCACGCAGTGCCGGTTTCGACCCGGTGGTCGTGACCGATGGCGGGGACAGCGGCGTGCTGGCCGCGCTGGCTGCGTTCGCCCTGTCGCAGGCATCGTCGGGGGCGCCACGATGAGCCGCATCGAGCCTTCGCCCGGCGTGCTCGACCCGCTGGCTGCGCTGCCGGCGAATGAAGCCGAGGTCGCCCCGCCCGCTCAGCTGCCGCCGGCTCCACCCGGCGCATCCACTTCATCCCTGTTCAACCCTGCGACCCGCAATCGCGACATTGCGCTGGGCGTGCTCTGCGCGGCGGTGCTGCTGCTCGCCTTCTTCGCCTGGGACGGGCACCGCGACCGCAACAAGCTCCGCCAGGAACTGGCGCAGCGCCTGTCCGCAGCGGACGACCTCGGGCGCCAGACGCAGGCGCTGGCACAGGGGGCACAGCGCACCGTACGCGAGATGGAAGTCGCGCTCGACGCGGTCCAGGCACAGCTCGCAGAGTCGCAGAGCCAGCAGCTCGCGCTCGAGGCGCTCTACCAGGACCTCGCGCGCGGACGCGACGAGGCTGCGCTGGCCGAGATCGAGCAGTCGCTGGTCGCAGCCAACCAGCAACTCGTGCTGGCCGGCAACGTGCGCGTCGCGCTGATCGCGCTGCAGAGCGCCGACGCGCGGCTCGCGCTGATCGACCGGGCACAGTTCGCGCCGTTGCGGCGGGCGCTGGCGGCAGACACCGAGCGCCTGCAACGGGTGCCGTTGCTCGATACCGTGGGCATCGCGATGCGGCTCGATCGCGCCGTCGCCGGCATCGATGCACTGACCACGTTGCCGGGCGGTGCGCCGGCTGTCGCAGGTGCCGGTCCGGATGGCAATCCGGTGCGGGCCGACGCGGCGGGCGCACCCGGCACGGCCTCGACCGCGAGCGCGGCAGCGGAGCCGGCCGGCGACGGCTGGCGCGCGACGCTCGCGCGCCTGTGGGCCGAGTTCAAGGCCGACTTCCGGAAGCTCGCCAGCATCCGCCGGATCGACTCCGACGTCCTGCCGCTGATCACGCCTGAGCAGTCGTGGTTCCTGCGCGAGAACCTGCGGCTGCGCCTGCTGAGCGCACGCCACGCACTGCTCGCGCGTGACGAAGCCGGCTTCCGGGGCGATGTGGGCGCCGCCAGCGCGTGGATCACGCGGTACTTCGATCCACGCGATCCGGCGACGGTCGCGCTGGCGGGCATGCTGAACGAACTCGCGCGCACGCAGGTGCGCATCGACCTGCCCGAGATCGGGGCCAGCATCGAGGCGGTGCGCGTCCTGCGCGTCAGCCGGGACCGTCGTCCGTGAAGGCACTCGGCTGGTTGCTTGCGCTGTCGCTGCTGGCGGTGCTGCTGGCGGCAGTGCTGCGCTACAGCCCGGGCTACGTGCTGGTGGTGGTGCCGCCGTACCGGGTCGAACTGTCGGTCGGGCTCGCACTGATCTCGGTGGCCGGGCTGTTCGCGGTCGGCTACCTGCTGCTGAGCGCCGGCAGCCGCCTGGCCGGCCTTCCCGGCGAAGTGCGCGAGTGGCGCGCGCGCGGCCAGCGCGAGCGCGGTGCCACCGCCCTTGCCGCAGCCATGCGGGCCTACCTCGGTGGCCGCTTCGGCAAGGCGAAGGCGCACGCGACCGAAGCCATGGCCGCCGGCACCGCGCCGGCGGTGTCGGCGATCATCGCCGCGCGCGCGGCCCATGAACTGCGCCGTCCCGACGAACGCGACCGGCTTGCGGACGAAGCCGCACGCCACGACGCGGACGATCCCACTGCACGCCTGATGGCGCAGGCCGAATGGCTGTCCGCCGAAGGCCACCCTGAGGCGGCGCTCGATGTCCTGGGCACGCTGCCGGCGCCGCACACCGCCGCCCTTCGCCTGGAACTCGGGCTGAGGGTCCGGCTTGAGCAATGGGAAGCGGCGTCGCGGCTGATCGACCGGCTGGCCGAGCGTGATGCGCTGTCCGCCGCCGACCGCAAGCAGCACGAACGCCATGTCGCGAGCGAAGGACTGAAGGCGTGTTCGATCGATGCCGAGACGGCGCGCGACGCATGGCAGCGGATGCCCGAGCGGTTGCGCGCCGACCGGGTGGTCGCGCTGACCGCTGCCCGCCTGCTGGTCCTGCACGGCGATGCGGCCAGTGCGCGGCCGATCATCGAGCGGGCGCTCGACGAGGAATGGGACAGCGCCCTGGCGCTGCAGTATTCGGAGACTGCGGCGCAGCCTCCGGTCGCGCCCGGCGAGGACGACCTCGCGCTTCGCATCGCGCGGTGCGAGCACTGGCTCGCCCTTCATCCGACCGACGCGCTGCTGTTGCTGAGCCTCGGCCGCCTGAGCATGCGCGCCGGGCTGCTCGACAAGGCCCAGGGCCATCTCGAGGCAAGCCTGTCGATCGATCCGACCTATTCCGCGCACCTGGGGCTTGCGCGGCTGCACGAGGTGCTCGGCCACCAGGAAGCCGCCGCCAGCCACCGGGCGCAGGCGCTGGCGCTGGCACTTCGCGCGCTCGAATCGTCCTCCGGTGGTCGCCGCCGGCTTTCGCTCTGATCCGCGTCGCGGACGGCCCGGTCATGCAGCCCACGATCGTCCATCCCGCGCCCGAGCAGGCGCCCCGGCGATGAAGCGAACGCAACGACTGCCCGAGCCGCTGCCGCCTGCGCTGGCGATGGAAGCCTCGCTGGTGGTGCTGCTTACGGAGGCCGAAGCCGCGCTGGCGGAACTGTCCACGATGGCCGACCGTTTGCCCGACACGCCCTTGCTGGTGCCCGCGTGCCTGGCGCTCGAGGCGATGTATTCATGCCGCCTGGCCGGCGTCGATGCGCGGGTGTCCGACCTGTACCTCGCGCAGATCGGCGGTGTCGGCCGACGCGACCCCCGCGCCGCGCAGGCGATGGCGCTGTGGCGCTCCGCGGCGGCGATGCAGCGCGGGCGTGCCCGCTTGCGCGATTCGCCATTCGACCTGGCGCTGGTGGACGACCTCCGGCGCTGGCTGGACACCGGTGCCGAAGACGGAGACGCGCACGAGGACCGGAGCGACCCTGGTGCATTGCCGGTGCCCGAGCCATTGCCACCGCCGCTGCGCATCGCGCTCGAGGCCTGGGAGCATTTCGCCGCCGACGAGCGGGTATGGATGCCGCCACTGGTCCGGGCCGGGCTGCTGCATGCGCAGTTCGAGGCCCTGCATCCGTTCGAGGCGACGCACGGACCGCTGTCCCGCCTGCTGGTGCCGCTGTACCTCGTTTCGCGCAGGCAGTTGTCGACCCCGCTCTGGTTCCTTTCGGCCTACTGGCAGGCGCACCGTGCCCGCTACCGCGCCCGTCTGCGCACCGCGCTGGTGGAAGGCACCTGGGAGCCCTGGCTGGAGTTCTTCCTGCTCGGGGTGCGCGCGGCGGCACGCAGCGCCCTGATCCATGCCGGCGACCTGCTGCGGCTGCGCGAATCGCTGCATCGCGAGGCGCGCGGCATCGCCAACGCGCCGGCGCTCATCGACAGCCTGCTGGTCAACCCGTACACCACGCTCGCCCGCGCCAGCCAGTCCATCGGCAAGTCCCAGCCGACGGCCAGCGCGCTGATCCGTGCGCTGGTGCGCAAGGGGTGGCTGCGCGAGGTCACCGGGCGGGCGCGCGGCCGCATCTACCTGATGCCGCGCATGCTGTCGGCGATCGAACGGCTGCCGCCGATGGCCTGATCCGGGCGATCGCGCCCGTCAGCGCGCCAGCACGACCGCCGGCTCGTTCACGGTGAACGAATCGGCGAAGAATTCGTCCTCGGGCAGCCCGCAGGCCGCGCTGAACTCGCGCCGCGCCGCGTCCACCATCGGGGGCGCGCCGCAGGCATACACCTGCAGGCCGGACAGGTCGGGGAAGTCCTCCATCACCGCCTTGTGCACGAAGCCGGTACGACCGGTCCAGGCGCAGTCCGGGGTCGCGTCGGACAGCACCGGCACGAAGCGGAAGCCGGGCAGTTCGCGCGTCCACTGTTCGGGAAGCTCGGGCGCGTACATGTCTGCCCGGGTCCGGTTGCCCCAGTAGAGGACCATGTCGCGCTTCACGCCGGTCTTGATGCAGTGTTCGATGATCGACTTGATCGGCGCGAAGCCGGTGCCGCTGGCCAGCAGCACCATCGGCTTGTCCGAGTCGCGCAGGTAGAAGCTGCCGAACGGACCCTCGAGCCGGAGGATGTCGCGTTCCTTCATCTTGTTGAACACATGGCCGGAAAACAGGCCCTGGTAGTCGCGGATGTGCAGTTGCAGGAATTCGTCATCATGCGGCGCATTGGCCATCGAGAAGCTGCGCCGCTTGCCTTCCTTCAGCAGGAAATCGATGTACTGGCCGGCCATGAACTGCAGGCGCTCGTTCTGCGGCAGCTTCAGGAACAGCATCATCGTGCTGCCGCGGCGTTCCATCCGTGCCACCCGACAGGGCAGGATGCGGATGCGTACGCCGCCGATGCCGTCGAGTTCGCGAACTTCAAGGGTCAGGTCGCCGAGCGGTTTCGCGCAGCAGAGCAGGACCTTGCCAGCCGCCTTCTCTTCGTCGGTCAGCGTGCCGGCCTGATGCACGCCGTAATCGACCGTACCGCAGGCGATGCGCGCCTTGCAGCTGCCGCACGCGCCGTTGCGACAGCCGTAGGGCAGTTGCAGGCTGTTGCGTATCGCGGCTTCGAGCACGGTCTCGCCGGGCTCGGCGGTGAAGAAGCGACCGCTGGGTTGCAGGGTGATTGTCGGGCGGGTCTGCTGGGTCATCGTGCCGGGGTATCCGCTACACTGCCTTGATGAAGCGATTGTTGATCATCGGCTGCGGGGACGTCGCACGCAGGGCGTTGCCCGCACTCCAGTCGCGGTATGCGAAGGTGTTCGCGCTCGCGCGCAGCGATTCCAGCGCACGACTGCTTCAGTCGGTCGGGGTCACGCCGATCCCTGGAGACCTCGACCATCTGCGCTCGCTGCGGCTGCTCGCCGGACTGCCGGATGCGGTGCTGCACAGCGCCCCGCCACCCGGCGAAGGCCGGTTCGACACGCGGACCGTGAACCTGATTGCAGCCCTTGCGCGCGCGGAGAATCTACCACAGCGCCTGGTCTACCTGAGCACGAGCGGCGTGTACGGGGACTGCAATGGCGAATGCGTGCCGGAAACGCGCCCGTTGCGCCCCACCAATGCACGGGCGCTGCGTCGGGCCGACGCGGAATCCCGGCTGCGGGCCTGGGGCCGGCGCAGTCGCGTGGCGATCTCCATCCTGCGCGTGCCCGGAATCTATGCCGCCGACCGCCTGCCCCTGGCGCGTCTTCGGCAGGGAACGCCGGCGATCTGCGCCGAAGAGGATGCCTATTCCAACCACATCCATGCCGACGACCTGGCTGCCATCGTGGTTCGTGCACTGGTCGCCGCACGACCCTGCCGGGTCTACAACACCAGCGACGACAGCGCGATGCGGATGGGCGACTACTTCGACCTGGTCGCAGACCGGTTCGACCTGCCGCGCCCGCGCAGGATCAGCCGCGCAAGGGCCGAGGTCGAGATCGCCCCGCCGCTGCTTTCCTTCATGCGCGAGTCGCGCAGGCTGGCAAACGAGCGCCTCAAGCGGGAACTGCGGGTGAGTCTCCGCTACCCTACCGTCGAGGCGGGTGTCGACGCGGCTGCGACTGGCGCCGGAACCGCGCCGGTCGCGGGTTGAGGAGCCGGTCGGACGATGGCCGGGCGAAGCGTGCTGCTGGTGATGACGACGCTGCCGGATGCGGCGGTGGCAGCCACGATTGCCCGTGCGCTGGTCGAACGGCGGCTCGCAGCCTGCGTCAGCGTCCAGCCTCCCTGCCTGTCGGTCTACCGCTGGCGAGGGGCTGTCGAGCAGGCGCAGGAAGTCCCGCTGCTGATCAAGACGACGGCCGACCGCTATCCGGCGCTCGAGGCGACGCTGCGTGACATGCATCCTTATGAGGTACCGGAGATCGTCGCGCTGGACACCGCGCAAGGACTGCCCGCGTACATTGATTGGGTGTTTTCGGAGACGATCGACGAAGATGAGCGAAATAAACAGGATGATCATGGGTGAAGGGGCGCCGCGTTGAGCCCTGCGCTGCGGCGGCGGGCCGTGCTGGCCGGCGCCGGGATCGCGGCGGCGAGTGCCGGCCTGGCCGGTGGCTGGTACACCCTTCGTCGCTATCGCGATGGCGCGGCCGGCAACACGCCGGGCATGGCGGAAGCGTCGGCAGCCTTCTTCGCCACGACGTTGCCCGATCCGGAAGGCACGCCGCAGGCATTTGCCCAGTGGAAGGGCCAGGTGATCGTCGCCAACTTCTGGGCGACCTGGTGTGTCCCGTGTCGGGAAGAAATGCCCCATTTCGTGAAAATGCAGGATCATTACGGTAAGCGCGGACTCACTTTCGTGGGCATTGCGATCGACAAGCCCGAACGTGTCAGCCGTTTCGCGAAGGAGATCGGCGTCAACTATCCCCTGCTGATCGGCGACATGTCGGTGTTCGAGCTCGCCCGGAAGGCCGGGAACCTGGGCGATCTGCTGCCCTACACGGTCATCTTCGATCGATCCGGGAAGATCGTTGCAAGACGGGCCGGCATCTACACGGAAGCGACCCTCTCGCCACTGATCGAAAAGCTGCTGTAGACGGCGATTTCCCGAAGTTCGCCGGAAAACTGGACAGATACCCCCACCGTAGGCACACTGCGCGCCCATGACCCCACCCGCGTCATCTGCCGCTACCCGTGTGTCGTCCGTACCCCGTCCGGCCCGGACCGGCGCGTCGACCTCTGCCGTGAAATCGGTGCTGGTGCTGCATGGCCCCAACCTGAACCTGCTGGGGACCCGTGAGCCCGAGGTGTATGGCCACACGACCCTGGCGCAGATCGACCAGCGCCTGGTCGAGCGCGGCCAGGGCGCAGGCGTGCGCGTCGCCACCTTCCAGAGCAACCATGAAGGTGCGCTGGTCGACCGCATCCAGCAGGCAGGACGCGACCGGGTCGACTACATCCTGATCAACGCCGGCGCCTATACACATACCAGTGTCGCGCTGCGCGACGCGCTTGCCGCGGTCGCGATCCCGTTCATCGAAGTCCACCTGTCGAACGTGTTCGCGCGCGAAGCTTTCCGCCACCACTCGTACCTCAGCGACATCGCCGTCGGGGTGGTCACCGGACTCGGCGCGGGCAGCTATCGCGCCGCGCTCGACCACGCGATCGCCACGCTGAATCCTGAAGAATGAAGAGGAATGACGGATGGACCTGCGCAAGCTCAAGAAGCTGATCGACCTGGTCGAGGAGTCCGGCATCGCCGAACTCGAGATCACCGAGGGCGAGGAAAAGGTGCGCATCGCGCGCACGCTGCCCGGTACCCAGCCGATGGCGATGCAGCAGCCGCAGCAGATCATCGCGGCGCCGCCGCCGGTCGCCGCGGCGCCGGTGGCCGCACCGGCTGCCGCACCGGCGTTGCCGGACGGCCATGTCGTGAAGTCGCCGATGGTCGGCACGTTCTACCGGTCCAACTCGCCGGGCGGCAAGGCTTTCGTCGACGTCGGCCAGTCGGTGGCCGCGGGCGATGCGCTGTGCATCATCGAGGCGATGAAGCTGATGAACGAGATCGAATCGGATGCCGCCGGCACCATCAAGGCGATCCTGGTCGAGAACGGCCAGCCGGTCGAGTACGGCGAGCCGCTGTTCGTGATCGGGTAGCCCGGCGATGTTCGAAAAGATCCTGATCGCAAACCGCGGCGAGATCGCCCTGCGCATCCAGCGCGCCTGCCGCGAACTCGGCGTGAAGACCGTGGCCGTGCATTCCGAGGCCGATTCGGACGCGAAGTACGTGCGACTGGCCGACGAGTCCGTGTGCATCGGACCCGCCTCGCCCACCCACTCCTACCTGAACATCCCGGCGATCATCAGCGCCGCCGAGGTGACCGACGCCGAGGCGATCCATCCCGGCTACGGCTTCCTGTCCGAGAACGCCGACTTCGCCGAGCGGGTCGAGCAGAGTGGGTTCGTGTTCGTCGGCCCGCGGCCCGAGACCATCCGGCTGATGGGCGACAAGGTCAACGCCAAGGCGGCGATGAAGAAGGCCGGCGTGCCCCTGGTGCCCGGTTCGGAAGGTGCGTTGCCCGAAGATGCGGTAGAGATCGTGAAGATCGCCCGCTCGGTCGGCTATCCGGTGATCATCAAGGCCGCCGGCGGCGGCGGTGGCCGCGGCATGCGCGTGGTACATACCGAGGCGGCACTGCTCAACGCGGTGACCATGACGCGCTCCGAGGCCAAGGCCGCGTTCGGACAGGCCGATGTCTACCTCGAGAAGTTCCTGGAAGACCCGCGGCATGTCGAGGTGCAGGTGCTGTCGGACGAGCACGGCAACTCGGTGCACCTGGGCGACCGCGACTGCTCGATGCAGCGCCGGCACCAGAAGATCATCGAGGAGGCACCGGCGCCGCTGATCAGCGAACGGGTGAAGGCGCGCATCTACGATCGTTGCATCGAGGCCTGCAAGCGCATCCGCTACCGTGGCGCCGGCACCTTCGAGTTCCTCTACCAGGGCGGCCAGTTCTATTTCATCGAGATGAACACCCGGGTGCAGGTCGAGCATCCGGTGTCCGAGATGATCACCGGCGTGGACATCGTGCAGATGCAGATCCGCATCGCCGCCGGGGAGCGCATGGCCCTGCGCCAGCGCGACATCGTGCCCAAGGGGCATGCGATCGAGTGCCGCATCAATGCCGAGGACCCGTACAGCTTCGTGCCCTCGCCCGGCCGCATCACGTTCTACCATCCGCCGGGCGGGCCCGGCATCCGCGTCGACTCGCACGTGTACAACAACTACGTGGTGCCGCCGCACTATGATTCACTGATCGGCAAGCTGATCGCCTATGGCGACACGCGAGACCAGGCGATCGCCCGGATGCGCAGCGCGCTGTCCGAGATGGTGGTCGATGGCATCCGCACGAACCTTCCCCTGCATCGCGACCTGATGCTCGACGCCAGGTTCATCCAGGGCGGTTCCAACATCCACTACCTGGAAGAGAAGGTCGGCAAGCACCGCAAGGGCGAGTCCGCCTGACCGGGGCCGGCGCGGCCGCCGATCACGACACCCGACATGCCGTTGACCGCCGTCACCTTCGAGCTCACGCCCGCGCAGGCCGACCTGCTGGGTGATGCGCTGCTCGAGGCCGGCGCGCTGGCGGTCGATGTCGGCGATGCGCTGGCCGGTACGCCCGATGAACAGGCGGTGTTCGATGAACCGGGCGAATGGGACGAGCCGATGCGGCCCATCCGCTGGCATCGTGCGCGGCTGGCTGCGCTGTTCGAGAACGCCGCGCACGCGGAGGCCCTGGTCGGCCCGGCGCTCGCCGAGTGTTCGGTCGACCCTTCGGCCCAGCGCGGTACGCATGTCGTCGAGGATGCGGACTGGGTCGCGCTCACCCAGCGCGAGTTCGAACCTATAAAGATCACCGAGCGCCTGTGGATCGTGCCGACCTGGCACCAGCCGCCGGATCCGTCCGCGATCAACCTGGCGATCGATCCGGGCCGCGCATTCGGCTCCGGCAGCCATCCCACGACCCGGCTGTGCCTCGAGTGGCTGTCCGCGACCCTGCGCGGCGGCGAGTCGGTGCTCGACTACGGCTGCGGGTCCGGCGTGCTGGCGATCGGCGCGGCCCGGCTGGGCGCCGCCCGGGTGACCGGCATCGACATCGATCCCGAGGCCGTGGATACGGCGGCCGCGAACGCGCGCGCGAACGGCATCGACGGTGCGACCTTCTGCCTGCCCGATGGCAGCATCGACGGCACGTTCGACGTGGTGGTCGCGAACATCCTGGCGCGCCCGCTGATGGCACTGGCGCCGCTGCTTGCCGCACGGGTGAAGCCGGGCGGGCTGCTCGCCCTCGCCGGCCTGCTCGACGGCCAGGCGGAACAGATCGCGGCCGTCTATGCCCCCGGTTGCCGGCTGCAGACCGTGCGCACCCTCGACGGGTGGGCATTGCTCGCCGGCGCCCGCGTCCGCTGAGGGCAGCCGATGGCACTGGTCACCCGATGCTCGAACCCCGGCTGCCTGACGCTGTTCCGGGTGACGCCGGCACAACTGCAGGCGTTCGGCGGGCAGGTGCGATGCGGCACCTGCAACACCGTGTTCGACGCGTTCCCGTCGCTGACCACGGTCGCCGACTCCGCGTTGAAGTCGCCGGGGCAGTTGCCCACCGAACCCGCGAGTGCGCCGTCCGAGCCTGTCGCGGACAGCACCGGACCCGCCGCCGACCGGCTGCCATCCGCCGCGCCCCGGGTTGACATCGAGCCGGGCGCCGGCGATCGCGCTGCGGACGATCGGCGCGCACCGGACTACGGGGCCGGGGAGAAGGTGGCCGAATGGACGACCGATGCGGCCCTGCCCGCCGTCGATGCCGGGTCGCCCCCCCGGCCGATGGCGGTCGAGCAGGTGCCGGATCTGCCACCCGCAGGATCGCTCGACCTCGTCGATGTGCCCGCAGGGGTTCCGACCGCGGGGGCGCAGTTACCGGAGCCCTTGCCCGCCACCGCCTCGCCGGCGCCACAGGGCGCACCGGCGGCCCGTCCTGGCGAGCCGGATGCCGCGCCGGCACCGGAGACGCCGCCGGTGGCTGCCGCGATCGCCGTGGCAACGCCGCCCGAGCCGGTCGATCCGGTGCCGCAGATCGCGCCTGAACTCACCGACTATGCCGTCACCCGCGGGCCACCGCCGACTGCGGGCTCCCCTGCGAGTCGAACGCGCATCGTCCTCGTCTTCGGCGGCCTGCTGGTGGTCGTGGCTGCCGGCATCCTCCTGTTCGCCGGCGACCGCCTCCCTGCCCCGCTGGCGCGGCTTCTTTCGCCTGCGGCGCTGCTGCGCGAGCAGGCGCTGGTCTTCGCGGTGGCCCTGGTCGCCGTGCTGTGCTGGGTGCTGCGCCGTCACCGCGCGGCATGGATCGCCGCTGCAGTCGCGCTGTCGCTGCTGCTCGGCGGCCAGCTCCTGTTCGCCTATCGTACCGAGGTCGCGGCACTCTATCCCGCGAGCCGCCCGCTGCTCGAGCAGCTCTGCCGGGTCGCGCGCTGCGAGGTCGGCCTGCCGAAGGCAGCGGACCAGCTGGTGATCGAAAGCTCCGACCTGCAGGCGATCGACGCGGCGAGGCCGAACCTGATCCAGCTGGCCGCCTCGATACGCAACCGCGCCGGGACCGATGTCGCCTTCCCGGCGATCGAGGTCACGCTGACCGATGCCCAGGACCGGCCGCTGGCGCGCCGCGTGCTGCTGCCAGGCCAGTATCTCGCGGGGCGGCAGCCGGTGCCCGCGGGGCTGCGTGCAGGGGAGGATTTCTCCATCCGGCTCACGCTCGACACCACCGAGCTGCGCCCGGTCGGCTATCGGCTGTATCTGTTCTATCCGTGACCGCCCCGGCGGAACCGGCCGCGAAGGACGAGGTCGCAGGTTTCGGCTGGGTCGGCAGCCTGTGGCGCGGCATGGCACCGCTGTTGCGCCCGCATCGCGGGCAGCTCGCGCTGATCGGCCTGCTGATGGCGGTGGAGCTCGGCCTGCAGCTGGGACAGCGCATGGCGTTCGGCACGCTGGTCGACGACGCGCTGCTGAAGTCCGATGGTGGCCTGGTCGTGCTCATCCTCGTGCTGCTGCTGGTCGCCGCCGTGGTTTCCGGTGCCTCCGCATTGCTGCATGAGTATCTCCAGGCACGGCTGTGCGCGTCCGTGCCGGGCGAAGTGCGTGCGCGGCTGTTCGACCATACCCAGCGCCTGCCGCTGTCGCGCCTGCGTACCTCTGCCCATGGCGACATGATCACGCGCATCACCAGCGATGCCGGCAGCGTCGAGCCGGCCCTCTGGTCCCTCGGATACGTGGCGACCGCGGCCTGCGGCGTGGTGATCGCGCTCGGCCTGCTGCTCTGGAGCGACTGGCGCCTGGCGCTGGTCGGGATCGCGCTGCTGCCACTGGCGCTGATCGGCCCGCGTTTCCTCACCCCGCTGGCGGCACGCGAGAGCTATGCGGCGAAGACCGCGGTGGGCGGGCTGGCCACCCACCTGCAGGAGAACCTCGCCAACCAGATCGTGCTGCGCGTGTTCGGCCTCGGCCCGGTCGCGTCCCGCCGCTTCGATGCGCACAACCAGCGCATCATCACCGCATCGTTGCGCTACAACGTGTTCAGCTATTTCAGCCACCGCGTGCCCTGGATCGCGATCGAGCTGATCGACCTCGTCGTGCTCGCGCTGGGCTGCTGGATGGTGGTGCGCGGGGACATGACGCCGGGCGGGCTGATCGCGTTCTACCTGTTGTTCTCCAGCCTGGCGACGCATACCTACTCGCTCACTGCCGCGATGCCGGGGTTGATCGGCGCGTCCGCGGGCATGCGCCGCATCTCGGAGCTGCTCGGCATGCAGGCCGAGACGCCGTCCGCGGAGCCGGGCGTCCTGCCGCCGGCGCGCGCGTCGGCGGCCGGTGGAGCGCGTGCCGGACGGCTGGAGCGACCGCCGTCGATGCGTTTCGAACAGGTGAGCTTCCGCTATCAGGTCGACCCCGCCCACGCGGCCGCGCAGTCGCCGCCCGGCGCGACCGACGGGGATGCCGTGCAGGTCGTCCCGTCCGACCAGTTGAGCGAGGCTTCATTCGAGATTGCCGCCGGTTGCATGACGGCGTTCGTCGGGTCGAGCGGTTCGGGCAAGAGCACGGCGTTGCAGCTGCTGCTCGGCCTGCAGCGTCCGCGCACCGGACGCGTGCTTCTCGATGGCATCGATCTCGCGCAGGTCGAACTGCAGGACTACTGGTCGGGTACGAGTGCGGTGTTCCAGGACAGCCTGCTGTTCAACACCACGATCGCGGAGAACATCCGCGCCGGCTGCCTGGACGCGAGCGATGGCCAGGTCGCGGCTGCGGCGCATGCAGCGGGCATCGGCGCCTGGATCGACACCCTGCCCGACGGCTACGCGACGATCGTCGCCGGCGATACCTGCTCGGGCGGGCAGCGGCAGCGCATCGCGATCGCGCGCGCACTGGTGCGCGATCCGCTGCTGCTGGTGCTCGATGAACCGACCAGCGCGCTCGATCCGTCCACCGGCCGTGCGGTGATGCAGACGCTGCTCGACGTATCGGGTGGACGCACTTCGGTGCTGGTCACCCACCAGCTGCGCGACGCTGCGCGTGCCGACCGGATCGTCGTGTTCGATCGCGCGCGGGTCGTCGAGGCCGGCACCCACGCAGAGCTGCTTGCCATCGGTGGCGTCTATGCCGGGCTCTGGTCCCAGCAGGAGCAGCGGGCGCTTCCGTCCTAGCGGCCCATGCGGCTGGTGGGCGCCTTCAGCAGCACCCGCTCGACGACGACCGACGTCGACTCGTCGGAGAACGTGACGTCGCCTTCCTGGACGAGGCACTGCAGCTGCATCGACCGTTTCGCCAGCGCGGCCAGCGCCTGGCTGGTCGCCTGCGGCAGCTTCCATGCCGACAGGCAGTCGATCTGGGCGCAGGTGCCGGCTGCGTCTGCCCACCAGAGGTCGGCGCCGCGGCCATAGGCGTATACCATCACGGTGGTGCTGCGGCCGGCTGCCTTTCGCAACAGCCGCGGCTCCGGCAAGCCGGCCTCGATCCACAGCCTGATCGAACCGGTGAGGTCCTTGATCCAGAGCGAAGGTTCGTCCTGCGCGCTGACATCACCCGCGAAGGCCAGTGCCTCGTCGGCGTTCAATGCGAACGCGAGGAGGCGGACCATCATGCGTTCGTCGGTTTCGGACGGATGGCGGGCCAGCGTGAGTGAATGGGTGCCGTAGTAGTGCCGGTCGAGGTCGCTGACCTGCAGTTCTGCCTTGAACACCGTGGACTTCAGCGCCATCGGGGAACCTTCATCTGCGAACCACCCTCGAAGTGGAACGTGCATGGGTGAGGACGTGGTCCAGTTGCATGGACCGGGTCCCCGATTATGCGGCCGATGCTGCAGCGGCGCGGCGGCGGTGGTGCGGCGCGGGCCCGTTCGTTGCTGCAGTCCCCCTTTTCACCCGAGGCAATCCGATGGCACCGACGCCCGAAGCAACCCCCCGGCATGGCATCGAGGCCCCCTCGCGGGATGAACTCGCGCTGATCGATGCGTGGTGGCGGGCCGCCAACTACCTGTCGGTCGGGCAGATCTACCTGCTCGACAATCCGCTGCTGCGCGAGCCGCTGTCGCTCGAGCACGTGAAGCCGCGGCTGCTCGGGCACTGGGGTACCACGCCCGGCCTGAACTTCCTGTGGGTGCACCTGAACCGGGTGATCCGCCGCCACGACGTGGACATGATCTTCATCGCGGGGCCCGGCCATGGCGGCCCTGCGCTGGTGGCCAGCACCTGGCTCGAGGGCAGCTACAGCGAGCACTACCCCGACATGACGCGCGATGCCGACGGCATGGCCCGGCTGTTCCGCCAGTTCTCCTTCCCCGGCGGCATCGGCAGCCATGCCACGCCCGAGGTCCCCGGCTCGATCCATGAAGGCGGCGAACTCGGCTATGCGCTCTCGCATGCGTTCGGCGCGGCGTTCGACAACCCGGGCCTGGTGGTCGCCTGCGTGATCGGCGACGGCGAGGCGGAGACCGGGCCGCTCGCGGCCGCCTGGCATTCGAACAAGTTCCTCGACCCGGTACGCGATGGCGCCGTGCTGCCGATCCTCCACCTCAACGGCTACAAGATCGCGAACCCGACCCTCCTCGCCCGCATCCCGCCGGCGGAACTCGACAGCCTGCTCACCGGCTACGGCTACGAGCCGTTCCATGTCGAAGGCAGCGATCCGTTCGAGATGCATGGCGCGATGGCGGCCACGCTCGAGGTCGTGCTCGAACGCATCCGCGCGATCCAGGCGCATGCGCGCGGGCGCAGCCAGTCGGAACGCCCGCGCTGGCCGATGATCGTGCTGCGCAGCCCGAAGGGCTGGACCGGCCCGAAGGAGATCGACGGCCTGAAGACCGAAGGCCACTGGCGCTCGCACCAGGTGCCGTTCTCGGATCCGCGCAGCAACCCGGAGCACCTGCACCTGCTGGAACAGTGGATGAAGAGCTACCGGCCCGAGGAACTGTTCGACGCGCAGGGCTGCCCGATGCCGGCCCTGCTGTCGCTCGCGCCTTCCGGCCTGCGCCGCATGGGTTGCAACCCGCATGCCAACGGCGGCGGCCTGCTGCGTGAACTGCGCCTGCCCGACTTCCGCGACCATGCAGTGGCGGTGCCTGCGCCCGGCGGCGCGCTGGCCGAGCCCACGCGCGTGATGGGCGGCTTCCTGCGCGACACGATGCGGCTCAACGAAGGCGCGCGCAACTTCCGCGTGGTCGGGCCGGACGAGACCGCGTCGAACCGGCTCGGTGCGCTGTTCGAGGTGACCAACCGCGCATGGATGGCGCAGACGCTGCCCGAGGACACCTTCCTCGCGCAGGACGGGCGCGTGATGGAGATCCTGTCCGAGCACACCTGCCAGGGCTGGCTCGAAGGCTACCTGCTGACCGGCCGGCACGGATTGTTCTCGTGCTACGAGGCGTTCATCCACATCGTCGACTCGATGTTCAACCAGCATGCGAAATGGCTGAAGGTGGCGGGCGAGGTGCCGTGGCGCCGTCCGATCGCCTCGCTCAACATCCTGCTCACCTCGCATGTCTGGCAGCAGGACCACAACGGCTTCTCGCACCAGGATCCCGGCTTCATCGACCATGTGGTGAACAAGAAGTCGAGCATGATCCGGGTCTACCTGCCGCCGGATGCGAACACGCTGCTGCATGTGACCGACCGCTGCCTGCGCTCGCGCAACCGGGTGAACGTCATCGTGTCGGGCAAGCAGATGCAGGCGCAGTGGCTCGACATGGACGATGCGATCCGCCATTGCAGCGCCGGCATCGGCATCTGGAAATGGGCCAGCAGCGACGACGACGGGGCACCCGATGTCGTGATGGCCTGTGCCGGCGACGTGCCGACGCTGGAGACGCTCGCCGCGGTCGACCTGCTGCGCACCCACCTGCCGTCGCTGAAGGTGCGCGTGGTGAACGTGGTCGACCTGATGACCCTGCAGGACAGCAGCGAGCATCCGGACGGGCTGGAGGACCATGAATTCGATTCACTGTTCACCACCGACCGCCCGATCGTGTTCGCCTACCATGGCTATCCGTGGCTGATCCACCGCCTGACCTATCGCCGGACCAACCATGCGAACCTGCATGTGCGCGGCTACAAGGAGGAAGGCACGACCACCACGCCGTTCGACATGGTGGTGCGCAACGACCTCGACCGCTTCCACCTGGTGATGGACGTGATCGACCGCGTGCCGTCACTCGGCTATCGCGCGGCACACCTGCGGCAGTGGGCGCGCGACCGGCTGGTCGAACACCATGCATACATCCGCGAGCACGGGGAGGACATGCCTGCGATCCGCGAGTGGAAGTGGCCGTCGGTGGCGATCACTCCATCCTGACGCCGCCCCCGCGCACGACCCGCTCTGCGGTTCACTCCGGCTGGATCTTTGCCGCCGCCGCCGCCCTGGCCCATTTCTCCGTCTCCGACCTCAGCTTGGCCGCGAATTGCGCCGGCGTGGACGGGATGGCGCTCAGGCCCTGTGCCTCCATCCGCCGCTGCAGGGGCGCGGCGTTCAGTTGCGCGACGGTTTCCGCGTTCAACCGATCCACGATGGCGCGTGGCGTCGCCGCCGGTGCCATCAGGCCGTACCAGGTCGTGTAGTCGAATCCGGGGATGCCGGCTTCGTCCAGCGTGGGCACATCCGGCAGCAGGCCCACCCGCTTGATCGGCGTCACGCCGAACGCGCGCAACCGGCCGGACTTCACGTGCGGCAGCGCCGACGCCAGGGTCGACAGGTATACGATGATCTCGTTGCCCATCAGTGCGGCCAGCGCAGGCCCGCCCCCCTTGTAGGGTACGTGGATCATGCTGCCGTCGATGGACACCAGCAGCAGCTCGGTCGCCAGGTGGATGCCTGAGCCGATGCCGGCCGAACCGAAGCTCAGCTTGCCGGGATTGGCCCGCACATGGGCGATGAACTCCTTGAGGTTTCGCGCAGGCAGCGCAGGCTGGACCAGCAGGATATTCGGCTGCTCGGCGACCAGGGACACCCCGACGAGATCGCGCAGCGTGTCGTAGGGCAGCTTCTTGTAGAGCGCGGGATTGACGGCCAGGCTGATGCTGCCCAGCAGCACCGTATAGCCGTCGGGCGTCGCCTTGGCGACGATGTCCGTGCCCAGCACGCTCCCGGCACCGGGGCGGTTGTCCACCACGATGGTGGTGCCCAGCGCCGGCGCGAGGCTTTCCGCGAGGACCCGCGCGACGACATCGGGCCCGCCCCCGCTCGCGAACGGCACGATCATGCGGATTGCGCGGTTGGGATAACTGCCCTGCGCAAACGCCAGCAAGGGCGCCAATGCAAGCGTCCCGGCCGCGACCGAGGCACAGATGGTTCGATCGATACCACGCATGGTCGCCTCCCGAGCCTTCGATGAAATTCAGCGTCCCGTTTCTTTATGGAAGTGGTCCGGCGCCGCCGTCACTCGAGCTTGATGCCGCCCTTGCGCACCACCTCGGCCCACTTGGCGACCTCGGTCTTCATCCAGGCCGACAACTGTTCCGGCTTCATCGTCGACACTTCCGCGCCCTGCCGGCCGAGGTATTCGCGCATCTCCGGCACGTTGAGGATACGGGTGATGTCGGTCGACAACCGGTCGAGCGCGGTGCGCGGGCTAGCCGACGCGGCGAGGATGCCTTGCCACGAGCCTGTCTCGAAGCCGGGGACGCCAGACTCCGACACGGTGGGCACCTCGGGCAGCGTCGGGTAGCGCTTCGCGCCGGACACCGCCACCAGCCGCAGGCGGCCGCTCTTCACGTAGGGGTAGGTCGCGAGCATGCCGTTGAAGGTGAGGTCGGCATGGCCGCCAGCGACGTCGATCAGCGCTGCCGCGCCGCCCTTGTACGGGATGAACGCCCACTTCAGCCCTGTCGTCTGCGCGAACGCGACACCGGCGAGGTGCGGCGGCCCGCCGACGCCGGACGTCGCGAAGTTGAGTTGCCCGGGCCGGGCGCGTGCGAGCGCGATCAGTTCCTTCACCGTCTTCACCGGCACCGACGGATGCACCACCAGCAGGCGCGGCGAGTAGGCGACCATGGTGACGCCGGCCAGGTCGCGCACCGGATCGTACGACTGCTTGTACACGGAGGGATTGATCGCGATCGCGCCGAGGTCGGCGAGTAGCAGCGTGTGGCCGTCTGGCGTGGCGCGCGCGACGAGCTCGGCGCCGACGTTGCCGTTGGCACCTGCGCGGTTCTCGACCAGCACCGGCTGCCCGAGCGCCTCGGACAGCTTCGGGGCGATCTGCCGGGCGAGGATGTCGGAGGTGCCGCCCGCAGCGAAGGGCACGACGAAGCGCATCGGCCCGTTCGGGAAGGTCTGTGCCGCCGCCGGCAGGCAGGCGCCGAAGGCCGCTGCAAGGAGGCCTGCTGCGGCCGTGGTGCGGATGCGTGCGTCGAAGGTCATGCGTGCGTGCTCCCCGTGTCCTGCCGGTATCCGGCGTCTATTCGATCGACAGCTTCGCGGCTGCGATCGCTGCCTTGAAGCGGGTCCACTCGTCGCGGATCAGGCTCGCGAACTCGGCCGGCGTGCTGCTCCCGGGATCCGCGCCGGCACGCACCATCAGTTCCTGTGTCTCCGGCTGCTTCATCGCCGCGACCACCGTCGCATGCAGCCGGTCGGTGATCGGGCGCGGCGTCCCGCGCGGCACCATCAGGCCGACCCAGCCGGTCGACTGGAAGCCGGGCAGCGTGGACTCGGCCAGCGTCGGCAGCTCGGGCAGCTGCGTGCTGCGCTTCGTGCCCGCGGTGGCGAGTGCGCGCAACTGGCCGGAGCGGATGAACGGCAGCGTCGCGGCCAACGGCGTCACCGTGAACTGCGCCTCGTTGGCGACGGTCGCCGTGACCGAGGCCCCGCCGCCCTTGTACGGAACATGGACCGCGTCGGTGCCGCTCGCCAGCAGGAACTGCACGCCCGCCAGGTGGCTCTGCGAGCCGGCGCCGGCCGAGGCCATGTTGAGCCGGCCCGGCGCGGCCTTCAGCAATCCGATCAGGTCCCTGGGCGTCTTCGCGGCCAGCGAGGGGTGGACGACCATCACGTTCTGCGTGATCGCGAACAGCGATACCGGCACCAGGTCGGTGAACGGGTCGAAGCCAAGCTTCTTCTGCAGGAGCGGCGCGATGACCTGGGTCGCGGTCGCGGTGCCGAGCAGCGTGTAGCCGTCGGGCACTGCGCGCGCGGCGATCTCCATGCCGATGATGCCGCCGGCGCCGGGCCGGTTGTCGACCACGATCTGCTGGCCCAGCAGGTCTGCCATGCGCAGCGCGAGCACGCGGCTGATCGTGTCGTTGGAGGAGCCCGCGCCTTGCGGCACGATCATCCGCACCGGGCGTTGCGGCCATGCCTGCGCCGCCGCACCGGCCGTCGCCGTCAACGCAACCACGCCTGCGATCGTGGTTGCGGTTGCGACCAGCGACCGGCGCGCCACGTTCGCCCGTGCCGTGCCCTCGACGGTTCCACTCATCTGCTTCCTCCCGTGGTGCACTGCATGGCCGGCGTCCATTGCGCCAGTCCCGCAGTTGCTCTAGTGTGTCCACGTTATCACATGCCGCGAGGATATCCATGGCCCGACTCTCCTACGTCGATCCCGACACCATCACCGACCCGCAGATCCGCGACTGGTACGACAAGGCCGTGAAGGCCGGCCACCCCGGCCCCGAGAACCAGGCGATCCGTGCCCACCAGCCCGACGTGATGCGTTCGTTCACGCTGACCCGCGAGATGCTGTTCGACGGCGACGCAGGCGTGCTCGAACACGACCTGAAGGAGCTCACGCGCGCCTATGTCGCGTTCACCGTGGAATGCGCGTACTGAAGCAACCAGGGAACCGCGCGGTCCGCGCGGGACACGAACAGTCGCATGGCCGAATTGATGGCCTACGAGAAATCGACCCGCTTCACCGAGCGGGAGAAGATCGCGCTGCGCTACGCGGATGCGATCATGTACGACCCCGCACAGGCGGACGACACGCTATGGGCGTCGCTCAGGGCCGAGTTCACCGAGCCGGAACTGGTCGAGCTCGGCTACTGGATCGGCTTCACGTTCGGCGGCCAGCGCTGGCTGAAGACGCTGTCGGCGAAACAGGGCGAACTTGCGGCTTTCCTGGAGGCCCGGCCGGGGAAGGCAGGCTGAGCTGCGGATCAATCCACTTTCGCGCCCGCCTGCCGGATCACCTTGGTCCACTTCGAGATCTCGGCCGCCACGAAGCGGCGCATCTCTTCAGGGCTGGTCGGCCAGGGATCGAGCCCCTGGCTGACCAGGCGATCCCGGATCTCGGGCGTGGCGAGCGTCGCGGCGACATCGGCATTGATCTTCTGCACGCGATCCCGAGCCATGCCCGCAGGCCCGACGAAGCCATACCAGCCGGTGGCTTCGAAGCCGGGAACGCCCGATTCGGCGATCGTCGGCAGGTCCGGCTGCGAGGCGGCCCGCCGGCCGCTGGTGACCGCGATCATGCGCAGCTTGCCCGCCTTCACGAACGGCAGCACGGCAGGCATGCTGCTGAACGACAGCTGTACCTGGCCGCCGACCAGGTCGGCCGTGGCCGGGGCTGCACCCTTGTAGGGTATGTGCAGCAGCTTCGCGCCGGTGGCCATGCGCAGCATCTCGCCGGTGAGGTGGCCGACGCTGCCATTGCCCGGCGACGCGAAGGCAAAGCCGTTCGGCGCCTTGATCGAGGCCGCGATCAGTTCCTTCATGTTGCTCGCGGCGACCGAGGGATGGATGACCACGGCGTTCGGGACGCTGACCGCCAGCGTGACATGGCCGAAGTCCTTCAGGGGGTCATAGGGCATCCGGTCGCCGAACAGGCCGGCGTTGATCGCGAGTTCACCCGCGGAACCGAGCAGCAGCGTGTAGCCATCGGCATTCGCGCGTACCACCATCTCTCCGGCGAGGTTGCCGGCCGCACCGGGCCGGTTGTCGATCACGATCTGCTGCGCCCAGGTGTCCGTGAGCCGCAGGGCAAGGGTGCGTGCGGTCACGTCCACGCCGCCGCCCGGCGCCCAGCCGACCAGCAGCCGGACCGGCCGTGCCGGCCAGGCCTGCGCCTCGACCGGCGGCACTGTTGCAAGGGCGGCGAGCGCGAGCGCAGCCGCGAATGCCATGGTGAGTCGGGGCTTGGTGCGTCGGGGCATGGCGGACTCCAGGGATGGATTCGCGGTTTGCAGCGTCCTGCGCGCCAGATTTACAAGGTCGAGGTGATTGCGTCAATATCGACGCCCCATTCCGTGAATCACCACCATGCGAACCATCCAGGTAATCGAGTCCTCGACGATCGCCGGCAGCGACATCGAGCATGCTGCATGCATCAAGGCGGGTGACTGGCTGTTCCTCAACGGCATCGAAGCCGTGGACTATGGCACCGGACTTC
>LNFM01009796.1_pt1 | contig 27407 bp, 26 predicted proteins | sample 596031 | NCBI WGS metagenome assembly LNFM01 (sample SAMN04254537, study PRJNA301005) | activated carbon metagenome | isolation source: dual media filters at the Ann Arbor, Michigan drinking water treatment plant | place: USA: Ann Arbor
GGTTGCTCGACATCACCTGCGGGCCGGGCTGGATGTTGTGGATCGTCATCGCGCCGATCATCAGCGCCATCACCGGATTGGGCGGAATGCCCAGCGTCAGCATCGGGATGAAGCTTGTCTGCGCGCCGGCGTTGTTGGCCGATTCCGGCCCGGCCACGCCGGCGACATTGCCCTGGCCAAAGGGCGGGTCCGGATTGCGCGCCAGCTTCTTCTCCAGCGTGTACGAGGCAAACGACGACAGCAGCGCGCCGCCGCCGGGCAGTACCCCGAGCACCGAGCCGAGCACCGTGCCGCGCGCGGCGGCCGGGGCCGCCTGCCGGAACTCCTTGGCGGTGGGCATCAAGCTGCCGACCTTGCTGGTGAAGACCTCGCGCTTTTCTTCCTTCTGTTCCAGGTTGGCGATGATCTCGGAGAACGCGAACAGGCCCATTGCCACCGCGACGAAGCCGATGCCGTCGGTCAGCTGTGGAATGTCGAAGCTGTAGCGCGCCACGCCGGAGTTGACGTCGGTGCCGACCAGGCCCAGCAGCAGGCCGAGGATGATCATCGCGATCGCCTTGGGCAGCGAGCCGGAAGCCAGCACCACCGCGCCGATCAGGCCGAGCACCATCAGCGAGAAATACTCGGCGGGGCCGAACTTGAACGCCAGTTCGACCATCGGCCCGGCCAATCCGGCCACCACCAGCGTGGCGATGGTGCCGGCGAAGAACGAGCCCAGTGCGGCGACCGCCAGCGCGGCACCGGCGCGGCCGCGGCGCGCCATCTGGTAGCCGTCGATACAGGTGACCACCGAGGAGGACTCGCCCGGCAGGTTGACCAGGATGGCGGTGGTGGAGCCGCCGTACTGCGCGCCGTAGTAGATGCCGGCCAGCATGATCAGCGCCGACGTCGGCGGCAGCGCATAGGTCATCGGCAGCAGCATCGCGATGGTGGCGATCGGCCCCAGCCCCGGCAGCACGCCGATCAGGGTGCCGATCAGCACGCCGAACAGCACGTAGGCGAGGTTCTGCAGCGTCAGCGCGGTGGCGAAGCCGAGCGCGAGGTTGTCGAGAAATTCCATCGTCGCTCGCCTAGCGCGTCATGAAGGCCGGCCAGACCGGGATGGTCAGACCAAGGCCCCAGATGAACACGGCGAGCACCAGCAGGATCAGCGCGGTGGCCATGATCACGACCTCTTTCGGCTTGAAGTCGGGTCCGCCGGCTGCGCCCAGGCCGATCAGCATGATGAGCGACACCACCAGGCCGAGCGGTCGCAGCAGCAGCGCGAACACCAGCACGGCACCGAGCACCAGGAGCAGCGGGCGCCAGTGGAAGCGATCGATCCGGTTGTCCGCGCCCGATGTGCTGCGCAGTCCGCTCGCGGCGATGAACAGGCCCATCAACGCGAGCAGCGAGCCCAGGATCGTCGGGAAGAAGGCTGGCCCCATGCGCTGCGGCGTGCCCATGTCGTACTGCTGGGCCAGGCCGGCGAAGCCCAGTCCGAACGCGATGAACATCACGCCGGACCAGAAGTCTTTCTCGTTCTTCAAGCGCAAGGCTGACCTCCGAGGAGCGCGCCCGGCGTACGTGCGACAGGCGTCAGTGAGGCGCGGATTCTACGTGCTGGTGCAGCGATGAAACGCGCGTGGTGTCGAAGCATGACCGCCAGAGTGAACGCCGCGCCGCGCCGCCTGGTCGGGCAGTGCGCCGGGGCGGGCAGCGCGCCGCGCGCTGCCGGATCACCGCCGGCGCCGCGACCGCGGTGGTCGCTGCACCGGCATCCCGGCCGCGGCGGCGGTTCAGGCCAGGCGCGGCGCCGGCACCCTCGGCGCCTCGCTCAGTCGGCGTATGCGCCGGCCTTCTTGATGATCGGCGCCCAGCGCTCGATCTCCGCCTTCAGGTGCGCCGCATGCGCGGCCGGCGTGATCTTGTCGGCGGTGTAGATGGCGGCACCCAGGTCGGTCATGCGCTTGACGAAGTCCGGGTCCTTGACGGCGGCCTGCATTGCGGCCACCAGTTTGTCGATCGCCGCCTTCGGCGTGCCCTTGGGCGCGTACACGCCGTGCCAGACGCCAACCTCGAACCCTTTCATGCCGAGTTCCTGCAGCGTGGGTACGTTGGGCAGCGTGGCCACCCGCTTGGCGCTGGTGACGCCATACACCTTCACGCCCTTGGTCTTGTCGGCGATGTGGGCCTGGATCTGGCCCGTGGTGTTGGTGGTCTGGTCGCAGGTGAAGTCGACCTGCTTGGCCAGCAGCGCGTTGAGGACGTCGGCGGTGCCCTTGAACGGCACCGTGGTGAGGTCGGTCTCGATTGCGCTCATGAACAGCAGGCCGCACAGGTGCGAGGCGGCGCCGATGCCGGCGTTGGCGAGATTGAGCTTGGTGCTGTTCGCCTTCACGTACTTCAGGAAGTCGGCGAAGTTGTCGGCAGGAAAGTCAGAGCGGGCGATCAGCGTCATCGGCACGTCGACCACCAGGCCGATCGCTTCGAAGTCGGTCTGCGGGTTGTAGGCGAGCTTGCGATACAGCGTCGGCGCGGTCGACATGCCGATGTGGTGCAGCAGAACCGAGTAGCCGTCGGGCTGGGCATTTTTGACGCGCGCCGCGCCCACCGTACCGCCGGCACCGCCGACGTTCTCGACCACCACCGACTGGCCCAGATGCTTGCTCATCGCCTGCGCCAGTGAACGGGCCACCGTGTCGGTCGGGCCGCCGGCCGTGAACGGCACCACCATCTGGACCGGCTTGGAGGGAAAGCCCTGGGCGAGCGCGCCGGCGGCGAAGCCCAGCGCTGCGACGGCAACGGCCGCCTGCTTGAGGATCGATTTCATGAGGTCTCCTGAGGTAAGAAATGGGGCGGACGGGGCACCGCTCTTGTCGGCTGACGATCTCTGAACCGGGCAAGCAACCTGGTGCCAGCTACCGGACGGGGCGGATGGTAGAAGCCCCGACGGCAGCCCGGACCTGTGGATTTCCGCAGCGTGCAGCGCGCCGCGCAGCGCGCTAGGAAGGCGGCTCAACCGCCCGCCGGCGGCAGCCGCGCCAGCAGCGTGGCCAGTTCGGCGGCGGTACGCACGCCCAGCTTGTCGAAGGCCGCGGCGCGATGCACTTCCACCGTCCGCATCGACACCCCAAGACGGTCGGCGATCACCTTGTTGTACTGGCCGTCGGCGACCAGCAGCGCAACCTCGCGCTCGCGTGCGGTGAGCTGCGCCACGCGCTGCTGCAGCGCGCGTCGCTGTTGCAGCATGTCCAGTGCCAGCGCCGAGGCTTCGATTGCTTCCAGCACGCGGTCCACCAGGCGGTTGTCGTTGAACGGCTTCTCGAAGAAGTCGAAGGCGCCTTTCTTGACGGCCTCCACCGCCATCGGCACGTCGCCATGGCCGGTGAGAAAGATGGTCCGCAGCGGTGCGAGCGCCGGCGTGCGCCGCAGTTGCTCGAACAGCTCGATGCCACTTTGCGCGCCCATCCGTACGTCGAGCAGCACGCAGGCTGGGCACTCGGCCAGGGCCGGATCGGCGGCAGCGGCAGCGAACGCCTCGGCGCTGTCGTACTGGCGGCTGGGCAGGCCGCGCGAGCGCAGCAGCCAGGCGAGCGCATCGCGCACCGGCTCCTCGTCATCGACGATGTGCACCAGCGCGCCGGGGGGCAGGGCGAAGGCGGTGATCATGCGGCCACCGCCACCGCGGCGCTCGCGGGCGCCGCCGGCAACTGCACCGTGAACACCGTGCCGGTGCCGGCGGTCGAGGCGAACAGCAGTCGCCCGCCGTGGCTTTCGACGAGCGAGCGGCAGATGTTGAGGCCCATGCCCATGCCCTCACGCTTGGTGGTGAAAAACGGCTCGAACAAGCGCGCCTGCACCTCGGGCGTCATGCCGCCCCCGGTGTCGGCCACGCTGATCAGCGCCTCGCCGTCGGCGCCGCGGCAGGCGGTCAGGGTGAGCACCGCGCTGCCGGGCGCGGCCTCGCGCATCGCCTCGACCGCGTTGCGGGTCAGGTTGAGCAGCACCTGCTCCAGCGCCACGCGGTCGCCGATCACCTCCGGCACGTCGGCCGCCACCTCGGTGACGATCCTGACGCCACTCTTGCGTGCCTGCAGTTCGAACAGCGGCGAGGCCTCGGCCAGCAGCCGGGTGAGGGACAGCGCGGCGCGTTGCGGCCCGCGCCCGCGCACGAAGTCGTGCACCCGGCGGATGATCTCGCCGGCCCGCTGCGCCTGGCGGTCAGCCTTGCCGAGCGTGTCGGTCAGCGTATCGGCCAGCGTGTCAGGTGGCTGGTCGGCCGGCGTGCCGCCCGCGGCCGACGGGGCGACCGGCGACTGCGTGGCGCCGGCGCGCAGCAGGTTGAGCGAGCCGGTCAGGTAGCTGCGGATCGCCGCCAGCGGCTGGTTCAGTTCGTGCGCGAGCGAGGTGGCGATCTCGCCCATGGTGGTCAGGCGCGCCGCGTTCTGCAGCCGCTCCTGCTGCACCCGCTCGGCCTCCTCGCGCTGCTTGCGCTCGGTGGCATCGACGATCGAACTCATCCAGCCGGTCTGGCGGCCGGCGGCATCGCGCAGCGGCGACTCGTAGATCACCACCGGCAACGGCGTGCCGTCGCGCCGGATGAACAGCGTCTCGTACGGCTCGATTGCGCTGCCGGCGTCGATCCGGCGCATGCGCTGCTGCATCCGCTCCTGGTGCTCGGCGATCGAGGCGGGCGCCCAGTAAGGCCAGGGCGCGACCTGGCCGATCAATTCGTGCGCGCCGTAGCCCACCATCGCACAGAAGGCCGGATTGACGTAGGTGACGCGGCCGTCTGGATCGCGCGCGCGCAAACCGGTGACGACCGAGTCGCCGATCGCGGTGCGGAACGCATGTTCCTCGCGCAGCCGCTGCTCGGCGGCGAGGCGGCGGCGTGCATCGCGCCATAGCAGCGCCAGGCTCGCCGTCAGCAGCAATGCCAGCAGCGCGATGCTGGCGTGCAGCGCGTTGGCCATCGCGCCCTGCGCGGATCGCGCGCGGTCGGTGCGCAGGATCAGCTGCAAGTCGGCCAGATCGATCGAGGTCTGATGCACGAACTCGCCGCGGCCCGGACCGCCGGCAGCACGCCGCGCGCCGATCTCGCCGGCGCCGTCGCTCAGGGTCAGCTCGTTGTCCTGGGCCAGCCACCACGGGGCCAGATCAGTCAGCACGCGCTCAAGCGACACGATCGCCACCACGAACCGACGCGGGGCCGGGCGGCCGTCGTCAACGATGGCGGTGACGATGTCGAAGGCGCTGCCCTGCGGCCCGGTGTAGACCGGCGTGAAAAAGGGGCGGCGGATGCGCTCGGCCGCCTGCAGCAGCTCACGGCGCTGGGTGCCGGTGAAGGCGCTGATGAATCCGGTCGGGATCTCGCGCGTGCCCTCGCGCAGCGGCTCGCGCGCGTTGTCGCGCCAGCGCCAGGCGAGCGTGCGGCCCTCGGCGTCGACCACACCGATTCCCGCCAGCTCGCTTGAGGTGCGCAGCACCGCGGCGAGGTCGGCGCCGAGGGCGGTGCTGACGCTGCCGGCTGGCGGCGGCGTGCCGCCCGCCGGGGTCGGCGTGGGCGCCGCGGCAGCCAGCTCGCGCTCAGCCTCATGCGCCAGCAGCGCGACGCGGTCGACGGTGCGATCGAGCTGGTACTGGATCGACTGTCGCAGCCAGAGCGCGTCGGCGATCTGCTGCTGGCGTCGCTCCTCGCTCTCGCGTTCAGCGGAGATCCACACCAGGCTGCCGACCGCGCCAAGCAGCAGCAGCAGCGCCAGCAGCGGCAGCACCACCATCCACGGCCGCCCGGGCAGGCGCGGCAGCGCGGGTGCGTCGCCGCCGCCGACCGGGGGCGCGGGCGTCGCCATCGTCAGGCGGTCGTTTGATGGACTGCTGCCTGCGGCGGGCGGCACGCCGGCCGCAGCACGGAGGATCGCAGGTACGGCAGGCAGCGCGGCATGGTGAAACGATTGTATCGACGCACATGCCATTGGCGACGGCGCGGCCGGCTGCGGACATCCACAGCGGGTGGCGACGGCGCACTCGCTATCGTGGCGTCCTCGCTCTGTCTTGCGCCAGTCTCCTTTGCCCATGCCGCGCGCCGCGCCATATGCCATGCAGGACATCCCGTGTCAGGCCACGCAGCGCGGCCGGTCACGCTTCTCGACGCGCCGCTCGCTGCTCGCCGCCGCGCCGCTGCTGCCCTGGCTGGCCTCGGCGCGTGCGGCCGATCCGATCGTCTTGCGCTTCAGTCACGTGGTGGCGCCGAACACGCCCAAGGGCCGTGCCGCCGAGCAGTTCCGCCTGCTGGCCGAGAGCCGCACCCAGGGCCGGGTGCGGGTCGAGGTGCATCCGAACAGCGAGCTGTACACCGACCGCGACGAGCTCGAGGCGCTGCAGCTCGGCGCCGTGCAGATGCTGGCGCCGTCGACCGCCAAGTTCGCGCCGCTCGGCCTGCATGAGTTCGAGGTGTTCGACCTGCCGTACGTCTTTGCGGACTACGACGCGCTGCGCCGCGTCACGCGCGGCGAGGTCGGTCAGCGGCTGCTGCGGCGGCTGCAGCCCAAGGGCATCGTCGGCCTCGGCTTCTGGGATAACGGCTTCAAGCAGATGAGCGCCAACAAGCCACTGCGCGTGGCGGCCGACTATGCCGGGCTGACGATGCGCGTACAGCCGTCAGAGGTGATCAAGGCGCAGATGCGCGCCCTTGGCGCGCGGCCGCGCGTGATGGCGTTTTCAGAAGCGGTACCGGCGCTGCGCGCCGGCGCGGTGGATGGGACCGAGAACCCGACCTCCAATTTTCTGACACAGCGCTTCGACACCGTGCAGAGCCATCTGACACTCACCGACCATGGTTACCTCGGCTACGCGCTGATCGTCAACGCGCGCTTCTGGAACGGCCTGCCGCGCGACATCCGTGCGGCGCTCGACAGCGCCGCTGCCGATGCCACGCGTTACGCCAACGAGATCGCCAAGCAGGTCAACGACGAGGCGCTGGCCGAGATCGAACGTGCCGGCCGCACCCGCGTGTTGCGCCTCACGCCGACCGAGCGTGGCTTGCTGCAGCAGGCGCTGTGGCCTGTGCACCAGCAGATGCGCGGTCGCGTGGGCGGTGACCTGCTCGATGCGATTTACCGAGAGACGGGTCAGGGGCTGGGCCGGCGGACCGCGGCAGGGTAGCGGTTTGCCCAGCGGGGACCCCGGCGCTGGGCGGGGACCGGTCAAATCCGCTCGCCACCGCAAGTGCACTCGGTGATGTGAGCGGCGCCGTTCCGGTCCGCCGCAGGCCCGGCAGGCGCCGCACCTGGTGCGCGCTGCGGCTGCGCTCAATCCACGCGCGCGCCGGAGAACTTGACCACTTGCTGGTACTTGGCCAGTTCTGCCCGGACAAAGGCCGCAAAGGCCTCCGGCGTGGTGGCCGCCGGCTCGGCTCCCATGCGGGTCAGGCGCTCGCGCATCTGCGGCGTGGACAGCGCGCTGCCCAGAGCGGCATTGAGCTGGTTGACCACGGCCGCCGGCGTGCCCGCGGGGGCGAACACGCCGAACCAGGTGCTGACATCGAAACCGGCGAGATCCTTGCCGCCCGCCTGCGCCAGCGTGGGCACATCGGCGAAGCTTGCCGCCCGCTGCGCGGTGGTAACCGCAAACGCCTTGAGCTTGCCGGCGCGGATCTGCGGCGCGGCCGAGGCCAGGTTGTCGAACATCAGGTCGGTCTGACCGGCGATCAGTCCCATCTGCGCCGGTGCGGCACCGGCGTAGGGTATGTGGACGATCGAGATCTTCGCCATCGATTTGAGCAGTTCGCCGGACATGTGGCCGCCGCTGCCATTGCCGCCGGAGGCGTAGTTGAGCTTGGCCGGATGCTTGCGGGCGTAGGCGATCAGATCGGCGACCGAGTTGATGCCCAGTCGCGTCGCGGTCTCCGGTGGCATCACGAGTACGTTGGGCACGTGCGCGATCAAGGTGATCGGCGCGAAGTCCTTGATCGGGTCGTACGGCAGCTTGGAGAACAGCCACGGGTTGATCGCGTGCGTGGCGACCGCACCGATGACAAGCGTGTAGCCGTCGGCCGGCTGCTTGGCCACGTAGTCGACGCCGATGTTGCCGCCGGCGCCGGCACGGTTCTCGACCACCACGGTGCCGAGCGTGTCCTTCAGGCGTTCAGCGAGCGTGCGGGCGGCGATGTCGAGCGGGCCGCCGGGCGGGTAGGGCACCACCAGCCGGATCGGCTTGCTGGGGTACGACGGCGACTGCGCCAGCACAGGCGTGCTGCCCAGGACCAGGATGGCGGCGGCGAGCGCAAGGCTGCGCAGGCACAGGTGACGACGCGAGGCCACGATGTTCTCCCTTCATGTTGTCGGCTTTGTCTGCCCATAGGCGCCGGGCCGCTGCATGAGACTTGCGATGGGCGGCCGGCGCGGGACGATTAGACCGCAAGTTGGTGCCCGCTTGCGCTGCGGGAGCTGAATCGGCGTGTCGAACCGTTGTTATTCCTGCGTTCGGCGGCGCGCACCCTGACTAGATTCGAGCGTCATGCTGCGCGAACTGTTCAGCCGCCTCGTCCGCGGCGGTGCCCCTGCCGTGCCCCTGCCCGTCGAGCCGACGGTGGCGCAGCCCGTCCGCTCCGTGCAGCCGGCGATTGTCGATGCTGGCTGGATCGGCATCGGCGCGCGTCGTCCGCTGCTGTCGCCACGTGGCGAGGTGGCGGGTTTCGAGTTCCGGATCGCCGACGCGCTGATGCAGCGGGCCGACGCTGCGGCGCGCGCGGCGCACACGATCTCGCTGCTGACGGCGATGCAGTTGACCGCGCGCGGCGGCCGCGTCAGCCTCGGCGAACTGCCGGCGTCCTGGCTGATGCACCCGCAGGTCGGTGCGCTGCTGGCGCCCGGCATGCTGATGTGCATCGGTCGTGATGCCACTGACGATGCCGACGCTCGGGTGCAGGCGGCGCGCCTGCTGCGTGCGGGCGGCGTGCGGGTGGGCTGGTTGATCCAGGATGCCGACGCGCATGGCGTGCCGGACTTCGTGCTGCTGCGGCCGGGTCCGGATCAGCAGGTCGCCGCCTTGCTGCAGTCCGCCCATCATGTGGTGGCAGGACATGCGGGCCTTGGCATGGTGGCCACCGACCTGCCGAATCTGGACGATCTCGAACTCGCGCTGTCCCACGGCGTGCAGTACGCCTGCGGCACCGTCTCCAGCACCAGCCAGCCGCCGGCGGGCGGCGCCATGTCGGCCGCGGTCCAGCGCGTGTGCGATCTGCTCAACCGCCTGGTGCGCGACGAGGAGGTCACGGCGCTGGCGCTCGAGATCAAGCACGACCCAGGGCTGTCGTTGCAGCTGCTGCGCTATGCCGGCAGCGCCCACTTCAGCCGCGGCCGGCCGGTCGACTCGGTGGAGGCGGCCGTGCTGCTGCTCGGTCGCGATGAGTTGTATCGCTGGCTGTCGATGGTGCTGGTGCGTTCGGCCGGATCGCGCGCCACCAGCCGCGCCGTGCAGGAAGTCACGCTGGCGCGGGCGCGCCTGCTCGAGCTGCTTGCCGCAGTGCGCGGCGAGCCGCAGCCGGAAGGGTTGTTCACGCTCGGCCTCGCATCGATGCTGCCGTTGCTGCTCGATGCGCCGGCGCAGAGCGTGCTGAGCCGGCTGCACCTGGCGCCGCTGGCGCAGGCCGCATTGCTGGAGGCGACCGGCCCGTGGCACGTCTACCTGCGGCTGGCCAGTGCGCTGGAACGGCACGATCTCGCGCAGGTCGAGCGCCTGGCGGGAGATTTCGGCGGACTGAGCGGCGTGCTCGGCTGCGCTGACCAGGCCTGGGAGTGGACGCACGCGCAGGACCCGACACCGGGCTGAGCCGGATGCGCGCAGAATCGCGCCGGCGTGCGCTTGATGCCGCGCCGATCCAACCCTTCTGCACCTGATCGACCGATGCGCCATTGCGTCAGGCGGGCCGCTCCGTGAGCCTGCCGCACCTTGTCACGCCGCGCCTGCACCTGCGGCACGTCGAGCCCGCGATGGCGGTGGCGCATGCCGAGTTCATGCAGCGCAACCGCCTGCATCTGAAACCTTGGGAACCGCCGCGCCCGGCCGACCTGGAGTCGGCGCAAGCGTGGGTGCCGCTGCTCGTCAACGCCTTGCACGCCTTCGAATCCGATCGCGAAGTGCGCTGGGCGATGTTCGATCCGGCCGACGGTCGACTGATCGGGCGTGTCAACTTCACCGGCATCCAGCGTGGGCCGTTCCAGTCCTGCCTGCTCGGTTACCAGGTCGATGCGCAATGCGAAGGGCGCGGGCTGATGCGCGAAGCACTGGAAGCGACCATCGGCTACATGTTCCACGTCAAGCGCCTGCACCGCATCGAGGCCAACTACCGGCCGCACAACGAGCGCAGCGGTGCCCTGCTCGCGCGCCTCAACTTCGAGCGGATCGGTCTGGCGCCGCGCTACCTGTTCATCGACGGCGACTGGGCCGACCATGTGCAGACACAGCGGCTGAATCCCGATTTCGATCCGACGTGGGTCGTTTCAGGCTCCGCCGCGCCGGTCGGTTGACGGCGTCGACACGCCCGCGAACAGCAGCAAGACGAACGGCCCGCCATCGGCGGGCCGTCGACCTGTGCCTGTGGTGCCTCAGTTTTCCAGTTCCGCCTCGGTGATGCCGGCCGACAGTGGCTCTCCGCGCACCTTCACCAGCGTGCCGCTGGTGGGATCGGCGGTGATGGCGGCGAGGAAATCTGCGCGGCTGATCGCGGCATCGGCGGTGTTGCGGTACTGGGCGCCGGCGGGCAGGGTGTAGGTCTGACCGAGCAGCGTGATGGAGTCGGCGGTCTTCGCGGTGACGCGTGCCTGCACGATTTCGCGCGTGCCGCCTCCACCGCCGCCGGCGTCGCGGACTTCGTCGGCGATCAGGGTGCCGTTGACCAGGCGGGCGCGCACTTCAGCGCGATTGCCGGCGGCGATCGTCACGCCGTCGATGCGCGTCAGGCTGTTGTAGGTCACGGTGCGACCCAGCACACTGAACTGGTTGGTACCCGGTGCCGCGATCGTGCCCTGCAGGATGACGCGATCCTGCTTGAACGAGATCTCCCGCGCCGTGAGCGTGGTGCCGTTGATCGCGCCGTCGACTTCGACCCGCACGCCGTTGGCCAGATCGGCGCGCGCGCCATTGCGGATCTGGGTGGCGGCGCTAAACACGACCGAGACGTCGCCGAGGGTGAAGCTGCCGGACTGGTTGCCGTTGGTCGAGACGAGGCCGCTGACGAAGCCTTCGCGCTCGTTGCGGGCACCAGCGGGCGGCCTGACCCCGTTGCTGCCGTCTTCCAGGTCTTCGCACTCGATGCGCGTGGCACTGAAGGCGTTGGTGCCGGTGAAGCCACCGTGCACTTCGACGATCTGACCGACCGCCAGTGCCGAGAAGCTGCACCCCGCCGGCGCGTAGGTTGCGGTGGCGGCCGGTGTGACGGTGACGCCGCCGACGGTAAACGTGGTCGCCGCCTTGGCGCTGATCGCACCCTTGAACTCGTCGACCAGGCCGGTGCCGTTCTGTACCTCGACGCGGGAGGCGCGCAGCACGCCACTGGCATCGCGCAGGCCGTGCACTTCGACGACCTGACCGACCAGGCCTGCGGTGATGACCAGTCCGTTGGCAAACACCGTGGACTCATCGGTCTGCACCAGCACGCCGCTGACAGTGAGTGTCGGGGGCGCTGTCAGGCCGACCGCCGTGACCGTTCCACGCAGTTCGTTCTCGATCTCGACGCGTTCGGCGGTGCCGTTGACGCCGTCATCGTTGATGCGACCGCGCAGCTTGATCACCATGCCGTCCTTCAACTCGCTGCGCGCCACGGTGCGATCGTCAACCAGGACCGTCGCGGTGCTGTCGTCATAGCGGACCCCGTTGACGATGACGCTGCCCACTCGCATCACGCCGCTCGAGTAGGCGGTGCCAGTAGTCGGCGGTGGCGTGCCGCCGGTGCCGTCGGTGCCACCGCCGCAGGCGGCCAGCACCGCGGCGAGCGTTGACGCTGCCGCGAGCAGCAGGGCGCGGACGCGCGACGTTGAGCGATTTTTCATTGCTTGTTCTCCTGGTCGGATGGGGTGCGCTTGCTGCGCGACGCGCGCGCGGCGCTGTCGGCCTTGGCGGGCGGTTGGATCTCTTCTTCGAAACTGAACACGCTCAAGCCGGCACGCATGCGTCCCGTACCGGTGACGGCCGGGTTGGCGTCGCGGTCGTGCTGCGCCAGCCAGCCATCGAGCAACTCGATCAGTTCTTGCGCATGGCGCGCGGTGAGCCAGCGGAACTCGTCCATCGCTTCCACCGGCAGGTTGTCGTACATGACCTTGCGCTGGAAGCGGCTGGGTTCCAGCCCCTGCAGGTTGTGATCGATGGTGCCAATCAGGAACGGCACATCGGCGGCAAGGATGGCGAGCTTGGCGGCATCGCTGGCGCGCGGAATGTAGACACGCGACTGCAGGTGCAGCAGGCCATCGGCATGGCGCTCCACCGCGCCCACGCGCACGAGTTCGTCGAGGACAGCCCGCGGCGGCATGTCGCCGCTGTAGCGCCGCACGAGCGTCGAGAAGGTCGGCTCGCTGCCATCGAACATGAGTGGCCGCGCTTCGCCGCGTGCGTCCTGGAAGTCGCTGTCGCGCACCCACCCCGCCACCACGCGCGACGCCCGGTTTTCCGGCAAGGCATCGCCGTCGCCCTCGATGCCATCGTCGCGCTCGACCAGACGCTGCACTTCCTTGCGCGTCAGGCCGGTCAGCAGGGCGGCGCGGGACACCGACGGCTTGCGACCGGGGATCGTGAAGTCATGTAGCGCGACATCGACGTAGGCGCGCTTGGCCAGTTCGACAAACGCCGGCAGTGCCATGCCATGTCGAACCAGCACGCGGACAAGTGCCCGCAGTACCCGGAGCACGGCCTGGCTCAGGGCGGAGGAAAGTTGTGCGGTGGTGGTGTCCATGTGGGAAATCTAGCCCAAATTTCTGGTCTGAGCAAGAAATTGGGAATACTGACCCAAATAGAGGCTACACCGGGATGAAGTTGGGTCGGCCAGGTGTTGCCGGACGCCGCAGCCATCGGACGGGCTGCGCCGAGCGCCTGCGCGTTCGGGACGACGTCGGGTCGCTGCGGCGCCAGACCGGGCTAGCCGGAGGGCCTGAAGTCGAACCCGATCGGGACGTCCGCGTCAGCGACGTCGGTCGTGACAAGCACATCGTCGACGCGCGCGAGCTGCGGCCCGCAACGGGCCCAGCGGATCACGGCGTCGCAGTCGTCCGCGGGACCGGACAACACCGCCTCGACACTGCCGTCGGGTCGATTGCGGACCCAGCCGCGCACGCCTTGCGCGGTGGCCACCTGCGCCAGCGCAGCGCGATAGCCGACGCCCTGCACCCGGCCGGTGATGCGCAGCCGGAGCGGGCGCGTGGTCATTGCAGCTGGCCGCCGAAAGCCATGCGGCCCGTCGCTGGCGGCTCGAACAGCACGTGCACCCGCGAGGCAGGCCGCTGCAGCAGCGGCGCCAGTGCCTGTGCCAACCCGGCAGCCAGCGCGGCGCGCGCCGGCAGGTCGGGCCACTGCGCCAGCAGCACGCGAACGAACGCCGGATGCGGGCAGTCGGCCGGCGGCACGTGGTTCTCCGCGTACTGTGCCGCGGGACACAGGTGCAAGGTGAGCCACAGCGCGCCGGGCGCTCAGTCGCTGCGCCAGATCACTTGCCACGACCTCGCCGGGCGCCTGCACCAGCGTGACGTTGAGGATCGGCATCGCGGTTGTTTGTCAGACGATGCGGTCGCGCGCCAGGGCGTCGAGCTCGTCCTCGGCGAGTCCAAGCAAGTCGCCGAGCACGCTGCGCGTGTGCTCGCCGAGCAGCGGTGGCGGCAGGTCGCTCACAGCACGCTTGCCATCGAGCACGATCGGGCTGGCCACCAGCGGCACCCGCTGCGCGGTCGGATGCGGCAGGTCGACGCGCAGTCCACGCGCGACGATCTGCGGATCGGTCATCGCCTGGGCGATCGAGTTGATCGGGCCGCAGGGCACGCCGGCCGCTTCCAGCTCCTCGGCCCAGAAAGCCATCGGCCGCTCGCGCACGATCGCCTCAAGCAGCGGAACCAGGATGGTGCGGTTGCGCACGCGGTCGGCATTGCGGGCAAAGCGCGCGTCGCTCGCCAGATCGGGTCGATTCGCCACCGCGCAGAACTTGGCGTACTGGCTGTCGTTGCCGACGGCGACGATCACGTGACCATCGCTGGCGGCGAACACCTGGTACGGCACGATGTTCTGGTGTGCGTTGCCGGCCCGGCCGGGCGCCTTGCCGGTGGTCAGGTAATTCATGTTCATGTTGGCGAGCATCGCCAGCACCGTGTCGAACAGCGCCATGTCGATGTGCTGGCCCCGCCCGGTCTTGTCGCGCTGTGCCACCGCCGCGAGGATCGCCACGCTGGCGTACATGCCGGTCATCAGGTCGCTCACGGCGACGCCGGCTTTCTGCGGGCCACCGCCGGGCAGATCGTCGCGCTCGCCGGTGATCGACATGAAGCCGCCCATGCCCTGGATGATGAAGTCATAGCCGGCGCGGTCGCGGTACGGCCCGTCCTGGCCGAAACCAGTGATCGAGCAGTAGATAAGGCGCGGATGGGAAGCGGAGAGCGACGCGTAGTCGAGGCCGTACTTGGCGAGCTGGCCGACCTTGTAGTTTTCGACCACCACGTCGCACCGGGCGGCCAGCGCGCGCAGCAGCTGTTGACCACGCTCGGTGGCGATGTCGATCGTCACCGAGCGCTTGCCGCGGTTGGCGGCGAGGTAGTACGCCGCCTCGGTGGTGTCGTGGCCCGCAGCGTCGGCCAGATACGGCGGACCCCAGGCGCGCGTGTCGTCGCCGCTGCCGGGCCGTTCGACCTTGATGACCTCGGCGCCGAGGTCCGCGAGCAGCTGGGTGCACCACGGGCCGGCCAGCACCCGGGTGAGATCGAGGACGCGCAGGTGGTCGAGAGCGGCGGGCGGGTTCATGGCGGCGCAGGATATCAATGCACGCGGTACCGCGCGGGCTGGTCCGATCAGGCATGCACCGTAAGGCGATACATCGCATCAGCCCGCCGCACGAGGGCTCGGATCGTCGATCGGCGAGGCGGATGATCTATCAAATAGACTCGCCGCATGGCACGCAAGCTGTCTGCGCGAACGCTCCGCTGGGGCATGAATCTGTGGCCGCCGTTTCTGGGGGCCGGCATCCGGGTCCGCTACCTGGCCACCGACTTTCGCGAAGTCCTGGTGGAGATGCCGCTGCGCTTCTACAACCGCAACTATTCCGGCTCGCATTTCGGCGGTTCGCTGTTTGCGATGACGGACCCGTTCTTCATGCTGATGGTCGTGCGCAACCTCGAGCCCGACTTCCTGGTGTGGGACAAGGCCGCTTCGATCGATTTCCTGTCGCCCGGGCGCGGCACGATGCGTGCCGCGTTTCGCCTGACCGATCACGACCTCGAGCAGATCCGGGCGCGCACCGCCGATGGCGACAAGCATCTGCACCTGTTCCGCACCGACGTTACCGACAGCGAAGGCCTGGTGGTCGCACGCGTCGAGAAGATCGTCTATGTGAGACGCAAGCGCGCCGACAACGGAAACCACCCATGAAACACGCCGTGCCCTGGCCGTATCCCCGCCTGCTCGCCCATCGTGGCGGCGGCACGCTGGCGCCGGAGAACACGGTGGCGGCGATCGGCGTCGGGCGCGCGCATGGCTATCGCGGCATCGAGTTCGACGCCATGCTGGCCGCCGATGACGTGCCGGTGCTGATCCATGATGACACCCTGGAGCGCACCACCAGCGGCCGCGGCGACGTTGCGGCGCTCACTTCAACCGAGCTTGGACGGCTGGACGCCGGCAGCTGGCACTCGTCTGCCTTCCGTGGCGAGCCGGTGCCGATGTTCGAGGCAGCGGTGCGCTACTGCCGCGCGCACGACATCTGGATCAACATCGAGATCAAGCCGGCGCCTGGTGCCGCTGCGCGCACCGGTGATGTGGTCGCGCGTGCCACCTCCCGCTTGTACGCCGACCTCGTGCGCGCGGGCGCAGATGCGGCCGCGAGGGTCGAGCCACGCGTGCCGCTGTTTTCTTCGTTCGAGCGCGACGCGTTGGTGGCTGCGCGCCGGGCGGCACCCGACATTCCGCGCGGCTATCTGCTTGATCGCGTGCCAGCGGACTGGCACGCGCAGTTGCGCGCGCTCGGCTGCGTGGCTCTGCACACCAACCATCGCCACCTGACGCGTGCGATCGCCGAGGAGATCAAGGGCGCCGGCTATTGGTTGTTCTGCTACACCGTCAACGAACCGGCACGCGCCGACGAGCTGTTCGATTGGGGCGTGGACGCGATGTGCACCGACCGCATCGACCTCATTGCGCCGGAGTGCCCGGCATGACGGTGGATGAACAACCGGCGCGGCGGCGACCGCGCTTCGTGCCGATGCCGTCGCCCGCCGCCGACGCCGCCGCGGCCATCATCGCGGGGCTGCACGCGCCGATGCCGACGATCGCGCCGCGCTACTTCTACGATGTGCTCGGCGCGCGGCTGTTCGAAGCGATCTGCGAACTGCCCGAGTATTACCCGACCCGCACCGAGGCGGCCATCCTGGCCGAACACGGCGCACAGATTGCCGCAGCAGCGGGGTCGGGCGCGACGCTGATCGACCTGGGGGCGGGCAATTGCGAGAAGGCGGCGCGTCTGTTCGGGGTGCTGCACCCGGCGCAGTACGTGGCGTTGGATATCGGCGGCGAGTTCCTGCGCGCGACGCTGGAGCGCTTGCAGCAGCGGTTCCCGGCGCTCGACATGGTGGGCGTGCAACAGGACTTCGCCGAGGACCTGCAACTGCCGGACGAGGTCGGCGCCCGCCGTCGCCTGTTCTTCTATCCCGGTTCGTCCATTGGCAACTTCAGCCCGACGGAGGCCGTTGCGTTCCTGCGGCGGGTGCGTGCGCAGGGGGGCAACGATGGTCAGTTGCTGATCGGCGTCGATCTGGTCAAGCCCGCGCACATCCTCGACGCCGCCTACGACGATTCGCTCGGCGTGACGGCTGCCTTCAACTTGAACCTGCTCAACAATATCAACCGCCTTGCCGGCACCGACTTCGATGTACGTGACTGGCGCCATGTGGCGTTCTTCAACGCCAGTGCATCACGCATCGAGATGCACCTGGAGGCGCGGCGCGATGTCGTGGTTCGCGTCGGCGCCGCTGCTGCGCTGCGGTGGGCGGCCGGCACGCGCATCCACACCGAGAACTCCTGGAAGTACACGCCGGAGGCGTTCGCCCGCCTGCTGCAGCAGGCGGGCTTTGCCCAGGTGCGCCAATGGGCCGATGGGCGAGCGTGGTTCGGGGTCTTTCTGGCGCGTGCCTGATCGCCCAACGCCTGCTCAGGGCAGCGTGTGTTGCCGGTCACACGAGCGGGCAGCGGTTGATTTTGGTCAATCCGATGTGTAACGGTATCCGTAACCTGCCGCGCTGAAGTTCACGGGCGGCGCCGCAGGGGAGGGGCACCGCGCGGGTCAGCAGCGGTCGCCGCTGTCGCGCGCGCGGTGTTTCGGCGGTCGCCGCCCTTCTCCTTTCCGTGCGGGGCCGGTGCTCCGCATCCGATTGCGGTCCGCTGACCAGGTCACCCACTCGCCGATGTCTGCCGCACCTGCCCTGCGCAAGGCCAAAGTCGCCGCCGGCATCGATCCGTCGCCGGCCGCGCTGGCCTGTGATCACTGCGGCGACTCGCTGGCCGGCCTGAAGGTGGAGCGGCGCACGCTCGGATCGGGGATGCAGTCGTATTGCTGCCTGGGCTGCGCGTTCATTGCAGAGCAGTTGTTCCTGGCACAGGCGGGCAGCCGCGGTCGCGCCGCACTCGACGCCGTGGTCGCCGATACGATGCCGCCGCCGGTGGCGGCCGAGGCGCCGTTGACGCGGATGCAGATCGAAGTGCACGGGATGGTCTGTGCCGCCTGCGCGCTGCTGATCGAGCATCGCGTCAAGCGCGTGCCGGGCGTCGCCGACGTGCATGTCGATTTTGCCGGGCGCCGCGCCTATGCGTCGTTCGATGCCGCGTTGGTGAACGAAGGGGGCGTCGACGCCGCGATCCGCAAGGCCGGCTACCGCACCGGCGCCGACGCGGTGCCATCGGCGCGCAAGCGCCGCATCGACCTGCTGCGCGTGCTGATCGCCTGGCTGATGATGATGCAGGTGATGATGCTGGCGGTGCCGGCCTACGTGGCAGGACCCGGCGACATTTCCGCCGACATCGAGCAGTTGCTGCGCGTGGCGCAACTGGTGCTCACGCTGCCGGTGATGATCTTCTCGGCCACGCCGATCTTTCACGCTGCCTGGAGCCAGATGCGCGCCGGCAGCGGCAGCGTGATCGGCATGGACCTGCCGATCGTGCTGGGACTGTCGGCAGCCTTCGGCGCCAGCGCCTGGGCCACGATGGTGGCAGACGGACCGGTGTACTTCGATTCGGTGACGATGTTCGTCGCCCTGGTGCTGGGCTCACGCTGGCTGCAAGGGCGCGGGCTGGCTCGGGCCTACGAGTTCATCGATGAGGCGCATCGCAAGACCAGGCTGACGGCGCAACGGCTGCGCGCCTGGCCCGGCTCCTCGGTCACCGACGCCGTACCGGCGCAGACGCTCGTGGTTGATGATGCCGTCCTGGTGCCGCCGGGCGAGACCGTACCCGCCGACGGCGTGGTCATCGGTGGTGCGTCGGCGGTATCGCAGGCCTGGTTGACGGGCGAGTCGGCGCCGATCGAGAAGAGCGAGGGCATGCCGGTGCTGGCCGGTAGCCTCAACCTTGAGCAACCGCTCGTGATGCGCGTAACGCGCGCCGGCGAGGCGACGTCGCTGGCAGCGCTGCGCCGGCTGGTTGACGCCGCCGGTCGCGAGCGTCCGCGCGTGGTCGAACTGGCCAATCGGGTCGCGGTGGTGTTCCTCTGGGCGGTTCTGCTGATTGCCGCCATGACGCTCGGCGGCTGGTGGCTGGTCGATGCAACGCAGGCGCTGCCCAACACCATCGCCGTGCTGGTGGCTACCTGCCCGTGCGCGCTGTCGCTGGCGGCGCCGGCGGCGCTGGCCGCGACCCAGTCGGCACTGGCCAAGCGCGGGGTGCTGACCGCGCGTGTGGCGGCGCTCGAACAACTTGCGCGCGTGAACACCTTCGCCTGCGACAAGACCGGCACGCTGACCGCCGCGGAACCGCGCCTGACGCACGTGGTGCCGCTGCGCGCCGCCGACAGCCTCGATCTGATCGCTACCGCGGCCAGCCTGGAGTCACTGTCGAGCCACCCCTTCGCGCGCGCACTGATGCGCGCTGCACAGGAAGCCGGCGTTGCCTTGCCGCCGGCCAGCGCCGGCCGGGCGCAGGCATCGGCCGGGGTCGAGGCCGTGGTGGCGGGGCGACGCTTGCGGCTGGGCAAGCCGGACTATGCGCTCGGCATGATCACCACCGACGTGGCGCCGGTGGCGGCGCAAGTCCTGCGCAGGATCGCGCGCGACAACCTGGCACACGACAGCGTGATCCTGCTTGCCGACGCCGAAGGCCCGGTGGCGCTGTTCTCGTTTGGCGAGGTGCTGCGCGCCGATGCGGCCACGCTGATCGACCAATTGAAGAAGCAAGGCGTCGACGTGCTTCTGGTGTCGGGTGACCGCCGCCAGCCGGTCGAGCGGGTGGCGCGCGAGCTCGCCATCGACACCGTCTACGCACACCAGACACCTGCCTCGAAGCGAGAACTGGTCGCCGGCCTGCAGGCGAGCGGCCGCCGGGTGGCGATGCTGGGCGATGGCATGAACGACGCGCCGGTGATCGCCCAGGCCGATGTCTCGATCGCACTGGCCGAAGGCAATGCCCTGGCGCAGGCGCGCGCCGACTTCATCGTGTTGTCGTCGCGCCTGGCAGACGTGTCCCATGCGTTCAAGGCGGCCCGCCGCGGCATGGCGATCGTGCGCGAGAACCTCGGCTGGGCGTTCGCCTACAACGTCGGTGTGATACCGCTGGCGGCGCTCGGCTACATCACGCCGGCGCTGGCTGCGGTCGGCATGGCCGCCAGTTCATTGCTGGTGGTCGGCAACGCCCTGCGCGCAGCGCGAGGTTGAGAAATCTCGATGAGTTCACGCCGCTCTTGACTGCCGACCATGGACTCTCTTTACCTGCTGATTCCGCTGTCCTTGCTGCTGGTGCTCGCCATCGGCGGCCTGCTGGCGTGGTCGGTTCTCGGTGGTCAGTTCGACGAGCTTGAGAACGAAGGTCAGCGCATCCTGACCGATGAGCAGAGACACGAGAATCCTGACGCCAACCTTGCAGCGAACGGCGCCGACCCATCTGTGCGGGGTGCGACGGTGCATCGCGCACACGGCGAGGATCGACCCGGAGGGGGTTGACCTGTGTCAAGCGTGCGCCACGTGCCGACCCCTAGCATCCGCTCGCCATGCGTCTGTTTACGGACGCCGGCGGGATCACTAGAAGAACAAGACTGCGGTTCGCCGCGGCCTCGCCAGTCATCAAGCTGTCTCAGACATCAGTGGCCACGCATCGGGGCCGGAACGGGGAAAACATGAGCCAAGCGAAATCGCTTACCTACGACTACGGCGTGATCCGTGCGTTTTCGGTCATGACCGTGATCTGGGGCATCGTCGGCATGCTGGTCGGCGTGGTGATCGCCGCCCAGATGGCATGGCCGGCATTGAACTTCGACATCGCGTGGCTGAGCTTCGGTCGACTGCGGCCGCTGCACACCAACGCTGTCATCTTTGCGTTCGGCGGCTGTGCGCTGTTTGCCACCAGCTACTACATCGTGCAGCGCACGTGTCAGACCACGTTGTTCCTGCCGAAGCTGGCCTGGTTCACGTTCTGGGGCTGGCAAGTCGTGATTCTGCTGGCGGCGATCACGCTGCCGCTGGGCATCACTCAAGGCAAGGAGTATGCCGAACTGGAGTGGCCGATCGACATCCTGATCGCCGTGGTGTGGGTCAGCTACGCGGTGGTGTTCTTCGGCACCATCGGCAAACGCAACGTCAAGCACATCTATGTCGCCAACTGGTTCCTCGGCGCTTTCATCCTGACCGTTGCGCTGCTGCACATCGTCAACTCGATGGCGATTCCGTGGTCGCTCACCAAGTCCTATTCGGCCTATTCGGGTGCGCAGGACGCGATGATTCAGTGGTGGTACGGCCACAACGCGGTCGGCTTCTTCCTGACCGCGGGCTTCCTCGGGATGATGTACTACTTCATTCCGAAGGCAGCGGGCCGACCGGTCTACTCGTACCGTCTGTCGGTGGTGCACTTCTGGGCCCTGATCTTCACTTACATGTGGGCCGGCCCGCACCACCTTCACTACACCGCACTGCCTGATTGGGCGCAGTCGATCGGCATGCTGTTCTCCCTGATCCTGCTGGCGCCCTCCTGGGGCGGCATGATCAACGGCATCATGACCTTGAGCGGTGCCTGGTACAAGCTGCGCGAGGATCCGATCCTGAAGTTCCTCATCGTCTCGCTGTCGTTCTACGGCATGAGCACGTTCGAGGGTCCGATGATGTCCATCAAGACCGTGAACGCGCTGTCGCACTACACGGACTGGACGATTGGCCACGTTCACTCGGGCGCGCTGGGCTGGGTGGGGATGATCTCCATCGGTTCGCTGTACTACCTGATTCCGCGTCTGTATGGCCGCACCGAGATGTTCAGCATGCGTGCCGTGACGCTGCACTTCTGGATCGCCACAGTCGGCATCGTCCTGTACATCGCCGCCATGTGGATCGCCGGCGTCATGCAGGGCCTGATGTGGCGCGCGGTGAACGAGGACGGCACGCTCACCTACACCTTCATCGAGAGCGTGAAGTCGACCTACCCGTTCTACGTGATTCGTCTGCTCGGTGGCGTGCTCTACCTGGGCGGCATGTTCCTGATGCTGTGGAACATGTTCAAGACGATCGGTGCCGGCAAGGCCGTGTCCGACCCGGTGCCGGCGGCCCTGGCCCACGCCTGATGCTGACGAAGAACTGAGGATCGATCATGAAACTGAATCACGACTTCATCGAGCAGAACTCCTGGCTGATGATCATCCTGATCGTGCTGGTGGTAGCGGTTGGCGGCCTGGTCGAGATCGTGCCGCTGTACTTCCAGCGCCAGACCACCGAACCGGTGGCGGGGGTCAAGCCCTACGAACCGCTGCGCCTGGTCGGTCGCGATGTGTACATCCGCGAAGGTTGCTACAACTGCCATTCGCAGATGATTCGGCCGTTCCGCGCGGAGACGCTGCGCTACGGCCATTACTCGGTGGCTGGCGAGTCGGTGTACGACCACCCATTCCAGTGGGGCAGCAAGCGCACCGGTCCGGACCTGGCGCGCGTCGGCGGTCGCTACTCGGACGAGTGGCACCGGATCCACTTCAATAACCCGCGTGACGTGGTGCCCGAGTCGAACATGCCGGCCTACCCGTGGCTCGCCAAGAACAGCGTGGAGGGCGAGAACGTGCAGGCCCGCATGCGCGCACTGCGCACGATCGGCGTGCCCTACACGGACGCTGAAATCGCCGCCGCGCCGGAAGCGCTCAAGGGCAAGACCGAGATGGACGCGATGATCGCGTACCTGCAGGGTCTCGGCGTGCAACTTCGCAACGTTCGCTAGGGGGCGCGATGGAAATCAACGACATGCGGTCGGTGCTCACGCTGCTGGCGTTCATCACCTTCATCGGCATCGTGCTGTGGGCGTACCACAGCAAGAGTCGGCGCGGCTTCGACGAGGCAGCGCAGCTTCCGTTCGCAGACGATGAACTAGAGCCGGTCGACCCACGCGGTCGGCCGCGAAAATAACTCGGGGCAGGGGCGAACGATGACTGATTTCACAAGCATCTTCTGGGACTACTACGTCGCCATCATCACGCTGGTGTCGGTGCTGGGCTGCGCGGTGTTCCTCTGGTCGCAGAGCGAGAAGCGCGTCAAGGTGGGCGGTGGTCCGGACCCGGATACGACCGGCCACGTCTGGGACGGGGACCTGCAGGAGTTTCACAACCCGCTGCCACGCTGGTGGATGTGGTTGTTCTACCTGACGGTGGTCTTCGCGGTGGTCTACCTGATCCTGTTCCCAGGACTCGGCACGCAGTTCAAGGGCTTGCTCAAGTGGACATCGACCGGACAGCACGCCGCGGAAGTCAAGGCAGCGGAGGCGAAGTTCGGGCCGATGCTGGCTGCCTACCTGCAGCAACCGGTGGAGAAGATCGCGTTCGAGCCGCGTGCGCGGCAAATGGGCGAGCGCATCTTCCTCAACAACTGCGCTCAGTGCCATGGTTCCGATGCACGCGGCGCGCGCGGCTTCCCAAGCTTGGCTGACAACGAGTGGACGTGGGGTGGGTCGGCGGACGCAGTCAAGACCTCGGTCCTCGCTGGCCGAATGGGCGCCATGCCGCCGATGGCGGCGGCCCTGGGCGGAGCGGACGATGTGACCGACATGGCGCACTACGTCTTGTCGCTGTCGGGTTCGGCGCATGACTCCGTGCGTGCGGCCCGCGCCCAGCCGAAGTTCGCGGTCTGCGCGGCGTGCCATGGACCGGAAGCCAAGGGCAACCCGGCCTTGGGGGCGCCTGACCTGACCAACCGTATCTGGCTATACGGCGGCAGCATTGCTGCCATCAGCGAGACGATCACCAAGGGTCGCCAGGGTGTGATGCCAGCATGGAAAGGGATCCTCTCCGAAGCGGAGGTACATCTGGTCTCTGGCTACGTCTATTCCCTCGCCAATCAGCCTGGCACGGTCACCCCAGCTGCTGCTCCGGCACCGGCACCTGTGGCCGCTCCGGCGGAACCACCGGCCGCGCCACCGGCGAAACAGTAGTCCGGCGCAAACAGCCGCTGCATGCCGCGGCGGACGCAATCTGGCGACGGGTCGCTTCCAGCAAGGAGCGGCCCGTTTCTGCTTCCGGGCGCGGCAGTGTGACGGTGCTCGCATCCACCTTGCGTCAACTCGGATCCGTTTGATCCATGCCAAGCAAACACCCGGCTGCCTCTGCGAGAGTCCACGTGTGATACGGGTTGCGTTACACGTTTACTGCACCGCTTCCGGCGGCGCGGCACCTTCAAGGCACATGCGCTCATGAACTCCGTCGTCGATCCGAAAGTCACCGAGGCCAGGCGTCCCGCGGCGGGCGCAACGGTGATTCCGATCCAGCCGGTGGCTGAAGACGCGGTCGAAAGCCTGTACGCCAAGCGCAAGGAGATCTATCCCCGCGCCAAGATCGGCGACAGTCTCGGGCTGTTCCAACGCTGGCGATGGGCCACCGTGTGGATCACCCAGATCGTCTTCTATGGTCTGCCGTGGCTGGTTTGGAACGACAGGCAGGCGGTGCTGTTCGACCTGGCAGCGCGCAAGTTCTACATCTTCGGCCTGGTGCTATGGCCGCAGGACATCATCTACCTCACGGCGCTGCTGATCATCGCGGCGCTGTCGCTGTTCCTGTTTACGGCAGTCGGCGGGCGGCTGTGGTGCGGCTATGCCTGTCCGCAGACCGTGTACACGGAAGTGTTCATGTGGATCGAGCGGCGCATCGAGGGTGATCGTGCCAAGCGCATGGCTCTGGACAAGGCGCCCTGGGGACTGGCCAAGGCGGCCAAGAAGTTCGGCAAGCATGCAGCGTGGATCGCCCTGGCGCTTTGGACCGGGTTCACCTTCGTCGGCTTCTTCACGCCGATTCGGGAACTGGGCGCCGAGATCCTGGCGCTGGCGATCGGCGGCTGGTCGTTGTTCTGGGTCCTGTTCTATGGTTTTGCCACGTATGGCAATGCCGGCTGGATGCGCGAGCAGGTGTGCAAGTACATGTGTCCTTACGCGCGCTTCCAGAGCGCGATGTTCGACAAGGACACGCTGATCGTCACCTACGACGCCGAGCGTGGCGAGCCGCGCGGCAAGGGCAGCAAGAGCAAGGACCGCCCGAGCCAGGGCCTGGGCGACTGCGTCGAGTGCAGCCTGTGCGTGCAGGTGTGTCCCACGGGCATCGACATCCGCAACGGCCTGCAGTACGAGTGCATCGGCTGCGCCGCGTGCATCGATGCCTGCGACTATGTGATGGACAAAGCCGGTCTGCCGAAGGGCCTGGTCCGCTATGCCACGACCAATTCGCTTGCACAGCACTTCAGCGGTGACGGCATCATCAAGCGCGTGTTCCGACCGCGGGTGATCGTGTATTCGACGATTCTTCTATCGGTCGTCGCCGCGCTGGCGACCGCCGTTTACCTGCGCGTGCCGTTGAAGGTCGACGTGATCCGCGACCGAGCCACACTGGCGCGCGAGGTGATCGACGATCGTGGTGCCGCACTGGTCGAGAACGTGTACCGGCTGCAGGTGATGAACACAACCGAACAAGGTCGCACCTACACGCTGCGTGTCAGCGGCATTGCCGGGCTGGCGGTGGCAAGCGAACAGACCTTCGACGTGCCGCCGGCGAGTTCCAAATCGGTGCCCCTGCGGGTGCAGGCGCCGGCAGACGGTGTGCCGCCGGGCTCGCACCGCATTGCCATCGATGTTCAGGCGAACGACGACGCCGCCATTAAAGTACATGAGACCACCACCTTCCTGGGCCTGCGTCCGTGATGAGCGAGCGCAGCCCAGTTACCGGAGCACGCATGAACACAGCGACCATCGAAGACACCACGCCCTGGTATCGACAGAAGTGGCCCTGGCTCATCATGGTGCCGCCGGTCTCGGCGATCATCGGCTGCGCGATCACGATCACCCTGGCGATTCGCAGCGCCGACGGTATGGTGGCCGCTGACTACTACAAGCGCGGGCTGGCGATCAACGAACAGTTGGCGCGATCCCAGTTCGCTCACAGTATCGGCCTGCAGGCAGAAGTCTCTGTGCGCGGCGTCGCCTCAGGCGACGATGTGAAGGTGCGTCTGCGTGCCGAGCAGACGTTGCCGGCTGAGGCGACCCTCAAGCTGCGGCTGGTTCACCCTGGGCGAGATGGCTCGGATCGACAGGTGATCCTGGCTCGTACCGCCGTGCATGACGAGGGCCGCGCAGTCGACTTCAGCGGGCAGTGGGGCGAGGTCGAGCCGCTGGGCAGTGTGGTGAACTGGCGGCTCGTGCTGGAGGCGCGCGACTGGCGTCTCGACGGCGATGGCTCGATGATCGGCCAGGGCAAGCCGATCAAGATCGACACCGCCCACTGACAGTTCCGTAGGCAGCGCGGCTGCCTTCAATACGAGGCCGTGCCGAACATGGCTCAGGAGACATCCATGTCATCGAATCTCGCACAGCGCATCTTGTGGGTGCTGTGGCCATCGTTCCTGGTGGCCGCCGTGGCGGAGCTGATCGTGTTTGCCGTCATCGACCCGCACGATCTGACCGTGTTCGGCGTGCCGGTCGAGGCGGGCCGCATGTCGGTTTACGCCATCGGTTTCTTCTTCTTCTGGGCAATGACGTCAGCTGCGGGCGCGCTGACGGTTTTTTTGCAGCGCTCGCCGTTCGAAGTCAATCGCTGTCCGCTGCCGGCGACCGATCGCCCGGAAGGCTGTCCCAAACGCGAGGCAGAGGGCTGCACCTGAGCGCGTATCGCTCCCGGGCAGGGGACAAGGAAATCTGATCGCGCGCTGAGAAAGCGATTTGATCAGGCAGGCGCATCGCACGCCGACCCGGCCAGCGCGTTCAGTCGGGTTGCGCTTCCCCTGCGGCAGCCGGGGCACCGGAGACGATCGCGCGCAGGCCATCGGTGCTGATGATGCGCACGTGCTTCTGGTTCACTTCGATCAGTTCATCGTGCGCGAAGCGAGACAGCACGCGGCTGACGGTCTCAAGCTTGAGCCCCAGGAAACTGCCGATCTCCGCCCGCGTCATGCGTAGCACGAACTCGGTGCGCGAATAGCCGCGCGCCTCGAAGCGCTGCGACAGATTGAGCAGGAAAGCGGCCAGACGCTCTTCGGCGTGCATGCTGCCGAGCAGCAGCATCACGCCGTGCTCGCGCACGATCTCGCGGCTCATGACTTTGTGGAAGTGATTGCGAAGCACCGGTACCGACCCGGCGACCTCTTCCAGGCGTTCGTACGGGATGACGCAGACTTCCGTGTCTTCGAGGGCCACCGTGTCGCAGGAATGCAGCTCGTTGCTGATGCCGTCCATCCCGACCAGTTCCCCGGCCATGTGGAAACCGGTCACCTGCTCGCGACCGTCCGTCGACATCACGGTGCTTTTGAGGAAGCCCAGGCGAACCGCATAAAGGGACTCGAAGCGATCGCCGGCGCGGAACAGCGATTCGCCGCGCTTGACGCGACGGCGCGTCGCCACCAGCTCTTCGAGCTTCTCGATGTCCGTCAGGGACAGGCCCAGCGGCAGGCACAACTCGCGAAGGTTGCAGTTCGAACATGCAACCTTCAAATGCGACACGGAAAAACTCGGCGCGTTCATTTTCTTGGCCCTCTCGACCCGTCCAGACA
>LNFM01004096.1_pt1 | contig 27406 bp, 27 predicted proteins | sample 596031 | NCBI WGS metagenome assembly LNFM01 (sample SAMN04254537, study PRJNA301005) | activated carbon metagenome | isolation source: dual media filters at the Ann Arbor, Michigan drinking water treatment plant | place: USA: Ann Arbor
CATCTTCGCCATCACCATCGTCTCGGTGATGCCCGCCGTCATCGAGTTCATCCGCGCCCGCCGCCCGCCCGCCGCGAAACCCTGATCTCGCTCACGGCGACCCTCGGTCACGGCGACCTTCGGTCACGTGGCGCGAGAGGAGCGAAGCGATGGAAAGGGGGAGGCTCCGGCTGGGCTCTGCCCAGCCGGAGGGGGAAGCGGGCCGCTTCCCCTGACGGCTAATTCGGCGCGACCGCGACCAGCTCGACCTCGGTGCCGGGCGGGACCTTCTCGCCGGCGACGGGGGTCTGCTTGAGGACGTAGCCCTCGCCGCGCTCGGCGTGCTCGACCCGCTTGATCGCCCCGACCTTGAGGCCGGCGGCCTCGATCGCCTGCTTGGCCTTGCCGAGGTAGAGGCCCGTGAACTTGGGCACCTCGATGCCGGCGGCCTGCGCCACGACGAGCCGCACCATCGAGCCCTGCTTGGCCGACGCGTTGGCGTCCGGAGTCTGCCGGAGCACCGTGTTCTCGGGCTTGTCCGACGCCTCGGGAGTCGCGTCGCCGACGGTGAAGCCGGCGGCCTCGAGGAGCTTGCGCGCCTCGTCGATGCCCTTGCCCGCGACGTCGGGGACGATCTGCGTCTCGCTCTTGCGCGCGACGGTGACGCGGATCTCCTTGCTCGACAGCTCGGCGCCCGGGGCCGGTCGCTGTTGGACGATGGTGCCGGGCTCGGCGCCCGAGCCGTCGCGCTCGCCCTCCTCGATGATCTCGATGCCCTTGGCGCCCCAGCGCTCGCGCGCCTCGGCCACCGGGATGCCCTCGAGGTTGGGCGCGGCGAGCTTGGCGTCCTGCGCGGGGGTGGTGGGCGCCGTGCCCTGCTCGACCTTCGCGGTCACGCCGGTCGCCGCGATCGGCACGACCCCCTGCAGCTTCAACAGGTACGGCCCGAGCAGCAGCTGGGACGCGACCGTCGTCACCAGGGCGATGAAGAACATCTTGAGCGAGTCGTTCATCGGCACGGGCGTCAGGCGCGGGCGCCGTCGCTGACCCGGCAGTCTAACAACATCCCCACGCGCCGCGCGACTCTGTACGGGCGCGCAGGGATGGTTTTTCGGGGGACCCCGCGCCGAGCGTGCGGGCGGCATCACGGGATGGACCGCGGCCGCGATCGCCGCGGCGGCGATCGGGCCCGATCGCCCCGCTGCGTCACTCGTGTGGGTCGGGGGCGGGCATGCGCAGGCGGATCCCGACGGCGGGGTCGTCCTCGTCGGCCTCGATGGCCTCGGCCACCACCGTTCCCCCGGCCGCGACCGAACCCTCGAGGATCGCCCGCGACAGCGGGTCGATGATGCTGTGCTGGATGAGCCGCTTGAGCGGCCGGGCCCCGAAGTCGGGGTCGTACCCGCGGGAGGCCAAGCGCTCGCGGGCCTCGGGCGTGAGCTCGAGGTGGAGGCCGCGGTCGGCCAGCCGCGGCTGCAGCCGCGCGATCTGGATGTCCAGCACGGCCGCCATCTGCTCGGCGCCGAGGGGTCGGAACGCGATCACCCCGTCGAGTCGATTGAGGAACTCGGGCCGGAAGTGGCGCCGCAACGCCGCCTCGCGGACCTTCGCCGCCTCGCGCTCGTCCATGCCCGCGCGCATCAGATCGGAGCCGAGGTTGCTCGTCATCAAGATGATGCAGTTGCGGAAGTCGACGGTGCGACCCTGGCTGTCGGTGAGGCGGCCGTCGTCGAGCAGCTGCAGCAGCAGGTTGAAGACGTCGCCGTGGGCCTTCTCGACCTCGTCGAGGAGCACGACCGAGTACGGCCTGCGGCGCACGGCCTCGGTGAGCTGGCCGCCCTCGTCGTAGCCGACGTAGCCGGGCGGGGCGCCGATGAGCCGCGACACCGAGAACTTCTCCATGTACTCGCTCATGTCGATGCGGACGACGTGCTTCTCGTCGTCGAACAGGAACTCGGCGAGCGCCTTGGCCAGCTCGGTCTTGCCGACGCCGGTGGGGCCGAGGAACAGGAACGATCCGACCGGGCGGTTGGGATCTGCGAGGCCCGCCCGGGCCTGACGCACGGCCGCGGCGACGCGCTTGACCGCCTCGTCCTGGCCGACGACGCGCGTGTGCAGGCGGTCCTCCATCTTCAAGAGGCGCGTCTGCTCGGCCTCGAGCATCCGGGACACGGGCACGCCGGTCCACTTGGCGACGATGGCCGCGATGTCCTCGTCGGTGACCTCCTCGCGGAGGAACGAGCCCGCCGCGATCGCGGCGTGCAGCTCCTCGCGGGCGCGCTCTCGGCTGCGCTCGAGCTCGCGGAGGGTGCCGTAGGTGAGCTCGGCGGCGCGGTTGAGGTCGCCGGCGCGCTCGGCCCGGGCGGCCTCGCTGCGGATGTTCTCGATCTGCTCGGCGAGCCGCTTGAGCTCGGCGATCCGATCGCGCTCGGTCTGCCACCGCGAGCGCATCGCCGTGACCTCTTCGCCGAGCGTCGCGAGCTCGGTCTCGACCGCGGAGAGGCGCTCGGTCACCGCGGGCGTCTTGTTCTCGCGGCCCAGGGCGCTCTTCTCGATCTGCAGCCGGGTGATCCGCCGCTCGCGCTCGTCGATCGGCAGCGGCACGCTCTCGACCTCCATCTTGAGCTTGGCCGCGGCCTCGTCGACGAGGTCGATCGCCTTGTCGGGCAGGAACCGGTTCTGGATGTAGCGGTGCGACAGCCGGGCCGCGGCCACGAGCGCGGCGTCCTGGATGCGCACGCCGTGGTGCGTCTCGAAGCGCGGCGACAGCCCGCGGAGGATCGCGACGGTGTCGTCCACCGACGGCTCCTCGATGAGCACCGGCTGGAAGCGGCGCTCGAGCGCCTTGTCCTTCTCGATGTGCTTGCGGAACTCGTCGAGCGTGGTCGCGCCGATGCAGCGCAGCTCGCCGCGCGCGAGCGCCGGCTTGAGCATGTTGGCGGCATCCTGGGCGCCCTCACCACCGCCCGCGCCGACGAGCGTGTGCAGCTCGTCGATGAACAGGATGATCTTGCCCTGGGCGCTGGCGACCTCGCTGAGCACGGCCTTCAGCCGCTCCTCGAACTCGCCGCGGAACTTGGCGCCGGCGACGAGCGCCGCGAGATCGAGCTGCAGCAGCCGCTTGTCGCGGAGGCTCTCGGGGACGTCGCCCGAGGCGATGCGCTGGGCGATGCCCTCGGCGATCGCGGTCTTGCCGACGCCGGGGTCGCCGATGAGCACGGGGTTGTTCTTGGTGCGGCGCGACAGCACCTGCAGCGTGCGGCGGATCTCGACGTCGCGGCCGATGACCGGATCGAGCTTGTCCTGACGCGCCATGCCGGTGAGGTCGCGGGCGTACTTGGCGAGCGCCTCGTACTTGCCCTCGGGCGCCTCGGTGTCGACCGACTGCGAGCCCCGGATGTCGCGCAGGGCCGACAGCACCAGCTCGCGGCTCGCCCCGAGCTCGCGGAGCACCGAGGCCGCACGGATGCGCTTGCGCTCGGCGTCCTCGGCGAGCAGGCCGAGCACGATGTGCTCGGTGCTCACGAACTTGTCGTGCAGCGCGTCGGCCTCGCCGGCCGCGAGATCGAGCAGCTCGCCGAGCTCCTTGCTCACGCGGAGATCGGCGCCCTGCGTCTGCGGGAGCTTGCCGAGCTGGCCCGCGAGCGCGCGCTGCAGGGCGGCGCCGTGGACCCCCGCGCGCTCGAGCAACGGGCCGACGAGCCCGCCGTCCTGCTGCACGCAGGCCGCCAGCAGGTGCAGGCTCGTGAGCTCGGGGTGACCGAGCTCCTTCGCCATCGCCTGGGCGTGAGCGAGCGCATGGCGGGTCTTGACGGTGGCGGTCTCTGGGCTGAACGCGGCCATGGTCGGTGGTTCCTCGGCTTCGGGCGCTCGCGACGGGCGTGCGCCGGTTGGGCCCAGCATGGGCTCGACGCGCATCGGCGCAAGTCGGGCGCAGCCGCTGCGCACGCGGGCGTCGATCCAGTACGCTTCGTCGGTGGTCAGGCCCAGCGCGAGCCGCAGTCGGAGCGGAACGACGTGAACGCGATCGCGATCGCCGTCGCGCTCGCGCTGCTGCCCCCCGCCACGTCGGCCCCGCGCATCGTCGACGACGCGCCGGCGGCCGCGGAGCCCGGGGCGCCGGTCGATGCGGCGCCGGTCGATGCGGCGCCGGTCGATGCGGAGCCCATCGACGCGGCACTGGTCGATGAGGCTCCGCCCGTCGACGACGTCGAGCCCGTCGACGACGCTGCGCCCGTGGCCTCGGAGCGCGGGCGGTCGCGAACGCCGTCGCCGCGGGTGTCCGAGCCGCACCCCGGCGTGGTCGGAGGGTACTGGGACATGGATCGCACCCAGGGCCCCGAGCCCGACGACGGGCAGGAGCAGATCATCGCCGGGTCGATCCTGGTGCCGCTCGGCATCCTCTCGGTGAGCTCGTCGGCGGCGACGATCTGGCTGAGCGCGCCGGGACACTGCACCGAGCGTTGGGCCTCGGTCGGGGGCTCGCCCACCGCCGATCAATGCAAGGGCGTGCGCACGTTCGGCATCATCCGCGTCACGTACGGCAGCCTGATGGTCGTCACCGGCGCGGTGCTGCTCGGCCTGGGAACGCAGCGCCGCGAGAAGCACCGGCTGTGGGAGCGCAAGCAGGCGGTCGCGCCGTGGTTCGACGCGCGCGGCGGCGGCCTGGCGTGGGGCGGCCGGTTCGGCGCGCGCCGGTTCTGACGGGTCAGCCCGACGGCGCGGCGGGGTCGGGCGGTGCGGCCGCCTCCGCGGGCAGGCGGGCGATGGAGATCCCCAGCATCGCGTACACGATCGCGACCACCGGGTTGATGTAGTTGAGCACCGCGTAGGGCAGGTACGCGGTGGTCGACACCATCAGCGTCGCCGCCATGAACGCCCCGCACGTGTTCCACGGCACGAGCGGCGACGTCAGGGTGCCGCCGTCCTCGAGCGCGCGCGAGAGGTTCTTCGGGTGCAGGCCGCGCTCGCGGAACGCCGCGGCGTACATGCGACCGGGCACCACGATGGAGATGTACTGATCCGCGGCGATGATGTTGATGCCGCACGACGTGAGCACGGTGGTCGCGATCAGCGAGCCGGCCGACCGCACGCCCCGCAGCAGCTGGGCCGCGAGCACGCCGAGCATCCCGGTCGACTCCATCACGCCGCCGAAGGTCATCGCGCACAGGATCAGCAGCACCGTCTTGGCCATGCTGTCGAGGCCGCCGCGGCTCAGCAGCTCGTCGACCGCGGCGTCGCCCGACGTCGACTTGTAGCCCTTCATCGCCGCGTCGAGGACGTCGGCGAGCGAGGCGCCCTCGAGCCCCCAGGCGAGCGCGCCGCCGAGCACCGCGCCGAGCAGGAGCGTGGGCAGGGCGGGGACCTGCCGCGCGACGAGGACCAAGACCACCACCGGCGGCAGCAGGTGGAGGATCGACGGCTCGAACTGGGTTCGGATCGCCTGCTGGATCGCGTCGACGGATCCGGCGCTGGTGTCGACGTCGGTGCCGAGGCTCAGGCCCGCGTAGACGATCATCGCGATCAGCCACGAGGGCAGGGTGGTCCACACCATGTGGCGCACGTGGGAGAAGAGGTCGGTCCCCGCCATCGCCGGCGCGAGGTTGGTGGTGTCCGACATCGGCGAGAGCTTGTCGCCGAAGTACGCGCCGCTCACGACGGCACCAGCGGTCATCGCCGGGTCGACGCCGAGGGCCGTGCCGACGCCGATGAGCGCGATGCCGACGGTGCCCGCGGTCGACCACGAGCTGCCGCTGACGAGGCTCACCGCCGAGCACACGGCGCACGCGGTGGGCAGGAAGTAGCTCGGCGCCAGCAGATCGAGCCCCCAGTGGATGAGCGCCGGGACGACGCCGCCGGCGATCCACGTGCCCATCAACATGCCGATGACGCACAGGATGAGCACGGCGCCCATCGACAGGCTGATCGCCCGCACGATGCCCTTCTCGAGGTCCTCCCAGCGGTGGCCGTAGGCCGACGCGACGATCGCCCCGACCGCCCCCGACAGCAGCAGCGGCAGGTGACCGGTGCCCTCGAAGCCGTCCTTCCACTGCGGCACCACGAGGATGACCAGCGACAGCAGCGCGACGAGGGTGACGACGGGGACCAGCGCGGCCCACGTCGGGATCGGCGACGGCTGGGCTGGCGCGGGGGAGTCGGCCACGGTGGCGGCACGATACCAGCGCCTGCGCAGCGCCGCGCGGCCCCGGGGTGCCTGGTACGCTCCGGTGCCGATGGACCACGACGATCCGCTGCGCGCGTTCGTGCGGGCGCTGCCCAAGGCCGAGCTGCACGTCCACCTCGAGGGGTCGATCCCCCCGGAGCTCGCCCTCGTCCTCGCGGCGCGACACGGCGTGCGCCTGCCGGGCGGCGAGGGTGGGGTGCAGGGCGTGCGCGCGGCGTTCCGGTTCGTCGACTTCCGCCGCTTCATCGAGGTGTACCTCGCGCTGTCGCGGTGCCTGCGGACGGTCACCGACGTGCGCGAGGTCGTCGTCGCGCTGGCCGAGCGCGTCGCCGCCCAGGGGGTCGTGCACGCCGAGGTGACGTTCACGCCGATGACCCACATGACCCGCGGGGTCCCGGCGGACGCGCTGATCGAAGGGCTCGTCGAGGGCCGCGCGCGGGCGGCCGAGCTCGGCGTGTCGCTGATGTTCGTGCCCGACATCGTGCGGGGGTTCGCCGATCAGGCCGCGCCGACCCTCGACTTCGCCCTCGCGCTGCGCCGGCGCGACGACGGGGCGGTCGCGGGGCTCGGGCTCGCGGGGCCGGAGGGCGACGAGCACCCGCTCGGGCCGGTGCTCGACGTCTTCGCGCGCGCGCGCGCGGAGGGCCTGCGCAGCCTGCCGCACGCGGGTGAGTTCCTGGGGCCGCCCAGCGTGCGCGCGGCGATGGACGAGCTCGTGGCCGATCGGATCGGCCACGGGGTGCGCGTGATCGAGGACGCGACGCTGGTCGCCGAGCTGGCCGCGCGGCAGATCCCCCTCGAGGTCTGTCCGTCGAGCAACGTCGCGCTCGGCGTCGTCGCGGCGCTCGGCGATCACCCACTGCCGCGGCTGATCGCGGCGGGCGTCGCGGTGTCGCTGGCGACCGATGATCCGGCGCTGTTCGGCGTGGACCTCGTGGACGAATACCTGCGCTGTGCGGGCGCCTTCGGTTGGGGCGCGGACGAGCTCCGCGGCCTCGCCGAGGCCTCGCTGCGCCACGCGAGCGCCGGCCCCGACGATCGGGCGGCCTGGCTCGCCGCCGCCGCCGCGGTGCCTGGTCCCAACCGATTCATCGGCGATATGCCGTAATATTGAATCCGTCCAACGTTGGGAAAATCCGACGATTTCGTCGGTGATCCCGCGGTCCCGGGTTGACTTTACGGCAGGTTTTGGGACAAATCTCCCACCCCTCGCGGGGAGAACGGCCGGGCCCATGGACGTGCGTTGGAGAGACCGGCTCGAGGGCAAGGCGACCCCCGAGCTCGAACACGAGATCGATGTCTTCGAGACCCAGTTGCGGCTGCGCAAGGAGGGCAAGATCGAGGACAAGCTCTTCGCGGAGACGCGGCTGCGACGGGGCGCGTACGGTCAGCGCTACGACAACGGCAAGCGCTGGGACGGCGAGAAGGATCAGACGCTCGCGTTCCCGTGCGGCGATCTGACCAAGGGGCCCGAGACGGTCTGGGATGCGCCGGGCATGGTCCGCCTCAAGATCCCGTTCGGCGCGCTGACGGCCGATCAGCTCGACGTGCTCGCCGACTGCGCCGAGGAGTACTCGGACGAGATCCTGCACGTGACCACGCGGCAGGACATCCAGCTCCACTTCATCCACATCGACGACACGCCGGATCTGTTCCGCCGGCTCGCGGCGGTCGGCATCACCACGCGCGAGGCGTGCGGCAACTCGGTGCGCAACGTGACCGGCTGCCCGATCGCCGGCGTTTGCAAGACCGAGGCGTTCGACGTCTCGCCCTACGCCGCGGCCCTGACCCACTACTTCCTCGGGCACCCCGACACGCAGGACTTCGGCCGCAAGTTCAAGATCGCGTTCTCGGGCTGCGCCACCGAGGCGTGCGGCCTGGCGCTCATGCACGACATCGGCCTGGTCGCGGTGACGCGCGCGGGCGACGACGGCCTCGAGCAGCGCGGCTTCGAGTTCTACGTGGGTGGAGGTCTCGGGGCCGTGCCGCACCAGGCCCTGCTGCTCGACGGCTTCGTGCCCGAGGCCGAGCTGCTGCCGCTGTCGCAGGCGGTGTGTCGTGTGTTCGCGCGCCACGGCGAGAAGGCCAACCGCGCCCGCGCCCGGCTCAAGTTCCTGGTGAAGAAGCTCGGGTTCGACGAGTTCCGCCGGATGGTCCTCGAGGAGAAGGCGAAGATCCCGGTCGAGGAGCGCTGGACGTCGTGGATCCCCGACGTCGCCGCGCACGATCGGCCGAAGAAGCCGCCGTCGGCGCTGATCCGCAAGGCAGGCGACGCGGCGTTCGACGCCTGGTTCGCGACCAACGTGCACGCGCAGCGGCAGGCCGGCTACTCGGTCGTGTCGGTGACGATGCCGCTCGGCGACTTCACGCCGGATCAGTCGCGCGGCCTCGCGGACATCGCCCGCGAGTTCACGGGCGACGCCATCCGCCTGACCGTCGAGCAGAACCTCGTGCTGCGCTGGGTGCCCGACGGCGACGTCCCGGCGATCTACCGCCGGCTCGTCGCGCTCGGCCTCGGTGAGGCCGGCGCCGAGACGATCGTGGATGTCACGTCGTGCCCGGGGACCGACACCTGCAAGCTCGGCATCTCGGCCTCGCGCGGCCTCGCCGGCGAGCTGCGCACGCGGCTCGCGGCGCGCTCGGCCGGCCACGACGCCGCGGTGGGCTCGCTGCGCATCAAGGTGAGCGGCTGCTTCAACTCGTGCGGGCAGCACCACGTCGCGGACCTCGGCTTCCTCGGGGTCCAGCGCAACGTCGACGGCCGCCGCGTGCCGCACTTCCAGGTCGTGCTCGGGGGGCAGTGGCGCGAGAACGCGGGCCAGTTCGGCCTGGCGATCGGCGCGGTGCCGTCCAAGCGCATCCCCGAGGTCGTCGACCGCATCACCGAGCGCTACGCGAACGAGCGCACGGCCGGCGATACGTTCCAGACGTTCATCAAGCGGGTCGGGAAGTCGAAGATCCGAGACATGCTCTCGGATCTGATGGACGTGCCGTCCTACGAGCTCGCCCGCGAGCTGTACCACGACTGGGCCGATCCGCGGGAGTACGGCATCGGCGACATCGGCGTCGGCGAGTGCGCCGGCGAGATCGTGTCGGTCGCGAAGTTCGGGCTGTCGGACGGCGAGCGCGTCGCGTTCGAGGCCTCCGAGAAGCTCGAGAACGGGGACGTCGTCGGGGCCGCGCAGGGTGCCTTCGCGGCGATGCTGCTCGCGGCCAAGGCCCTCGTTCGCGCGCAGACCTTCGACATCGGCGACGACCCGGCGAAGATCATCGCGGAGTTCCGCGCCCGCTACTACGACACGCAGCTGTTCTTCGACAAGTACGCCGGCGGGAAGTTCGCCCACTACTTCTTCCGCCTGGCCGAGCGCGACCTGAGCCTCGCGACGGCCCAGGACGCACACCACTGGGTCGAAGAGGCCCAGCTGTTCATCGAGGCCGCCTACGCCTGTGAGGCGCGGCTCAACCAATCCCAGGGCGGCACCGCCGCGTGAGCCCGCCGATGTCCGTCATCCAATACAGCTTCAAGTTGCCCCTGCGCGGCGAGCCGCCCGCGCAGGATCTGTACATCCCGATCTTCCACGACTGGATCCGCACCCGGGCCATCACCGACGACGTCCTCGTCGACGTGGCGGACTACGCCCACGTGCAGGGCGGGCCGGGCGTGCTGCTCGTGTGTCACGAGGGGCAGTACGTGGTCGATCGCAGCCGGGGCGCCGTGGGCCTCGCGTACCACCGCCGCCGCGGGCCCGCGCCGGACGACGCGGTCCACGGCGTCGCGGTCGGACTCGGTCGCCTCATCTGCGCCGCGAAGCTGCTGCAGGCGGACGCGCGCGTGCCGGGGCTCGCCTTCGACACCACGCGGCTCGAGATCCGCGTGCTCGATCGCCTGCGCGTCGGCAACGACGACGCCGGCTGGGCGACGGTCTCCGGGCCGCTGCAGCAGGCCATCGGCCGGGCGTGGGGCGGAGAGGTCGCGCTCGAGCGGGTCGAGACCGATCCGCGTCAACCGCTGACGATCCACGCGCGGCTGCCGGAGCGATCGATCGCGGCGCTGCAGGCGTAGTGGCGAGCCCGGTGCACTACGCGGCGAGTGGATCGAACCAGCGCAGGCCCTCGAACCTCGCGAAGTCGCGATCGTTCGAATGCAGCTCGCCGCCATGCTCGATCGCGTGCGCGGCGAGCTGGACGTCGGTCGTGAGGTTGGCCGCCGTCCCCAAACCACCGAGCAGCGTGAACGCGATGTCGAGGTGGCGGATGCCCGGAACCAGGAACGTCACGTTCGGCTGGGCCAGCCACCGGCGAACCCGCTGGAGCGCGTCCGTCACGGCCAAGGGCTCGTCGAACACACGGCGGTGGGTGCCGATGCGGATGAAGCCGAAGACGGCCACCGAGGCGAGCCCCACGGTGCGATCGCCGGCGAGGGCATCCTCCCACCAGCGGCGAGCGGCACGGTGCTGGGGAAACGCGTCGATCTCGGCGTACAGCAGTAGGTTCACGTCCGGGACGATCACCGCGCCGCCGCCCCGACCTTCGTGATCACCGCGTCGTCCTCCAGCTCGTCCGCGAGGCGGTTGAATCCTGCAGCAGCGTCGATGCCGGGGCGCAACGCGGTCTTGTGCGGGCGCACGCGGTAGCGCGGCGCGGCGCGGGTCGACGCCCTCGGGGACAATCCCCGTCGGATGGCGTCGTTGACCACCTGCTTGAAGGTCACCCCCCGCCGGGCTGCCTCCTTGGCGAGGAGCTGCGCGACGTCCGGATCGAGCGTCAAGGTGGTCCGCATCGAAGCATCATGATGCCTCGGCCGGGCCGGGTCAACCCGCGGGCCCTACCGCGGCAGCGTGCCGCCGCCCTTGCGGACGACATGGGCGAAGTGCTCGGCGCTCACCGGCTGCACCGACAGCCGGCCCGGGCGCACGACCGCCATCTCGGCGAGCTCCGGATCGTCGCGCATGCTCTCGAGCGTGACCATGTGCGGGAGCTCGGCGACGAACTCGACGTCGACCATGCGCCAACGCGGCGCGTCGGGCTTGGACTTCTCGTCGTAGTACTTGCTCTTCGGATCGAAGGCGGTCGGATCGGGGTACGCCTCGCGGCACACGCGGGCGATGCCGACGGCGCCCGGCGGGTTGCAGCTCGAGTGGTAGAAGAGCACGAGGTCGCCGACGCGCATCGCGTCCATGTTGTTGCGGGCCATGAAGTTGCGCACGCCGTCCCACGGCGCGGTGCCCTTGCGCCGCAGCTCGTCGAGCGAGAATGCGTCGGGCTCGCTCTTCATCAGCCAGTACTGGCGGGCCGCCTTGGATGCGCTGGGCTTCGGGGATGCGGTGGGCTTGCGGGGCATCGGTTCACCTGGCCTCGACGCCGGACCGGCCGACGCGGGGCGCATTGTGCAGGCAGCGGGCGTCCGTCGTCACGGCGACGGCGGGGTCAGTGGCGCCGACGCGATGCGGGCGGCCTCGGCCTGGGCGAGCCAACGCCCGGCCGCCGTGATCGCGTCGGGGTATTTGCCCAGGGATCGCAGCCACAGCTCGGCCTCCGCCACGTCGGCGAAGACCTTTCGCGGGTACGAGACGCGCGTCAGCAGGTAGATCGTCGCGAGCGCGGCCCGGGCGGCGCTGGCTTGGAAGCCGGTGGCCGACAGTACGGTGGCCGAGCCACACGTGCGCGGGCCGTACGCGGTGAGCAGCCGATCGGCCGCGGCCTGGACCTCGGGCTGCAGGCGGTGGGCGCCGAACGCCAGCGAGAACTGCAGGATGGGCTCGGCCGGCATGAGCGGGCCTTGCCACGCGAGGATCTCGTCGAAGGCCTCGGCCGTGAGCGGCGTGCCGTAGACGCCCGCGAAGACCGGACCGAAACGCCCGATCCGGATCACGCCCCGCGCGCTCTCGTAATAATGGTCGGGCCGATCCATGGCACTCGGATCGTAGCGCCGCCGCAGCGCCATTCGCAAGCGCGAGTCCTGCCGCGCCGCGTCAGGACCCGCCGCGCAGGGAGCGGACCACGCGGCGGGCGAGCGCCGGCGCGCCGACCAGCCGCAGCGGTTCGCCGGGAGTGAGGACGAGCTCGACCGTGGGCTCGCCCTGCCACAGCGACGGATCGGCGTAGCGCGGCGTGCGATGCACGAGCGTTTGGTTGCGCGATCCCACGAAGCGCCTCGCCGCGTCGGGTTGGCGCGCGTCGAAGCGGCCGTCGACGAGGGTGTCGATGCACGCCCAGAGCCGCTCGAATCCGACCTGTCCGCGCGCCTCGGCGAGGGTGTGGCCGGTGAAGACGATCACGCCGAGGCCCGCGGCCGCGGCCGCTTCACACAGGGCCGCGACCGCGCCGAGCTGCTGCAGGGGTTCGCCGCCGAGGACCGTGATGCCCTCGACGCCGGCCGTCTGCGCCGCCTCCGAGATCGCCCGGTTCAGCGCCGGGACTTCGATCGTTCGGCCGCGACCGCGGACGAACATCTCGGGGTTGCAACAGCCCGGACACGCCAGCGTGCACCCCTGCACCCACACCGCGAAGCGGCGGTGCGGACCCTCGGCCTCGGTGCCCACGGCGGTGCCCGCGATCTCGAGGGTGATCGCGCCCGGTGGGCTCGCGGCGATCGGGCGGATCATCCCGCCGGCGTGTGCTTGGTCAGCCACGTCAGCACCGCGTCGTGCCACTGCACCGAGTTCGCCGGCCGCAGCACCCAGTGGTTCTCGTCGGGGAAGTGCAGGTACTGACTCTCGATGCCGCGGCGCTGCAGCGCCGTGAACGTCGCGAGCCCCTGGGTGTCCGGCACGCGGTAGTCGAGCGAGCCGTGCACGACCAGCATCGGCGTCTTCCACTTCGTGACGAAGTTGACCGGGTTGAAGACCTCGTAGCGCTTGGGCACGGCGTACTGCGGCCCGCGGTGCTCCCACTCGGGGAACCACAGCTCCTCGGTCGAGTAGTACATCGAGCGCATGTCGAACAGGCCGTCGTGGTTGACCAGGCACTTGAACCGGTCGGGCCACGCGCCGGCGATCCAGTTGATCATGAAGCCGCCGTACGAGGCCCCGAGGGCGCAGGCACGGGTGCCGTCGATCCACGGGTACTTCTCGAGCGCCGCGGCGAGCCCGAGCTGCAGGTCCTGGAACGGCTTGCCGCCCCAGTCGTCGTTGATCGCGTCGGTGAAGGCTTGGCCGTAGCCGGTCGAGCCGTGGAAGTCGATCATGAGGGTCGCGAACCCGGCGCCCGCGTAGGCCTGCGGGTTCCAGCGGTAGTGGAAGTGATCGCCGAAGCTGCCCTGCGGTCCGCCGTGGATCAGCACCGCCAGCGGGTAGCGCTGGAGCGGATCGAAGTCGACCGGCTGCACGACCCAGGCGTGGACGGTGTCGCCGCGCGCACCCGCGAACGTGAACTGCTCGGGCGCGCCCATCCGCGCCGCGGCGACGCGCGTGGTGTTGATCGTGGTCAGCGCGGTGGGCTCGCCGCCCGCCCGCGGCACGCGATACAGCTCGGCCGGCGCGCGGAGATCGTCGCGGAGGTAGACGACCTCGGTGCCGGTCGGCAGCGGCGACGCGGTGGTGCCCGTGGTCGTCACCCGTGTCGCCGTGCCCGAGGCGAGGTCGATGGAGAAGATCGGCTTGTGCCCGAGCTCGTCGGCGGTGACCCACGCGGTCTTGCCGTCGGGATCGAGCGCGAGCTCGTCGACCGATCGATCCCACGCCTCGGTGACGGCGCGCGCCGGGCCGTCGGGCCAGGCCACGGCGACGAGGTGGAAGCGATCGGCCTCGTAGCCGGGCCGCTTCATCGCCTTGTAGACCAGCGTCTTGCCGTCGGCGGTGAAGCGCGGGTGCGAGTCCCACGCGGGGTTGTCGTCGGTGAGGTTGCGGCGCTCACCCGAGCCGTCGCTGTTCACCGCGTAGAGATCGAAGTCGGTCGACCACGGCTCGCTCGCGCCGACGTCGCGGGCCCCGAACACCAGCGTCTTGCCGTCGGGCGAGAACGTGAACTCTTCACCGCCGCCGAACGGCTTGCTCGGCACGTCGGCGTCGAGGCCGGCGGTGACGTCCACCGCCGCGCCGCCCGCGGTCGGCATCGTGAACAGGTGCGAGCGGCGGCCATCGGACCAGCTGTCCCAGTGGCGGACGAACATGTGGTCGTAGAGCACGCCGGTCGACGGGCTCCCGGTGGCCTCGTCGAGGCGGGCCTTGGTGCAGTCGAGCACCGAGGCGCCGTCCTTGCCGCAGTCGACGAACACGTCGGCCGCGAACGCCAGCGTGCTGCCGTCGGGCGACAGTGCGAGGCTCGCGATCGGCAGCGCGAGCGCGGTGACCTGCACCGGCTCGCCGCCGCCGGGCGGCAGCTTCCACACCTGCGCGCTGCCCGAGCGTCCCGACACGAAGTAGATCGTGCCGTCGGGGGCGATCCGCGGGCTGTCGTCGGCGTCGGGGTGATCCGTCAGTCGCGTCGGCTGCCCGCCGGTGACGGCGACGCGCCAGAGATCGGTGCGGCCGCGGTTGGCCGGCATGTCCGTCACGCGTCGGACGAACACGACGTTGCCCTTGCCGTCGAGCTGCGGATCGCTGAGGCGATCCATCGCGAGCATGTCGAGCACGCCGAAGGGGTGCGGCGAGGTGTCGGCGACCGGCGGCGGATCCCCGGCCGGCGCGGGCTTGCTCGGCGTCGCCGCGGGCGTGCTCGGGCTCGCGGGCGCAGGGCTCTTCGCGTCGGTCGGCGCGGCCTTGCCGGGCTCGGCCTTGTTCGGCGCGGGCGCCTTGCGCGAGCCGGTCGCCTCGGGCTCCGCATCGCATGCGAGCGACGGCGCGAGCGACGGGGCGACGAGGGAGGCGGCGAGGATGAACGAGGGCGAGCGGGAGGCGCGGCGCATGGGCGCGCCAGGGTACCAGCGTCGCCGCTGCGATTCACTCGCCGACGACGCGGACGGTCGCGCGGGGGTCGAATTGCCAGTCGCCGCGGCCGCCCGTCAGCGATGCGTCGACGTCGAAGCTCACCTCGACCTCGGCGTCGGCGTCGAGATCGAGGTCGATCGCGAATTCGATCTCGTCGGTGGCGAGCGCGGCGCTCTGCCACGCACCATCGACGGCGACGCGCGGCGCGTCGACGACCACGAGCAGGCGATCGTAGTGATCGGGGAGCAGCGGCACCGACGTCTGCTGGCTGCTGCCGTCGAGCGAGAGCTCGACGCGACCGGTGCCGCCCGCGAGCCAGACCCACGAGTCATCGCTCTCGCGGTGGACGAGCACGTCGACGAGCTCGAGGTCGACGGCGACGACGCCGTTGCTCGGCATCGCGGTGGCCTCCACGACGACCGCGAGGCGCGGCGTCCCGTCGCCCTCGTACTGCGCCGACTCGGGCAGGAGCTGCAGGTCGCACGCCGCGAGGAGCAGCAGGGAAGCGAGCGTCGCGAGCGGCTTTGCCTTCGTCGTCATGCGTAGTCGTCATCGCGTTCTCGGCGTCCCGGCTTGAGCCCGGCCCCGAGGAATCCCGCGAAACGGCCCACCTCGGGCCCGCTGTCGCCCCCAAGGGTCCCGCCGCGGACCGGGAATCCCGGCCGGGCGCCGCGCGCTCGTTGCTGCCGAATCAAGCCGCGGGCGGCGGATCGATCGGCAGCCACGCCCCGGGCGCGAGGTCGTCGGGCAGCACGACGTCGCCGTAGCGCACGCGACACAGCCCGAGCACGAGGGAGTCGAGCTCGGTGAAGATGCGCCGCACCTCGTGGAAGCGCCCCGAGGTCAACGTGATGGTCGCGAAGCACCGCGTCGTGTCGGGCACGACGAGGCCCGGGTGCATCTGCGCGGCGTCGCGGGCCTCGAGCGCGACGATCGTCGGGACGTGCCCGTCGGCGAGGGCGAACTCCGGTGGCACCGGTCGCCACGGGCCGCCCAGGGCGACGTGGTACGTGCGCGGCACGGCGCGCCGCGGGTGCGTGAGCCGGTGGAGCAGATCGCCGTCGGTGGTCCACAGCAGCAGGCCGGTGGAGTCGAGGTCGAGCCGACCGACGGCGCGGAGCTCGGCCCGCAGCGGCGCGCCCTCGAGCAGATCGTAGGCCGTCGGGTGGGTCGCGTCGCGCAGCGCGGTGACCACCCCGAGCGGCTTGTGTTGGAGGAGATCCATGCGGGCGCGCAGCGTGATCGCAGCGCCGTCGACGACGAGGGGGCGCGGCAGCTCCTCGAGCGCGATGGGGGTGCGGCCGTCGTGCAGCGGCGCGCCTTCGATGTCGAGGACCCGCCCGGAGCGCAGCAGGCGGGTCACCGCGGCGCGGCCGATCCCGAGGTTGTGCGCGAGCAGGAGGTCCAGTCGTGGCAACGCGGCGATGGTAGCCCCGGGCGCAGCGCCCGCGGTACCCTGCGGCGCGGTGACCCGGCCCGATGCCCTCGCGGACGAGCGCGCGCTGGTCCAGCGCGCCGCCGCGGGTGATCGCCGCGCGTTCGAGCAGATCTATCGGGCGTACGCCCGGGCGATCTTCGCCTACGTGCTCGTGCCGATGCTCGGCGACAAGGACGACGCCGAGGACTGCCTGCGCGACACGTTCCTGTCGGCGTTCGGGGCGCTGCCCAACTATCAGTGGAAGGACCCGGGGCTCTACCCGTGGCTGAAGGTCCTCGCGAAGAACAAGGCCCGGGATCTGCTGCGCGCCTCGGGGCGGCGTCAGCGGCTGCGCGGCGCCTTCGCCGAGCACGTCGACGCCTTCGTCGAGGAGGGCAACGACCCGACGCAGGACGAGCTCGAGCGCGAGCAGCTGCGCGCGCGCATCGAGGCCGTGCTCGGCGGCATGAACCCCCGCTACGCCGAGGTCCTGCGGCTGCGGCTGCTGCAGGGGCGCTCCCGCGACGAGTGCGCCGCCGCCCTCGAGGTCAAGATCGGGACCCTGGACGTGCTGCTGTTCCGGGCCTGTCGCGCCTTTCGCCAGGCCTGCGAGAAGCAGGGCGTAGCCCTGGCAGGTGAGCCATGACGCCGCGATCCGTAGCCCGCTGCGGTCGAGCCCCCGCGCGTGGCGTAAGCTCCCCCGCGTGGGGGGCGTTCGGGGCCCAGAACCGACGGACGACCGAACCATGAGCGGGGAGCAGCAGGACAGGGCAGTGACGGATCCTCGGTGGGAGGACGAGCTGCGCGCCGGCATGGCGGCCGAGGGCGACGCGGGCGGCGTCGAGCCCGAGCTCGCCGCGCTGCGGTTCCTGCTCCACGCCCGCGCGCCGGCCGAGCTCGGCGACGCGCGGCAGGACGCGATCTGGCGCGAGATCGACGCTGCGATCGCGCCGGTGCCGTGGTGGCGTCGCCGCCTGTGGATCTGGGGCGCGCCCGTGCTCGCGGCCGCGGCCGCCGTGCTGCTCGTGGTCGCGCTGCGGCCCGACGCGACGACGGACTCGGGCTCGGCTCGGTCGCCGTCCGTCGCCCGCGTCGACGGCTCGCTCGCCGAGCAGCTCGAGGGGCAGTTCGCCGCGCTCGCGCCCGGGGCCCGCGCCACCGTGGCGCGCCGCGTCGACGCGTCTCGCGGCAACCTCCGCGGCGAGCTGCTGGCGATGGCGCGCAGCGGCGGGACCCAGGGAGGCGCACCATGACCCAGCGATGGCTCACCCTCGCCGTCGGCCTCGTGCTCGGTGCGGGATCGATGCTCGTCGGCCTGGCGCAGGCGGGTCGGCTGGCGCCGGCGCGCCCCGATGCGCTGGTCGTGCTCGCGCAGACCGTCGAGGTCGAGCACCGACGGATCGATCTGCTGCTCGAGCGCGGCGACGAGGCCGGCGCGATCGCGGCCCTCGAGGCGCTGCGCCGCCAGAGCTGGCCGTCGCGCGAGGACGGCGGCGATCTGGCCGAGCAGCTGCGCCACGACGTCTACGGCCGCCTCGTGCGGCTGCGACTCGACTTCCCCGACATCGATCCCGTCACCGACGCGGCCCTGCTCGCGATCCTCGACGAGGGCCTCGGACCGGAGTACCGCGAGGTCGAGACCAACCCGTTCACCGCGCGACTCGTGGCGCTGCGCGGCGAGGTGCTCGAGGAGCGCGGCCGCGACGACGAGGCGCTCTCGGCCTACGAGGAGGCGCTCGACATGAACCGTGCGCTGCTCGAGCTCGAGCTCGCCGAGGGGCCGTGAGGGGCGTCCGCGTCGCGATCCTGCTGATCTCGTGCGCGCTGGCGTGCGCGAAGCAGGACGGGCTGTCCAAGGCGTCGAAGGCCCCGGAGGCCGAGACGGCGACGGTCGCCCCGGCCGACGCGGCGGGTGCCCCGCGCCCTGCGATGGGCGGCGCCGCCGATGATGGGGACGTGCGCGAGTCGACGGTCACCGTGGTGGCGCCCGCGTCGCTCGAAGATCTCACCGCGTCGCTCGAAGAGCTCGAGGTCGAGCTGCGCGGGGAGGGCGTGCGTCTGCGGACGTACCGCAAGGCCGGCGCGAAGAAGGACCACGCGCCGCGCGACAAGCCGAGCACGAAGCAGGTACCAGGGGCCGGCGCCCCGGTGAAGGACGAGGATCCTTGCCTGCGGATCTGCGCCATCGCGACGACGGTCTGCGCGCTGCGCGAGCGCATCTGCCTGCTCGCCGACGAGCACGCGGACGAGCCGCGGTATGCTGCGACGTGCAAGCGGGCCGAGCGGGACTGCACGCGTGCCACGGAGGCGTGTGATGACTGTGGGTAGTTCCAAGGGTCGTCGGCGTGCGCGGTGGGGCATCGCGGCGCTCGTGCTGATCGCCGCGTGTCGCAAGTCGGCGCCCGCGACGAGCCCCGACTCTGCCACCATGTCGAGCGGCACCGTGGACGAGCTGGCCGCGGCGCAGGCGGAGCTCGTCGGCAACGCCGACGCGCTGCGGGCCCTGGGCGTGGTCGTCCGGGAGAAGGGAAAGCAGGCGCGCGACTTCGACGACGGCGAACGCCGGAAGCAGGAGCCGTCCCCCGTGGCGCCCGAGGCCGAGCCCCTCGAGGACGAGGTGAGCCCGGGCAAGCCCTCTCCGATCTCGCCGCCGCCGAAGAACGCCCCGCCGCCGGCGCCGCCCAAGGCCGCCACGACGGCTGCGCCCGACGCATGCGGCCGCATCTGCGCGCTGGCGGGAGCGGCCTGCGATCTGTCGCAGCGCATATGCACGCTCGCCGAGCAGCACGACGGCGACGCGCGCTACGAGGACCTCTGCTGGAACGCCCAGCGCCAGTGCGAGGCGGCCAGCGACGCGTGCTCCGACTGCAGCACGTGCTGAGCGCAGCACGTGCTCGAGCGTCGTCGCCTCAGCCGGCCTTCGCGGCGCGCAGCCCGTCTTCGTAGGCCTTCGCCCACAGCTCGACGGTCTTGTTCGCGCCGAAGAGCTTGAAGAAGAACGCGTCGCCGGAGCCCTCGACGATCGCGGCGATCATGCGCTGGTCGTCCTCGTCGACCATCGCCGTGCTGCCGGGCCGCTCGGGCGCCTTGTAGTGCCCGGTGATGTCGACGAGCGTGACCTTCAGCGTGCCGACCTCGAACGACGAGGTCTTGGTGATGTCGTCGACGGTCTTGCCCTCGGGCGGGACGAACTGGCCCTTCCACCGGGCGATGTTGGCGTCGACGCCACCGGCACCGCCGGCGAAGCGGAACACGACCATCTCGGCGTCGCCGCCCGGGCCGGGCACCACGAACTGGGCGACGCGCATCGGGCTGGCCACCGCCAGCGTCTCCCACTCCTTGGGCACCGCGAAGCTGAGCTCGGCGGCCTTCTCGGTGCGGGTCTCGCCCGACGGCGTGATCTCCCGCGGCGGACCCTTGGGTCGCGCCGCGGGGGCGGGCATCGCCTGGGCGTGCGGGTTCGGTGCGGCCTTCGCCTCGTCGCCGTGGGACTTGGCCTCCGGCTTGGCCTTCGCGTCGCCGGCCTTGGCGTCGCCGGACTTGGCGTCGCCGGACTTGGCCTCGGCCTTCGCCGTCGCGGGCGGCGGCGTCGAGTCGCAGGCGGCGACGAGGAGGAACAGCGCGGTCGCGACGGACGAGGTCGATGTCATGGCGCGCGATGGTACCGCTATTGACAGACGGCGCCCATCAGGCCGTTGCCGCCGGCCCCAGCGGGGGTGCAGGTCGCCGGTTCGACGCAATCCGCGTCCGAGTTGCACTCGCCGCACACCCCGAGCTGGACGAAGCCCATGAAGAGATCCGCGACGCCGCAGTGGCCGGACATGCACGCCGCGTCGTTGCCGACGCCGGCCTCGAGGGGGCAGCCGCCGCCGTTCTCCACGCTGCCCGGGTCGGCGCACGTCAGGTAGCCGGCGAAGCTCGCCGCGTCGTAGATCGGGGTGCAGATCTGCTCGCCGGCGCACGGCGCCGACGGCCCGCAGTCCGAGCAGAAGCTGGCGTTGAAGAGGCCACCGGTGTCGATGAGCTCGGTGCACACCAGCTCGCCGGCGCAGCCCTCGTCGGAGTCGCACATGTTGCCGATCGATCCATCGGTGCACACCGCGTACATCGCGGCGGCATCGATCGCGCAGGTGCCCATCTCGCAATCGGCGTCGGCGAGGCACTCGGAGCACACGCCGCCGACCATCGGGATCGTGTAGCAGAACGCCGACTCGCACTCCTCGTTGGTGCCGCACTGCGCCCCGTTGGGCCCGGGCGCGGTGGGGCCCGACTCCTCGCTGTCGGGGTTGATGAAGCCGCCGCCGCTGTCGGACTCGCTGCCGTCGGCCGAGGTCCCGACGGTGGTTCCGGGCGACGTCGTCGACGCCGACGTCGAGCTCATGCCCATGGTCGCCGACGCCGAGACGTCGGTGGTCGAGCCACCGCTGCTGCTCGATTCCTCCGCGGCGGCGGCGGTGCCGTCGTCGCTGCAGGCGGTGACGAGCGCGAACAGAGTGGAGACCAGGACGAGCTTCGATGCATGCATGGTGACCTCGCGAGCAACAGGGGCGCGGGCGATGGTTCGCTCCGCCAGGAGAATCAGCCCGGCATCATCCGGGTCGTGCCGGACCTTGTCCAGGCTCGTTGGCGCGGTGGATCGGCCGCTCGTTCGGCCGCGCTCGGATCACAGGGGGCGACGGACGATCGCGGCGTATTGCACATCCACCCAACCGGCGGAGCGCAAGGATCCAGTGATCGAACTCACCAGCGGAACGGCGAGGGCGAGTACCGGCGCGCCGTCGGGCAAACGTTCGAGGAGGTGATCGAACGCCGCGTCGAGGGCATGCGCGCCGGTGGACGCCGTGACGGTGCGATGCACCGCGAACGCTCGGCCCTCGCGACACACGTGGTGCGTGACCGCGAGCTCGGGCCACGCCAGCGTGGTGCGCTCAGCGTCCGGCGTGCGCTCCCAGGCCTCCTGCAGGTAGCCGTGCAGCTCGAGCGGCTGCCTCGGCGTGTCCCACGGCGTCGGCGGTGACGAGGGGGAGTGCGCGCCGCGACCGAAGGCGAGCAGCGTCGTCGTCGCCTGCACGTCGACGAACCCGCACGCGCGGTACAGCGGCAGCGCGCCTGGGGAGGCGGCGACCTCGATCGCGGTCGCGCCGAGGTCGACCGATGCGGCAGCGAGCGAGTCGAGCAGCGCCGCGGCGACGCCTCGACGACGCCACGCCGCGAGCACGCCGACGCCCGCGGCGCGCACCGCCGGCCGCCTCGACGGCGGTCGACCGGCGAGCACGAAGCCGATCCACGCCCGCGGATCGGTCGGATCGTCGCCGACGAACGCGACGCGGGTGAGCGCGTCGTCGAGGCACTCGCGCGCCAGCTTGCGGCCGAACCACCCCGCGGGGCGATCGCCGGCGCCGAACACCCCCTCGACCAGGGTCTGCAGCCCGGCGAGCCCGCCGGCCTCGCGCGCCGCGGCGATCGACCAGCTCACCGCAGCCCGAACGCCGCGCGGCAGCGCTCGAGCGTGGCGGTCGCCAGGGCTCGGGCCCGCGTCGCCCCGTCGGCGAGCACGGCGTCGACGCGGGCCGGATCCGCCAGCAGCGCCTCGCGACGCACGTGCGCCTCGGCGAAGCGCCGCTCCATGCACTCGGCGAGGTAGACCTTCGCGTGCCCGTAGCCGAACGGCTGGCCGTCGCGCGCGCCGGCGCGATACCACGTGCGGACCTCCTCGCGACCCGCGTCGTCGAGGAACAGATCGAGGATCGCCAGCACGTTGCAACCCTCGGTGGGGAGCGGGTCGCCCAGCGGCGTGGAGTCGGTCACGATCTTGCCGACGAGCTTGCGCAGGGGCTTGCCGGTCGCGAAGATCGGGATCGCGTTGCCGTAGCTCTTGCTCATCTTCTTGCCGTCGAGCCCCGGCACGTACGGCGCCTTCGACAGCCGCCACTCGGGGCGGCGCAGCACCGGCTGCCCCACCGCCTCGTTCACGTAGGTGGCCATGTCCTGGGCCATCTCGATGTGCTGCACCTGGTCCTTGCCGACCGGCACCACCGACGAGCCGTAGACGAGGATGTCCGCGGCCATCAGCACCGGGTAGCAGAACAGGCCCATCGACGGCTTGATGCCGTTCGCGACCTTGTCCTTGAACGCGTGCGCGCGCTCGATGAGCCCCATGCCGGTCACGCACATCAGCAGCCACGTCAGCTCGGTCACCTCGGGGACGTCCGACTGGCGGAACAGCATCGCCTTCTCGGTGTCGAGGCCCAGCGCGAGGTAGGTGACGGCGACGTGGCGGACCATCTCGCGCAGGAACGCGGGGTCACGCACGGTCGTCAACGCGTGGTAGTCGGCGATGAAGAACAGGCACTCGCCGGGGAACTCGGCCGGCAGCGCGATGTGCTGCACGATGGCGCCGAAGTAGTTGCCCAGGTGGAGCTCGCCGGTGGGCTGGATACCCGAGAGGATGCGGGGCGGGAGCTCGAGGGGCGCGTCGTCGGTCACGGCGCCCGCAGCCTGTCATGGGCCGCGGTGGCTCGTCAAAGGTCGCGGCGCAGGGCACCGCGCTCGCGGTGGCGCGCCTGGCCCAGCGCGCACAGGCGATCGATGAGCTCGGGGTAGGGGATGCCGGCGTGGGCGATGAGCTTGGGATACATGCTGATCGAGGTGAACCCCGGCATGGTGTTCAGCTCGTTGAGGTACGCCGTGCCCGACGTGCGGTCGAGGAGGAAATCGACCCGGGCCAGGCCGTGGCAGCCCGTCACGCGGAACGCCGCCAGCGCCGAGTCGCGGATCGCCGCGATCTGCTGGGCCGCACCGATACCGTCGAGCACGGCCGGGATCGCCAGCGTCGCGACGTCCTTCACATACTTCGTCTCGTAGTCGTACCAGACGCCGGCAGGCAGCACGATCTCGCCGGGCGCCGATGCGAGGGTGTCGGGCCCGCCGTCGCCGAGCACCGCGACCTCGATCTCGCGGGCGTCGATGCCCCGCTCGACCACGATCGTGTGATCGAAGCTCGCGCTGCGGCGCAGCGCCTCGAGCAGGCCGTCGATCCGCGTGACCTTCTCGACCCCGACCGAGGAGCCGAGGTTCGCCGGCTTCACGAAGCACGGCAGCCCGAGCTCGGCCTCGATGTCGGCGGTGACGTCCGCGACATAGGCCTCGTCGCCGAGGCGCCGGCCGTCGACCGAGCGCCACGGCACCAGGGGGATCTGCGGCGCCGCGCTGGCGATGACGTGCTTCTGCGCGACCTTGTCCATGCACAGCGCCGATGCCAGGACGCCGGAGCCCACGTAGGCGACGCCCGCGATCTCGAGCAGGCCCTGCATCGTGCCGTCCTCGCCGTGTGGCCCGTGCAGCACGGGGAACACCACGTCGGGGCGCAGTGAGCGGAGGTCGCCGACGACGTCGCCGTGCGCGACGAGGTCGGTCAGATCGCGGTCGAGGGCGCCGGTGCGCCAGGTGCCGTCCCGGGCGATGCCGACGAGGACCGGCTCGTAGCGATCGCGATCGAAGGCCGCCAGCACGCTCGTCGCGGAGCGGATCGAGATCTCGTGCTCCGAGGACACTCCGCCGAAGAGCAGGACGACGCGCGTGCGGGACATCGGGGGAAGTTGTCGCCGATCTCGAGGCGACGATCCAGCGCGCGGCCGATCCGAGCGGGTGGAGGCGGCGGCGCCTAGCCGCGGGCGACGCTGGGCTCGAGCAGCAGCCGCACCACGCGATCCTGCAGCGCATGCGCCGCGTGACCCGTGACAGGGCCGTTCACCAGCACCGAGAACGCCAGGCTCGGCGCGCCGCTGGCGTCCACGACGATGCCGGACAACGCACTGGCGCCGGCCAGCGTGCCGGTCTTCGCGAACACGCGGCCCGTCGCGTCGTGCAGGCGGTCGCGCATCGTGCCGTCGATCCCCGACACCGCGAGCGCGCCGACCAGCTGCGCCGATCGGCTGCCGGGGCGCTGCGACCAGGCCAGAAGATCGACGAGCGCGCGGGCCGAGGTCCGACCGCGGCGGCTGTAGCCCGAGGCGTTCTCGAACACGAGCGCGTCGGCGTCGCCGCCGATCGCCCGCCAGAACTCGCGCAGCGCCAGCGTGCCGTTCTCCCAGCTGCCGGCCTCGCCCGTCATCCGCCAGCCCAGCGTCCGCAGGACCTGCTCGGTGGTGAAGTTGTTGCTGAACTTGAGCGCCGAATGGAGCACCTCGACCAGCGCCGCCGAGCGGTGCTCGGCCAGGGGCAGCGCGCGCTCGCCCGCGTGGCCGCGGACGATCGGCAGGGCCGCAGCCTCGGGTCCGAGCGCGGCCGCGAAGACCGATGCGGCGAAGCGACCGGGATCACCGACGCGGCGTCGCAGGGTCTCGACCCCGGCCCGCCGCGCGAGCGTGCCGCGGATCGACACCACGGTCTCGTCGCCCTCCGTCGTCGTCTCGATCTCGAGCGCGGTCCGCCGGGCGAGCGTCGCCCCGTTGACCACGCGGACGTGGGCGCAGGGCGGATCGACGTAGACCTTCACCGCGCCGTCCTCGGGCACCGCGGTGATCTCGATCGTGTTCCACTGCACCGAGAGCGCGCCCGATGGGGCCATGTAGCTGAAGCCGGGGCCGCCGGCGTCGTAGCCGGGGCCGAAGCGCTCGGCGCTGAAGCGGCCGTCGTCGATCACGATGCGGCGGACACCGGACAGATCGATCTGATCGCGGACCGCGTGCGCGAGCTGGGCGAGGTGCTCGGACTGCAGCGACGGATCGCCCTCGCCCACCAGCACGAGGTCGTCGCCGTCGAGGAGCACGCGGGTCTCGAAGCGGTACTCGGGTCCGAGCAGCTCGAGCGCTGCGATCGCGGTGAGCAGCTTGTGGTTGCTCGCGGGGTTGAGGGCCCGATCGCCGGCGGCGTCGAGGAGCGACGCGCCGGTGTGCAGGTCGCGGACGTGCACGCCGACCTGGGCGCCGCGGCCGACCCCGCGGCCCAGCGGCTGCAGGCGCGCCGCGAGCTCGCCGGCCCGATCGGCCTGGCGACCGGTCGGCTGGGCGGCGCGGGACAGGGGTGCAAGACCTGCGAGGCGGTCCTGGATCCGCGTCGCCCATGGGTCGTTTTCGCGCAGGTCGCCCGCGACCGGGGTCGGAAGCGCGATCCGCGAGTGCGGGGTGGACTCCAGCGAACGGGGCGAGGATGCGGCTTGAACGGCGTTCCCTTGGCTAGCGCCGCCCAGGGTGAGCATCGCGAGGAGGAGGAGGAGACGTCGGCGCATGTGGGATAACCTCGCCTATCGTCCCACTGGTAGCAGGTGGCCGCGCTGGGCCCAAATTTCGAACGCCGTTCGCCCCACCCGAGGCCCGCCGGGAACGCTGGTAGCGTGCGCGCCCCATGCTCGACATCAAGCTGCTGCGCGACGAGCCGCAGACGCTCGCCCGCAACCTCGCCGACCGCAACGTCGTCGTGTTCGACGACCTCGCCACCGACGTGCCCGACTGGGCCGCGCGCACCGTCGCGCGACTCGTCGAGCTCGACACCGCGTGGCGCACCTGCATCAGCGCGGTCGAGGACATCCGCCGGCGACAGAACGCGAACTCGGAGGCGAGCAAGGCGATCGGGAAGCTGCCCAAGGAGCAGCAAGCCGACGCGCGCGCCCCCCTGCTCGAGGAGGGCCGGGCGCTGCGCGACGCCGAGAAGGAGCAGACCGCGGCGGCGGCCGCCGCCGAGGCGGCGCGCGACGAGGCTTGGATCCGCCTGCCGAACCTCACCCACGCCGAGACCCCGCGCGGCAACACCGACGACGATCATCGGGTCGTGCGCGAGGTCGGCGTGCGTCGAGACTTCGCGGCCGAGGGCTTCGTGCCCTGCGATCACGTCGATCTGTGCGAGCGCCTCGGGCTCGCCGACTTCGCCGCCGGTGCCAAGGTGGCGGGGCAGAAGTTCTACTACCTCAAGGACGATGCGGTCCGACTGGACCTCGCGCTGCAGCAGTACGCGCTCGGCGTCGCCTCGAAGCACGGCTTCACGCTCCACACCACGCCGGACGTCGCGAAGGTCGAGATCCTCGCGGGGCTCGGGTTCAACCCGCGCGGCGCGTCGACGCAGGTCTACAGCGTCGCCGAGACCGACCTCTGTCTGGTGGGCACCGCCGAGATCACGCTCGGGGGCATGCTCGCCGACGAGATCCTCGAGGAGGAGCAGCTCCCGCTGCTGCTCGCCGGGCTCTCGCACTGCTTCCGCACCGAGGCCGGCGCGGCCGGACGCGACGCCCGTGGCCTCTACCGCGTGCACCAGTTCACCAAGGTGGAGCTGTTCGCCTTCGTGACGGGCGACCTCGCGGTGAGCGAGGCGATGCACGCCCGCTTCCTCGCGATCGAGGAGGAGATCTTCACCGGGCTCGGCCTGCCGTATCGCGTGCTCGACATCGCCTCGGGCGACCTCGGCGGCCCGGCGTACCGCAAGTTCGACCTCGAGGCGTGGATGCCCGGCCGCGCCGGCGACCACGGACCCGGCGCGTGGGGCGAGGTCACGAGCACCAGCAACTGCACCGACTACCAGGCGCGACGCCTGCGGATCCGCTATCGACCCCGCGAGGCCGACGGCACCAAGGCCAAGAAGCCGAGGTTCGTGCACATGCTGAACGGCACCGCCGTCGCCAACACCCGCGCCATCGTGGCGATCCTCGAGAACTACCAGCAGAAGGACGGCAGCGTGCTCGTCCCCGAGGCGCTGCGGGCATGGGTCGGCAAGGACCGCATCGAGGCGCGCCGCTGACGATCACGCGCGCACGCGTTCCGCGATCACGCGCGCACGCGTTCCGCGATCACGCGCGTACGCGCTCCACGATCACGCGCGTACGCGCTCGATGATCAACCACACGGCGCCGGCTGCCATCGCGAGGTCGCCGACGCCGAGGCCCGCGCCACCGACTGCGAACTCGGTGAACGCGACGCCGGGACCCGCGAGGATCGGCGCGCCCCAGATCATCGCGCCGGCCCAGAGGCA